>Ga0247815_10000098_pt1 | contig 64212 bp, 59 predicted proteins | sample UWRJL194509B1_FD_181014 | JGI IMG/M metagenome (GOLD analysis project Ga0247815, IMG submission 181014) | Plant litter microbial communities from Arlington Agricultural Research Station in Wisconsin, United States - UWRJ-L194-509B-1 | ecosystem: Environmental > Terrestrial > Plant litter >... | reverse complement strand
CTGCTGCGGAGCTCAAGATTGGGCATCCTATAAGAAGCGCCAGCATCAGGCAGGCTCCGTTAGTAAAGACAGGATTTATTGATTTTCGTTTCTTAATGTGCGCAAGTAAAATTTTCTTCATCAATGTATTTTAATTAGGTTTCTTTCCCTGGCGCAAAGGTTGAATTCTAAGTTAAAGCAGAAGTTAAAGTAATATTAAGTGAACAATAAGAAATTAGATGTTAGGACAACAATGACAATGTTATGTTGAACACTTATAATCAACATATTAATTAATTACCACAGTGATAAGCGGCTTTAAAAACGCTTTTGTTTCACCATAAACGCCCTCAAGCTTAACAATGGGTTAATTTAACACATAACGGTGTTGTAGCCATGACTGCCTGTTTAACAAAAATCCAACGTTAAATTAATTTTTTCCCGGTTGTTTCATGATATCAAAGCCCTGTGTAATTCGTTATTTCAAAGCCTCACATACCGAAGTGCATAGTTTCCGTGTGGCTCAATAAACTTGTAAAACAACGGTTACCTTTCGTTATGTCCTGGCATTAATACCAAAGATCTGCTGTATGCTATTTCTACTTTGTCTGGGTTTGATGGTTGCCGCTCCAATAATCTATATCATATGGAGTATACTGCGTATCAAAAAATATGTAAGGATCTCCCTTTCGGCAATTATGGTTATTTGCTTGCTGATAGGTATAATTTTTCCTTTCTTCGCCACTTACCTTGATATCACTAACCTTCCTCCAGGTATTAAATGCGGCACACCATCGATCGGGTTTGTCGTTCTTGGGTTGGCAGCTACCGGCGTTGTTATCCCTATTATGGCTTTGATTTTTTACGCAATCACTTACTATCAGCGAACAAGGACTTTGAAGTTTGATCAGAACCACACCACATGAGGAATACTTGTATTTATGTGATTATGGCTATTATGCTGATACCCTTCACATCCTGTCATAAAAAGCGTGTGGTAAACACTTCGTTTTATTTCTGGAAGACAGTATACGAACAGAACACGGTAGAGAAACAATATCTTGATAGCCTGAGCTGCAAAAAGCTGTACGTACGCATAATGGATGTTGACGGAGGTGACAATGGCCCTGTTCCGGTTTCGCCAATCAGTTTTAAAGAGGCAATACCAAACAAAGTACAGCTTGTTCCTGTAGTTTTTATTGTGAATGAGGTGCTTAAAATGCAAAGCAATAAACAACTGGACGACCTCGCTGCAAAAATTGTATATTATGTGAAGGGAAAGGTTCGGCAGTCGGGCAAGATGGGTTTTGATGAATTGCAAATAGATTGCGACTGGACACGGACTACCCGCGACAAGTACTTTTACCTGCTTCAGCGCATCAGGGCGAATCCCTCTCTTAAAAACAAACAAGTATCGGCCACACTCCGCCTCCATCAGCTAAAAAACCAAAAAAGCAGTGGAGTACCGCCTGTTAACCGCGTTATGCTGATGTGTTACAATATGGGTAACCTACGCAAATACGGCACCCAAAATTCGATATTGGAACAGGATGAACTGGAAAAATATCTGGGCGATAACTTAAACCGGTATCCAATGCCAATTGATGTTGGTCTGCCGATATTCAGTTGGGCTGTGGTATTCAGACAGAAGCAATATATTGGTATAGCAAAGAGGCTGCACAGCGAAGATGTGAATAACAAAATTCTATTCAAAGCTAACGGAAATAGCCTGTATACCTTATTGAGTGATATGCCTGCTTTGGGTTTAAAGCGGGGGGACGAAATAAGATGGGAGAACATATCAGCGGAAAAATTGCATGCGGCAGCCTCTTATATTGAGCAATATATATCCTCAGATACGGTAAATATTATTTATTTTCACCTCGACCAACAGACACTGAAACACTATACTTATGAAACCCTGGAAGAAACTGCTGCTTTGTTTCGTTAGCATGACCGGATGCCTTTTTGCCGGCATCGCCGCTATTGTGGCTTGTTCTGGAGAGCCTGACCCATATGATTATTTCACTTCCTTTTTTCATCCTGACGTTCAGGGTAAAAAAGACTTCGGCGCCTTTTATTTTACTGATTATAGTTTTACGTATAGCGATGAGGAACCGGTAAGCGAAGCTGCTATCAATGCGACGGAATGGGCAAACTATTTGGGGCAGCCGGTAAAAGCGGCAGATGTAGAAAAAATAATGTATCATTTGGACAGTGCAGGTAAAGAAAGTGCCTATCATTTTTTTGAACAGGATCCGCCAGTTGCTGACAGCCTTGCATCGAGCAGGTTTTTATGGGCGCTAAAGGATCCGGCACACGCAGCAGCAAAAAAATATTACCAGTTCTCTGTACAGGTAGAAGTCCTGGGCCAATCAAATTATAACTATTGGGAGCCAGCACCACTGGATACTGCCAGTTTAAAAAGTTCAGGAACTGAAGCTTTGCAGGCCGCAATAGCTGAAAGCGATCCTTTCTTAAAATTACGGTATTTCTATCAGGCGCAAAAGCTGAATCATTATGCACAAAACTATGCGGAGGCGAAAAACATCTATGAGCAATATATTACAAAAATCCCCTCAAAAAGCCACGTAAAGGGATGGGCACTGGCATTAAAGGCGGGAGAAGAAAGGCGCTTAGGGGATACTACCCAGTCGGCATATCTCTTCTCTAAAGTATTTGCCACTTACCCTGAACGCAGACTACAGGCCTATAGAAATTACCATTACATTGACGCACCTTTTGAAGATGTTTTGAAGCTTGCACATACTGCTGAAGAAAGAGCAAATCTTTATGCCATTAAGGGCTTCGCCGATCCCGAAATCGGAACATCAAATTTGGAAAAGGTGTACGAGAATGCTCCAGCATCACCCATGGTGGGCGTTTTGCTGGTAAGGGAAGTCAATAAACTGGAACAATATTATCTGACGCCGGCACTGAGTAACACGAGCGACCAATTTTATAGCGGGAGCGCTAAAGTGAAAACTGAGGTACAGCCATTGATCCCAGCTACTAAGACATGGTTGTTATATACAGGACTGGTTGTTGTGCTTGCAGGTATTACGCTGTTAATAGTTGCCTACAAAAAACCAGCAGCCAGGAAACCCTTTAATATATCAGGTGTGGTTTTAATACTGGCTGGCATAGGTGGTCTGACATGGTTTGTTGTAAATCGACCAGCTACAACATCAGCAAAGGAAAACTTACCGCAAGGTAGTTTTTTTGTAGCGATGCCAGATAGCGTGAAAACTAAATACGAGGCACATATAGAGAAGCTCAGAAGCTTTTGTATCAATCTAACCAGCGATGGTAAGTACGCCGAACCGCAGGTGGGTACGTTAGTTAACGCATATCTGTACTTTATGCAGGATAAACCTGATGAAGGACTATCAGTACTAAACAAAATGCAAGGCCAACCGGCAAATGCTAAACTGGGCGACCAAAAACAGATCATCAGCTTGCTTTTATCTGCCCAACGTGTCAGACAGGTAAAGGATGTTGACGAGGCGGCATTATTGCCTGCGCTAAAATGGCTAAATGCAAAGGTTATAACCGATGGCGACGAATTTGCGCGAACCCAGCGTAACTTTTACAGCACTGTTTTGGCACCTGCTTACTTAAGGCAGGCTGATACTGCTAAAGCGGCACTGTCGATGTTGAACAGCGAAAAGGGCAACAACAATAATTACAGGTACCAGGAGTTTATGCAAATGCCCGGATTCTGGTACAATTACCTCCACTCAGCAGAGTTGAAGCAGTTGATCAGCTGGAAAACACAACGTCCGGCTACCGCTTACCTGGCATTTTTAAGTGAAGAACTGAAGCACATAAACGAGGGTAACCTATACGAATTGCTCGGTACCATACAACTACGTGAGCACCATTACAAAGAAGCGCTGGTTTCATTTAACACAGGAAAAGCCAGGATTAAATTTGCCCGCTATGAGGAAGAAGGAAAGACAAGCGGCAACCCATTTGAAACAGCTATCAATGATTATCCACAGGTTATCAGTCAGGGAATAAACAAAATCCAGTTTGCCACAAAGATGGCAGCGCTGGAAACTAAACTTAAGGCTGATCCTAAAAATCCGGACACTTATTTTAAAATTGCAACGGGCTTTTATAACACTTCAACCTATGGGAATTCCTGGAACATGATCTCCTACAGTTGGTCGTCTTATGATTTTGGCAGGAAGCCTTTATATTACTATGATACAGATTACGTCAAAACAGCTACAGCAAAACAATATTATTTAAAAGCACGTGAGCTGAGCACAGACCCAGAATTTAAGGCAAAATGCACGTTTATGGCTGCTAAATGTGAGCAAAAACAGTACGAAGCACCATCTTTTATGGACGACTATGATACTTATGATAAGCGCGAAAAAGCTTATACAAAGCAGATGAAACGCAATACCTATTTTACCGAGTTGCAACAGTATAAAACCACTGCGTTTTACCAAACAGCCATTGAAGAATGTAGTTACCTGAGCGATTTCATCAGGTCAAATTAGTTTGTGTAAGCAGGTTTTACCTATAAAGCAGGTGCTAATATATTATTGGTCAGGTTAGTATATGTTTATACTTATTCAGTTCGGGCCAACTGATAATTATGCACTAGTTTTCCAGCATCAGACACCACAAGAACGCCGTGAACGTAATCGGCATCTGCGTCCTTGCGGTATTCTATTGCAAAACCCTGCTTACATTTGCTTGCATGGGATAGATAATACCTGTCTGGAGTTAAGGCCCAAAGGATTTCGCCGGTTTTTATGTCGATTTTTTGAATACTTATAGGTGGATCTTGTGCAGCTGTGGTGTTGACCGCAATTAATAGGTGATCCCGGTCCTGATAAAGAATTGCAGGGTCAAAATATTTTCTGCCTGGCGTAAGTTCACGTTTCAACAACTGCCCCGTCGCATTGGCGTAGGTAATTTCTATCAATTGATGAGCGCCGTTGCTGCTAAACCGGTCACCCATATAACCGAATTCAAAATAGCGGGTGTTTTTATACAGTTCTTTACAAACTGCATCCGCTTCCTTTTCATTATTAACCAAGCGTTTGCTAACCGGGAAATAATAAAAGGTTTCCCCATCATTACTCATTACATTGATCATTGGTTTACTATAATCGAAATCAAGCTTGGCCACTCCGGAACTTAATTTTGGGTAGTCTTTAAACGTGCTTTTTGTGATATCGTTAAGGCGATTGTTCCTGGTATCGAGCTGCAGCAAGGTGCTATTGCAACCAATGGCATAGATCATGGTGGGCGAATAACTTTTAAATGTTAGTGCACAACGGTCATTACGAAGGTGTTCATCATCGATGATTCGATCTGCCAGTAACGCGCCATCCACTACATTGTTGAACTGGGCGTGTAACTCCTGCTCTGATTTGCCATTATCCTTGTTTATGTAGTCAACTCCGATACGCAGATAAATCGGGTCGCCCGTTGCAGTGTTGGTATATACAAAATTGCTGTAATATGACCTGGGCATTTTGTAAGTACTATGAGTAGTGCCGGAACTTTTTTGAGGCTGCAGCAGCATTGATAACAGATAGACTATCATTACACAAGCAACGGCACCAATAAGTATATAAATCGGCAATTTTGGGCTGACGGGTGGTGCAGAACTTTCAACTGGCGGCATACGGTTATGGTGATGATAAATATGTTTGTCATCACTATCTAAAAAATATTCTGTTTGACAATGCTGGCATTGGTAGAAGTCTGGCTTAATTTCTTTTTTGGAGGTGCTGCCACATTTAGGGCATTGTATTGCTTTGATATCTTTGGCCATATAGTTATTTAAACATTTTTCATGGGTTTTCTGTTTGGTATGTATGCGGTCACTTTACATGTTTTTAGTGTTATTCATTGCCTGTAGAGCCTCCCTATCTGCGCAGGAGCCTGTTAAGGACAGTGTATATATATCAGACATGACGTATGATTGTGAGCAGGAAGGTACGTTTAGGTTTCGGGATCCGGTTACTGATAAGGTTGGATTTTTTGATAAAAACAGGAAGGTTATTATTACGGCTGTTTACAATGATGCCAGACCTTTTTACAACGGACTGGCTTTAGTGATACATGATGGAAAGCGAATTTGCGAAGATGGATCCGCCTACGTTGCCGGCTCCTGTGAACACTGGAGCTGGGATGGGATAACCGCATTGATTAACAACAAGGGTATAATAGTGGCCGATAGCATCGATATGATGGCTACCGAAAACCTGAACTGGTTTTCGCTCAACATTACAGATGAACCTGGCGACACAAGCTTATATTCCTCTATCAAGGCAACAAACAAAAGCTACTATACCTTTATTAACTATCAAAAAGAATTTGATAGCTGGTATCATCAGCAATTTTTACCCCAATCGCAGGCAGGCAATATGACATTCTATTGCTTTGATGAACTTCAGGTAGAAGGGCTTTGGAAGCAAAAACTTCGAAAAAAATACAGTAAAGGCAATTTTCTGAAACAGTATGGCACTGTAATGCAGAAAAAGTTGGGGGCTGTCATTGCAGGGCAAATTGAAGCCTTCATTGTTACTGAAAGCCTAAACTCAATAGTTTACAACAATAAAAAGTTCAAGACTTTTTATACCGCGTGTGATGAGCCAAATACGGCTCAATTTCCGTCGTTTGAAGTGATCACCAATCACTACAATATAAAACACGAGTTGAATTACCAGGAACATTTTTCTTTTTTAAGGACGGATACGGGATATAAACTGATAGCCGTTGCTTTGAAAAACATAGGATAAATCACAGATCATTTAACTATATTCATCAACAAATTAATTTTAAACTTATGTCTCTCAAATCGTTAGCTCAGACACGCTGGAAACTGGAACCCAATCTTGTGAAGGTTTATCCGTATGGCTTGTCGTATATTTTAAGTGCTGTACTCGCTGTAATTTTCGCCGCAATCCTATTTGTTTACACCTACAATCTAAAGACAACCCTAAGTGAATCATTACCGCTGGTTTTGGTACTCTTGTTAATGGTGCTTTTATTCTGGGGCTTTGCAGGTACTTCTATTGAATTTGATAACCACAGCGGTACCATGCGCAAAAAGCTGATGGGTTTTATTCCAATTACTACTATACACTTCTCCAAACTCCAAGGCATTACTCCTGTGGCTAATCTTTACGGCTCATACAAATACAGGATTTTTACCAAAAAAAACAGATATGGAAAAGGCATATTGGTCTCCTGCGCCTATACCAAAAATGATGATCCAAACGCTGTAGCATTTGTGGAAGAAGCAGCTACCACTATACATGGCTTTCTGGATGCATATGACTCAGAAGTTGATTATGCAGCTGAACCTATTACTACCTACCGTTATTTTGAGCAGCAAAGCGGAATATTTCTATTGAAGAAGAATAAAATTGGCAGCACATTGTTAGGATTAGTTCTGCTATTCATAGGAATTCATGAGCTTACCCCGGCTGCCTGGCTGGGCCACGATTTATCTGTTGGTCGCATCTGTTTATTGATTTTCACCATCGTGGGCGGTCCTGCTATCATGCTGGCAGGTTTTACAAATATTACTTTAGATATATCAAAACGGACCCTTGAAAGAAAAAGCCCTATCAGATTAGGGAATAAAACTTTTGCCTTTGATAACTTCAATGGGATTCAGACCGTTAGAAAATCAACGAATTTTATCTACTCGGGAACTGATGTGCAGCTTTACTTTTTGAAACCGGGCACAGACAAGGAGGAAGTAATAGTGCTGCAAAGTTTTTTTAAAACCAAAAATGTAGAGCGCTTTATACAGGAAGTAAATGCAATCATTTTTAATGACGGTTCCGTGGGCTATTGAGTTATTGTGTTTGATGCTTTACCTGCATCCAACGAAGTTGCCATGCTGACCAGTTGAATTTAAAAGAAAACATCTATATAGTCTGTAGTAGTCCCATCGCAGTTTAACATGCTCTGCAGTCGCCAGTATTTCCTTTTGCCGGATGCTTTAAAAACGGCAGCCCCTGTACTTTCACATGGGTTCCCGTTGTTAATATAAGCTATCCTTGACACAATTTTACCATCAAAGTAGAGCTGTTGACTTGAAGGGGTAAAAGTTCCCTTTATGGTTACATATTCGTTTTTGTTCTTATCACGTTGCTCGCCTTCAATGCTATATTTTCCACTTCCGAGCGACTTGACCATCACCGATCCAGGATTTTTCTTGTTAAAGGTTATCCATTGTATAGTAAAGGCATGCAGGCCAGTCCTGAACGGCTTTACCTGTGAAAATGCAGGCACAGCAAAAATTAAAACAAACATGGCAAAGATGACCCTCATGACAAAAATGGATTTTACAAACGTTTTTTGAAGAACATTATCATAGTCTTTCATGTTTTATCTAAATAAACTTAGCTTATAATTAAGCTATACACCAAAAATAAATACGTTAGCTCAATATATATAATCATATGCGCATAAAGGCGACAGAATATATTTAAGACGTACTAAAAAATAAGCCGATACAGCCAATGACAAATGAATTTAATGAAATCAGGGACACCTACCACCGCAATATGTTTGCAGCACCAGGTGATAAGACCGATATATTAAACTTGTATAAGCAGTTGCCAGATCTCAGTATTACCGGAGATTATGAAGAGGGCCTCTATCACCTCGCGGCGTTCTTCACTGATGCAGATGCAATCAGGTTTTTACAAGAAGCTGGTCTTACTCCATTTGCAGACCGATATGGGAATACTGCTTTGCATAAACTCACTACAACCAGGTTTGATTTTACTGACCCAAAACTGGATGCTAAATGTGTAGAAATTTACGATACCGCCAAAGCTTTACTTAACGCTGGTATCAACCCCAAAAAGAAAAATGATTCTGGTAAGCTGGCCTACTTTGAAGCAGGTTTACTCTATATGTATCCATTCCTAAAAGCTATGGGTGAAGCAGATGTGCGCATGGATGCCACCGAATCCGGAGGAATGAACTTGTTGCACAGTATCTGTGATAAATTAGGTAACCGAAAAGACATTGCTGGCGCTGTAGATGCAGTGATTAAAACTGTACGTATACTTCTTGAAAAGGGCAGTATTGATGTTGAAGATAAAGACGTTTTTGACACTACGCCACTGACTTATGCTCAGCGCAGCGGTGTAAAGGAAGTAGCAGCTTTAATTTCGGGCGATGAAAGTGACGTGGCTACCGGCGGGATGACTATCCATGAAGCTGTATTGAACCGTGATGCTATAGCTGTAGAAGCATTGATAAATGCCGGCGTAGATTTAAATGAAATCGATGATAAATATCGGCGCACAGCACTCATGCTTGCTTGTGAATATCCTTCTTTACCTTTAGTAAAGTTATTGGCCGAAGGCGGTGCCGATGTAAACTTCAGGGCAGGCAGCGGGGAGACTACTGTTTATTACCTGTTGGCGAAAGCAGTAAGTAATTTTAGCAGGGGAACGAGTCAGGACCTAAAAGACGTGGTAAAAATGCTGCGAGTGCTATTGGTAAATAAACTGGATGTGAATGCTGCTGTTGATAATGAGGGCAACACTGCGTTGAACCTGCTTTGCCAGGCTGGTTACCTGGCTGATTTAAATACCATGCTGGCCGAAGAGCTGATTGATAGCAGGGCTGATATTAACAGGCCCAACCAGTCAGGCAAAACTCCTTTGATGTCATTTGCCCAACTGGGTAAGGAAATTAAATATAATATTGCAGAATTGTTGCTGGATAATGATGCTGACACTACCTACGTAGACCAGTTAGGAAATACGGCGTTGATTTATGCCGCTGGAAATTCTGATCAGATGTCGGGCAAGAGGATGGTTTCTTTGATTCTGGAGAAGGACAAGTCAACACTTAACGCTGTAAACAATAGCGGGCAAACGGCAATGGACATCGCCATCCAGCATAACAACGAGGCGGTCGTTAAACAACTGATGATATAAAAGAATGAACTATGGATAACATGTTTTTGAACGCCTGTAAAAATGCACAAAAGGGAATTGTACAGGCTTTTTTAAAAAAGGGAGATATTAATTTAGATAAGCGCGACAGCCTAGGTAATACTCCGTTATATTATGCCTGCAGCAAAGGGGCTAAAGATATTGTTAAGCTGCTGATTGATGCAGGGGCCGACGTAAACTTATCCAACAACAACAGCGAATCGCCACTACACCTTGCCGCGCGCAGCAGCAGCAAAGAGATTATTAAGTTACTTGCAGATTCAGGAGCTGATATTAATGCTGCCAATAACAGCGGGCAAACACCTCTGTTTTATTCCGTGCTGGCTTTCAAAACCGAGACTGCCCTATACCTTATTAGTATGGGTGCCGATGCTTCAGTTAAAGATAACGCTGGATTCAATGTTCTGGACCATGCTACGGCCAATGGTTTGCGCGATTTAATCACAGCAATTTCAAAAGGTGGTGTAACACAGAAAGACGACCAGGGTAATACACCATTGCACCAGGCAGTTTATAATAACAAAAGTGAAACTGTAAAATTACTTCTACAATCTGATGCTTCCAATGTAAATGAACTTAACGACGCTGGTGTAACTGCTTTGGTGTTGGCTGTAAATAACTCCAATATTCATCTGGCCGAATTGCTGGTAAAAAACGGATCTGATATAAATCTACCCTTGTTAAATGGAAACTCCGCCCTGCATTATGCAGCAGGGATAGGTAACCACCATATAGGCAAAATACTTCTTGGTGCCGGCGCCGATGTCAATTCCCGAAACAGTTTTAGTGAAACACCTTTGATTGTAGCTGCACAATGCGGATATAATGATTTTACTGCGATGTTAATCGAAAAGGAAGCCGACGTAAATGCTGTAAATAACGAAAGCCACAGTGCCATGTACTTCGCAAGCGAGCGGGGTTATACTGAAATATTAGAACAGTTGTTAGTGGCAGGTGCGGATGGTAAGTAACTGACTGGTGCGGATGGAAAATAACTGATATATCTCAGGTACCCTGCTTTGTTTTATATTCAGTTAGTTTTGCAAGAAGAGGAGCTTTATGTTCAAGCGTAAAGGAGACAAATTTTTCTTCTTTTATTGCTAAACGCACTACCATGGGCAGCCATGGATAAATCTTGCGGGCAAGAATTTCGAACGTTGAATCATCTTGCGCGGCAGCCAGAGCCTTGTCGGCATAGGGTTCAATCTTAGGCCAGTGTTCAGCAATTACAGGCCCCATAGCACCGATTATTTTCTTGGAGAAGTCGCTATTCTCAGCGCTGTTGTCGTTACTTTTGAAAGATGGCAGCATAGGATTTTCTTTTATGAACAACTACTTTTTCTAGTTGTTTTGATCAAATTCATATTATCATGATAAAACCGCACATCATAACAGTCCCTGTAAAATGATTGTTGTCTTTGCTAAAATAACTATTCCCCCGAAAATTAATGTTGTTCCTCCAAAATAACCCTTATTCGTGCTAAAACGCATTGAACAGAGGCTGTATCACGATTGATGTGATACAGCCCCAACCATTCAAAAATATGTCTTATTTCTTTGGTGTGGCTAGCAGCCCAGGATACAATACCCCGTCTGTCTTTAAGTCTAGCCCAAGTAGTTTTGCAATAAGCGGTGCAATATCTTCCTGGCCCATAAGAGGTACAACTGTACCTACCTTAATGCCATTCCCAAAAGCAACAAAGCCCGTTTGGATTTCCTTAAAATCTGTTGGCAGGTATCCGTGGGTACCACCACCTACCGGAGCAAGCATTTCGCCCGCAGCTGAAGCCCCAAAACTAAAACCCTGATAAGCTGCTAATGCAAGCATGGCATTTGGATCGCCCTGGGCTTTGGTTAACGCTTCTTTATTTAACACATGGAACATTCTTTGAATACCTTCTGGTAGTTGTTCAAGTCCCTTCTGTACTTTTTCCAGCGTTTTTTTATCTTTTGGATCACGAAGATGCAAGAAAGCCGAGCCTCCGCTCTGCTGAAAATACGCTTTCCATGACTCCTTGTTGGCATCATCATACAAACCCAATTGTGCCAGCATCACATTTGGTTTGAATTGCGTATGGATGTCTACAAAACCGTGATCACCTGTTATAATAAATGTGGTGTTTTTCTTAATTCCAGCAGCTTCAGCGGCATCCATAATTGTTTTGATAGCTACGTCGGCACCCGCAATTGCAGACCTCACTTTATCGCCATCACGGCCTTGTTCATGCTCAAAATGGTCTAACAGGGCAATATGTACAGCCAGAAAGGATGGTTTATAACGTTTCAATATGTATGCAGCCATCCTCGACTTGTTTTGATCACTAGTAAAGTTATCGACTGAGGCGCCGTACTCCCCAAATTTGCCGACTGCAAAATCTTCAATTTCCTTGAACAGCTCTTTGGGGTTAGACTCTTGAGACATCGCCTTGATCTCATCTTTTTTCTCGCTCTTATTTTTTGGAAGGATCACGTATTCCGGCAAATTATAATCGATTGGCGCGCCAACAGTAACCGGCCAGCTTACACCAGCGGTAGTTAAGCCTTTTGCTTTTGCTGCCGTCCAGATAGTTGGTACTTTAATATCTTTAAAATACCAAAACCACTTACCAGAAATCCCTAAAGGCTCAACAGGCGTATTATAATAAATACCATGTTTTGCAGGCAGTACGCCCGTTATGATGGTAGTGTGCGAAGGATAAGTTACTGTTGGAAAGCTTCCCCTAACGCCTTCTGCATATGAGCCTTTGAGCATTGCCTGACGAACATTAACCATTCCCCACTGCGGATCAAGGTAAAATTCCGGTCGCAGACCATCAATACTAATCAGCACCACATGTTGTTCCTGTGCACAAACATATCCTACCGAAATCGCAATAAATAGTATCGAAATAATAATTTTCTTCATATCGTATATTTTGAGACGAAGTTAATTTTACAAAGTGCGTTTTAGGTTTTATCGTTGTTAAGGAATTGTTAAGGGATAAAAAAGTCACAGGTACATAATTAGCCCATCAAATTTATTGATTTAAGTGCCAGTTGTTATCATAAAATCCTGCATATTCAACTTCTCCTACACCTGTCTGCAGCATTTTCAACCTGTAAATCATAATGTCAGGGAAGCCACTGCCACCGGCAAAATACTGGTTTGCATTTACAGCATTCATTCCCTCACTTCCGCTTCCAGATATCACAGATACAGAATTGGAAGCTGTTCCTTTTATTGGCCAGACGAAATAAGCACCCAGGTCGTCGCCTTTCCATGTTTTATTTCCAGCCTTTATTATATGTCGGTTAATCTGAACCGGACAATCACTAAGCAATGTCTTCCAGGCCGAGTTTGTAGAGGCGTTTCCAATTAGTACAACGTTTCTGCCTGTGTATTTTGACATGGAATATTCTTTATCAGTGATAATATCAATTGCGCCATTACCCCTGTAATACCAGCTTTCTGCATCAAAGCGGGCTTTGTTTAAGCTCCATTCATTTTCTTCAGCAGTGCCAGATGTACCATAAACATAAACCATATTCTTGTTGAACCCCTCTTTAAAAGTTCCATAACGATGCGGTCCTTTTGCTGTCAGCGATGGTACCGGAGCAACAACCCATTGTGTTCCCTTTTTGCGTATAAACAAACTGTCACTAGTGCTTTTGGTGGTATAAACAATAGTATTTAAGCTATCAAGAAGAATAGAAACGCGGGCATTATTACCAAAATCTGCAAGTTTCACTTTAAGCAACTCTATGTTTTCTGTTGATCCGGTTATTTGTCCGCCTTTAGTATTTCTATGTAACCTGATCCTGCTATAGTTAAGCGGAATAATTTGTTGATATACAGCCACCCAGTGATTAGATGAAGAAATACCCGGACTGGCGGTAGTAAAATCAATATTGTTTACCGCGCTATCTGCTGCAAGCGTATGCCATTTGAAATAATTAAACAAAGGTTGCCAGTCTACACTTTGATCTCCAAACCAGTGTTCACCACCCGGATATTCATAGTAACTGAAATCGGGATGAAAGGAAGCAAGCTGTTTTTTCATTTGCCTGGCATAATCAACAGAAACCGTCTTGTCTGAATCGCCATGCAACACATATATTCCCAACTGCTTATAATTAGTAGCAAGTTTTGGTACATCACTCTGGTTACTGGACCGAAGGAGCGTTTGCCCTATCAAAGAAGCACTGCTGTCAGGAATCAAGCCGTCCGCAGATCCATATCCTTTCAAAGTTGGATAACCTGAACATGGTGCAATAGCGGCCCATTTATCAGGATACGTAGCGCCAAGAAACCACGTTCCATGTCCACCCATAGAATGTCCGGTTAGATAGATGCGCTGCGGATCTGGCTTGAATTCTTTTGTACCTAAGGCTAAAACTTCCAGTGCATCCAATCTTCCCCAGTCCTCCCAATTGAAACCTCTTGGACGGCGGTTTGTCGCGGTCACAATATTTCCCCAGTCTTTAGACTGATAAGCTTTGGCCTGGCCTATGGCTTCTACCCCTGCTCCATGAACTGATAAGAATAATGCCGACCCCGACGCATTTGATCCTGTTTTAGGCGCAACCCCATAATACTGCAAACTGCCATCTATTGCACTTATAAAAGTATTGGTATACTTTTCTCCCGCACCAACGCTTTCTATTTTAATGGTTTTATTATCCAATACCCTTCCGTTTTCAACGAGGGATAAACTGTAATCATTGATTCCTTTAGCCGCAGCACCAACAGTTCCAAAACTAAAAATCACCTTCCTGGTGGAGTAGGCAGGCACCGAAGCCAAATTACTACTGCTTTCTGTACTGCCGAGTTTACTAACCAGTTTTAAATTATTAAGCTGTTTACCAGTAGTGTTAATCACAACAACAGCGGCCCTCAACTTAGCTTCACTTTTACCTGTAATAATATATGGTACCGTAGCATCGGTAACATCTAATAATACAGGGCTGGCCGGAAAATTCAGGCTGGCAGACACAGCCTGTCCACGCACATATAATTCATTAAAACCTTTTTTTAGCTTCACTGGTATATTCATCCATCCAGAGCTATAAGGATCCCCGGCATGGAGCACGCCATTGACATATACAGCGCTGTTTCCGGTGATATTCAGTACCCCAACTTTATCCTCATCAGCGTTATAGGTGAAGTAAACGTAATTAGCAGCAGCGCGCCATGAACGCCTGAACTTACCGGAAGTATCCGCCTCTATTCGTGTCCATCTCTGCTCATTTCCTTTATCGTCCTTACCAAAAACGCCTCCTTCTTTAGGCTGATTAATCGTTTTAGTATACAATTGATAAGCTATTGCATCTGTATACAAAGCTTCTCTGCCATAATGCGCACCAGTGCTGACAGTCAACCCGCTGGTAAAACGGTGGCTGCGCTGTGCACTGGAAAAGTGTGGGGACACAAGTATCGCCAACAGTAATATTAGCATACCAGTATGAGTGGAGTTTCTTTTTGAAGATATACGGATCATATTATTCATCATTTTATATTAAGGTTGTCACCTTCTATATTGAGAGCAATATAAACTATAAACTAAAATGTTGAAGAAAAAAAAACTATTATATATAATACCTGATAAGCAACCATCCTACAAGTATATGTAATTCTTCAGAGGACGTAACCGCAGCACTAAATAGATTATATATCTTAATTGGGAAAATACACCTAAAAGTTGTAATCTATGCAGACCTTAAAAAATTTACCGGCGAAACATTCACTTGAACAATACGTGATTGACGTTTCTATTAAACTACGAAAAGAGCGTAATTTAACACAACAAGATGTCGCAAACATCCTTAATACAGGCAACGCGTTTATTGGTAATGTGGAAAATGTTAAACGTCCAGCTAAATATAACCTTAGGCACATCAGCCTGCTGGCGCAATTTTTCAACATCTCACCCAGCGACTTTTTTCCGGAAAAAGCTTTCAAATAATATAAAAATATCGAACTACATAATAAAGTGTGAAATCTAGCGTCTTAATATGGAGAGCGTTAATTTGAATAAGCGTTGAATGATCTGAATGATTGTTCAACGCTTTCTTTTTTATCTGTGTTTGTGGATCAACCTTGATATTTTTCCATGCAGTATTTTTGGTTGAAATGGTTTCTCCATAAAATCATCCACACCCGCGTTTATAGCTTCCTGTTTTTCGTGTTCAATAACTGAGGCTGAAAAAGAGATGATCGGAATTGATTTTTTATCGCCGATGAGTTCGGCCCTTATTCTTCTTGTAGCTTCAATACCATTCATTACCGGCATATGCGTATCCATCAGGATGAGGTCGTAATCAGAAATCATCAATTTATGAAAGGCCTCAAAACCGTTTTCAACAACGTCTACTTTTACTTTCCAGCCTTCCAGCATTCTTACTGCTACAAACTGGTTGATTTTATTGTCTTCCGCCAACAAGACACGCACATTTGTAAAGTCAATAAGTGTATCTGGCGATACAGGGATTGCATTCACAACCTGATCACCCGGCTCATCTGTCAAATCAAATGTGCAATTGAAAGTAAAAGTAGTGCCCCGGTCAAGAACACTTTCCACTTTCATTTTACCACCCATCAGTTCAACTAAACGCTTTACAATTGATAAACCTAAACCTGTACCGCCAAACTTTTGCCACGTTTTATCTTCAACCTGTTCAAATCGCTCAAATATCTGCGAAATTGAGGCTTCCGGTATCCCTAAACCGGAGTCTTTTACTTCAAATTCTAAAGTAGTAGCAGATTCTCCTTGCGGTACTGCATTCAATAACAATTTGATTTCGCCGGATTCAGTAAACTTTATCGCGTTATTGATCAGGTTCATCAAAATCTGCTGCAATCGCAAAGGATCTGCCTTTATTAAAGCAGGTACCTCGCCCCTCATCTCATAATTGAGCCGAAGTCCCTTTTCTACAGCTAATGGGCGCATAGTATCTGCAATCGTTTTAAAGAGGGCAGATACGTCTGTACCTTGCAGGTGTAACTGGATTTTACCTGCGTCAATTTGAAAACTTTCAAGGATATCGTTCACGATGCCCAATAACGCTGTTGACGAAAACTCCATTAGCTCCATCATTTTATGCTGGATTGGGTTCAATCCTGAAGTTTTTAGCAGGTTAGTAATACCAACAATAGCGTTTAATGGCGTTCTGATTTCGTGGCTCATATTGGCCAGGAAATTTTCTTTTATCATTTTACCTTTTTTGGCTTCTTCAACGGCATGATAAAGATCGCTCTGGAAATATTCCAACTCCTTGTTTTTTTGCTCAATATCCCTTTGATAATTGATCATAGTAAGCAGGGAGTTGACTTTTGCATTGGTGATATGAAGATCAAGGGGTTTAAACAAATAATCTACGGCGCCACTGTTTAGTCCAGAAAATACCTCATCCGCGCTCATAGAGTATCCAGTCATTAAAATAACTACCACATTTTCAGTCAGTGGGTTTGATTTTAATTGATGAAGCAGGTCAAAGCCAGACATCACGGGCATCTTTACATCAATCAGGGCGATAGAAATATCTTCTGATATGCAGATTTTTAATGCATCGGCGGGCGAGTCTGAGGTAAGGATATGGACGCCTGGGCGTTCTAAAACCTCTTTGATCAACTCCAGATTGCTTACGCTATCATCGACAATTATGATGTTAATCGGTTTAAATGTTTCGGACATAGGAGTTCAGGTAGACAAACATCATACCACATAGGATGTTGGTACACAGATAACAACCCGCGTGACGACAGAATAAAATATTTTTTTTAATGTATTTTATCGATTTAGATAGTCCAAACATGAATGTAAATCGTATTTTACTTACGCAGTAATACACGCGACCATGCACGGGTACAACACACGGTTAAACGGGTAGGTAGATCAGGGTGGAGAAAGACGAGGATGTAAATGAATTTGAATAAGCTATTGAAGTTATCAGTCGACTTGATCTGTACAGTTGACATTTATAATAAATTTGTGGACGTAAGTGACGCGTCTTATACTATTTTAGGGTACTACCCAGAGCAAATGCGTGGCCGGACATATAAAGAATTTATTTTCCTTCCAGATCTGCATGTTGCAGAACAGGAGGTTAACGCGCTGGTAACCAGAAGGCCGGATACACAAATACAGATACGATACGTACATGCTGACGGCAGGGTGATCCCCTTGTTCTGGAGCGTTCAATGGGATGAGGAAGACCAGCTGATGTATTGCATTGCCCGGAACGGCCGTATTACGGAGCAGACTGAAACGATGAGAAGCTCACTTGAAGAATCAAACAAAAGATACGAATACGTAACTAAGGCTACTTCTGATGCAATTTGGGATTGGAATATTGCAGAGGGTACTTTATATTGGGGCGAGGGATTCGAAGCCATATTTGGACATAACCGGACTGAGATACCGCTTGGCCTTGACTCATGGAAAAAGTTTATACATCCCGACGATGCAAGCTACATTACAGCATCAGTTGACTCAATTTGCGATGGTGAAGAAACAAACTGGAAAGAAGAATACCGCTATCAAAGGGCGGATAAATCGTACGCAGATGTGGTTAATCGTGGTTTTGTAATACGAGACGCAACAGGTAAAGCGGTACGCATGGTTGGCGCGATGCACGATATCAGCGAGCGAAAAAAAGGCCTTCTGGAAATGAAACAGGTAACCGAAGACCTCTTTAAACGTAACCGCGAACTGCATGAATTTGCCTATATCATTTCTCATAACCTACGGGCACCGGTTGCTACTATAAAAGGCATCGCGTCGCTGATGCAAATGGAAAACGAAACCCCCGAACCACTAAAGCCATATTTAACAAATCTTAACACTTCTATCGGCAAGCTGGATGAGGTTATTGTTGATCTGAGTAAAATCTTAAGCGCTAAAAACAGGGCAGATGAATTGAAAATTGAGGGATGATATAAACCGATTTACTTCAGAGGACAGTCAACCAAATGTCAGTAAAATCCCGACCTAAATATGATAAGTCTGGATCGATAACATGAACATATTAGTTGATGCTAAATCCTGAGTATCCAGATACGTATAATACCCATCCAACCAGGTTTTCTGTTTCCCTAACAATAAACTCTGAAAAAGGCACCATTTGAGTACCCTGATTTTTAGTTTGGGATCTTCCGCCCAAACTTTTTGTATATACTCTAATTTGATAACACTGAATTCAGAATTGTTCCTTTGAATGTATGCCGCAACGCAACATCCCAAGAAATGCATACGGCCAAATTGAACAAATACCCGCTTTTGTAAAGCAGTTGTCTTCTCAATTTCTTTGATAAAACCAATTTGGATTAAGGTCGAATAAGGTGTTAAAAATCCCTTTTGAAGAAGATTAATTTTTGTTTTATCAATGATGTATATCCCGTCAATATATTCCATCAAACCTAATAAATGAAATATGAAGTCAATTTTATTTATTGCCTGATTGCCGTATAAAATGTTTTGGCTCATGTAGTCTGTAGCCAATTCGTATCCAAGTACTTCGTTGTACTGATGATAACGTATCATTGCTTTATACTTTTTATAGAAATAGGAATGGAATAAAGGAAACCGAAGTTGCTCGAGATCTGTTGAAATCAATTCTTTTTCGCTTAATGGCTTTTCCATCCGCATTAGTGCTTTGAGTTCCGATGCATTAAACAATCCAACATTCTGGCCCTGATCATTCATATCGCCAATGAACCATGAAGCGCTATCGGTCATAAGCTGTCTTTTCCAGTTGAGCCAGGTTGAGTCGCGCATAATTACAACGACACGGAACCAGGTACTATTGCTATAGATAGAAAGTATGTCAGCAAGGAGATGAGTTAATATCTCAAACTGATTTTTCCTATACATAAATTCGTCAAAACCATCAATCACAAAATAAAACTTAGCATTATCAACTTTTTTATCAGCAGTAAGTTGTTGAAAATCAGCAGACGGTGCTAGGCCCGTCATTTTCATCATCCAGTAATTAAGGTTTCCTACAGACTTCAGTGAACTTAGGATGAAGGAACTGTTGAAATATAGAATGATATCATCAGCCGATGGAAGACTTAACCTTTGATATATCCATTGACAAATAGATATAGTTTTCCCATAACCCGTTGGTGCCGAAAGAACCGTTGCCAAAGCACCAGATTCGTCAAACTTCTGAAAATGATGATATATAAATTCGCGTTCAATCATTTTATGGAAAGGGATAACAGCTTTGTTTTTAACTGCTTCTAGCATAAACAAGTTAACCTTAGCCGTTTCTACCTTTATTTTTTCCCAGGAATTTGGTTGTTCACCGCTGTTAACTTCTTCGCCGGCTACCGATGATTTATAACTTGACCAGTCGGTATATCCGCAAAATTTTGCAAGTACATTTCTGGTGTAAAATGAGGCTTCAAAATGGGAAGCCGCAAATCCAAATATCCTTTTAAGGGTTGTTTCACTGATTTCCTTTTTTGTTTTTTGTGATATTGAAAGCGACAGGATCTTGCAATCTTTTGGTTCAATACTTTCAATCTCAGATAACGATAAAATTCTCTTCTTAAGGCTATCCCAAATCTCGTTATCATTCATGATTTCAAAAATATTAATCGACATCAACAATCGTTAATCCTTTTATGTTTGCAATATTTAAAACTTTTGAACCGGAAGGGCAAACGCAATAATGCTTTGGTTATGATTACCCAGATATTGACGTATAGGCGGCAATAGCCGGCCTCAGCTGAGGTAATTGCTTTTGCAAACTGCGCGACCGACGAAAAGCTATTAATTATAAATATGCTATACTTGTTCCATGAAAAATACAAACAATGCATTTACCACTACCCTATCAGCCACGCTATTTTTATTCCTTTGTCTATTCTTTCAATCCTGTTCAGAGCCCGCCGATAAATTTTTTGGCGTGACTGTTTTAAACACAAACACCATAAGCGATTTCGGCACGCCGATCCTGGCGAAACATATCAATGATGAAACCACTGAATTCCCAGATATCCCTTCAAGTAAAAAGAAAGGTGATGAAGCGCTAAAACATGTGCAGAACAATATTTTATACATGGAAAAATCACTGACAGATATCAAAGCTTTATCTGCCAGTGATGATAGCAGGAAGAGTATCAAAGAAAAATCCCTCGCCCTTTATGAATTTGTGATCCCTGTATACAAGAACGAATATACAGCATATGCAAAGCTATGTGACAGCAAAGCGCCACAGGCACAGAAAGATGCAATCATCAAATCAATTGAGCAAAAGTACAATGCCGGGTTTGAAGCAAAATATGGTGCTCTACTTGCTGACGGAAAAGCTTTCGCAGCAGAGAATAACATAAATGTAGACTGGAAATAAATCCAATATCATTTTAGACAAATTACAACATGGAATTTTATAGAAACAAAAAGAAATCAGTTAACCTGATACTGATTTGTACTGCCATATTTTTAGTCCTGCTAGTTATATTTTTATATAGTATCGGCATATTTACAGATACAGTAAGCACAAAATTAGCCGCCATATCTGGGGCATTCAGCTTAGTATTAGGGATTATCATCATCAAAAAGTTAATCTCATTACGAGACACCTCTGCATTAGTGATACTTACCGAAGAAGGGATTATTGCTAAAACGACTGCAGTGGGTAAAGCAGCAGGCTTGATCCTTTGGAAAGATATCATAGATGTTGATGTACATAAATCAGGCGGCGATACTCTGGTCACCCTAACGATAGAAAATCCAGGAAAATATCTGCCAACCATTAAGAAAAAGTTATCTGCAATGGCCGTTGATGGGATAGAGGACGCACAGGGAAATTTACCAATTAGCCTGACCGCCTCTGAGCTGGACTTTGACGCTCAGGAACTATTTAAAGTAATTACACAGTACAGAAAAGAAATCAGCGATATTAGGCTTAACGAAACACTTAATAAATATTAGAACCTAACAGTGACTGAGCCTCTGATACTAAATGGGGTGCCTGGTGTAAAGTGGATTTCTTCCACACCAGCTGCCTCGTTCTGTAACCGTGACTCTGTAGCAAACTGTGTTTCGTTCCACTTTTGGTTGAAAACGTTATCTGTGATCAGCCCAAAAGTAAACCTTTTGACAGTATAGTTCAGGTTGGCATCAGTGATGAAATATCCTTTAGCGGAAATTGAATTATCCTCATTAGCCGGCCTGGCGGCAAGGTATCTTGACCGTATGCTGCCAGAAAATTTACCCAGTTGTTTTATACTTAAACCGCCGGCAAAGGTAAACTTAGGTGCCAATGGAATGTAGTTCTGCCCTGATGGATCGTCTAAAGACCTCCCATGCGTATACGTTGCGTCACCGTTCAGGAATAACCAATCGGTCAACTGATAACGCAATCCCAGGTCTGCTCCTTTCCGTGCTGTTCTGCCGCTGGGCTCAACAACTCCTTCATCCCCAACATACACAAATTCCTGCTGCAGGTACAAATACCATATCGCGGCATTTAAAATGAGGCGGTCGGCCGGTTTCCAGCTTGTCCCTAAATCTGCACCATAAGCCGCTGGTAAAATCTTATACCCCTGTTTTGCCACCACAACGCGTGTATCATTGCTGTGAAAACCTTTCCCAAGTTTCAAAAAGAACTGAAGGTCTTTATTCTGATTGTATAAAAAGTTCAGTTTAGGACTAAGGATTGCCCTGTGTTGTTTGGCTACAAGCGAAGAATTCAGAAGATCTGTGTATCGAAAATCAAAATAATCAACCCGAAGTGCAGGATTGATCATCAGTTTACCGATTTCATATTCTGCATTAATAAAACCGTAGCCATTACCCTCGCTTACATTCCCCAGCATACTACTTTCAATTGTGGTATTTCGGTTTAGGGTGTGTGAAAGCTCTATGCCATTGACATCATCGTATCGTAAACCAATGCCTCCCTGCAGTGTCAACTCAGATTTTTTAAAGCTGTACTTCTTATTCAGTACGGATTCAAAGCCTGCTATATTTCTGTTTTCTTTCTGACGGATCTGATCGCCATTAACCGGATCGTTCAAAAAGAAAGTGAAATTTGAATACAATTCAAAACTGTATCTGCTATAAAAGGCTGATGACTTTAGCCAGATAGCAGAATTGAAATATTTATTATACTTCACATTGACGTTGCTTCTGCTTGTTTCGCCACCTTCATTACTATCAATTGCGCCGAACCGTGTAATAAGGCCTTCATCAACAGCCCGTTGCGGAATCTGGCCCGATGCATTCCATTTACTGGTAAATGTTGAAACCGAGATGGACATTTTATCCGAATTTGCAAAATTGATAGTATACTTCCCAAACAGGTTTAATCTTTTAAAATCTTGTGGCGACTCAAAGAATCCATCTGTTTTGATGTAATCGGCAGCGATATAAGCAGACTGTTTGGTGTTATTAATTAAATTAAACAAGCCCAAAGCTTTATAGGTATTGAATTTGCCAGCCTCAACAGTAACGCTGCTATTTTCCAGTCGTTCTTTGGTTTCAAAAGCCACGTACCCAGCAGTCGCAAGATTACCTTTGTCGGCATGGTAAGGGCCTTTATCAAAATCGATCTGGCCAACTGTTTCCGGGATCAGAAAATGCAGGTCTGCGTAGCCCTGTCCATGCGCATGGCTAACCATATTTACAGGCATACCATCAACAGATATATTAATGTCTGTTCCATGATCGAGGTCAAATCCTCTTAGAAATAATTGTTCTGCCTTTCCTCCGCCGGCATGCTGACCAATAAAAAGTCCCGGCACTTTTCGCAACAACTCTTGCGACGAGTTAACAGGATTGGTCTGAAGATCCACTGCAGACACTGATGATAAGTGGTTGATACCTTCTGATACAACTACTTCATTGAGTTGAAAAGCAGAACTAAGTAATGTAATTGTGGCACCATCAGTATTAAACGGAACAACGATGCTTTTAAAACCTACATGACTTATTTTAATGGAATCTCCGGGTTTATTGCTTTTCAACACAAAAAATCCAACCTCATCTGTATGCGCATGGTTCCCATTGTTTACATTCCTTAAGTAAACACCTTTGAGCGGAATGGAATCACTGGTAACAATTTTGCCTTTAAAATTCTGAGAAAATGAACTGAGAGATGAAAATAAAAGAAAAGCAAACAGGTAAATATTGTTCATATAGGCAATAAGGGTAATTTGATCAGCTGCAAATATGAAATTTTATGCCGGGATTCTTTGCTGCAAACTTTATTATACTATTAGTGTTTGCTGTGGCTGATGATACCATGGCAATATCTAACTTAGCAAACCATAAATATGCGCGTGAAAATACTATTCGTCTTACTTAGCAGCCTACTTTTATTCCATATTGCAGCATGCAACTCGGGTCCAATCGACCTCTTACACCTGCAATATGGGCCCGAAAAACATAATACACTGGATCTTTACCTTCCATCCAATCATTCAGAAACTACACCTGTCATTATACTTATCCACGGCGGTGCATGGATAACGGGTGGAAATGAGTATACAGATAAAACCGCCAAAGACCTCCGCAACCGTGGTTTTATCGTAGCTAATGTAGATTACCGCTATGTAAGCAGCACTCTACATGGTAAAGACCTGCTGGGCGATATTGATAAAGCAGTAACTTTTATCCAGGAGAATTCGGCCAAATACAATTATAGACACGATGGGTTTAACATGGCAGGCATCAGTGCGGGTGCACACCTTGCATTATTATATGGATATACAAGCGGGAAAACTATCAAATCGATATCTTCTTTATGCGGGCCTACACGCCTTGACGATGTAGAAATGCTGACAGCGCTTGAAAATACCGATTTGTTAAATAGTGTCGAGTTATTGGTTAATGCACATTTTACACCGGGAACAAAATTACCAGCCAGCTTTACTGATATGAGCCCATATGCCCATGTAAAGGCAATACCTACTTTATTATTTCACGGTGATAAAGATGATATCGTACCAGATGCCCAGTCTAAATTTCTGTTTGAGGTACTGACAAAGAAAAAGCTGATTGCAAAGTTTATTCCCATGCCCGGCAAAGGACACGATTGCGGAATGAACGATCCTGATAGTGAAAAGCAGGTACTGGACGAAATTGAATCCTGGGTAAAGAAATACGATTAAGCATTACAGCTTAACTTTCACCGACCCATTGCAAACATCACCCTCTGGAATGCCGGTAAGCCAAACTTGCAAGAATTTGATCCTTTCCCTGGTTAATTTTTCCAGATAGATAGATTCGCACATTGGCCCGGCAGATCCATAACTACCCTTTTCTGGATACCTTGCGGCTAATTCGGCATCTCTTAATTGAACCCACAAGCGTTGTGCTGTTTTCAGTTTTTTAATGAAGGCTTGTTTCTTAGCATATTGTTTCAGTATGTTCTGATATACTACATTGAGTTCCTTATCTGCAGTCTGATAACTGCTGCCGGCCTTCAAATTCATAGCGGTTTGCGACTGTGCATAGATTTGTGAACTACTGAATGATATTAACAGCGCAATAGATAGTGCGGATAATAAGTGTTTATAAACTTTCATTTTGATAAGATTGGTCTTATACAAACACCAATTAAACCCTCAATTGTTTTAACTCTGGTCCCATCACATGCCTCACGTTGAATATGCACTTTAGAACACTTGATACACGGCCGTCTTGTAGTTTTCCTGAATGATAATTATTGTATATTAGAAATATGTAAACTCTTAATTTTAAATACTATGAAATATCAAGCTGACATGAAGTCGATTATTATTGGATTTTTAGGCGCTGCCTTACTATTTGCAACATTTAGTTTTAAAGATGAAAGTAGTGCTAATGGAAGGTACCAGACTGCCGTTGGGGATAAAGGGGTAGTGATATTGGATACACAAACAGGCGCCTACCTCATAAATATTGATGCAACTAATTCGGGGTGGCGCAAAGGTGATTTCCCTTACACCCATAACACCGTAAAGCCAACTAAAGAAAAATATCTCTCAAATTAGACTGAGGGAAAACATCTGTTCGTTTTATACTTGCCTATGACCAAACAACGTGCGCCCTCTTACCTCAATTTTGACAAAGATGAATATCCCTGGAAACCGGACATTGATTACAAAGAACATCCTTTAGCTTACCGGGTTGGCAAAGGAGAGCAAGGTGTACTCATTTGCGAGCCTTACAAAGCTGAAATTGGAAAGTATTGGCGGTTTAAAACCGCTGAGATTGCAGAAGAAAGCAGTAAAGCAATAGCTGGGCTTTTTGACGAATATCTAAAGAATAAAGATTTTGTAGGTGCAGATATGGCCCGGAAATTCCTGCAAATGGGTTATACGCGGGCAAGGCGTTATGCGAATTATAAAGGTGGTAAAAAATACGACAAAACTAACGACTACGCTCCATTAGAACGGGGAACGGGCGATCCGGAAAAAGCCGCCGCCGCAGCGATTTTTTATAAAGTGTGGAAAAAAGCGGAGGCTAACCCTGATTATGCGGCGATGAAGGCTGACTGGAAAAAGCGGTTAGGCTAACAAAGCAATACCCAGCTGCTCTTGCTTGTTCAATAGTACGAACCTTTCACAAAAACAGTAACACTAGCTGCTCCCACTCTTGTTCCAAAGTTAAGTCCGGCCTGGTTTGCTTTGCCTTGCGATACCAATAGTCGGCATTCCAGATATCGCCCTCTTTACGGTGGAGATAAGCGTGGATATGCGCTGATGAGTTATCATTCAAATGGTCAACCTGGTGATGGGCTTTATCCCAATTGCCTTTTCCATCATACCAAAGGGCCTTTAGTTCAACAGATAGGTTATCATCAGGAATTTCGTTTTTTAAAGAGTCTTTAAATTCTTGTAACTTGTTCATATACGCTTAATGAAAGGTTTAAACATTTGCAATTTCGGTAATTGAGCCATTAATTCATTGATGCAAATAACTTATTGACACTTATTATATGATACGCTTTTTCATAATATTGCAAACTGACCTATGAAAGATTCAATTCCATACAATATTCAAAGAACCAAAAACGCAACACAGGCAATCTTTTTTATTTGCGGCCTGGGGATTTCAAGCTGGGCCGTTATGGTTCCTTTTGCAAAAGAAAGACTGGCACTTAACGATGCAAGCCTCGGCTTGTTATTATTGTTGTTAGGGGCCGGGGCTATCGCTATGATGCCGGTAACAGGTTTCCTCATACATAAATTTGGTAGCAGGATCATAATTTTAATAGCCTCGATTGTTACCGCGCTAACTTTGCCTTTGCTCCTATTGATGAGCACCTCAATCTCCCTCGGCCTTGTCCTTTTCATCTTTGGTGCGGCCATAGGTACAATGGATGTGGCAATGAACGCACATGGCGTCCAGGTACAGAACCTTTACGAAAAACCGATCATGTCATCATTACATGGATTGTTCAGTACTGGCGGACTATTAGGATCTCTCGGATTAGGCTTTCTAATCAAACTAGGCCTGTCCCCGGTAGTATCTGCCCTAAGCATAGCCTTATCATTATTACTGATCGTTGGCACCCAATATGGTTATTTGTTGAAGGGTAGTTATGAAAAAGAACTGAATAATAAATCTGAAAATGAGAATACATCCACAGAAACCAAAGGACTTGCGGCAAAGTGGTTGAAAGGAAGTGTGATTTATTTAGGTATAATGTGTTTTATCTTATTTTTATCTGAAGGGGCAATGCTCGACTGGAGTGCTGTTTTCTTAACGGAAAACAGAGGGCTGGATGTAACCCTTGCGGGATTAGGATATGCAGCATTTTCTGTTGCAATGGCGGTAATGCGTTTATTGGGTGATAAAATTGTTGCCAAAATAGAGGGAAAGAAAGTAGTTATCTACGGGACACTGCTCGCAGCATCAGGAATTTTCATAGCAGTTACCAGTCCCTGGATTATTAGTTCTCTGGTAGGATTTATATTGCTGGGGATAGGCGCTGCTAATGTTGTCCCCGTGTTTTTCAGCGAAGCAGGCCGTTTAAAGGATGTACCTGCTGCCGTTGCCATTCCGGCAATTTCTACACTAGGGTATGCAGGTCAGCTTGCGGGCCCTGCCCTATTGGGTTTTATTGCCCATCGTGCGTCACTTCCATTAGCTTTGGGCTGCACCGGGTGTTTGCTTTTATTGGTTGGAATTTCATACATTTTCACAAAGAGCCCAGTAAGTTCAAAGGGAGACTAACCTGTAGTTTCAGTTGCTGCCGAAACTGTGTCTAAATGCAGGACAAATCTTATTGTCCCCTGCTGTACAAGTACGCGTATAAACACTCAAATCGTCAGTATAAACACTTTAATTACAATAAATCCCTTGGGTTGAATGCCCGAATTTACATATAAATATGGTACTGGTATACCGATTGATCGCTGCATGTAGCTATGCTAGCCTATCTACCAACCCCTAACCTATGAAAAATATGGATTTAACATTCAATCAACAACTATCAAGTCACGGAGATAAACTGCAGTCGTTCGCCTTTCGTTTCACCAATAACCTAGATGATGCAAACGACCTTGTTCAGGATACAATGCTTAAAGCTATGAGATATTCTCAAAATTTTGAAAGTGGCACCAATTTGCAAGCCTGGTTGTTCACAATTATGAAAAATACGTTTATTAATAACTACAGGCGATTGACCATGCAACGTCAACTGATCAATACATCAGAAGACTTAAATTATTCGCAACTGTATAAAAGTGCCACTGAAAATGTTGCCCAGAATGCTTTTGTTGCCAATGACATTTACCTTGCCCTGGGTAAGTTGGAGCCACAATATTCCGTTCCATTTATGAGGTTTTTTGAGGGCTACAAATATCAGGAGATTGCTGATGAAATGCAGATTCCGATAGGAACTGTAAAAACAAGAATCCACGTTGCCAGAATATTGTTAAAGAAAACACTTAAAATGTATAGTGACGGAATGGAGCAGTCAGTAAGGTAAACCTGGCTTACAAAATTACACTACCACCGCTATCATTAGCTAATTGAACTATTGCTGATCAATATCAAAGGATATTTTTCAGCAATTTTTATTTGGAACCGATTACCAGATATTGCCAGTTAAATTTAAATTTACCAAATGGTAGATAGCGGTATACTCAAAAACGTTGCAAAGCATATTACCCTTACCGAAGATGAAATTTCTTTGTTTACATCGATGATGACCTGTAAAAAAGTAGCTAAAAGAACTTTAATATTACAAGCTAATCAGGATTGCCGGTATTTAACATATGTACATTCGGGTGCGCTGAGATCATATTTTGTAGACAAAAACGGCAGGGAGTCTACAATAATGTTTGCCATAGCTGATTGGTGGATCACAGATATGTATTGCTATTTGAATAGAAAACCGGCTATGATGCATATTGAAACTATAGAGGAGAGCACAATTTTTCAACTCAGCAGGTCAAACTTTGACAACCTGCTGGAAGCTGCTCCAAAATTTGAACGGTTCTTCAGGATACTGATGCAAAATGCTTACACACGCGAGCAATTAAGGGTAATGGAAAATCTTTCAGCAACAGCAGAAGAAAGGTATAACAGCTTTGTAATCAAATATCCCCAAATTGTAAAACAAGTAACCCAGAAACAGATTGCTTCATACCTGGGTATTACCCCTGAATTTTTAAGTTCGCTCAAAAAAACGAAACTGTAATCTTATTTCTTAAGGTACCTTATCTTTTTTATTAAAATCTTTCAATCTATTTGTAAAAACAAATAAGATATGTTGATATTAATTGCAGGCCCATATAGAAGTGGCACAAATGACGACCCGGTTTTAATGCAGCAAAATTTAAGTAACCTGGAGGCCCAGGCAGTACCACTATTCAGAAAAGGCCACGTACCGATGATTGGCGAATGGGTCGCTTTGCCTCTGATCCACCTTGCTGGTTCAAAACAAACAGGTGATGAAATATGGAATGAAATACAATATCCCTGTGCCCATCGTTTATTAGAAAAATGTGACGCGATATTGCGCATTGAAGGGGCGTCTAAAGGTGCTGATGAAGATGTCAGGATTGGCAGGGAACGGGGGTTAAAAATCTATTATCACATTGACGAAGTCCCTGATGCAGAATAACAACATACACATTGTAGACACTCAGATTCTCTCAGATAACTGGTATACGCTGCGGAAAATAACTTATGAGTATGCTGATAAAGACGGGCTAGTGCAAAGAATTAGCAGAGAGGCGTATGACCGAGGCAACGGTGCCACAATATTATTGTACAATATAGATCTGCAAAAGGTAATTCTCACCAGGCAATTTCGCCTCCCTACTTTTATTAATGGGAACGAAACTGGCATGCTGATAGAGGCTTGCGCCGGGTTGCTTGACAATGAAAATCCTGAAGATTGCATTAAAAGGGAAACCGAGGAAGAAACAGGGTACCGCGTTACTGGTATACAAAAAGTTTTTGAAGCCTATATGTCGCCGGGCTCAGTAACAGAACTCGTATATTTTTTTATAGCGGAATATACCGCTGGCATGAAAACAGCAAACGGCGGTGGCTTACAAGAGGAAGAAGAAAATATTGAAGTGTTGGAGATGAATGTACATGATGCCCTTAAAATGGTCATGACAGGTGAGATTAAAGATGCAAAAACGATCATGTTGCTGCAGTACGTAAAGATCAATTTTTTTTAATCAGTTTTTGCTAGCTGGCTCATTTTCTATATCTTATCTGGCATCCGGCTAAAAACCAAAGCTGGTTTTTGTGAAAACCAATCAATGTTTTGCTGGTTATCCACCTATGGAAACGCTATATTATAACATGGGTGAAACCATTCTTGCCATCAATTACCCAATTGATGAATCCGGGCGGTACTGTATAGAATCAGAAGATGATCAGGAACTCGGTCACCTGTATCTGGATTACAAAGATAAAAATAACGGACAACCAACCTGGAAGGGTACCACTGAAGAAGTAAACAATATTGCAGCTGAATTAGGAGATTTTATTGAGCAATCAGAATTATAGGCCCGCTGAATTAATTGTTTTTGCTCTTGACTTGCAGGATGATTTCATTGATCTGGTGCAACTGACTTCGTAAGAACCTGTTTTTATGCTTTCTGTTGCTTGCTGATCGGGTTTCCCGGAGCTGTAACCGGGTCATCTTGTCCTTTATTGTAAAAATATATCCCTGATAGCCTTTCGAAGCGGAAAATTCATAACTATAGTTCGCATCTTTAATGTCAATCATGGTAATTCCTTCCCTGCCACTAATTGTAAGATACGCTGAATAAAGCATTCCCGCTATGGGATCGATCCTAATGTTCTGGATATACTTGCCTGTTATTCTTACGAAAATAGCTATAAGGCTTAATATATCAAAAGCGAAAAGACTGTATATTTTATGCTCAGGTTCACTGTAAATTGCGGTACCTATACAAATTAACGCCAGTATACCAATAGAAATGCCAAGATCCTTTTTTATATTTCCCACGGTAGGCTGGTCACCAGTAGGGATAAATACATATTCCTGATTTTCCATAACAGCTGTAAATTTTACTGCAACATGTTAACGAATAATTGCATAAGTCCAAAAAAACACACCTTCTCCCAGAAGCATATATTGAACAGGAGACTTATTTATATTACGATGAAACCATGGCATTGGCCTTTACCATTTGAAATAATTTTTAATACATTGTAAAACAAACCAGGAAAATGATATTAGAATCCGCAATACTATATGTGAAAGATGGAAATTCAGGCGAATTTGAAAGGGATTTCGAAATGGCCGGGCAGTTCATACGTTCTATAAGTGGTTACATTAAACACAGTCTTCAAAGATGCCTTGAAGTAGAAAACAAATACTTGCTTTTAGTAGAGTGGGAAACACTTGAAGCGCATACAGTAGGATTTAGGGAATCAGCTGCATATCTTGAATGGAAACGCTTGTTGCACCATTATTACGATCCATTTCCCATCGTGGAACATTTTGAACTGGTAATTGATAATATCAAGTGATGGAGGGAAATGAATAATGAACCCTCCATTGCTGAAGGGCTCGAATGGTATGCGCGAACAAACCATTTTTTATAGGCAGTAGTCAAATGAACTGCCTACTAATTAACTGTATTATTTGAAAATGATAGCTCACATCCATGAGTTTATCAACTAACCACTACAATTATCTAAATTAAATTTTAATTATCAAAATTAATTTTTAAAAAATCATACTATTTAACTTTTTACACTTACACTCTACTCACATAAATGCTTTAAAATCATTTCTTAGTATTTGTATAACAGATTATTAATGCAATCCAACTATATTTATACACTAGCTCGACAAGTAATTTGTCAATTAAAATGTCACAGAAAATATTGTATTAATTCTGGATTATTATGGCAACTATACACACACGTAAACAGGAACTCATTCATGGCCTGATCCACGGAGTAGGCGTCCTTTTTGGAATTAGTGCCCTTCCGGTGCTAACTGCCCTCGCAACCACCCATAAGGACACATCAGCAATTATTGGCGCAGGAATTTACGGCTTCTGTTTTCTGCTCCTTTTTACATCTTCAATGGTTTACCACCTGCTGGAAAATGAGCAGGTTAAAAAGCTCTTTGAAATGTTTGACCACATCAGTATTTATTTTATGATAGCAGGAACATATACTCCCTTCCTGCTCGTGTACGTGAATAATGCCTTTGGCATTACGTTATTGACAATCTTATGGGGGTTAACGTTACTTGGAATATTTTTTAAGATATGGTTTACCGGCAGGCTTAAACTCCTGTCAACACTAATCTACGTAGTAATGGGATGGGCACTTCTGGCAGGAGGTAAACGCTTCTTTGCCGAGCTGCCGGTATCTGCAATTATCATGGTATTAGTTGGCGCGGCCATTTACTCAGTAGGTGTTGCATTTTACATATGGGGCAGACGCAGCTATACACATGCTTTATGGCATGGTATTGTGCTGGCTGCGGCTATATGTCATTACGTAGCAGTATTGATGGTGATGTAAGCTTACGCGATATATGTTTCCCATTTTATTCCTCAAGATGTTTCCACTTATCTGATTGATACCAATTTACTATATCTATGCTATCATCAGGACTGAGAAATTCGTCTCCTTCTTCCAGGGCATCCTCGGCCAGATGATACAAACCGTTTTTCAAGTCTGACGCAAAATTATCAAGCAGTTCTGTTATTGAGCCGGCTACCAGAATACCTACTTCATATTCATCATCAATGAAGATGATTTGTCCGTAGTTTCCTTCTTCTGTTGGGACAAGGTCCATCTTTAAACTGGTATGTGCACCGTCAAACGCGAAAGTGACCCATCCCGGATTGTAGAGGTTAGATTGATCTATCGCCGGATCCCATTTCAAAAGCGCCGTCACAGGAAGCAATGCATTTTGCTCATGGTCTACAATAATACTGTCAATAGGATAAAACTTCATTCCGTAAAATAAACTTCCAACATTTTCCTCATCGCTTAAGCCATTGTGAAGTTTGTATAATTCTTTAAAGTCGTCTGGCAAATTTACTCCTATGACAGATTCCAATTCATTCAATTGAGCTTCTGTTGCGCCGCTTTGAAGTGATTGTTCCAAAATTTTTGGTGCGTTATCTTTTAACCAGGCTGTAATGTTATCAAATGTTTCTGCAATCATAAGTTTATATTTAGTGATGATATTTAATTTTATGCCATTACAGCAACTATTCCTAAAGCATGAATTCCCCACTGGCGGTCGCCTGTTATTTCTACTAATGGTAAAGCTTCTGCAGGAGTCAAACTTTTAGAGAATAATTTCCAGGCAATGTCGGGCTCAATTTTTACTGTTGCATTCGCTGCGATACCTGTTTCTTTGTTCAATTCCCAGTCGTCTCCACGTTTAACAATATTCCATTGACCCCCAATATCGGTGGTCACAATTAAGGAGACAACGGTTCCTTGCGCTGCAGATACGTTTCTAAATGTATGAGGAAACGCAAACATAAAAGTTTCAAGGAAGGGTTCGTAAAATTCTTTTGTCATTAAACCTGGTTTACCTACTGCGTCCCTGATCTGTTGTTGATGTAAAAATTTTTCTGTGTACTCCCTTGCTATATGAAACCAATTGGCCGAAATCTCCTGTCCTGCCCATGCAACCGGAAATACAGCATTGGCATTTAGATCAAGTGAATTCAGATGTGTTGAATACTGCCGCCCCGTCGCCTCTAAGAGAAATATTAATAGATCAGGACTCAGTCTTTTAGTAGCATTTGTCCAGCTCATATTCATATTATTAAGGAACGATACCAAATCCTGATAAGAATTGATATTATCAGCTTTCTCACCAATATACCCGTCCCTTGATATTGACAAAGCACGGAAATTTCCATCAAGTAAATGAGAAGCTACATCTTTAACTGTCCATAGTTTGGCTACAGTTGGCATGTGCCATTCATCCTCCGTTAAAGAGGATAAAAGTTGGATGAGCATGTCATCCAATAAAGGGAACAAATGCAAAGTATCAATTTCTATTTTTTGGCCCATTTGATTATCAGGGTTTAAACAATCTGCCATAAAATTCGATAATCAGAAATCTCGTAGCTGAAATCATATTACTAAGCTATTTAAAATATTCAAAACTCCATTCTCCGTTGCTAAACTCTATCGAATTTTGGTGGCTGTCATTCTCCGGATGATTAAACGTGAAATTCTGAACTGGGTACATTTTATAAAATTGTCCAATCTTTTGATGGTTACTGTTCCATTTTCCGTTTAAGTGGAGGGTAGTTAACAGCACAAATTCTTTCCACACAGTATCCTCGAGTATCGTCATTCCGTTAATATTAGCCCTAAAAAGTGTGAGGTTTTTAGGCAGGAGCTTGAGTAAGCCAGGAGTAATAGCATCGCAAAACACCAGATTTAATGCCCTCAGCTTGTTAAAGCTCTCCCAATCAAAACTTTCGAGCTCAACACTGCTGAGACCTTCTATCCGTAGCTCCTCTACCTTATGGTTAGAACTATCAGTCGGCTTGAAGATAATTTTTACATTGGGCATAGCTAATAATATTGCATGATTACTCAGTTATTAATCGCTGATTAAATTAAGTAAAATTATCTGGCAATTCAATAAGACAATATTAAATTCTGGCATTTATGACAGTTTGACTAAGGGCTAAAACTTGACCTGGGCAACACCTTGTTCGCACCTACTAAAGTGCTGAAGACGTCCTGATCAGGCACTGATCAGGTTTTAGTGAGGTCTTGACCAGGGTGGCGACCTCAACAAGACCTCACTGACCACTTATTGGGAGCTGCTATAAACCTGGTCAATACATAACCAGGTCCCTATTTGCCTTGTACAAACAGGCAGCAAACCTATTGAATATTAAAAAAAAGAGCCGCCATTTGGCAGCTCCGTTGATAAATAAAATTTCAAATTACTTGATCTCAATTTGACGGGAAGTGCTTTTTGCTTCCTCACGCTTAGGAATATCGATCGTTAAAACGCCATCTGTATATCTGGCATCGATCGCGTTTTCATCGGCACTTTCCGGTAAAGTGAATGAACGGACAAAAGAACTATAACTGTACTCACGTTTGGTATAGTTTTTTTGCTCATCATTGGTGTGTGTGCTTTGCGCAGCGGAAATGGTCAGGATGTTCCTTTCCAGTTTAATTTTAAAATCATCTTTGTTGATACCAGGCACGGCAAGTTCTACATGGAAGTGATCTGCGCTTTCGCTGATATTGGCAGCTGGGACACGGCTCATCATACGGTCTGTAAGAAAAGCATCATCGAAAATAGAATCAAAAACGTTGTTAAGGCCTGGCAATAATCCGTTTTTACTTTGGCTTGGTGAATTGAATTTAATCAATGACATGGGTTTTTCCTCCTTAATTTTTTAATGATTAAAACTTATACCTAATTAAATATTGAACCTCGTTCGGGCAACATATTACAAGCAGAATGCCAAACCACTTTTGCGCACATGTAACTGAAAAAACATCATTATTTCTGAAATATTTTCAGTCAGACTGTCAGAAATTCACATCGTCCGCCAAGGGAGAATTTCTATGTTAACCTGCTGACCAGCCGACTGATTATTCTTATTAAGATTCCAAAAAAAGAAAACATTCTTTACAACTATTTGCTATACGGGCCGCAAGGCGCTTGCTAGAAATCCTTGAATGTTTCACCTTAAACTTTTAATTTATGTTTTATCATGTCCAAAGTTTGATTAATCCAATTGTAGACGATCAACCAGATCCGTCAGCGGCTAACGCACTTCAGGAAGGTCTTGGAGGACAGTTCGGTGAGATGCGTACTATGATGCAGTATCTTTTTCAAAGTTTTAACTTCAGAGGAGATGGAATTCCTTATCTCGACCTGATTCAGGGAATTGGTATTGAAGAAATCAGTCACGTGGAGTTGATTACTAAAACCATTTCGCGCCTGCTGGATGGGGCGCCAGAGTATCATGGTGATAAATTTGATGTTCCAGGCAAAGGGGGTGACCCGGTGATGAATATGGCCAAAGATCAAAAAAACCCTCATCACTTTATTCATGGTGCCCAGGGCGCACTGCCTGTAGATGCGGCCGGTAACCCATGGAGTGGATCTTATGTTCACAACCACGGTAACCTTGTGCTTGATCTGATGGATAACCTGGTACTGGAATCGACAGGCAGACTTCAGAAATGCAGAATCTATCAAATGTCTTCTAACAAAACATTGAGGGCAACTGTAGCTTTCCTGATTGCGCGTGACGAAGCCCATGAAATGGCATTTGCCAAAGCACTGGAAACTTTAGGTATCAATTGGGCCAAGGCTTTGCCTATTCCAAAATTTGATGCCTCGCAGTATCCGGAGGTTAAAAAACTGATTGACGCAGGTATAAACCGCGAGCAATACACTTTCAGACTGGACGGCTCGCAAATGGAGAAAATATTCCAGGGCAGTTCACCTTCAAATGATGGTACTGAACTGGTTACCCTTAAAGAACCAAGGGAATCTTATCCTATCCCGCCCGCGCCAGAAAGACCAGAAGAATTTGCACCAGGACTGGATCCGGAGTTACAGTCCTTAGCGGATGCTTTCAGTGAATTCAAAGAAAAAACACTTAAGGACATGGAGAAAAAAGCCGGTCCGAATCCGCGAAGCAAAAAAACACAAAAATAATCATACAGCGGCTGATGAACACCATCCAGCCGCTTTTTAATCTAAATTAATCCTAAACCTTTTCAATTTCAGCTTGTTCTACCGTCTCACCAACAAATTAAGGAAATGGGATTATTTAGAACTATTGTAATAAGTGCCGCGATATACGGAGCTTATAAATTTCTGACTGAAGCAGATGATTTGGGTCGGACAAGGCTTGATGAAATTAAAGAGCAGGTACCAGAATTATTAGACAAAGCAAAATCTGTAAAGAATGATTTGCAAGGTAAAAACCCTCTGGAAGGGTTATAATCTATTTATTGACGTTTTATAATATGTTTGGCCCTGGCAAAAAATGCGGGGCTTTCATATTTTACCAGTTTTTAGCGATCAAGCTTAACATCCCCTTAATACATGTTTATCTAATTTTGACCCCGATGAGGATAGACAAGTCAGATCAGGAACTGGTTGCGGAAATTCGTTTAGGAAATGAAGAGTCCTTTCAATACGTGTTTGAACGTCATTGGAAGCCCCTGTTTTCGTTTGTTTATCGTTTGATACATGATGAAGATCAGACGAAAGACATTCTTCAAAATACCTTTCTGGAGATCTGGAAAAGACGGGAGAATTTATTTGTTAATGATTCTTTGATGGCCATTCTAATTACAATCGCAAAAAATGAGGTAATCAATTTATTCAGAAAAAATAAAGTTCGCCTCGCCGGAGACGAAATCCTGATTAGCAATCTACAACGTATTAGTTCCGCAGATGATTTGCTAATAGCTAATGAACTACAGCAGGAGATTGATAAAGAGCTGGTTAAAATGCCTTCTAATATGCGCCAGTGCTTTCACCTGAGCAGATACGAAAATATGTCTGTGAAAGAAATTGCGGCCGAGTTGAGACTCTCAGAACAGACCGTCAAAAATAATATATCTGAAGCGCTCAGGCGCCTGAGAATAGCTTTAATAATCAGCAATTCCGGCTATCTGGCCTTACTACTGCCGGTGATGTTAAACTTAACGTAAGTTTAACCACCGCTTAAAGTACCTTTTCGGCTTTCATACGCTTTGTAGCGGAATGAAGAGTAAACCCAATAAATTTTTAAAGCATAAACTTGCCCAGTATCAAAATGATAAACTGGGTAAGCAAGAGAAAGATGTCATTGACAACTGGTTTGAGGAGCAAGGCTCTGCCACTGAACATGACCGTGCTATCGACCAACTGGCAACAGAAAGCCTAGCCCTGGAATTGGCAGAACGGATAAAATCAAAAATTGCGAAGGAAAAAATACATAAACTCCCATATAGATGGATGGCAATCGCTTGTTCAGTTTTATTGATGATTGGTGTCTCAGCCTATTTCCGTCTTCAAATAACCCAAAATACCATTGCCACTAAATTGACTGATCAGGTATTCCATACGGCAGACGGTAAAATGGAAAAAATCACACTGAATGATGGTACAGAAATTTGGATGAATGCTGGAACTACTCTACGTGTATCAGCAAACTTTGGCAAGGCAGCGTTTAGAAAAGTTTATCTGGACCACGGAGAAGCTTTTTTCCAGGTAAAGCGAGACACGTTACACCCATTTAAAATTGCAACTAAAAATATGCTTACGACCGTTTTGGGCACATCATTTAATATAAAAGCCTACCCTGAAACTAATATTTACCAGGTAGCAGTAAAAACAGGCAAGGTGAAAGTTGCTCAGTTCCTGGACAACAAATGGAAAGCATTAAGTGCTGGCCTTATTAAAGGAGAAGTATTAACCTACCATAATACTTCCGGCAAAACAGCAATCGGGGTACGCAATGCCGACCTGATTAGCACCTGGAAAATAAACAGGACAATCTATGCTGATGATCTTACCCTAAGACAGATTGCCGCTGAGCTATCACGACAGTATGCAATAAAAGTAAAGGTTTCATCTATAGGAAACCAGACCCGCAAATATAGTCTGACAATGCCACACCAGGATCTTAAGATCGTGCTGCAACAACTGGCATTGGCCACAGGCATGAATTACCAGTTAACCAATTCTCAACTTATTATTAACCCCCCGCGATGATGCAGACTTAAAATAAAGACAAAAAAAGCCGAAAGTGTTCCCGCACTTCCGGCTTCGGCCAGCGCTGAAGCAGCCCTGCCTAATTCAAATTAATCCCGAAAAATTAATCTAAGTAATTAAATATGCAATATTATTACCAGCTATCAAGAAAAATTAGAACAAATTGTAAGTTTTTGACAATCATTAACACGTTAACAATCATTTCCCTGCTACTATTCTCTATACATGCCAATGCACAATCTACAGACGCATCTGTAACCGGAAAAGTTTCGGATGAAAAAGGTGCCCCGGTACCCGGCGCTTCAGTTGTCCTGCGCAATGAATCTAACGGATTCCGCGCCGTAACCACAACCAATAAAGACGGCTTGTACAACCTGATACAGCTTCCTCTGGGCAGGCCTTACACAATTACTGTAAGTTATATCGGTTTCCCTAAACAAGTAAAAAGCGACTTATCTATCAATCAGGGTGATAATGTCGTGGCCAATTTCCGTTTAACTGAAGGAAATACAGAGTTGAAAGAAGTGAACATCAGCGCAAACGGTCTTAGTAAACGGATTGACCGCTTTGGTGCAAGTACAGCTATTACAGCACAAAATATTCAACAGCTACCTACGCAGAACAGGAATTTCAATAATCTGTCTGCCCTGGCTCCTACAACCAATGGAACCAACATTAGCGGCCAGCGTGCATCATCAACAAATTACACTATTGATGGTGCAAGTGCCAGAAACAACCTCACGTCTGGTGCTATTGGAAGCGGCCCGTATTCCCTTTCATTAGAAGCAATACGTGAATTTGAAGTTTCAACCAACGTTTATGATACCTACAAGGGACGTGAAGGTGGTGGTACAGTTAGCGCAGTAACTAAATCAGGTACTAACACACTAACAGGATCTGTATTTGATTACTACCGATCAGATTTTCTGGCCAGCCCGAACGATATCCGCGGAAATAAACGCGAGCAGAAATTTACCACAAACCAGTATGGCTTTAGTTTAGGTGGAGCTATTATTAAAGATAAGCTGCATTTCTTTACAGCACTGGACAGACAGGATGAAAGTATGCCTTTCCAGATTGCAGATATCCGTGAAGATGCTGATGCGATTAGTCTGGGTATCAGCAAAGGTGCCCTGGATAGCGTTGTGAACATCGGAAGAGCGAAATATGGTCTTGGCAGCGGTCCACAGGTAGGAGAATTTAAAAGAAAAACTCTTGCAAATACATTTTTCGCCCGTTTGGATTGGCAAATCAATGATAAAAACAGGTTAACCATCCGCAATAACTATAGCGACTGGAACAACCCTGTAAGTAATAGCGATAACTCAAACATCAGCCTGTTTGAAGTATGGGGAGACTTTAAATCAAAAGAGAACAGTACACTCGTCTCCCTTCGTTCACAAATCAAGCCTAACTTCCTGAATGAGCTGAAAGTACAATACCAGTCAGCCACCAGAAACTATGTACCTAACAGTGAACTACCTGCTGCCAATATTCCAAGGGCGATAGTCACAGTGCGTTCAACCTTACCAAACGGAACAATCGGCAGCCGAACAGTGCAATTGGGCGGACAACGGTTTTTTCCTGAAGACAATAAAGAAAACCAGGTGCAACTGGTAAATACGTCTTACTATACCAGCGGAAAGTATAAATGGACCTTTGGAACAGACAATACGTTAACTTACATGGATACTTATATCTCGAGCGAGCAAAATGGCCGCTTCATATTCAACAGCCTTTCGGAATTCGAAAACCTGAATGCGGCGAGGTATGTTAGGGAAGCTCCAATTAACGGCAAACCGTCTGTACAACAGTATATTCTCAATGCATCTTTATTCGGACAGGTTGAATTTGATGTAGCACCAAATATCAACGCCATGTTTGGCCTGCGTTACGATGTAACAAGTTTCCTTTCTACAGCAGATTATAATCCGGTTGTAGACCGCACGCTCGGCTTAAAAACAAATAGCAAGATTACAGACGCCGGTAAAATCCAGCCAAGGGTACAACTTACCTGGGATATTAATGGGGAGAAAAAAGATATCATTCGCCTGGGCGGAGGTTTATTTTCATCATACCCTGTAAACTACGCACAGGTAAATAACATCCAAAACAGCGGAACTAAAGTCGCTTCAATCGATGTGTCACGTCCAACTAGTGGCCCTAACCTGGTACCTGTTCCAAATTTCCCCGGTTACAGAGCAGATCCCAATTCGGCCCCTGGTATCATTGCGGGTGTACCTTATGTATCTACCATCAACCTAAACGATCCTAATTTAAAGATGCCATCTATCTTTAAAACCAACCTGAGTTACAATAAGATCATTGGCGATCAGCTAAGACTTGGCGTAAACCTGCTGTATTCATATACCAAAAATAACTATGTGTACCTGGATAAAAACCTGGTCGACAATCCATATTTCACTCTTGCCAATGAAGAGAACCGCTCTGTGTTTGTTCCTGCAGCATCAATTACTGCCTCTGGAACAACTAATAACGTGCTTGGCAGAAAAACCAATGAAGTTGGGCGTGTGCTAATGCTGACTAATGGCGCAACTTTACGTCAGGCCGCAGTGATTTTTGATGCAAGTTACCGTTACCTCAAAGACGGATATCTTAACGTAAGTTATACATTAAATGACGCTAAAGATAACAGCTCTTATAATGGTAACGTAGCCAATACATCTACCTTTAGGCCTGTAAAATCTGATCCCCGCGACCTGAGTTCGGTTGACTATTCAGATAACCAGTACAGGAATAAACTGGTTGTTTATGGAAGTACACCTAGCTGGAAAGGCTTTTCAGCAAGCGCAACTTTTAGGGGAATTGGTGGCACACGTTATTCAATGACAGTGGATGCAGATATTAACGGCGACTTTGTAGGCGGACCCGGCAACGACAATGATCTCGCTTTTGTGTTTGACCCTAATAGCCCGGCTACAAGTGCAGCAAACAAGGCCTCTATGGAAAAAATATTAAATAACCCCGATAACAGATCCAAGAAATACATCCTGGAAAGTCTGGGCAAAATTGCCACCCGCAACGGTGGGATAAACCCTTTCTCTGGTACGTTTGACATTAGGGTGCAAAAGGAATTTAAAACCTACAAAACGCAAAAGCTAACGCTGAGTTTCGATGCGTTTAACTTTGCTAACCTGCTCAATAAAAAATGGGGCGTAAACTATAACCTGGGCGACCAAAGCTTATTATATGTGACACGATTTGACCAGGTAAAACAACAATATGAATACCGCGTAAACGAAAACGTGGGAGTTACAACGCCAAATGGCACGCCTTACCAGATCCAACTCGGTGCGAGGTACTCATTTTAATCATTAACGTATATTCTATTATGGATTCACGCAGAGATTTTATAAAAAAAGCAGCCCTCCTTTCTGGAGGTGCTGCTATCATTAATACCTTGCCACCGGTAATCCAGAAGGCGATGGCCATCGATCCGGCTGTAGGCAGTACATTTTATGATGCAGAACATGTGGTATTTCTAATGCAGGAAAACCGTTCTTTCGACCATGAATTGGGTACACTGCAAGGTGTAAGGGGATTTAACGACCCAAGAGCAATAGACCTGCCCAATAAAAATAAAGTCTGGCTGCAAACCAATAAGGCTGGCGAAACCTATGCCCCATTTCATCTGGACATAAAGGAGACAAAAATTGCCTGGATGGGCTCTATCCCCCACAACTGGACAGACCAGACTGATGCGCGCAATGGTGGTAAATATGACAAATGGCTGGATGTAAAAAAGCCTTACAAAGCTACATATGCCCACATGCCTTTAACAGTAGGATATTGTAAACGGGAAGATTTCCCTTTCTATTATTCACTTGCAGATGCTTTTACAGTTTGCGACCAGAACTTCTGTTCAGTCATAGCAGGTACGCACCCTAACCGTTATTATTGGATGACAGGCACCGTGCGGGAAGAAAATAGCAGTACAGGGATGGCACATTTATGGAATATCAGCAATTATGATAAGCCTACGCTGAACTGGAAAACCTACCCGGAACGCCTTGAAGAAAATGGTATCGCCTGGAAGGTATACCAAAATGAACTGACCATGGGATTTGGTCTCAATGGAGAGTCGAGCTCCTGGCTCAGCAACTTTGGAACAAACGTACTAGAGTATTTTGAACAGTATAATGTAAGGCTGCACCCGGGCGGTATTGAAAACCTGCAGGAAAAGAAAAAATCACTGCTGGCACAGATTGCCGAGGCTCCAAAAGAAAACATGACTGCAGAACAGCTGACCAAAATTGAAGCCCTGAAAAAATTACTGTCGAAAACAGAAGAGGAGGAAAAAATCTATACGATGGAAGCACACGCGGCCTTATCTGAAAAGGCAAAAAACCTCAACGCAAAAGCATTCGGGATCAATTCTAACGACCCCGATTTCCACAAACTCACCCCTCTCACTTATAATGAAAAGGGAACGGAACGTGAACTGAATATTCCTAAGGGTGATATCCTCCACCAATTCAGGCAGGATGTGAATGAGGGCAAGCTGCCAACAGTATCATGGCTGATGACGCCAGCCAACTTCTCAGACCATCCAGGTGTACCATGGTTTGGTTCGTGGTTTGTAAGTGAGGTAATCGAAATCCTTACTAAAAACCCAGAGGTATGGAAAAAAACGGTATTTGTGCTCACCTACGATGAGAACGACGGCTATTTTGACCATGTGCCACCATTTGTACCACCACATCCTGATAAAGAACATGCTGGTAAGGTTTCGAAAGGCATTGATCCGAAACTCGATTTCTCAACAAAAGATCACCAAACCAATCCTTCAATGAAGGAAAGTAATTTCCGGGACAGCCAGATTGGACTGGGATACCGGGTTCCAATGGTAATAGTTTCGCCATGGACGCGTGGAGGATTTGTATGCTCTGAAGTGTTTGACCATACCTCGTCGCTCCAGTTCCTCGAAACTTTTATAGAAAAAAAATTCAACAAAAAAATTACGGAAGAGAATATCACCCCATGGAGAAGAAGCATCTGCGGAGACCTTACATCAGCATTCAGGCCTTATAACGGGGAGAAGATTGTCCAGCCAGCGTTCCTGGAGAAAACACCTTTTATGGAACGCATCTATTCTGCGAAATTTAAGGAAGTACCTGACAATTATAAAAAATTATCAGCAGATGAGATTGCCCAGATCAACAAAAATCCCGAAAATTCAGCGCTGTTTCCACAACAGGAAAAAGGAATCAGATCTGCTAATGCCCTTCCTTATGAATTGTATGTGAACGGTTCCGCACAAGCAGATAAATTTAAGATCAGCTTTACAGCAGGCAATAAAAGATTTGGCAAAAAAGCAGCAGGCTCACCATTTACGGTATATGCAATGAACCCGTATCAGGGCGAAGTGTTACGTGTTTGGGATTATACAGTTGCCGCAGGGGATACACTGGAAGACGAATGGAAAATAGCTGACTTTGCAGATGGAAAGTATCATCTGAGAGTATATGGGCCTAATGGGTTTTTCAGGGAGTTTATCGGTGACAAGCAGCATCCGCAACTTGAACTTACTTGCAGCTACGAGCAGGATCCCAAAAAGCTGATGAAATTAAGTGGTAGTTTAATTATAACTGCAACTAATAATGGTTCCAAAGCACAGCAGGTGTTAATTAGCGATGTAAGCTACAAATCGCAATCCAGAACGCTAAAAGTGCCGGCAAATGGCAAGGCAAGCATGTTGATCAAACTGGAAAAAAGTTTTAACTGGTACGACCTCAATGTACAGGCTACGGAACACAATGGCTTTCAGGAAAGATTTGCCGGTCGTGTAGAAACTGGTGCAGTAACTAAAACAGATCCATTAATGGGCAGAATGGTGTAAACATGCACAAATACCTGTTAATTTTACTTCTCCTCGTTTCGGTAACTGCGCTTGCCCAAACTACCAAAACCAGTCTATCGGGAAAAGTGGTTACCGAAACAGGAGAATTAGTAACAGGAGCTTCGATTGTGCTTACGCAATTGGCCACGGGAACGGTTTACGGCTGTGTTACCAATGCATCGGGCCTATATTTTATGCCAGATTTAAATCCCGGAGGACCTTACCTGCTCGAATTGCGAAGTGTAGGCAATGAGCCCTACCGCTACTCAGATTTACATATCAGGCTGGACGAGCCGATGATATTTAATATCACTCTACGCAGCAAAATTATTGCACTTCCAGAGCTGATAGTTAAAGGCCTGGGCAAACAGCAAATGATTCCAGAAAAACGGGGTCCAATGTTACATATTGCACAACAGGATATCGATTTTCTTCCTTCCATCAGGCGTGGCATCGGAGATTTCCTGCGGTTGAACCCACAAGCCTTTGGTGCAGCAGTTGCCGGTGGAAACTACAGACAGAATTTTATAACCATTGATGGTTCAGAATTCAATAATAATTTCGGAGTAGGTCAAAACCTTCCAGGCAATGGTGCCCAACCGGTTTCGCTGGATGCAATCGCGCAAATTTCTGTAAATGTTGCCCCTTATAACTCCATCTGGGAATCTGGATTTATTGGAAGTGCCGTGAATATAGTAACCCGCACCGGAGGGAACCAATTAAGTGGCTCAGCCTATACATATTTTCACAGCGAGCAAAACAGCGGCTATCGCGTTGCGGGAGAAACCTTTGCTAAACGATCAAACGACTATCGTATTGAAGGTTTCAGAATTGGCGGTCCTGCAGTAAAAAACAAGTTATTTTATTTTGTAAGTTATGAACAGGAAACAGAAAGTTATGCCCCACAGGTTTTTCGGGCAGCAACGCCAGAACAGCCTTATGGCAGCGCAGCAAATATTGCACGTCCTACAGTTATTGAGCTGAATGAAATAAGCCAGTTTTTAAACGATAAATATGGGTATCAAACCGGTGCTTACCAAGACTATACGTTTGAAAACAAGAGTAGAAAAATACTGGCAAGATTAGATTGGAATATTGCTAAAAACAATACATTCAGTATTCGCTATAACCAGCTAAACAGCAGCAAACCTGAATTGCTCAATGGATCAAGAAGTCCGCTTGTTCCTTATGCAGCGGCTTTTGGGCGTACCACCGCAAACGCACTGGCTTTTAACAATTCCAATTTCATCACCAGATCTAATTTCTATTCCCTTGCTGCAGAATGGAACAGTAAACCAGCAGATCAACTCACTAATACGCTGCGTGGATCCTATACCCGCCAAAATGAACCAAGAGCCTCTGAAAGTTCATTATTTCCATTTGTAGACATCCTGAAAGATGGAGTGCCGTTTACATCCTTTGGCTATGAGCCTTTTACGTATGGAAATAAAAGGGAAGTTAACGTGATTTCTTTGACCGATTACCTCACATGGAATCACCACAATACAAATAATGTTGCAGGTTTCCAGGCAGATTACAGTAAGACCAAAAATAGCTACATGCCTTTTGGAACAGGTTATTATACCTATGCGTCCTGGGAAGATTTCGCAACAAACCAGAAACCTCTTGATTATGCAGCAACCTATCCATTAAAAATGGTAGCTGAACCTTCAGAATTCAGCTTCAATTCCATAAATATATCCGCCTATATTCAACAGAGCAGGATGATATCCGACCGATTGAATATTACTGCGGGAATAAGGTCTGACATCCAGCTATATCCTGATGCCCTCGACGAAAACGAAGTACTGGCGCAACTGACTTTCGCAGATGGCCAGCATTTACACACTTCGCAATTACCGAAACCAACTCTGCTTGTATCACCCAGGATAGCTTTTAGGTATGACCTCAATAATAGCAAAACATTGAGATTAAGAGGCGGAACAGGGATATTCACGGGTAGGATTCCTTATGTATGGATTATCGCCCAGGCAAGGTATTCCGGTCTGTATCAAATTACCCAAACCTGGCAGGGTAAGGAAAATACCCCAGGCCTATTCAATCCGGCACAGCCTAAGCAGATCATCCCGCCAACTGGAAATGCCCTGCCATCCGTCGTCAGCCTGATATCAAGGGATTTTAAAATGCCACAAAGCTGGAAATCCAGCATTGCACTGGATATGATATTGCCAGCGGGATTCAAAGCTACAACGGAAATCGTATATAATCATGATATGCGAGGGGTAGTCTTTAAAAATGTAAACCTCAATAATCCCCTCCCGCTCAATATTGCAGGTTATCCAGATAACAGATTGGTATACCCGTCCGCCAATGCAGCGAAATATATCAATCCACTTAATGGTTCCGGAGTTCCCGATGCAAATGGGACATCACCATTAAATGCGGTAATGTTGTACAATTCTTCCAAAGGTCATTATATGTCTGTAATAACGCAATTAGAGAAAAAGATGCGAAACTTCTCCTTTAGCATAGCCTACAGCCACAGCAATGCAAAAAGTTACAATGACGGAGAAGGCGACCAAACGCTTTCGGCACTAAATGCCACCCCATCGGTGAATGGAATAAACCAACCTGAGCTTGGCTATGCAGGATATGTAATGCCAAAGCGAATAATCTCCACCCTAAATTACAGTTTTCAGTATGCCAGAAGCCTGAAATTAAACGTAGGGCTGGTTTACCAGGCTGAAAATGAAGGTAGGTTCTCTTATACTTATAGCAGAGATTTTACCAGGGATGGTACAAATAACTCGTTGATTTATGTCCCCGCCAACCCTTCAGAAATTCAATTTTTACCACTTACAGTCGTAACAAATACTGGTTTAAGAATAATTAGTGCCGTGGAGCAAAGAACCGCTTTTTTCAATTATATAGAACAGGATGCATACTTGCGAAAGCGTAAGGGAAAATATGCAGAGCGCAATGGTGCATTATTCCCTTGGCGAAACCAGTTCGACCTTAGGTTAAGCCATAACCTTGCAGTAAATATTCGAAAAAAAATAAATACCCTACAGTTAACCTGTGATATTCTTAATCTCGGAAACCTGCTTAACCGCAACTGGGGATTAAGGAAAATTGTAAATGCCAGCGCTATTCTCCAGCCTGCAAACCTCGATGTGGTAACACCAGGCGGACTAGTGGTGCCCGCATTTCAACTGGCGGCGCCAGGAGACAAACTGATTACGCAAACCTTTAGAAATGACGTAAGTTTAAGCTCCACTTACCAATTGCAGTTTGGATTGAGGTATGTTTTTGATTAAGTATTAAGTACAATTGTAGAATCTCACTACATTGACGCGTCACTGATAGATTTATATTCATACAGTATCCTGAAGTTAAGAATATTAATAGCGAAAAAACGTTTTAATAAACCACTTTCACTTAAGGGTAGTTTTTTCACCAACACCGGGTCGATAGACAACGGCGCTATTTCAACACGCAATATTCTTTATATAAAACAAAATTTATTATTTCAGCAAAATTTTATCCATCTATAGTAAATATATTATTATATCACTATATTAGTTTCATTACCTAACCCTCTCAATTATGCAGCTAATTAATACGCAGCGCCGCCCGGCAACTTTCATTCTGGAAACACTTAATCAGTCATTCAACAAGTACTTACTACTAAACAACGTACGCAGCAAGCAATATCATTTCTCTCTCACTGGAAATACGATAGATATATCGCTGAACAACCCTGCTATTGTAGTTTTTTCTCTGGTAGTTGGAGATAGAATTGACGCGAAGGTCTATACTTCAGACACTTGTCTCGTCACGGAATTTATGGTATTTCTAAATAAAGAACTAAAAATCAAGAGAGAAGTACTGATATAACAACTCTTTAAACACGTCATTTTTTTTTAACCTTATTTAAATCGCTATGGAAACAGATTTCGAGATTACTACTGAAAACCTAGAGGAGACTATGTATAAAATAAACCGCATACTGGATAAATTGATAATGAAAGCAGAAAAACTAGAAAACTATGAGCTTTGCCATAAAATATATATGTACCAGAAAATCGTAATCCCGCGTTACATAGCAGATAAGGTAGCAGACTAAAAAGACCCATGTTTCCCCTGTCCCTTGTTTCCGCGGAATAACAGATTGTACCAAAACCTGCGATCATTAATTGAAGGTGATCGCAGGTGACGGAAATGGCGTATAACGTCTCAGGTAAAATTGCTCGAAACAAAAAATATGTTTGAAGCGACAACCCTGATCAAATCACCCGCCTTGACCCCATCCGGATATTCATGCCATTCATCTCCTAACATGAGTCCTATATATTCGCCTTCATTCACTTCCAGAATCAGCACATCTGCTTTGAAAACCTCAAAAACTACAATGACCTCGGTCCCCACATTAACTGACATGATTTCTTTTTCTGTAGCCCAATTCACTTCTGGAAGAATGCCTTTAAAATCTTCGAGTTCCTGTAATTTTGGTTCTTTGACGAGGTTACCTTTATATCTGATACTCATAGGCACACATATTATGATTAGCATCTTGCTCAATTTACTATCATGCTGATAGCACACAGTTAAATATACCACATATTAGTGTAATTATGAAGTAACTAAATTGATAGCATCTAAAAAGAAAAATGACGAGATAAATTTCATAAACAAAATATTAACCCAAGCGTTAGCATCTTATATGAACGAGATTGATGTCCTGCACCAGCAAATAGATGCACTGAAAAAAGAAAAAATAGAGTATCTGGAAAGCAATGACAGATTCAGCGCAATTTTTGAATTGTCCAGACTTGGGAATAAAATCATCAACAGAGACCTGACCATATTACAGGTAAACCAGGCCCTGGTTACATTATTGGGCTTCGAAAACAAAGAGGATATAGTTGGCACCAAGATTTTCGACTATGCACCAGAAGACAGGCGTGACGACTGGAAGTTCTTGCAGGAGAAGCTCTGGGCCAATCTGACACCTTCATTCAGTTTAGAAACATGCCTGGTGAGAAAGGATGGCTCCTTGATATGGTGCCAGGTAACATCTATATTGATCCCCGAAAACGGCGATGCATTGGGATATACCATACTTGAAGATGTCACGGAACAACATAACCTGAGAGAGCAACGCGAAGAATTCATTAGCATAGCCAGCCACGAGCTAAAAACGCCCATCACCAGTTTAAAGATTACAACACAGTTGATCAATAGAATGATCAGGAACCTCCCTGATCCTCCAAACGAAATGGTCAAATTAAGTACAAACGTTGAACGCCATATCACAAAACTCGGCTATTTGGTAGAGGACCTGCTCAATACCACTAAAATTGAGCGGGGCCAGTTGGCACTCAACAAAACTATATTTAATATTTCTGATATGATTGATGATTGCTGCAGCCATGTTATCCTTACAGGTAACTTTAAAATTGTATATATAGGCGACCATATGCAGAAGGTGGTAGCCGATCAGCACAAAATCGAGCAGGTGATGGTTAATCTCGTGAACAATGCAATTAAATACGCCCCTGAATCAAAGGATATTATTATTAAGGTGGAGCGTCTGGACGGAAGTACAAAAGTTTCGGTTACGGACCGGGGCAAAGGGATTGACAGCCAGAGCCTTGTACATTTATTTGAAAGGTTCTACCGTGCCAACGGTGTAAAGAGTACTTCCTCAGGACTGGGTTTGGGTCTCTATATCTCTTCTGAAATTGTTAAGCGTCATGGAGGGGAAATAGGCGTTGAAAGCATATTCGGAGAAGGTGCAACCTTCTGGTTTACCCTTCCCGATGATGAAAATTTCATCGTTCAGATGGATAACAATAATTAAGGCCAAATCTGTTTCATAAAATTGATGTCTCAGTTAAATAAGCTCAATACACAAATCAATCTCCTCTTTTATCTGTGGATATAATTCAGTCGCCTGCAGAACGTCTTCGCCAGAAAGCAGTTCCATTTCGCGCGCCAGTACAGCAAGTGCCGGAAAACCAGCAGATACTGCAGTTCCATACATTTTATGGCCTTCGGCAGAGACAACAGTCATCTGCTGTTCGTCAATACCATTTTTTAGTGCCGACAAAGATTTGCGAAGCTGTTCTTTAGTGAGAGAGAGGATTTCAGCAAGAACCATGGCATCATCGCCCACATTTCCTTTCAGTACATTGATATCAAAATGCGGCATGTCAATACCTGGTGTCAATATATCGGCTGCCTCAGAGTCGTCATGGATCTGCAGCCATTTTTTAAGGATCTGAATAATCGTCTCTTCTACAACAGGTTTTACTACAAAGTCGTCCATACCCGCATCCATACACTTTTCACGTTCATCTTTTACATTACCTGCGGTTAAGGCAATAATTGGGACGTGTGAATTACCAGCTTCTATTTTCCTTATCGCTGCAGTAGCTTCATAACCGTTCATGGCTGGCATTTGCACATCCATTAAAATCAAATCCGGGGCTTCAGTCTTGAAATGTTCCACTGCCTGAAAACCGTTTGTCGCTTCGATCACTTCGGCATTGATTGCTGCTCTTCCAATAATAGTTTTGGCCAGCAGCATATTCACCGGATTATCATCAGCTACGATAATTTTAATCTCCCTTTCGGTAATACCAGAAAAAAGAACAGCAACAGCGTCAGATTTTACTCGCTCTTTTAGCAGGATACGTGATAACAATCCATACAGGTCACTCATCTTAACAGGTTTTACCAGGCGTGCATTTACCTGTAATTCCTCGCACCTCCTTATTATTGTTTCATCGTCCGAAGAACTGAAAAGTAATACGATAGGCTGCATGGTTTCCGTTTCATCAAAACTCTCCCTGATCTTGCTGATGGTATCCAGTCCGTCAATATAGGGCATATGGTAGTCCATTAGGATCACATCAAACTTTTCCCCGGTAGCCAGCAACTGTAAGGCTTCAAATCCGTTTTTAGCCAGCACAGAATCGATACCTTTCAATAAAAGCATCTGTTCAAGGATGAGCCTGTTGTTATCATTGTCATCTACAATCAGCACTTTTTTAATCCAGCTGATATTTTCCCATTGTTTGGGTTCCCCTTGTTCTGCTTTTACCCAAACGTCAAAGAAGAACCTGCTGCCCTTGCCCAATGTACTTTCCAGCTGAAGTTTACTTCCCATCAGCCCCAAAAGCCTGTTACTGATAGCTAATCCCAAGCCCGTTCCGCCATATTTTTTAGTGGTGGAAGCATCTTCCTGTGCAAAAGCTTCAAATATTTTATCTATCCGGTCTGTTTTGATACCAATACCAGTATCCCTTACGCTAAAGCGCATCAGTGTTTGCCCCTCTACCTGGTCCAATGCCTGAATTTTAAGCTCAATCTCACCAGCCTCAGTAAATTTAGCCGCGTTACCAAGTAAGTTAACCAGGATCTGTTTCATCCGGATAGAATCTGTCCAGATGAACCTTGGCAGGTCTGGCGACAGGTTCAGCAACATTTCCAATCCTTTTTTCTGTACCTGATAGGTGATAATATCAGTTGCCTGACCACTGATTTCATACAAATCGCACTCCTCAATATCCAATTCCAGTTTGCCGGCCTCTATTTTCGAGAAATCGAGAATATCATTGATAATACCTAATAAAGAATTAGCGGATTGATTCACGATAGATAAATATTGTTGCTGGGTATCGCTGAGTTCAGTTTTTAGCACAAGATCGGTAAAGCCGATTACACCATTTAAAGGGGTACGGATTTCATGGCTCATGCTAGCTACAAACTCAGATTTGGCGGTACTTGCCTGGTCGGCAGCATCCCTCGCCACTTTTAATTCTTCGCGCTGGTTTACAATGTCAGTGATGTTTTGTGTAAAAATCATCATGCCACCAATATTATCTGCAGATTCGAACCATGGGCGCATTTCCCATTTTATAAACTGTTTTTCTCCAGAGGCAGAGCCCAGGTAAATATCTTCATCTTTGGTAACGATTTGTCCCATCAGCACCCGCCTGTGCCTTTGTCGTCCTTCCTCATTAATGAACTTGAAATGCTCATAGTAAGATGTCCCTATAATATCTTTTCCCACCAGCCCATAATCTTCCAGCCAGCGGTTACTCACTGCTACATAATTCATATCGATATCCATCATCGCCACCGCAGCTGGCGTATGGGCAACAAATGAGCGGAGGATATCTGTTACCTGATGCAACTTTTTCTCTATTGCCTTGCGTTCTGTAATATCCAGTGCATTACCAATTACATAGGGTTTCCTGCCAGGTATCTGCTCCAGCACGTTGTTGAACAACAATGTCCTCAAAGATCCGTCCCTAAGGGTAACCATCATTTGGCCTGATCCCCTTCCAGAGCGCTGAATTTCCTGCAGATAAGCCTCAAGATAAGGGTGTCTGACTTTCGGAACCACATCAAAAAGGCTCATTTCCTGCAGTTCCTCAATGCTATAACCCAGCATCAGAGCACCAGAAGGATTAATAGAGATTAAATTTCCTTCCAAATCATGGGTACAAATAAAACCCTGTGAGTTTTCAAATACTGCCCTGAGCTTAGTTTCGCTTTCTGCCAGCTTCCTTTCACTTTCCCTCAGTTTAGTAATGTCGCGTCCTACAGCATAAATGTTGTGTGTATTTTCTTCAGGGCTAACAACAAACTGAAATATTTTATAAGTACCGTCAGCCGTTAATACACGCTGTTCAGAATTAATAACAGCTGTTCCCTTTTTTAAACCCTCCATTTCTGCAACAACAGTGGCAAGATCTGAGGGATGTACAAGATCGAACATGTTTTTTTGCATCATCTCAGCTGGCGTCCAGCCGAGCAGCTTCTCTACAGCCGGGTTTATTTTTTTGAAAGAGCCATCGGTAGAGGCGACACAAATAAGGTCGTTGGAAAGCAGGAATAACCGTTCAAAATTGCGAAGTTCCTCTTTTAGCCGATGCTCCACAATAAGTTGCATTACTTCCTCAGTGAGCAAGCGCATCGCTTCCTTTTGGTCGTTGCTTAATATATGTGGTTTATAGTCAACCACACAGAGCGATCCCAGTGCAAAACCCTGAGGGTCTATTAAGGGGTAGCCTGCGTAAAACCGCACCCCTTCATCTCCAACAACAAAAGCATTATCTTTGAAACGGTCATCATCCGAAGCATCGGGGATTTCCAATAATTCTGTACCCATAATGGTATACTGGCAGAAAGATTGTTCCCTGGACGTACCGTCTATGTCCATTCCTACCTTTGATTTGAACCATTGACGATCCCGGTCAATCAAATTGACCAATGCGATAGGTACGCCACAGATGATCGTAGCAAGTTTTGTAATCCTGTCATATTCGCCCTCTGAAAGCGAATCCAGTATTTCGTAACTTTGTAACGCCTTTAAACGTTGTTCTTCGTTTTCTGGGACCGGAAGACTTGCCATTTGGTTAGGTATTAATAGGTAATATAGCTAATATACATATCGCTGTAATAATTACCAACGCAGCAGTTGAATAATTATTGGCGAAAAATGTATTTGATTGGCATATTTTTTCACATTATGCCTCTGCTATAGATTGATTGTGTTAAACAATGGTAAATTCACAACTTAAAGGAGTGTTATTGTGTGCTGTATTCAAAAGGCACTGGAATAATAACGCCAACAGACGGCTTCCACTCCAATCTGTGTACTAGTTGAATTTATGCGGAATGCAACCCGTGTCAAAGTAGAGTCAAAGTAGAGTCTCATCAAACTAAAGAATGCTTATAGGGCTTAAAAAAGTATTCATTAACAGCGATAGTTATTTAAATTGGGCTGACATCAAAAAGGAATATTATGGATCTGAAATTAAATAACAAAGTGGCATTGGTACTCGCCGCAAGCAAAGGTCTGGGAAAAGCAATAGCACTTGGGTTATCACAGGAAGGCGCAAGGGTGATCATCGGCTCAAGAAATGCCGAAGAGCTGCAGCAAACAGCTGAGGAGATTACTGCACAAACCAATAACGCGGTTACTGCTATCGCTGTTGATGTTTCGGATGCAGAACAACTGAAAGCTTTTATTACAAAAGCAGCGTCAATATACGGGCATGTCGACATTCTTTTGAACAACGCCGGAGGACCTCCGTTTGATAAATTCGAGAATTTTGATGACGCGCAGTGGCAAAAAGCTTTTGACTTGAACCTGCTGAGTTTTGCGCGCGCGGCCAGAGAAGTATTGCCCTATATGAAAAAAACAGGCAGTGGACGTATCATTAATGTAATTAGTGGATCGGTTAAATCTGTATTGGATAATTCTGTACTATCTACCACTATGCGACTGGGTGTTGTTGGTATGGCAAAATTAATGGCCGACGAATTTGGCCCCTATAATATTACCGTAAATAATGTTGGGCCGGGTACTATACTCACCGACCGGATTAAAAAAACCGCGCCTGAAGGTGCAGACATCGAAGAGGTTTTAAAAGAGCGCGCTAAAAACATTCCGCTTCGCCGTATTGGTAAACCAGAAGAACTGGCGGCGCTGGTTACCTTTTTGGCATCAGAACAGGCCGGTTATATATCTGGCACAACCATACAAGTGGACGGTGGTGCCAGCAGGGCTATATTTTAGTATTTCATGTTATTCTGCGCCAATCATAAATTTCACGCTGAAGGTGGTGCCTTCATTCACAACACTTTTCAGATCAATCGTTCCTCCCAATGCCTCAACCTGTGTTTTAGTAGTAAACAGCCCCATTCCTTTACCTGCAACAGCACGGTCAAACCTGCGGTAAAGTCCAAAAACGGTAGCCCTGTGTTTTTCCAGGTCAATACCTTTTCCATTATCAATAAATAATAATTCGATGTATTCTTCCGTGATAAGTGTTTTAATGCTAATCAGCGTTTGAATATCCTTTCGCCTGTAATTTATACTGTTGAGCAACAGGTTATAGAAAATGCTGTACAGGTAAGAGTGTATACTATAGAGATGCCGTACCTGCGAAAAATCACTCTTTATTTGTATATTCTTTCCTACCAAAGCCTCCCCTAATCCAACCTTGAGTTCTTCCAGCAGAAGGCTCAAATCTACAGTTTCTTTTGTTCCGCTGATGTTTTCCCGGGTCTGCAAGATCTTGCTGAGATCATTCAATATGCCGTCCAGACTTTTGATAGATGTCGACATCTTTTCCAGAATTTCATTTGGCTCGCAATCGGGCGAGGATGAGAATTCCAGTAGCTGGCAGAGACCATAAATATTAGCTACCGGCGCACGCAAATTGTGGGATACAATGTAAGTAAACTGCTCCAACGTGCGGTTTCGCTGAACAATATCAGCAATAATTTTATCCCTTTCAATTTCAGCCAACTTCTTGTTCGTGATGTTCTTAATGACAGAATCTATACGGATCAGGTCTCCATCATCGCTCATTAAAGGGATGATTTTATTCTCAATCCATTTCATTGTACCGTCTTTTCTAATAATGCGGAACTGGTTTATGGTAGGCCTTCCAATTGCCAGCTGTGCATTACCCAGGTCTACCAAATACCGGTCATTTTCATGCATAATGGTTATCCACAGCTCAGGCTGGTCAATGAACTCCTGTGTTGTATACCCGGTTAATTCCTCGCAATTATCAGAGACCATGATAAATTCACCCTTTACAATATCCCTCGAGAAGAGCACTTCCCCCACCCTGTTAAACAACATTTTTAATTCTTTATTTGCCGTGACGAGTTTGGTGTTAATAACTGTCTTTTCGGTAATATCCTGTACATACCCTGTTACTTCAGTTAAGGTCTGCTGATCATTGCGGACGATGGTCATCCCGGCATTAAAATATTTTAAGTCGCCATTGCTGAACAAACGGAACTGAAAGGCAATATCACCACTTTTTTCCATTGCATCCCTTAGCAGGCGAAGAAGCGGTTTCTGATCATTGGGATGAACCTTATTGATAAAGTCCCGTAAGGTAATTTTTCCGGTACCAGGTTCAAATCCCCACATACGAATCATCTCATCTGAGCTATTTAACAGGGCTCTTGGCAGATCCATACGCCAGGTGCCATACAGCGCCAGCTTTTCTGCTTTGTTATTTCGTCGCTCAGTTTTTTCCAGTTCCTCAATGAGCTTGCTGCGCTCAACCGCCTGAGTCTTGAACTTTAACATCATCAGGATAATAAAGGTAAAGATGAAACCAATAGTGATAATAAGACTACCGTTTAACACGAGCAACGCATTTTCAGACTCTTCCTTACGGATAACCATCAGCTTAGATTGATGCTTTTCAATCAAACGAAGAAAAAATGTAGATCTGCTAGTACCATATACACTGCTGGGAATCTGTCCAAGGAGTCTGGTGGCAGCACGTTGTCCACGAATTTTATGCGCCTTAATGATGCGTACCGACAATATACTTCTTTCATATACATGAAATCCGAGCGAATCCAGAATAGGTTGGATTACTTTATCATCTTTAGTTAAACGCCTGAGATGCTTGTAGTCAAGTAATTTCGCTTTTGCAGTTTGGGTGAATTTTTCCGTCAGGGCAGGGTCGCCTGTCAGCATGAAATCCCTGATTAGAATATCCCCTTCGGCTTCCTCTAATTGAATTCTGGCCGTATGCATCATTATTTCGCTGGTGTGCCTTATCCATTGATCTTTCGCATCGGCACGTTTGAAATTGTAGTAGGTCGCAAATAACAAAATGGCCAGAATAATGACCGATATTTCTATGGTATAGATAATCCACTTATTAATAGGGCGCATGGATGAGAGGTTAATAGCAGATAATAATTATATTAATTACACATATAACAAATATAACTTTTTATAGATATCTACATAATTAAATCCTTATTAACAGGAGAATATTTGATTAACAGCATTATGATGTTAATGAAACATAGCGGTCTCTTTTATTCCTCTTTGATAAAATGATCTGAGAAATTGTAAAGGTGTATTCATCTTTTGAGTTTCATCCTCTACTAAAAAAGTGTCATCCAGATTAAAATATCCAGGATCAGCATTGTACTCATCCAATGTTAATGATTTGAAACCCATTTGCCAGGACTCAAAATTTCTTACCGGCACATCAGATTGCTGGAGTATGCGGAGATCAGTGTGCCGGTGGTCTGTCCGGATCAAACTGAAAATGTGTTCAACTTCAAGTTTGGTACCCTCTAATACCTGCATGAAGCGACCACTGATTTGGGAACTGAGTTGACGGGTTGATGTATTTGCAAACACACCTTCAATATAGATCAGCATTCCGGTGATGCCATGATCTGTATTCCATTCGCGGCTCTGCGTAAGGATATTTGTTAGTTCCTCATCGGACATCAGATGCTGAGCCCGGCTCACATAAATAGTATAATTAATCATGTTGTCTTCCATGTCCCTGAATGTGTTTAAGTTACAACATCCAAAATCGAAAAGAGTTTAAGTTATTGTTGGGCAACGACTATAGCGCGGCCGCGAAGGCGAAACGCACGAAATATTGGTGTCTTCAGAGCAACAAACATAATGGTGTCTTCCGAGCAACAAACAGAATGGTGTTTTCCGAGCAAGAAACATAAGGTTTCACAATTTTCTGAACAAAAGCCAGTACCATTTGTTGAAGCGCTTATAAATTCAAAAACGTATGGAAAATCAAGAGCAAAAAGGTAAAGAAGATATTCAAGATGCGATAAAAGATGTTCATGCAAATGAACACCAGGATCTTGGAAAAGAAAATATTGGCAACGAACCAGAAGAGCAAGGGGAAGGTGATCCTGATAGTCCGTATAAGCTTAAGCATACACTTGATGATAAAAGACCTGAAGACAGCAGCATCAAAAAAGGATGGACTGTTGATTCGAACACGTCGAGGGGTGTTGAAGACCAGAAAGACTCGGATTCAGAATAGCCAATCCTGCACTTACGCGTTTGTGGTGATTAAATATTCAATCACCCGACAGCCGCATATACTATAAGGGTGCGGATTCAATTACCGCACCCTGAATATTCTACTTTTTTAATACCCATACTGATACTGAACCTGGATTCACTTTAAATTCAGCCCAGCCCTCATCGCTGATAACGATCTCTTCATCAACATACTGCATGGCGTCGACAAAGGTTTTACCGGCAAATTTAGCACCTACTTCCATATTTTTAAATCCAGCCTCGCTGTTGGACAAAACAATTGCACAGCCAGAGCCTTCATGTTCATCATCTCCTTCTCTTGTCCAGCCAATACAGTTTGGATGGTCAAAATAGTCGCGTTGCAAGCCATATGCAAGTTTCCTCCTCACACCTAACATCACATCAATGTTCTCCATTTTATGTAATGTAACCTGCTGTTCTTCGCCATTGTCTCCTTTATCCTCATAGTGTGCCCCGTACAGGTCAGAATAAAATATGCATGGATAACCATCCGCCCTAAAAAGTATTAATGCATAAGCCAGCGGCCTGAACCATGCTTGTACAGTTTGTTCCAGTGATTGTAAAGGTTGTGTATCGTGGTTTTCAACAAGGGTTACTGCCAAATCCGGATTTGAGCTTACCAGTGTTCCTTCCAGAATAGTGGAAAGATCGTATCCGTTTCCTTCTGTAGAAGCCTTATGAAAATTGGCCTGCAAAGGTGCATCAAAAAGGGAAACCCTTCCTTCAGTAACATTGATATAATCAATCATTGACTGCAGATCGTACGGTGCCCAATATTCGCCAACAGTAAAAAACTCCTGTTTGTATTCATCGCGCATGAAATCTAAAAACTCGTTGTAAAACTGAGGATCCATATGTTTTATCGCATCCAGTCTGAAACCACTAAATCCGGCGGTTTCATAAAACCATTTTCCCCAGCGCTTCAATTCTTCCTTTACTTTCGGGTTTCTGAAATCGATATCTGCAAACATCAGGTAATCATAGTTTCCGTTTTCATTGTCCAGTACGTCCTGCCATCCTTCACCATATTGATTTTGGATACTGAAAATAGCTGTTTCGTCGTTTTTAGCGTCATAATCTACACCTGAAAAACACTGGAAATCCCATATAAACTCAGAATATTTACCAGCTCTTCCTGGAAAGGTAAATTTTGTATAAGCCTCAATTTCATAAGGCTCGCTAATAAACTGGTTTCTGTTTTCCGGGTCTACTTTTCTTACAGTAATAGTTTCGGTTTCATCTCCCCCACCCATGTGGTTGAGCACCAAATCAACGTATACCTGCAGGCCAGAGGCTTTTCCTACCTCAATGGCACTTATAAATTCCTCTTTTGTTCCATATTTAGTTGCAACCGATCCTTTCTGATCAAATTCTCCTAAATCGTAAAGGTCATATGAGTCGTAACCATTAGATTGGTTTCCCTCCGTACCCTTGTGTGCAGGTGGTAACCAAACTGTATCAATTCCTATTTCTTTTAATTTTGGTGCTTCTTCTTTAAAGTGATTCCAAAGACTTCCGTCTGCGGGATAGTACCACTCAAAGAATTGTAGCATGGTGAAGTTTTCCATTTATAGATATGATTTTATATTCGCACAAGCGTTATCAAATAATTAGCCAACAAAACACAAATATGTATAATAGGAAAGATTAGTTAAATGATTATCTGTTAGGCTATTTTTTTTACTGCATCGTGATTAAACCGGTCCTATATTACCGCTTGAATTTGGGTAAAACTAAATATACTGACCATTGTTACATACACTAATATGGAAAAGAAAAACGCCTCTTCAACGCTAACAGAAATCTATAAAAGCTTGCTGGCTGAACAGTTGGCTGCAGAAAAAAAATATCAGAAGTCTTTTAGCAAGATACCTGCATCGGCCCAAACGGATGAACTAAAAAGTGCGGTATCTCCCGATGCAACCGATATTGAGAGCCACATTTCAAGATTATCACGTGCGATGGAATCAGTTAAGCAGAAGTCGCAAACCCAAATACCGGCTCTTGATGAAACATTATTAGAAAATCTGAAACAATGCCTGGGAAAAGGCAGCTCACTTGTTAAAGATACAGGCATATTAAATATCCTGCTCGCCATTTTCAATCTCAAAGTAGCCAGATATGAATCTTTGCACCGTATGGCTACGGCTATAGAGCAACCAGAGTATGCACTATTGCTGGAACAATGCAGTAAAGACAACCAAAATACCTTTGCATACCTCAACCAGATCGCACAAAATATCATTTATCCCGAAATGCAAAAAAAGACTGCCGCAGAATAAGCAAGTCTTAATTTATAGCTTGTATATAAAATATAAGATGGATAATTCCTGGTTAACCCTCGTTTAAGTCAGAAGAGTCATCTAATCCAACTTCATTTAATTTTTTTATCATTTGATCAAGTTCCTCTGCGCTTTCCAGTAACAATGCCAGGATAGCAGTAGATTCTTCTTTACTGTTTTCTTCCTTCAACAGATCGGCGAGCCCCATAATGTTGGCAAGAGGTTTACGGATCATATGCGATTGGTTCATAGCAATGCGCATAAACAACTTTGCATTTGCATCCAGCGTTTTATTGGCCATGGCCAGGCTAAGCTGTAATTCATCCTGATTAGCCAATTGCAGTGTTTTCTGTTTGTGAATATTTGTTGTGGAACAGAACCACATCTCAATCAACCCGTCAGAATTATAGTAGGGCTCTGCCGTGAGGAGAAACCATTCCTCTACTTCATCAATACCCGTCATCCTCAATTCACCGTGAAACTTATTGCCAGTGATTAAACAACCCATCCATTCCTCATACAAACCCTTGTCCTGTTTCAATATGTGCAGGTAATCCTGGGGATTGTCGAAAAAACCGATACCAAAATAGTCTCTTGCTTTTTTATTGACCGTTATGATGAGTCCCTCTGCATCGGTAGTCCACACATGGTTGGGTACAGAATTAAAAAGAAACTCAAATCTGCGTTTATCCTGCTCCGCCCGTCGTTTTTCAAACAAAAGTTCCTTTTCGTATTTTTTCCTGTCTGTTATTTTTTGAATGGTTGCAGTAATCATTGTAATTGATCCCTTATCATCCCTGTAGGTCACCGCGTTGAACAAGGTATCAACCCTGTCTCCCTTAGTATCAAATTGAAGATTAATTTCACTGACGGATGATTTCAGATTAAGCATTGGGTCAACCACCATGCTGTAATATAACATACTGGATTTAGACAATAGTGATTTGAAATTCTGCTGATAAACTTCTTCTTTTCCTACCCCGAGCCATTTCGCCATTATTGTATTTAATGAAACTATTTGCCCTTCCGGAGTAAACGAAACTACCCCGCATGGTAACTTGTCATAGAAAGTACTTTGGTTCACGTGCCTGCTTACCCGAACATTTCTCATCCTTTAGGTTCTTAGTTTATAAATGATTGAATGGCGTTAATTACTCCAGCAGGATCGCTAAGGTGCGGACAATGCCCACTCGATTTTAGCATAACTATTTCGTTATTATGGGTGTGCTGCTGAATATACTCTGCAATAGCCTGTGAAGTCAAAAAATCATTCTGACATTGGATGGTTAAACTGGGGATACTTAAGTGCGCCAGATCCTTCCTGTTGTCTGATAAAAATGTTACCCTTGCAAACCTTTTTGCAATGTCCGGATCGGTGGAGCAAAAACTTTCGGTTAAGGCCTCGCCTAATTCAGGCCTGTCAGGATTACCTATAATTGATGGTGCAAGCATTTGCGACCAGCCCAAATAGTTGCTGTCCATCACTTCCAGCAGATCTTCCAGATCCGTCATTTCTATCCCACCATGATAATCGGCGTCATTGATATACCGTGGTGAAGGGCCAATAAAAATTACCTTATTGAATATCGAAGGTGCATTTTTAACCGCCAGTAAGCCAATCATACTACTCACAGAGTGACCAATGAAAACTACATCTTCAATTTCCAGATCTGTGCAGATATCAATCAAATCCTGTGCATAACCTTCAAGAGAAGAATACCGGTCGGGATCATACGCACTAAGGTCTGATTTTCCTGCCCCCACATAATCAAAGAGTATAATTCTATAATCATCTTTAAAAGCAGGAACAATGGATTGCCACGTATTTTGATCACACCCAAAGCCATGTCCAAACATCAGGGTAACTGACCCGTTACCTATAATTTTGACATTATTCCTTACCGTAACATCTGTTAGTAGTATTTTATTCATATGTCCCGTGTCAAAGTGCAGTGGTTAAAACAGCACTTATTCCTGTATTTAAATGATACATTACTGTTTGTCAGCTTATAATTTAAGAATATTTACTTAAGTTAATAGCTAAACTTTTAAGTAGTCGCGCCAATTAAGGTAATTATTAAAGCAAAAAATATAATTACCTAACTAAAAACAGGTTAAAGGCACGAATCATGCCATAACAATCTATCCTTAAGCAGAATATATATAATTACACTAATATGTATAATAACTATTGATTAAGTACGCAAGGGAAAGCAAATACCTAAACATAACATAGTGGCAGATAAGGCATTTGTAAAATTTGATACAAAAAGTGTCCACGCGTTTTAACGCAACAGAACCGGTATTTACCACGTAAACAATTGAAGGCAATAACAGTTACTGAAGTGATGCCATACATGGCAATAATTCAACCAACTGAAATATACCGTATGAAACCAAACATTACAGAAACGCTACCGGCAAATCTAATCTGCTTTTCTCATTTGCGCTGGGATTTTGTATACCAGCGACCGCAGCATTTATTGAGAAGATTTTCTCAGGCAACTACCGTGTGGTTTTTTGAAGAGCCTGTTTTTGATGCCCAGGTGCAAAACTACCTGTCCATAAGAACCGACTCACCTACCCTCAACATTGTTGTCCCACACCTGCTACAAGGACTGAGCGAAGAACAGATTATCCTTGCGCAGGAAAAGCTGTTGAAACAATTTGTTACTAACATTGATCTTAATGATTGTTTATTCTGGTATTATACACCGATGGCCTTAAAATTTTCTTCAGGTCTTAAGCCAAGGTTTGTTGTGTTTGATTGCATGGATGAACTTTCTGCATTTAAATTTGCGCCAAAAGAGATTGTCGACCTGGAGAAAAAACTGATGGAAACTGCAGATGTAGTGTTCACCGGCGGTTATTCTCTATACGAAGCCAAAAAGCATCGTCATACCAACATCTACCCTTTTCCAAGTGGAATTGAAAAAGAGCATTTCAGCAAAGCAAGGACAAAATTACCACAACCAGCAGACCAGGTAGGTATTGAGGGGCCAAAAATTGGCTTTTACGGCGTAATTGATGAGCGTTTTGATATTGACCTGATCAGGGAAATGGCAACTGCACGCCCCGACTGGCATTTTATGCTGATTGGCCCTGTGGTTAAAA
>Ga0247815_10000097_pt1 | contig 64396 bp, 66 predicted proteins | sample UWRJL194509B1_FD_181014 | JGI IMG/M metagenome (GOLD analysis project Ga0247815, IMG submission 181014) | Plant litter microbial communities from Arlington Agricultural Research Station in Wisconsin, United States - UWRJ-L194-509B-1 | ecosystem: Environmental > Terrestrial > Plant litter >... | reverse complement strand
AGCAATGTGCTACGCTTACCGCGATAGAAAACAAAACAAAAGAAATTTCCGTGCATTATGGATTCAACGTATCAACGCTGGAGCCAGATTGGAAGGAATGTCTTATTCTCAATTCATGGGGAAAGTAAAAGCTAACGGAATCGAATTGAACCGTAAAGTTCTTGCAGATTTAGCGATGAACCACCCTGAAGCTTTCAAAGCAATACTTAATAAAGTAAAATAAACGTTTTATAAACTCAATTTAGATTACTTACTTATCATAGAAAAACCATTCGTTAACGCGAATGGTTTTTTGCTTTTTACAAGATTTCTAAAACGCTTATTTTGAGAAATTCAATTTAAAAAGTACATTTGTATTTATTAATTATATCCTTATGTACGAAGCACTTTTTCAACACCTTGAAAAATTCGTCAATCTTAATCCTTCGGAAATCGATACTTTAGAATCATGCCTGCATCTTTCGAAAATAAAAAAAAAAGATCATGTACTGAAAGAAGGCCAGATCTGCAACACTATCTATTTTATAATTAAAGGTTGTATGAGACAATATATTATCAATTCTAAAGGAACAGAACAAACACTGCAATTCGGGATTGAAAATTGGTGGATTACGGATCAACTGAGTTATCATAACCATACTCCGTCTCACTTTTATATTCAAGCTGTAGAACACTCAGAAGTTATTGCGATTGAGAAACCAACGCTCGAAGCTTTATTGATTCAAATTCCAAAACTGGAACGTTATTTTAGGATTGTCTCGCAAAAATCTTTTGGAGCGATGCAAATGAGAATCAAGTTTTTATTTACTATGTCGGCAGAAGAGCGTTACCATCATTTTAATAATCATTTCCCGGAATTTGTGCAAAGAGTTCCGCAGTATATGATTGCTTCTTATCTTGATTTTTCTGCTGAATTTATGAGTAAAATCCGGGCCGGAAAAGTATAACTGCATTTCTTGAAGTAGTTCAAGTTTTTTAAAGCTGCTTTACAGGAACTTTGTATCAAACTTTAAAAAACACACAAAATGACATCAAGAATCCTTATCCCGACTGTTGCTCCAGAAGCTTATCAAGCATTAATTAATCTAGAAAAATATATTGCTTCTACCTCACTTGCGCCTGTGCATAAAGAATTAATCAAAATTCGCGCTTCTCAAATTAATGGCTGTGCTTATTGTATCAATATACATACGGCAGATGCCAGAAAAATTGGCATATCAGAACAGCGTATTTACCTGCTTAGTGCCTGGCGTGAATCAGATGTTTATTCTGAAGAAGAAAAAGCAATCTTAGCTTTGACTGAGGAGGTAACTTTAATAAGCAATCATGTTTCTGACGAAGTATATCAAAATGCAGCCCGTTTATTTGATGAAAAATATTTGGCTGAAATAATCCTTGCCATAATTACGATCAATGCATGGAATAGAATTGGTGTTACAACTGGATTGCGAGCGGTATAAACGCCTAATTATAATTTGACTTACAATAACAAACCCTCCTTCGTGAGGGTTTATTTGTATATACTTGTAAATGAGAATAGAATTATAAAAAATGTTGTAATATCACAAAATACCGTATTTATACGCTTTCATAAGAATTAAAATTCTTTATTTTTGGCGCATGATACCAAAGGGCAAACAAATACTCCTATATATATTTTTTCTTTTTTTAGTTGTAGTATCTTGTCAAAAGAAGATAAATAATACTAAAACCCAAACTGTATCTCCAAAAGTCACAAAATATATTCAATTAGCTGATTACTATTATAACTCCGATAAAGCAGACAGCGCCTTTTTATATTTTAATAAAGCGAAATCTATTGCCGATCCGCGACTAGATTTTAAGAACATTGCCTACTCTTTATTAAAAATGGCTGCAATACAACAAGATCATGATGATTATATTGGAAGTGAAATTACTGCCACAGAAGCAATTCAATATATAAACAAAGCTGATAATGAAAACTATCGATGGGAAGTATATCGCATCTTAGGCATCAATTATTTTAGTATTTATGATTTTGACAAGTCAATTCTTTATTATCAAAAAGCCTATGAGCTAAAAACAGATAATAAGAGAAAAATAGCGATGCAAAACAATATTGCACTAGTTTATCGCCAGCAGAAAAAATATAGAGAAGCTATTAAAATATTCAAAACTCTTTTAAATCAAAAAGATATCAGGAACAATCCCATATTACTAGCCAAAGTTATGGATAATTTGGGTTCTTGTTATACATTAGTCAACCATCCACAAGCAATAAATCTCCTCGATGAGGCATTAGGTATTAGGCTAAAGCTAAACAATGACTTAGGCTTAGGTATGAGTTATCTTCATCTTTCTAAATTCTACCATGAAAAAAATCCTGATCTAGCGAAAAAGTATGCGCAATCAGGATATGAAAAATACACAAAAGCGCACTGTATCGACGATCGATTAAATTCATTAGAATTAATTATCAAAAACAGCAATGGCGAAGAGCTTAAAAAAAATGCTCTACGATACGTCGATTTGGTAGACAGCGTTTTTCAAATGCGACAGAAATCAAAAAATCAGTTCGCTAAAATTAAGTACGATTCAAAAATAGAAAAGGACGAAAACTTAAAACTAAAAACCCACAAAGCAGAAAATGAGCTGCAGTTAGAAAGGCAAAAAAACAGAAATATTATTTCGTATATCATCATTGGCCTGAGCTTAAGTTTGATTTTAGTACTTTATTTTTATCTGACTTCGAGAGGAAACCGAGAAAAAATTGAAGCTACCTATAAAAGTGAAACCACGATTGCCAAAAAATTACATGACGAATTAGCGAACGATATTTACCATACCATGGCTTTCGCCGAAAACCGAAACCTTTCTATTACTGAAAACAGGCAGCAATTATTGAATAATCTTGAAGTCATTTATTCCAGAACCAGAGATATTTCTAAAGAAAACTGCCTGATTATTACAGATCAAAATTATGTTTCTTCATTAAAAGAAATGATTTCTGAATTTAATACACCAAACGTAAATCTACTTTTGAATGGATTAGATTCAGTGTCGTGGTTTGAAGTCGAAAGAAACAAAAAAATAACTGTTTACAGAGTATTGCAGGAACTTCTTGTAAACATGAAAAAACACAGCAAAGCAACTTTGGTCGGAATTAATTTTAAACAATCAGATAAAAATATCATCATTCATTATACAGATAACGGAAAAGGTATTGATTCAAGCAAGATGACTTTTAGAAATGGTCTTCATAATGTTGAAAACCGAATTTTAAATATTAAAGGCGAAATCAATTTTATTTCGGCGCCAGAACAAGGATTTAAAGTAATGATTCAATTTCCGTTATAATGAAGAAGATTCTTGAATTTTTTCAGAATAGAATAGTTTTAAAATTCTTGCTGGTAATATTATCTGCCTCACTAGCAACGGCCCTGTTTTTTTTACAATCTTATAAAAAAGAAGTACTGCTGATTCCTAAAAGAGCCAGCAATAGTGCGGCAATAAAAAGGCTAACAGACAAAGCAGACCTTTATTTTGACAATTATCAGTATAAAGAATCTTATTATTATTTTAATGAAGCCCAAGCACTTTGTGATCCGCAAGTTGATTACGTAGATCTTGTTTATGCCGTGAGCTGCATGGCTGCTATTCAACAAATTGAAGGTAATTTTACGGAAAGTGAAGTATTGATTACAAAGATACTTCCGTATTTAAAAAAAATAGAAAAACCTAGATTTGCCGCCAATGCATACGGCCAGCTGGCTGCTAATTATTATTACACCTATGATTATAACAATGCGCTTTATTACCACATAAAAGCATTGCATCTAAAGACCAGCACTTACCGTAAAATATGCGTTCTCAACAGTATTGCTCTTGTTTATATCGCGCAGAAAAAATATGCCGAAGCAGAAAAACTTTTAATTTCATTGTCTAAAATCAGGGTAGTTTATAAAGATGATAAAAACATAAACGACGTTGAACGTGCCAGAATATTAGACAATTTAGGATTATGCTATCTCAATCAGGATAATCCTAAATCATTATATTATCTCAATAAAAGTCTGGATATAAAAATGCATCAAAAAGAAGATGATCTGCTCATGTATAATTATAAGCATCTCGCCTATTATTTCAAAAAAATCAATCCCAAAACGGCAAACGATTATGCGCTTAAAGCTTATAAAATTGGAACGAGAATTAATGCATCTTCCAACAGGATCGAAACTTTAGGGTTATTAATAGCAACCAGTGACGGAAATGATTTAAGAAATTATACCTTAAAATACATCGCCCTTACGGACAGTGTAACAGAGGCAAGAAAAAAATCAAGGAATCAGTTTGCCAATCTTAAGTATGACTTTAAAAAAGACAAGGCAGAAAACCTGCAGCTTAAAAATCAAAAAATAGAAAATAAACTCCTTTTAGAAAGGCAGAAAAACAGAATTATTATCTCATATACTATAATATTCTGCATTCTGTGCATTTTGCTATTTCTTTGTTTTCATCTTTTTTCTAAAGGGAAAAAGGCAAAAAAAGACGCCATTTACGAAAGTGAACTTAGAATTTCTAAAAAATTAGATGAAACTCTGGCAGACGATTTGTATCAAACTTTGGCTTTCGCCGAAAAAAACAATCTCGAATTACCTGAAAACAAAGAGCATTTATTAAACAGCTTAGACATTATCTATTCCCGAACAAGAAATATCTCTAAAGAAAACAGCCCGATTAGTACTGATGAGGATTATGAAATTGAATTAAGGGAAATGATATCCGGATTTACAAATCCTAATTTAAATATTTTAGTCAACGGGCTGGATCTAATTTCCTGGAATAAAATTGACAAAAACAAAAAAATCACTATTTACAGGGTTTTGCAAGAGTTATTTATCAATATGTCGAAACATAGTAATGCTACATTAGTAAGTTTGATTTTTAAAATAGCAGATAATAATGCTGTCGTGATGTACAGTGATAATGGCGTTGGAATTCAAAACAACAGATTAAATTTAAAAAATGGTCTTCAAAATGTGGAAAGCCGTATAAAAACTATAAAAGGAACCATTATTTTTGACAATAATTTTCAGAAAGGATTCAAGATAAGTTTCACTTTCCCTTTATAAACACTATAATATGTTCAAAAAAGTTTTAGTTGCCGAAGATTTAGACAGTATAAGTCTTGCCGTGGTTCAAGTTCTTGAAGACTTACAAGTACCAACAATTCATCATGTAAAATATTGTGATGATGGTCTTCTAAAAGTAAAAAAAGCACAGCTTGAGAACGAACCATATGATTTAATAATCAGCGATTTATCATTTAAATCAGATCACCGCGAAACACATCTTTCTAGTGGCGAAGAACTCATAGAAGCCGTCAATGAAGTGCAGCCTGCAATAAAAAAAATTGTATTTTCTATAGAAGATAAATCGTATCGTATTAAATCACTTTTTTATGATTTAGGAATTAATGCATACGTATCAAAAGGAAGAAACAGCATTGCTGAACTACGAAAAGCTATAGAAGGAACGTTTAGAAACGAAGAAAAAATACTGTCTTCTGACTTATCGTTTTCGTTTAATGATAAAACCTTAATTGAAATTGAATCGTATGATATTTCTATTTTAAAATTGCTTTCTAAAGGTTACATATTAGAGAATATCTCGACCGAATTTAAAGCTTCGTCGATAACGCCAAATGGCACAAGCAGTATCGAAAAACGAATCAATAAACTGAAAATATATTTTAAGGCAAATAATAATGTTCATTTGATTGCGATTGCAAAAGATTTTGGGCTGGTATAATTTTTCAGGTTTTACGGATTCCCGTAAGGAAATGCTTTTTTATAGGTTTAGCTTTGTGTAGAATATATGAAACTACACATGAGACCTAAATATAAAATTAATTTTATTTCAAAAATTAATACAACCAAAAATAAAATTGTCATGAAAACGATGCTTCTTTGTATTTTCCTTTCTATATCTTTTGCGTTCGTTTCAGACAAAACCGGTTGGTTAGAAGTTGATTGGAAAATAATTTTTATACCGGCACTCTTGGTTTTACAGATTATTATTATCACTACTGCTTTAAAAAACAGATACAAAAAACACTAATCAAATTCTTTTAATATAAAATCTAAAAGTAAAAAAGAATAATTTTGTTCAGGAATATCCAATTTCTGAAATGCTTATATTTGATTTTTAAATACTGCATGAAAAATATTTTAAGTTTAGTTTTCTTCCTTTTTACGTTTTATTCTTTTTCGCAAACCAAAATTCTATCTTGGAATTTAGAAAACTTCGGAAAATCGAAATCTCAATCTGAGATACGTTATATTGCCAATACTATTTTTGAATACGATATTGTAACCCTTCAGGAAGTCGTTGCCGGATTTGGCGGTGCTCAAACTGTGGCAAAACTTGTGGCAGCTCTAAACGAAAAAGGGATAAAATGGGACTATAGAATTAGTAATCCCACCAGCAGCAGCAGTTATAAAACCGAACGCTATGCCTTTATATGGAAAACGAATAAAGTAAAATTAAAAGGAAATGCCTGGCTGGAAAAAAAATACGGTCTAGAAATTGACAGGGAACCTTACTTTGCAACTTTCGAAATTGATAAAAAAACGATCACATTGGCCAGTTTTCACGCTATTACAAAAAACAAGCAACCGGAAACAGAAATAAAATATTTCAAATTTTTACCACAGGAATATCCAAATCTAAATTTGGTTTTTATTGGAGATTTTAATTGCCCTGAATCTCACACTGTCTTCAATCCATTAAAAAAAATGGGGTATGCTTCTGTTTTTCAAAATCAAAAAACGACATTAAAGCAAAAATGCAAGAACAATGTATGCCTTGCATCTGAGTTTGATAATATCTTTTACAAGGCAGATAATCTCCATTTTATTACTTCGGGCATCATTCCGTTTTACAAAAATTTCAATTCTTTACAGGAAGCCAGGAAAATATCCGATCATATTCCGATTTGGTTTGAATTTTCTTTGAAATAAAATTATGTTTTAAGCTTTTTCTTTTTTGCCGCCGGAAACAAAACATTATTCAAAATCAAACGATAACCGGGAGAATTGGGATGTAAATCTAAAACTGTCGGAGGATCACCCACCTGATGCTGGAAATCTTCAGGGTCATGACCTCCAAAAAAGGTAAACATTCCTTTTCCTTTTTCGCCGTGAATATATCTTGATTCTCCATTGAGTTCACAGGTTCCCATGACCAATATATTCGATTTTATAAAAGCCGAATCAAATGATGTGGTCTGTCCCATAAATCCTTTTACTAATTGTGTGTGATTCTGACACAACATGCTCGGAATTGGATCCCATTTTGCAGAAAACTCCATTAAGGTAAAATAATCTTTTTCTACAGGAATTCTGCGTTTGGCCGTCATATCTATATCTGAAAACTCATATACTTCCGGTTTTCTTTCGAGCGTAAAATTTTTAAATGCAAACGAATTTCCGTAATTTAATTTTGACTGATAGTTAGATTCGCTGGCATCTCCATCAAACATAGCTTCGCAAATATCAACTCCATCTGCAGCAAGTGCAATATCAAAACTGTCTGTTGCAGAACACATGGCAAACATAAATCCGCCGCCAATAACAAAATCCCGGATTTTTTTTGCAACAGCTCCTTTTTCCTGAGATACTTTATTGTAACCTAATTTAGTGGCTAAAGCTTCAGCATCCTTTTTTTGATCAATATACCAAGGTGTGTTTTTGTACGCAGCGTAAAATTTTCCGTATTGCCCCGTAAAATCTTCGTGATGCAAGTGCAGCCAATCGTAAAGTAATAACTGATCGCTTAAAACTTCTTCATCGTAAATTGGTGTAAACGGAATTTCGGCGTACGTTAAAACTAACGTTACTGCATCATCCCAAGGCTGTTTACCTTTTGGAGTATAAACGGCAATTTTTGGCGCTTTTTCAAGAATTACAGATTCCATATTTTGAGAAGGACTTGAAATTTCATTTAAAATTGAAGCTTCTTCAGCGTCTGAAATTATCTCAAAACTTACGCCTCTAATTTTACATTCTTTACGAATTTCATCGGCATCAGGAAGTAAAAATGAACCACCCCGATAATTTAAAAGCCAGCTTGCTTTGTAATCTTTACTTAAACACCAATAGGTTATTCCGTAAGCTTTTAGATGATTTTGCTGTGTTGTTTCATCCATCGGAACCAGGATAAACGAAGCTTTCGCCGTTAATGAAACCAGCAATATGAAAATATAAACTAAAGTCTTATTCATTAGAAAATTATTTTAGTAAAGATATAAAGGATGTGCCAAAAAACACAATAGATACTCTATTTTGTGGCGCATGATAAACGTTAAATAAACTCCATTTTACCGGATTGAGTCTTTTTACAAAAACACGTATAAACACTTAGTCTGTAAATACATTTTCTATCTAAATTTGGTAACCTGAATCATCAAACTAATTGATGTAAAATAAACAGCCATGAAGTTTAATGAGAGTAACAATCAGCCAAAACGGCTAAATGTAATGCAAAAAATAGGTCTGTGTGTTCTTGTCCTGACAATAATTTTATATTATGTATTATCGTTTCTTTTTTTAGCCAGCTAGAAACTACAGTGTTAATACGGCAATTTCGTTTTGAATTGCATATACTACCAAACCGGCAATGTTTCTGGATTCTGTTTTAAGTAATAAATTATTGCGATGTCCTTCTACGGTTCGTGGACTTAAAAAAAGATGTTCAGCAATTTCTGAAGTTGTTTTCTGCTGGCAGATAAGCTGCAGGATTTCTATTTCGCGCGGAGAAAGAAAACTGGTTTCTAAATTTCCTTTTGTGTTTTTTGAAGATACAATTGTTTCCTGAATGGTTTTTAAAACGTTTTCATTATAATAAAATCCCTTTTGTGCAACTTCATTAATGGTCCGGATTAAATCTTTCGGAGTTGTGTTTTTTATTAAATAGGCCACCGCGCCAACCTGAATCATATTGGCTATAAATGATTTTGAATCATAACTTGTTAGAGCTATAATCTTAATTTCCGGAAATGCTTTGCGTATAATTTTTGTTGCTTCAACACCATTTAAGACCGGCATCTTTAAATCCATGACAATAATATCTGGTTTGACTTCGTTTTTATCGAGAATCGAAATCAGTTCTTCACCATTTGAAGCTTCGAAAACAATTTCAATATTCTCTTCTCTCTGCAATAAAAAAGAAATTCCTTTACGAAATAAAACCTCGTCATCGACTAAAGCAATTTTAATAGCGGCTATCATTTTATTTGGTTTTGGTCATTTGGTCTGCCGAAATTACAAAAATATGAATTACAAAAAACTCAAGACCTTTATTATATTGGCAGAAAGTTATATTTAATAGGCAATTTTACCTTAAAAAGTAAAAACAACTGCAATGCCTTGATTAATTTCTGAGTTGATTTTGATTGTTCCGTTTAAGAAAGATACACGGCTGTCAATGTTTTTCATTCCAAGCCCTTTTTGATTTTCACTATTTTTGCTGTCAAAACCAATTCCGTTATCTTCATAATTACAGGTCGCTGTTCCATTATCATTTTTAAAAGCAATCCAAATTTCAGTTGCTTTTCCGTGGCGAATCGAGTTATTCATTAATTCCTGTAAAATTCTAAAAACATGCAAATGACGATCAATGTCTTTATCGTCAAAATCGATTTCATTTTTATAATGTGTTTTTACAGCTTTAGTACTTTCAAATTCCTCGCATAATTCTTCTACCCCTGCATTAAGTCCAAATTTTTCAAAAACCGGAGGTAATAAATTGTGGGCAATTTTTCTGGAATTTTCTAATGCTTTTGTAGTGAGGTCAATGATATTCTTTGTAATTTCTTTTGTTTCTTCGTCAGTTAAATCTGGAGCAGTAAGCAAATGACTGTTTAAAGAGACAATGTTAAGCTTAGAACTAATATCATCGTGCAAATCTTGTGCAATTCGTTTACGCTCGTCTTCCTGCGTAATAATAATGGCATGCAATTGCTCTTTTTGATATTTGATTTCTAAATTTTTATTTTCTATTTCTTTCTGAATAATCTTTTTTCTGGATAAGTAAAAAAATACCACTAGAAAAACAGCCACCACCATGAAAAAACATGACGTATACAAAATTATGGCTACAATTTCTTTTTCGTAAATTCTGCTCGCAATCATATTTTTGTCCTGATTTCTTTTTTAAAACTTACATTCCATTCATACAGAATAAACAGCTGGTTAACGACCACAAAAAAGGCATTAAGATTCCAAGTAATCAATTTCAACTCCTTACTTAATCCTAACGTCAAGTTGCCAACGAGAAATAAAACCGTACTTGCCAGTAAATAAATGATAAGTCCGATGGTGATATAATAGTACTTTTTGGTTTCTGTAAGCATATTATAGAGATAAAGCAATGCGAAAAATACAACAAGTAAAGATGTAACGGCTATTTCGAATAAATTAAATTTAAAGAATAATCCAGGATCCAGAACATACTGAACAATTAACACCAGAAGACCTGTTATCATCGAAATCGTAATGATTTTTTTTTGAGAGGGATTTTGCAAAAGTTTTTTATAAAAAAGTCCCAATAAAACAAGCTGGCCAATAAAATAGACATGAATGAGATACAGATTATTAATAACAAAATAAACCAAAATCTCCATTGCCAGCTGCACTATTACGAGTAAAAACAAATAATAGGTATAAGTCTTAAAGGCTTCTCCAAATCTGGAGAAGCCTTTTGTATATAATATAAAATTGATTACCAAAATGAGATAACCAAAGTAGGTAAAAAAAAGATATAACATCTTGTATAATTATGGGAATAATGGGCTTTCAGGATCTCCATTTGGCGGACATGGACGTGTAGCATCGTAAACAACATCTGTTGGAAGATCGTATTTACCTTCTGTACCTGATTGAAATACATCTCTGTAAATTCCTGTTTCAGGATCTAATTTAGTTCCTACGAACATTAACACCTGTTCGCCGGCATTGTTGATTCCTTTGTAAGCACGCACTGCACTAATATCTTTAAGTGCCAATACTAATTTCAAACTTTCTAAAGGAATAAGATAGGCATTCGTTTTTTTGTCTCCTTCTTCGTCTGATGCGGGAGCTTTGTGGTATTTCTTTGCCCAATCGACACCGTCCTTTAAAGGAATTTCTACACTTCCTAAATTTTGTTTTTCTGACATAATAAATTTTGTTTTTGGTTGAGGGTTAATAATCAACTGCCAATGTAATTGCTTTGCTAAGCTACAGAATTTAATCAGAAAATTAACAACTGGACATAAAAAAAAGCCTATGAAAAGGCTTTTTGAAAATTTTGTTAAAACGGAACATCACTGTCATCGTCATCATCATTTAAATTGCTGCCAAAAGCATCATTGGCCGACGGCAGATTTTTAGTGATAAATGGATTATCGTCGTGATTCATTTTTGAAGGCAAATCGTCATAATTACCTGAAAAATCATCAAGGTTATCAAACTTTCCAAGGTGTCCTATAAATTTCAAACGAACGTTTTCGATACCACCATTACGGTGTTTCGCAATCATGATTTCTGCCTGACCCGTTGTTGGCGAAGCTTCATCATCATCCCATTCGTCAATTTTGTAATATTCTGGTCGGTATAAGAACGAAACGATATCAGCATCCTGCTCAATTGCTCCAGATTCACGAAGATCCGATAGTAGCGGACGTTTACTGGAACCACGAGTTTCAACCGCACGCGATAACTGCGAAAGTGCAATTACGGGTACATTAAGCTCCTTTGCCAACGCTTTTAAGTTTCGCGAAATAGTAGAAATCTCCTGCTCACGATTTCCTCCGCCTTTGCTGTTTCCTCCGGCAGTCATCAGCTGCAAATAATCAACAATAATAATTTTGATACCGTGCTGTGAAACCAGACGACGGCATTTTGCTCTTAAATCGAAAATAGAAAGTGAAGGCGTATCATCAATAAATAAAGGTGCTTTTTCTAAGTTCTTCACTTTAGTACTTAACATCTCCCATTCATGAGGTTCTAATTTACCGGTACGTAATTTCTCTGATGATAATCCTGTTTCTGATGAAATCAACCTCGTGATTAACTGAACGGAAGCCATCTCCAGAGAGAACAAGGCTACAGGATGTCCAAAATCGATAGCGATATTTCTGGCCATCGAAAGTACAAAAGCGGTTTTTCCCATCGCAGGTCTGGCCGCAATAATAATTAAATCCGAAGGCTGCCATCCTGAAGTTAGTTTATCCAGATTGGTAAAACCGGTTTCAACACCACTCAAACCTTCTTGTTTTGCAATTTCTTCAATACGTTTTTTTGCCTGAAGTACTAAACTCTGGGCTGTTTCAGAGCTTCTTTTAATGTTTCCCTGCGTTACTTCATATAATTTTGATTCGGCCTGATCCAGCAAATCAAAAACATCGGTTGTTTCATCATAAGAAGCCTCAATAATTTCCGTAGAAATTCGAATCAAACTTCTTTGAATAAATTTCTGAAGAATGATACGAGAGTGAAATTCAATATGTGCCGAAGAGGCAATTTTTTGAGTAAGCTGAATTAAATAAAAATCACCTCCTACTAAATCTAATTTTCCGTTTTTCCTTAATTGCGCAGAAACAGTCAATAAGTCAATTGGCTGCGTATCCGTAAAAAGCTGTACGATGGCTTCAAAAATAAATTTATGCGCTTCTTTATAAAAAGCATCGGCTTGTAAAATATCAATTACATCATCTACCCCTTTTTTATCAATCATCATCGCCCCAAGTACAGCTTCTTCTAAATCAAGTACTTGCGGTTGTAATTTACCTTTTTCTAAATTAATAATGGTGGTTTTTTCTACCTTTACAGGATTTATATTTTTGAAATTTTCCATACAGCGAAAGTAACAAAATTTAAAAAAAAATTGCTATTGAGTTATAACTATTAATTGTTTATAAGTAAGTGTTTTTTGTTCATAACCAAAAAAAAATCCGAAACTGTAAGGCTTCGGATTTTAATTAATCTTGTAAGAATTTACTCTTTATACTCGCCCATATTACTGTATTTGTCCATTCTTTGGGCAATTAAGTCGGCTGTTGATAAGTCTTTCAATTCATTATATCCTTTAGTGATGTATTCAGCTACTGTTTTAAAAGTAGTTTCACGATCATAATGTGCACCTCCCAGCGGTTCTGGTATCACATCATCCACTAATTTTTGTCTTTTCATGTCAGATGAAGTCAATTTTAAAGCATCTGCAGCACGTTCTTTGTACTCCCAGCTTTTCCATAAAATTGAAGAACATGATTCTGGAGAAATTACAGAATACCAGGTATTCTCTAACATGTATACCTTATCTCCAACACCTATTCCTAAAGCTCCTCCAGATGCACCTTCACCAACAATAATGGTAATAATTGGCACTTTTAAACGAACCATTTCAAAAATATTTCTTGCAATTGCTTCTCCCTGCCCTCTTTCTTCGGCTTCAAGTCCCGGATATGCACCCGGAGTATCTACTAAAGTTAAAACCGGAATTCCGAATTTCTCTGCCATTTTCATCAAACGCAAAGCTTTACGGTATCCTTCAGGGTTTGCCATACCAAAGTTTCGGTATTGACGTGTTTTTGTGTTAAATCCTTTTTGCTGCCCCACAATCATAAACGACTGCCCGTTTACTTTTCCTAATCCTCCCACCATTGCCTTATCATCTTTGAATCCTCTGTCTCCGTGAAGTTCTAAAAATGTCTCACCGCAGATTGCTCTGATATAATCTAAAGTATAAGGTCTATTTGGATGTCTTGAAAGCTGTACTCGCTGCCAAGCCGTAAGGTTTTTGTATATTTCTTTCTTAGTCTGCTCTAATTTTTTGTTGATTTCCTTGCAGGTTGGTGTTACATCAACGTCAGATTCTTTTCCAATTATAACACACTTTTCTAACTGTTCTTCAAGTTCTTTTATTGGAAGCTCAAAATCTAAATATTCCATGGATTTTTGAATTTTGTTTGTAAATCGAACCGCAAATATAAAAATATTATATCATTGGTGTGGTTAATTCGTATTTAAAATATAAAAATGTAATTTAAAAATAAGGAAAATATTACACTTCTTTCTTATTTTTATAATGTTTAAAAACGCCGTTTAAGATAACTGTAATTACAATTATAAGTGCGCCAATATAGAATTCAGTGCTCATTTTCTCTTTTCCTCCCAAAATAAAATAGGCTAAAATAATGCCGTAAACCGGCTCTAAATTAGTTGTCAACATCACGGTATAGGGCGTTAATCGCTGCATTACTTTGACCGAAGCGGTAAACGCATAAGCAGTACAAATGGAGGCCAGAATAAAAAGCCAAATCCAGTTGTTTGCTGACATTACAAAGAAATCAGCATTGAATTTTCCCTGTACTAAAAAATATATTGAAATAAAGAAAACTCCGGCTCCAAATTCATAAAATGTTATGACAGACGGTTCATGATCTGAGATTAATTTCCCATTCATTAAAGTAAATAAAACCCCCAGAATAATGGAGGCTAAGGCATAATACATCCCGCTGAGGTATTTAATTTCAACCTGCATAATCAATGCTAAGCCGCCAATGATAATCAATCCGAAGAAAACCTCGTACCACAAAACCTTTCTTCCGTAAAAAAGAGGTTCTAGTAAGGATGCGAAAAATGCTCCCAGTGAAAATATCGAAAGTGTTATCGAAACATTCGAAACATGAATGGCTTTAAAAAAGAAAACCCAATGAAGCGCAATCAATAAACCGACAAAAATTAATTTAGCAAAGGATTTGGCTGAAATTATAAAGGATTGTTTTTTATACACTATAAAAGCTGCCAGAAAAACACCTGCAAAAAGCATTCTGTACCAGACTAAATTCTCGGCATCAATGGTTATCAGAGCGCCCAAAACAGCAGTAAACCCCCAGATAAAAACAATTAAATGAAGATTTAAATAACTTTTTAAATTATCGTTTCGCATTACGTAATAAGTACACTGCTAAAATTCCGAAAACAAAATTCGGAAACCAGACAGCTAATAAAGGTGAGAAAGTAGATTTTTCGGCAAGAGTCCCAAATATTTTATCAAAAAACACAAACGAAAAGGCAATTGCAATTCCAATAGCCAGATTGGTTCCCATACCGCCGCGTCGTTTCATGGCAGAAACTGCCACAGCAATAATAGTTAGGATAAAAGCAGAAACAGGTACACTGTATTTTTTATAAAGCACTACCAAATAAGTATTAATATTTCCGGAACCTCTTTTTCTTTCTTTTTCAATAAAATCATACAATTTTCCAAGTGAAAGCGTTTCAGCAATATAAACTACCGGAGTCAAATCTGCCAGTTCAAACTTAAAAGGCACTTTCTTCTCAGGCGATTTTTCTATAATATCATTAAGCTGGCCCACTGTTCTTTTGGTATAATCATACAAAATGTATGTTTTCAGTTTGGGATCCCATTTAATGCGGCTCGCCGTAATTTTATACGTCAGTTTGTCTTTTTCAAAATGCTCTAATGAAAAATTAAAAGCCGTTTTTGATTCCTCATTAAAACTATTTACAAAGATAAAATCGTTATCATTGAGTTGTCGGTAAACATTGGTGTTTTCACCTCGCATTAGCTCTTTTCCGTTTCCTTTTAAATACGTATATCTGAAATTATTAAAACCTTCACTTGCAGCAGGCACAATAAAAAATCCCATCACCAATATAAAAGTAGAAACAATTGTAGCTCCAATAATAAAAGGCCTTAAAAAACGTGTAAACGAAATTCCGGAACTTAAAATGGCAATAATTTCGGTATTATTTGCCAGTTTTGATGTAAACCAAATTACCGATAAAAACAAAAATATCGGAAACAACATATTGATAAAATAGACAGTAAAATTATAATAATAGAAAGCAATTTCCATGAAAGGAATTTTGTTCTCCAACATCTTATTTATCTTTTCAGAAACATCAACTACTATTCCGATTGGCGCAAACAAAAGCAGCATCACCGAGAAAGTTCCCAGATATCTTTTTAAGATGTATTTATCAATTATTGAAAGCATATGTTTTTGTTTTTTTTGTTTCACATTTCAAGTTTCAGGTTCTCTCCAGAACTTGAAACTTGAAACCTCAAACTTGAAACTTTTTTTATAATCTTTGGCTCATGTTTTTAACCATCATTTCTTTCCATGGCCTAAAATCTCCTGCTAAGATATGTTTTCTGGCTTCACGAACCAACCACATATAAAAACCAAGATTATGAATGGTAGCGATTTGTTTTCCTAAATATTCATTGGCCGCAAATAAATGTCTTAAATAAGCTTTCGTATATTCTGTATCAACATAAGTATGCGCCATTTCATCAATTGGAGAAAAATCAGCTTCCCATTTTTTATTTTTAATGTTGATTGTTCCGTTTGCAGTAAACAACATTCCATTTCTGGCATTACGCGTTGGCATAACACAATCAAACATATCAATTCCTAATGCAATATTTTCCAAAATATTAATTGGAGTTCCAACACCCATCAAATAACGGGGTTTATCTTCCGGAAGAATTTCGCAGACCACTTCTGTCATAGCATACATTTCTTCTGCAGGTTCGCCAACTGACAAGCCGCCAATTGCATTTCCCTGCTGTCCTGAATTCGCAATATATTCCGCCGATTGCTGACGTAAATCTTTATAAGTACTTCCCTGAACAATCGGAAAAAAGGTTTGTTCGTATCCGTATTTATAAGGTACTTTATCTAAATGATTAATGCAACGGTCTAACCAGCGGTGGGTCATATGCATCGAGCGCTGTGCATATCTGTAATCGCAGGGATAAGGCGTACATTCATCAAAAGCCATAATAATATCAGCTCCAATCGTACGCTGAATTTCCATTACGTTTTCTGGCGTAAAAAAGTGATACGAACCGTCAATATGCGATTTAAACTTTACTCCTTCTTCCTTTATTTTTCGGTTATTCGAAAGAGAATATACCTGATAACCACCAGAATCTGTCAAAATATTACGATCCCAATTCATGAATTTATGCAGTCCACCGGCTTTTTCCAGAATTTCTGTCTGCGGACGCAAATACAAATGGTAAGTATTTCCCAGAATAATATCAGGATTAATATCTTCTTTTAATTCGCGCTGATGCACTCCTTTTACAGAAGCTACAGTTCCAACAGGCATAAAAATAGGCGTTTCAATTACGCCGTGATCAGTAGTAATACTTCCTGCTCTCGCTTTCGATTGCGGATCTTTTTGTAATAAATCAAACTTCATCTGTTTCTTTTTTCTCCCAATTGTTCGGGACGGCAAAGATAGGCTAATTTCAGGAAAATTTAATTATTTAGATAATTTGTCCCTTAGAAAATAAGATCACGCTAAAACAGCTCTAAAAACAAATACAAAACCCGCCGCCAGCCAAAGCCAAATTGAAAAAGCAGACCAATAAAAAAACTTTCATTCGTAATTTATAACAAGTTTTGGGCGTTTCCCAAGGGCCGGGCTATCCGCTGTATCTTTTGTTCCAGAAAATATCGTTGTTAATTGAGACCTGTAATTTGTCACAAAAGGATGCCGCTGCTATCCCTAACGCAAAAGCAAAGTGTTTTGAATCATTTCAGTACAATCAAAATAAAATCAAATGTAAAAATTACAACAATTACATTATTAAAGTGTAACATAACAACGCTAATGATTTCTTAATTTTATTTCTATAAAAACGAAATTTAATATCCATTTTAAATTATAGAAATCATGATAAATTCAGAAGAAAAAAATCCGGTAGATTTAGATCAAATTAAGGATGATCAAATTGAAAGAAATCTGGAAAATTTAGAGTATCCGGCAGATGAAGACATTTATAATCAAGAAGATAAATTAGAAGATATTGATCCGGAAGGAATTTCCGGAGAAAGAGTCATCAATCAGGATAATAATCACGAGTGGAAACAAAACAGCGACAAACTCGGAAATGATTTAGATATTCCCGGATCAGAACTTGACGACGAACAAGAAGAGATTGGTTCTGAAGATGAAGAGAATAATTTTTACAGCAAAGGCAACGATTAAAATACCGTTTAAAAGCAACACCCTTTTTGCCACAAATTTGAATAAGTCAAATTTTCTTTTGCCACAGATGAAACAGATTATCACAGATTTTTTTAAATCTTTTTAATCCTGCTCATCTGTGGCAAACTTTTTTTAAAACTCACTTCACAAATTTCTACCACTATTTTTTTGCCACAGATTAAAAGGATTATCACAGATTTTTTTTTAGATATTTCTAATCTCATGATCTTTGGCGAACCTTTGTATATAATTCTATAAGATTTATTTATTTTTTCCGGATCATTAAAAAAACCTGCATAATTTAACAATTGCGGCAAACTAAAGCAAAAAATCATTTGTCAACCCGCAAAATAAAAATTACTTTTGCACCAGTTTAACTTTTACAAATAAAATGAAGCCTAACACACAACAATTAAGCGATTTAACTATCCAAGTAAGAAGAGATATTCTTCGAATGGTACATGCTGTCAACTCGGGTCACCCAGGTGGTTCATTAGGTTGTACTGAATTTTTGGTTACACTGTACCAAAATATTATGGACCGCAAAGAAGGTTTTGATATGGACGGAATTGGAGAAGATATTTTCTTCCTTTCAAACGGGCATATTTCTCCGGTATTTTACAGCGTTTTAGCACGCAGCGGTTATTTCCCTGTTTCAGAACTTGCTACTTTCAGACTATTAAACTCACGTTTACAAGGACACCCAACTACGCATGAGGGATTACCTGGAGTACGTATTGCGTCTGGTTCATTAGGCCAAGGTTTATCTGTAGCGCTTGGAGCAGCTCAGGCTAAAAAATTAAATGGTGATAATCATATTGTGTACACTTTACACGGTGACGGTGAATTGCAGGAAGGTCAAAACTGGGAAGCTATTATGTATGCGTCTGCTAAAAAAGTAGACAACCTTATTGCTACAATTGACCTTAACGGTAAACAAATTGACGGAACAACTGACGAAGTTTTGGCAATGGGAAGCATTCGTGCAAAATTTGAGGCCTTTGACTGGGATGTTATAGACATTACAGCAGGTAACAGTATCGATGCAATATTAACAGGAATGGCTGAAGCTAAAGCTAAAACCGGAAAAGGAAAACCAGTTTGTGTTTTACTACATACTGAAATGGGTAACGGCGTTGATTTTATGATGCACACTCACGCTTGGCACGGTAAAGCACCAAACAACGACCAATTGGCAAGTGCTCTGGCTCAAAATTATTCTGCAGATCAAATCGATTATTAAAAAAAGCTTTAAGCTTTAAGCAGTAAGCTTTATGCCTATTGCCTACAGCCTATTGCGTACAGCAAAAAATAAAATGAAAAAATATACAAATACAGGAAGCAAAGATACTCGTTCGGGTTTTGGAGCGGGAATGACTGAACTAGGTCAAAAAAACGAAAAAGTAGTAGCATTATGTGCTGATTTAATTGGATCATTAAAATTTGATGAATTCAAAAAAAATCACCCGGAGCGTTTTTTCCAAATCGGAATCGCAGAAGCAAATATGATTGGAATCGCTGCAGGTTTAACAATTGGCGGAAAAATTCCTTTTACAGGAACTTTTGCTAACTTTTCTACAGGAAGAGTTTACGATCAAATTCGCCAGTCAGTTGCTTATTCTGATAAAAACGTAAAAATTTGTGCTTCTCATGCTGGTTTAACACTAGGTGAAGACGGAGCAACTCACCAAATCTTAGAAGATATTGGTTTAATGAAAATGCTTCCTGGAATGACTGTAATCAATACTTGCGATTACAACCAGACCAAAGCAGCCACTTTAGCATTAGCAGAGCATCATGGCCCTGCTTATTTACGTTTCGGACGTCCGGTTGTGCCTAACTTTATGCCTGCTGACGAACCTTTCGTAATTGGAAAAGCTATCTTATTAAACGAAGGAACCGATGTAACAATCGTTGCAACAGGACATTTGGTTTGGGAAGCGCTTATCGCTGCCGAAGCTTTGGAAGCAAAAGGAATTTCTGCAGAGGTAATCAACATCCATACAATTAAACCACTCGACGAAGAAGCGATTCTTAAATCATTGGCTAAAACAAAATGTGTAGTTACTGCAGAAGAGCACAACATTCTTGGAGGTCTTGGAGAAAGCATTTCCAGAGTATTAGCATTAAACACACCTGCACCACAAGAATTTGTAGCAGTAAACGATAGTTTTGGCGAATCTGGAACTCCGGAGCAGTTAATGGAAAAATACAAATTAAACAACCAGGCGATTGTTGAAGCTGTAGAAAGAGTTATTAAAAGAAAATAATTTTTGATTTTCTTATTTATAAAAAAACCTCGAAAGTGATTTCGAGGTTTTTTTGTATCTATAATTTAAATTAATTCTAATTCGCCTTGTAAGGATATGTTTTATCCAAATGTATTCTCAATCTTCCGGCAGCTTTATAATCATCTTCTACAAACTTTCTAGGATTAGATGCTGATTCTGGCAACGCAGGATTAGTAAGCTCTCCGGTTGGTCTTCTAGGAATACCAAATGTTTCTGACTCATTTATATTTGGCGTATTAAGATCGTCTCCAATTGGATTCCATGGATAGTATAAACTTATACCTGTATTGGGAGCTCCTGTAGGTTTTGTGATTTCAAATCTAGTTTTAAATCCATCTCCATCATCGTCAAAATCCAAAAAGTCAGCAAGGCCATCTCCATCTGTATCATCAACTAAACTAGCAGGAGGATTAGGATATTTCTCTGTATCTTTAAAATTATAAACATAACCATCTCCATTAACATCTTCTAAATAATCAGGAACTCCATCAGGAACAATAGCAGTTGATCCATTTACTAATTCTAAATCATGATCTAATCGCTGTAAATCAAACAATTTAAAACTAAATACTAAAGGAGAATAAGCAGGTATACTTCCCTGAACGCTATTGTAATACCCCAATCCTGATGGTAAAAACATTACTCCTGCACCGTAATCAGTATACGTAATCGCACCATTACTTGAAGGAGCACTTGCAATACCTGTTTTAAATTTTGGGAAAATTTCTCCCCATCCGTCAATTATTCCAGCCCCATACAATTCAAAACTTCTTCCTAATCCATACGAACTGTCAAAAGAAGTTCCATCTAATAAATTTCCAGAATAAGAAGTATAAATTCTATCTGTATTACATGGTGATTCACCACTTCCTTTTCTTAAAGTTAAATAATATACTTTATAATTAACATCGCGATTGTAAACAGGTCTGATTTCTAAAGGATAAAGCTTTTGATCCCAAATAGAAACCTGTGTACCTCCAGCTGGAATTTTAGTAATAACAACATCAAAATCAGCGCTAACCGTAATATAATTCGTTTTTAAATATTTTTCAATTGAATCATTATCTGCTTTATATTGCACGGCGTAGTCTCTCGGAGGCTCTACCACAACATCATCATCATCCTTTTTACTACAAGAAATTATAGCAGCACCTGCAAGTAATAAAATAAAATAATATTTAAATTTGTTCATTATTGTTGATTTTTTAGGTGCGCAAGATACAATATTGATTTATTTTTGTAAAGAATTTAACTTTGATTTTAGAAAAATTATGCGAATAGACAAATACTTATGGTGCGTGCGGTATTACAAGACCAGAAACATGGTAACAGAAGCTTGTAAAAAGAACCACGTTACTGTAAACGGGCAGGTTGCGAAGCCTTCTAAAGAGGTTTTTCCGACTGATAAAATCACTTTTAGAAAAGATCAAATCACACAGATTATTACCGTTCTCGATATTCCTGAAAGTCGTGTGGGCGCGAAACTAGTCGACATATACCGCAAAAACGAAACGCCTGCAGAAGCGTATGCACATTTAGAACTATTAAAATTATCGAAAGAACATTATCGAAAAACCGGTACCGGCAGACCAACCAAAAAAGACCGAAGAGATATTGACGAATATGGAAATGATATTATTGATGAAGATGAGGCAAACTAAAATCCAAAATTTCTATCTTACATTCCAAAATTCATAACACCAATAAATTTAAATTCGAATAATCTAAAAAAAAAAGAAAACTTATAGTAGAAATTTTGGATTTGGAATTTCATTCTAAAATTGGAATTTTGATTTTTAGTAATGGAATTTAAAATTTGTATTTTAGCAAAAAAATAAATCATGAGCAAGAACATCATCTTAACCAATCAGGAAATCGAACACAAAATAAAACGTATCGCATATCAAATTTACGAGACTTTTGTTGATGAAGAAGAAGTTGTAATTGCCGGAATTGCTTCTAACGGATCTATTTTTGCCGAAAAAATCGCTTTAGCCTTGAGCAGCATTTCGACACTTAAAGTTTCGCTTTGCGAAGTTAAAGTCGACAAACAGAATCCGCAATTACCAATACAGACTTCTTTAACCAAAGAAGAGTATGAAAATAAAGGATTGGTGCTTGTTGATGATGTCCTAAACTCAGGAACAACCTTAATCTACGCCGTTCGTCATTTCTTAGACGTTCCGTTAAAGAAATTTAAAACAGCGGTACTTGTTGACAGAAATCACAAAAAGTATCCTGTAAAAGCTGATTTTAAAGGAATATCGCTTTCCACATCATTATTAGAGCACGTTCATGTTGTTTTTGATGACAAAGGAGGTGACTGCGCCTTTTTAAGCTAGTATTTCTATTATATCCTGAACCGTTTCATCTACCGTTTTATCATCAACTGTAACTTTGTATTGTGCGTGGTTGTAATAAAAGCTTCTGTCGAATAAATGTTTGGCGATGAATTCTTTCATTTCCTCCTCCTCCATGTTTGCAATTAAAGGACGCTTGCTTTTATTATAGACTAATCTATTATATAAAGTCTCTATTGAAGCCTTTAAATAAATAGACGCGACATCATCTCTTTTTAATAATTCATGATTATTGGCATAGCAAGGCGTTCCTCCGCCTAAACCAATTATACTGTTTTCTGAAGACTGAAGTAATTCCAGAAACATTTCATGTTCTAATTTTCTAAAATAAATCTCTCCGTGTTGTTCGAAAATTTCATTTATCGACAAATTGGCTTTTTTTTCGATACATTTATCTAAATCTAAAAACGGAATATTTGTAATTTTTGAAAGGTTTTGGGCAATTGTTGACTTTCCGCAGCCCATATATCCTAATAATATGATTTTTTTCATTTTAATAATAGCCTATAAACTAAGGCGTTGTAAATTTTGATTAAAAAAAGACAAATTTATAATAAAATTGCTTGCAATTATCAAAAATAACTCCTTATATTTGCACCCGCATTCAAGAAACGAATATGACTCGATAGCTCAGTTGGTAGAGCACATCACTTTTAATGATGGGGTCCTGGGTTCGAGCCCCAGTCGGGTCACAAATTGTGATTCACAATACAAGTTTCTTGAAAGCAATGACTCGATAGCTCAGTCGGTAGAGCACATCACTTTTAATGATGGGGTCCTGGGTTCGAGCCCCAGTCGGGTCACAAAAGGTTGTTCGCCATGCGAATGACCTTTTTTTCTTTTAGGCCACGTGGAGAAACGGTAGACTTGCCATCTTGAGGGGGTGGTGCTCGTAAGGGCGTGTGGGTTCAAATCCCACCGTGGTCACAAAAGGCAGCATACTTTTTTTTTAAAAGTATACTGCCTTTTTTTATGCTCTTTCAAAATCATAATATCCAGAAATAAAAAAAACTCTAAACCTGCTTTTTTTGTGTTTATTCCCAAACAAATGTACTCATGATTTAATTTTTGACTTTTTTCCAACGATATCTTGACGGATCGATATTATCAATTAAATAAATCAAATAATTTTTATTTTTTATAAAAAGCATTTCCCTCCTATTCTCATGAGCAGCAAGTTTCAAAGTATCATTACTCATGCTCCAAATTCCTCTTTCTTCTGTATAATTATGCAATACGTTTTTTCTCGCCAGTTTTTTAGTCCAAAACTTTTGATTAATTTATTGATAATGGTGGTCCTCACTTAATTTTAAAACACTGACTCCATAAGAATAAACCGCACCATAATTAGGGCCTTCAATTCTAAAGATCAAATCTTTTTTTTGAGCGTAGGAAAAAGTTATGGAGAATAACAGCACAAAAATTAATTTATTCATCATTTGATATAGATTTGAGTGAGAGCGCAGCTAAAAATAAATAATTTTATTTAAGTCACGATAATTTAACAAAAGAACTTCCGTACAAAACAAAACTTTCCTAAATTCGTCTCAGAATAATTAACCTGCTAACCTAAATCCCAAATTGGTTTATGAAACATTTATTACTAGTATCATTGATTATGATTTCCTGCTCGGCCTGGGCACAATCTGCAACAGGCTATTTTGACAAGGCCATGAAAAAAGCCGAAGCCGGCAACACAAAAGGCGCCATCGCTGATTATACAAAAGCAATCAGTATGAATTCTAAATTTGTCGAAGCATACCAAAACAGAGGCGTTGCCAAATTCAAACTGAATGACCTGCCGGGAGCACTGGCTGACTTCAGCAAAACAATCGAACTGGACGACATGAATGCCGATGCTTATACAGGCAGAGCAAATGTGAGCTACAAATTATCAGATTACAAAGCCACTATTACAGATTGTACAAATTCTCTTGGCTTAAACGTAAAAGATTATGTTGCTTATAACCTTCGCGGTTTGGCTTATAACAAACTCGGAGACAAAAAAAATGCCTGCAAAGATTTTACTAAAGCTATCGAATTAGGAAGTCAGAGCGCTATAAAAAACAGGGCTACCTTCTGTAAATAAAAACAAAAAAAAGACAACAAAGCCATTTGTAAACCAATTTGCAAATGGCTTTTTCTTTTCAATTACCTGACCGTTTAAAGATATTATTACTTTTGCTCTCTAAATTAATTTTTAATGGCGCTTATTAAAAAAATAAACCACAATGCCCCAACCGATATAAATTCAGGATTCGGTACGAATGCAAACAGTTATGGCGGCCGATTTGTAAATAAAAACGGAACTCCCAATGTCGAAAAAAGAGGCATGCATTTATTGCGCCGTATCAGTTGGTACCATACCATGATCGAGATGCCCAACTGGAAATTCATGCTGATTTTATTCAGCTTTTATATTGTCATCAATTTTATTTTTGCTGTAATTTATTATGCCATCGGAATTGAACATCTGGACGGAATTGCACAGTCTCAAAGTGCGTTAACCCAATTTGGACAAGCTTATTTTTTTAGTGCACAGACTTTTACCACCGTTGGTTACGGACACATTAGTCCTACCGGATTTTTAACCAGCGCTTTGTCTTCGGCGGAAGCCTTAATTGGTTTATTAAGTTTTGCGATTGCAACAGGTTTATTTTTTGGAAGATTCAGCAAACCCACTGCTTTTTTGAAGTTTTCGCACAACGCTTTAATTTCTCCTTATAAAGAAGGAAAAGGATTAATGATACGTCTTGTCCCTTTTAAAAATACTAACTTTACGGATGCAAAAGCAAAAGTAACCCTGGGAATGAGCGTGGAAGAAAATGGCGTAAAAACCAATAAATTCTATGCTTTAGAGCTGGAATTAGACACAATAAATGCATTATCATTAAGCTGGACACTGGTACACCCCATTACCAAAGAAAGTCCGTTATATCATTTTACCGAAGATGATTTTAAAAACATACACGGTGAAATTTTAGTTTTCATCACCACTTTCGATGATATGTTCAGCAATACTGTTGCCGCGAGAACATCATACACTTTTGATGAGGTAATTTACGGAGCAAAATTTAAAACAATGTACAATCGAAGTAAAGACGGTTCCAGAACAATACTCCATTTGGACCAATTAAATCAGTATGATACTACAAACTTCTGATAATCTATCATTTTAATCAAGTTTTCGCCGTTTTTTCAGATTTTGTTATATTTTTGTTCATCAAATAGCGGCGTAATGATAAACAACATTAAGACTGTTTTCAGCATTAAAGATCTTGAAAACTTATCTGGAATTAAAGCACATACAATTCGTATATGGGAAAAGAGATATAATATTCTCGAACCAATGAGAACTGATACCAACATCAGGCTCTATAACTTACAGAATTTACAAAAGCTTTTAAACATAACCTTGCTGCATGAGTATGGTTATAAAATTTCTAAAATCGCTACTTATCCAGAAGAAAAAATTCCGCAGTTAGTGCGTGAAATCATTTCAAAGAAAAATGCTCAAAATTATGCCATTACATCCTTTAAAATGGCCATGATGAATTTTGATCAGGAAATATTTTTCAACACGTTTGACTGGCTGATTTCTGAAAAAACGTTTAAGGAAGTATTCAAAGATCACTTTCTTCCGTTATTGAAAGAATTGGGATTATTATGGCAGTCAGAAACCATAACACCAGCAAATGAGCACTTTATGAGTCATTTGATCAAACAAAAGATTCTAATTTATACCGAAAGCCTTCAAATACAAAAACCAACCAGAACCGATAGAATTTTTGTACTTTCATTACCATTAAATGAAATTCACCAGATAGGCCTGCTATACCTTCAATATGAAATTTTGTCAAAAGGGTACAAAACCATTTATTTAGGAGAAAGCATGCCGATTGAAAATCTGCAGGATCTTACCAAACATTTTGAAAATATTACGTTTGTTTCCTTCATGACGGTGCAGCCGGATCGAAATGTAATCAATCAATACGTAAAATCGATGGCACATAAATTACTCCTAAACAATAACCAAATATGGCTTATGGGTAATATGACCGAACATATTGACCAGAATTTTTTACCGGACGGAATCACAATTTTCGATTCTATGGAAGAAACTATTAATACGATATAATATTTTGTTTAAAGTTTTTGTATATTTGTTAAACAAATGACAAAAACAATCGCAATCATAGGATCAGGCTTTGCCGCTTTAGCTGCTTCATGTTACTTGGCAAAACAAGGCAACAGGGTAACTATTTATGAAAAAAATAAAACGATTGGCGGTCGCGCCAGACAGTTCACCGAAGAAGGTTTTACCTTTGATATGGGACCAAGCTGGTATTGGATGCCAGATGTTTTTGAACGTTTTTTTCAGGATTTCAATAAAAAAACAACTGATTATTATGAACTTATTAAGCTAAATCCCGCTTATAGAGTTTATTTTGGCGTTGATGATTTTATAAGCATCTGCGATAATCTGGAAGAAATCAAAACTACTTTTGAAAGTATTGAAAAAGGAAGCGCTCAAACACTTCAAGCATTCATTGATCAGGCTAAAAGCAATTATGACATTGCGATCAAAGATTTGGTGTATCGTCCCGGTGTTTCTCCTTTAGAATTAATTACTGTTGAAACCACTTTAAAACTCAATCAGTTTTTTAGCAACGTAAGTGCTGATATCCGAAAGAATTTTAAAAATGAAAGACTGATTCAGATTCTCGAATTTCCTGTTTTATTTTTAGGCGCAAAACCTTCTAAAACGCCTTCATTCTACAATTTCATGAATTATGCTGATTTTGGTCTAGGTACCTGGCATCCAAAAACAGGAATGTTTGATGTGGTGCGCGGTATCGAAAAATTAGCGGTTGAATTGGGAGTTACGATTAAAACCAATGTGCCGATCGAGAAAATAATTGTCGAAAACAAAACGGCTGCCGGAATTGTAATCGGCGGCGAATTTATTCCCGCAGACATTGTTTTAAGCGGCGCTGATTATCAACATACCGAAACTTTACTGGAAGAACAACATCGTGCTTACTCCGAAAAATATTGGGAAAGCAGGGTTTTCGCACCGTCATCTTTATTATTTTTTATTGGTTTTAATAAAAAAATAGAGAACATTTCGCATCACGCTTTATTTTTTGATGTCGACTTTAATCAGCATGCTGCTGATATTTATGATGTCCCAAAATGGCCTGAAGCGCCTTTGTTTTATGCCAATTTTCCATCAAAGACAGATCAGACCGCGGCACCGGAAGGCATGGAAAGTGGCTTTTTCCTCATTCCGCTAGCACCCGGAATAACAGATACGGAAGCACTTAGGTCAACGTATTTCGAAAAGATAATCACTCGTTTTGAGACACTTACACAACAAACAATTAAAAAAAATATTATATTTAAGAGGTCTTTCTGTAAAAATGACTTTATAACAGATTATAATGCGTACAAAGGAAACGCTTACGGAATGGCCAATACACTATTGCAAACTGCTTTTTTAAGACCGAAATTAAAAAGCAAGAAAGTCAAAAATTTATATTTCACAGGACAATTAACTGTTCCCGGCCCGGGTGTTCCGCCCGCCTTAATATCAGGGAAATTAGTTGCTGCGTTAATTCAAAAATCTTTAAGATCGTAAAAAATGAAATCACTATTTGACACAGTTTCTTATAAATGCAGTAAGCTCGTTACAAAAAATTACAGCACTTCATTTTCGCTGGCAGTTAATATGCTGTCACCAAGTATTCGGGATGCCATTTACAGCATTTACGGATTTGTTCGTTTTGCTGATGAAATCGTAGATTCTTTTCATCATTATGACAAGGAAAACCTGATAAACGATTTCGAAAAAGAATATTATAAGGCAATGGAAATGGGAATTAGTTTAAACCCGATTTTAAACTCATTTCAGCATACCGTAAAACATTATAATATTACCGACGATCTAATACAGGCTTTTCTGCAAAGCATGAAACTTGATTTAATCAAATCAAACTACAATACCCAGACCGAGTATGAAGAGTATATTTACGGTTCAGCCGATGTTGTGGGATTGATGTGTTTGAAAGTTTTTGTAAAAGGAAATAATCAAAAATACGAACAGCTGAAAAATGAGGCCATGCGATTAGGGTCTGCTTTTCAGAAAGTAAATTTTTTGAGAGATTTAAAAGATGATAATCTGGTTTTAAACCGAAATTATTTTCCGGGTATCGATTTAAAATCTTTCGACGAAAATGCAAAAACAGCCATCATCAATGAAATCGAAGAAGATTTTAGAATTGCCTTTCAAGGAATTGTAAAACTTCCGATTGAAGCAAAATTTGGTGTTTATACGGCTTATGTGTACTACAAAAAACTGCTGAAAAAATTAAAAAATACGCCTTATTACGAAATTGGAAATTCCAGAATCAGGGTTTCAAATTATACTAAAGCGGGACTTTTAGCGCAGTCTTTTGTAACTTATAAATTGAAACTGGTTTAATTACTCACCAATTGGGCATTTCAAAATGAGAGAATCAACAATTAAATAAAATCTTTCGAGTCAATCTTTTTTAATTTAAAGCCAAACTCATCATATTTTAAATACTAAATTTAATACTTCAACAATAACAAAATGATTTCTTTTTTAATCTTTCTTGGTGTTTTTCTTTTTATGGAATGTGTTACCTGGCTCACGCACAAATACATTATGCACGGCCTTATGTGGTATTTTCACGCTGATCATCACCAGCCCCGATACGAACATACGTTTGAACGCAACGATATTTTCTTTGTTATTTTTGCGATTCCGAGTATTATTTTGTTTTATTTTGGAGTTCAGGGCGGTTTCAACTATTTATTTTTCATTGCCTGCGGTGTTACTTTTTACGGAATATGTTACTTTTTAATTCACGATGTTTTAATTCATCAACGTTTTAAATGGTTCAAAAACACTAAAAACAAATACCTCATCGGATTACGAAAAGCACATAAAATTCATCACAAACATCTTGGAAAAGAGCACGGAGAATGTTTCGGAATGTTATTTGTTCCTTTTAAATATTATAAAATGTAAATTTATTTTATGAAAGTATACAAAATAGAAACCGTTCAAAATGTGAATGCAACTGTAGAAGAATGCTGGAATTTTTTTTCAGACCCAAAAAATCTTCAGACTATAACACTTGATGATATGAGTTTCGAAATTCAGGATTTCGACAACAAACGCATGTATCCGGGACAAATTATTACTTATACTTTAAAACCACTTTTGGGTCTTAAAATGAATTGGGTTACGATTATTACGGTTTCAAAAGAAAATCAATATTTTATAGACGAACAACGTTTTGGACCTTACTCATTATGGCATCACAAACACTTTTTTGAAGCCGATGGAACGGGAACAAAAATGACAGATATTGTGCATTATGCGCTGCCACTCGGCTATTTAGGACGTATGATGAATTCCTTGGTCGTAAAAAGCAAATTGAAAACCATTTTTGACTATCGTTATAAAAAAATCGAAGAATTGTTCAATTCAAAGACACAATCCATGTAAAATATATTTTTGCCAAAGATTATGAGATTTAAAAGGATTTTTAAATCCCTATTTCTTTTTAATTTGGCAAAAGAAAGAACACAAAGTACAATTTCAGTATAATGGCAAAACAAAAAATTACTCTTTTCTGGTTCAGACGTGATTTACGTTTAGAAGATAATATTGGTTTATTTCATGCCTTGCAATCTGATTTTCCTGTAATTCCTTTATTTATTTTTGATGAAGATATTTTGGAGAATCTTGCTAAAAATGATGCAAGAGTCACTTTCATTTATGATTCGCTTCAAAAAATAAATTCAGAACTTACTGCAAGTGATTCTTCTCTTTTAGTAAAAAAAGGAAAAACGCATGAAGTTTGGAAATCACTTTTACAAGAGTTTGAAATACAGCAGGTTTTCTTCAATAAAGATTACGAACCTTATGCGATCCAACGTGATTTGGCTATTTCGTCTTTATTGCAGCAAAATAATATTAAGGCATACTCATTCAAAGATCATGTTATATTTGAAGAAAAAGAAATCACAAAAGCTGATGGACTCCCGTATACGATTTATACACCTTATAAAAATAAATGGCTTGCGAAATATCATTTTTCCGGCCCGGCTTTAGAATATGATTCAAAACCTTTTTTTAATAATTTTGTTAAAAATCAATATTCGTTTCCTGAACTGCCTGCAATAGGTTTTGATAGAAGCCCGATAAAAGTTCTTCCGCATAACCTGACCCAAATTGCCAATTATAAAGAAACGAGAGATTTTCCAGCACATGACGGCACTTCTTATCTTTCTCCACATTTACGTTTTGGAACGGTCAGCATCAGAAAATTGGTGAATTGGGCCAATAAAAAAAACCAGATTTTTTTAAGCGAATTAATTTGGAGAGAATTCTTTATTCAGATTCTCTTTAACTTTCCCAATTGTGTCAATCACAATTTCAAAGCAGCTTATGATGGCATTCAGTGGCGCAACAACGAAGACGATTTTAAGCGTTGGTGTTCCGGAACTACGGGTTACCCAATGGTCGATGCCGGAATGCGTCAGCTTAATGAAACCGGATACATGCACAATCGCGTGCGTATGGTTGTGGCCAGTTTTTTATGCAAACATTTACTGATTAACTGGCAATGGGGCGAAGCTTATTTTGCAGAGAAATTACTGGATTTTGAATTGGCCTCTAACGTAGGAAACTGGCAGTGGGCCGCAGGAACCGGCTGTGATGCTGCACCTTATTTTAGGGTTTTTAATCCGGAAATTCAACAGAAGAAATTCGACGAAAAAGGAATTTACATCCGCAAATGGATTCCTGAATTTGATTTGGGTTATAATGAACCCATGATCGATCACGCTTTTGCCAGAGATCGCGCGATTGCGACGTATAAGGCGGGGATTCTTAAATAGGTTTCAGGTTTCAGGTTTCAGGTTTCAGGTTTCAGGTTTCAGGTTTCAGGTTTCAGGTTTCAGGTTTCAGGTTTCAGGTTTCAGGTTTCAGGTTTCAGGTTTCAGGTTTCAGGTTTTGACATAAAAAATCCAATTCGAAACACGAATTGGATTTTTTATGATACTGGAATTAAAGTCACAACAATTTGAAACCTGAAACAAAGAAAAAACCTGAAACAAAAACTAGTACTTCTTAAAATTATCCACTACAATTTTTGCTTTCAAATCAAACATTAAATTATACAATCCGAAGAAAGTTCTGTTCATGTAAATAAAATGTTTTGAACCGCGGTTTCCGTTCATTTTTTTAAGATTGGTATCGTTTGAGAAGCGTTCTCCTAATTTTGCGATACTTTCAAAAAAAGTTTCATCGGCAAAATCAAAAGTTTCGTTTTGAAAAGGCTTTGTAAAAAGCGATAACAAATCATGAAACATTTCGGTGAAATATTCGATTTCAGCAGGCGAATCATCTGGTCGAAGAATTTCTAATTCGAATAATTTTTCATTGAAACGATCTTTATCTGTAATTACATTTTTATTGATTAATTCGAAATAAGGCGTGTAGAATTCTTCAGGAATTTGTTTCATACAGCCAAAATCTAATGCAATCAAATGATTTTGATCGTCAACTAAAAAGTTGCCAGGATGCGGATCTGCATGCACTTTTCGTAAAACGTGAATTTGGTACATATAAAAATCCCAAAGCGCCTGCCCTATTTTATCGCCAACTTCACGATCTGTATTTTTTGCGGTAAACTCAGATAGATGAATTCCCGTCATCCAGTCCATCGTAATGATTTTCTCTGATGAAAATTCCGGATAATAATTGGGGAAAAGTATGTTTTCGATTTTACTGCAGGCCTCAACAACTTCCTGACTTTGTTTTAATTCGAGGAAGTAATTGGTTTCTTCGATAAGTTTATCTTCAACTTCTTTAAAATATTTATCGGAGTCTTTTCCCTGAAGATTAAACATTCTGACTGCAATTGGTTTCACCAAAGCTAAATCTGAAGAAATACTATTGGCAACGCCGGGATATTGAATTTTAACGGCCAGTTTTTTGTTGTTTTTAACCGCAAGGTGAACCTGACCAATACTTGCCGCATTGACAGAATTGGCATTGAACTCATCAAAAATTTCATAAGGAGTTTTCCCAAAATTAGTTTTGAAAGTTTTTAAAACCAAAGGTGCTGATAATGGCGGTACAGAAAACTGTGATAATGAAAATTTTTCGACATACGCTTGCGGCAGGAAGTTTTTGTCCATGCTCAGCATTTGTGCGACTTTTAATGCGCTTCCTTTCAGGCTTTTTAGACCGTCGTAAATATCTTCAGCATTATTTTCATTGAGTTTATCACGCGTCAGATCCGGGTTTACCATTTTCTCCGCATAATGTTTAACGTAGTTGACGCCTATTTTTGCACCGGTCTGTACTAATTTACCGGCTCTTTCTATTTTTGAGGTGGGTATATAATCAATTGTTTTCATTATTTGCTGTATATTTTTTCTTTGAATAGAAATTTTCCAAAATCTATCAAATGATTTATTGGCGCAACATTCATTAATTGGAATGAGGCGTTAACTGATTTTTCGATAAAAATATCTGTTTTCTCAAAAGCGGCTGACGAATCATCCATCCAAAATTTTATGGTCATCATTAATTGTAGCCACGCCGATTCCTGAATTGCTTTTTCCTGAAATTTCTGCAGCTTTTCCTGCTCGAGTCTATAATCATCCGTCAGAATTTCAGATACATATTCTTTAAATGCCTGACGAAGCGAAGTAAGCTGTACTAAATTTTTAAGCGGATTTCTATCGATTTTTAGGGATTGCAGGACATAACTTCTGTTTGCTGTCAGGATCTCAAAAAACGTGAAATAAAAACTCAGCATTTTGTTTTTCATGTCATATTCTAAATAATCGCCATTTTTGTGCAGTAAATCCACTGCGTTAACAAAAAACAGCCTGAAGATTTCTTTCTCCAAACCTTCTAATGTTCCAAAAAAAGCATAAAATTCAGCTTCTGTAAAATCATGTTCCTTGGCAAAGTGATAAACCGATTTTGGCTTTTGGCCTTTCTCTAAAACATCATCCATATATTTTGAAACGATCTCATCTCTTGTGATATTCTTTTTTTCAGCCTCCATTTTATTAAAATTTAGAATTTGCCTTAAAGATAATCAATGTTTAACTATCTTTACTTATCCTTAAACATAATGCACTGTTAAAAATATTATAAACTATCATGGCGAAAAATGTTTTACTAACCGGGGGAACGGGATTTATAGGTAAATACCTTACCAATGTGCTTATTTCTAATGGTTATTCTGTTTCTGTACTGAGCCGTTCTGAGAGAAAAAACACAGATCAGATTTCCTATTATAAATGGGATATAAAGCACGATTATATTGATGACAAGGCTATTTTGAACGCTGATTACATTGTTCATTTGGCCGGTGAAGGAATTGTGGAAAAAAGGTGGAGCGCAAAGCGTAAAAAAGCAATTGTAGAAAGCCGTACAAAGCCAGTCGATCTTATCACTGCCGTTTTAGAAAAAAATAACAAAACTTTAGACGCTTTTATTTCAGCTTCTGGTGTTGGCATTTACGGCGCTATTACAAGCCACAGAATTAGAAATGAAAGTTCTTCCACCTCAAATGACTTTTTAGGAAGCACCTGCCAGAAATGGGAAAAAGCTGTCGATAAAGTGGGTTTATTAGGCATTAGAACCGTAAAAATCAGAACGGGAATTGTTTTGGGAAGAAATGAAGGATTTCTAAAAAAAATAACTCCAGGTTTTAAATCGGGTTTTGGTACAATTTTAGGAACAGGAAGACAATATCTGCCCTGGATCCATATCGAAGATTTAGCCCAGATTTACCTTAAAGCAATCGAAGAGACACAAATGCAGGGTCCTTACAACGCAGCAGTTACCGACACCACAACCAATTTAAAATTCTCTAAAATGCTGGCGCATTTGTACGGACACACCATCTGGCTGCCAAAAGTGCCATCGTTTGTTCTTAAAATAGTTTTAGGAGAAATGAGCAAGGCTATTTTAAAAGGACAAAGAATTTCTTCAGAAAAAATACAAAAAGAAGGTTTTCAATTTCAATTTACCGATCTAGAAAAAGCACTTATAAGCTGTTTGAACTAATTACTTTAAAGTAACGTACATTGATTCATTGCTTTGCAGCACACCGCTTAAATTGGTATTGGCTGTTTTCGCAATTTTACCCGCCACTACATACGGAATTTCGATATTAAAATCAGCAATAGAAATAGGGAAACTTGACAAAATCTGGATACCGCCCGAAACCTTTTTTATTAAAGCCTTGACTGTGATTATTTTTGATTTTCCGTGAAGATAAAATTTTCCCGTGACATCATATTCTTTTTCTATGTCATCAATGGCTTTCAAATCAAATTTTTCAATTTTACCTTTAAAGACAGCTTTCGGATAGCGATGGCTTTCAATATAGTTATCATTAAAATGCTGCTGCATTAGATCCATCTTAAAGCGAAAATCTTTTATGACAACGGTACAAATTAAAGTACTTGATTCAGGTTCCAGAATAATTGTTCCAAGTTTATTTACCGCCGTTATCTCTTCAAAAAAAGGCACAGAAGCTTCAAAATTTACAATTGCCGTATTGGTTTTAAATTTATCCTGGGCAGCTATAGAAAATGCGGTAAAAAGTAAAATAAGTAAAGTAGTTCTTTTCATAATCGTCAGTAATTAAACAATTATGTCATTCGATTTTTTATTTAAGAAGAAAAAAAGAATTTATTAATGTCTAAAAAATCAAATGGCAGTACTCCGTGAAATGCAGCAATAAATGCCTATACTTAAAGTTACGAAATTATACCGCAGCTAGTTGCCGATATATGCTAAATATTTGTGAAATGTTTTGAAGTAAAAAGTAAAATATTTTTTGTGCCGTTTTATAAATCAAATTTTAATTTGTTTTGGAATATAAAACGGTATAATTTTCTTCAAAAGCAGGATGCATAATTTCAACATCCCAATCTTTTGGTATTTCTGAGAAGATTTCTTTTGTTTTTAAAACAAACTGAAACCAGCCCGGCATCTCTTCAGTAAGAGTCAGATGTTTTTCGTTATGAGAAATTTCCATAACAATAAGATCTACGGCAAATAAATCTTTTTTATAAGCCGCAATCTTATCAATTTCATTCCATTTGATATGCATTAAAAATCTTCGTCTGTAATTTTAAAACCATCCTCTTCATATTCAAACACACCTGCATCATCCCAAATTTTTTGAAAGGACTCATCCGGGCCTGCTGCTTCAGTTTTGCCAAACAGCTTTGAAAAAAAATTTTTTATGCTTGCCATATAAAGTGTTTAATTTGATTGATTATTGGCTTTAGACCGTTACTTCGGTACAAATCTCAATCAAAAATCCATCTAAATCCCGCACATAAGCAACAATTTGTCCCCAAGGTTTTTTGGTTGGTTCTGTAACTAAAATTGCGCCAAAAGATGTGGCTTTCTGTACCAATTCTCCAACATCATCGGTTATTAACCCTACTTCTATTCCAAAAGGTTTACTTTCTAAACTGCTTTCCACAAATCCATCTTTTAAATTTTGGTTGGCTAATTTTTTTGATGCAAATGAAAGCGTGGTTTCTCCGGTGATTAATTCGCCATAATCATTTTCCGGCGTTACAAATTTTCGAGCGAAACCAAATGCATTTTCATAAAATGCAATCGCTTTTTCTACGTCTTCTACATATAATATTGTGTATCCAAACTTTACCATTTCTTTTAATTTAATAGTAATACATTTTACTAACTGATTTCTAAAAGTACATTATACTTTTCTAGACTTGCTAAATCTTCTATTGAATTTACATTGGTGATTTTAGCATGTTCTTCGACTTCTTTTTTCACCTCAATTTGTTTGATGCATTTTCTAAAACGTCGAACCTCATCTAAATTAGACAAAATAAGTCCGGGAACCGGAACACTTTTCCCTTCTTTATCTTTAGCCACCATTGTAAAGTACGAAGAATTACAATGTTTTACAACCCCTGTCTGAATATTTTCTGCTTCGACTCTAATACCCACAACCATAGAACTTCTCCCCACATAATTTACTGATGCTTTCATGGTTACCAATTCGCCAACCTCAATAGGTTTCAAAAAATTGACTGTATCAACCGAAGCTGTTACGCAATAATTACCGCAAAATTTTGAAGCGGCCGCAAAAGCAATCTGATCCAGTAATTGCAAAATATATCCACCGTGTATTTTACCGCTAAAGTTGGTATGCGATGGCAGCATTAATTCTGAAATACTAATTTTTGATGAAGAAACTGGTTTAAAATCTGTAGTCATGTTTTGTTTGTGGTATTTTGGTTATTCTAATTTAATTCAATAATTCATTTTCATCAGAGTTGGAAGCTCTTGCAATGATATTTTCCGGAAGTGCCTTTTTGGCCTTGGCACCCATTTTTTTCAATCTTTCTACACTCGAAATCAAATTCCCTTTTCCGTCTACGAGTTTGTTCATGGCATTTTCGTATTCGGTTTTTGTGTCTTTTATTTTATTTCCGATTCTTACCAAATCGGTCACAAAACCTTCAAATTTATCGTATAAGGCTCCGGCCTGCCTTGCAATTTCAAAGGCGTTTTCCTGTTGTTTCTGATTGCTCCACATGCTGTCAATAGTTCTTAAAGTTGCCAGTAAAGTGGTTGGCGTAACAATTACAATATTGCGGTCAAATGCTTTGTTGTATAATGCTGCATCTTCGTTTAATGCAATGGCAAAAGCAGGTTCTATCGGAATAAATAAAAGCACAAAATCAGGGCTTTCTATTTGGTATAAATCATGGTAATTTTTACTTCCGAGCTGTTCTACGTGTCTTTTGATAGAATTGACATGCTCCCTAAGGAAATCAATTTTAAGAATTTCAGATTCTTCGTTGATCCATCTTTCATACGCCACTAAAGAGACTTTAGAATCGACGATCATTTTCTTTCCGTCCGGCAGATTGATCACAACATCAGGAAAAACGCGATTGCCTTCAGTATTGGTAAAACTCTGCTGTACTTCATATTCGCGTCCTTTTTCTAAACCTGATTTTTCTAAAACGCGCTCTAAAACAAGTTCTCCCCAATTTCCCTGCATTTTACTGTCGCCTTTTAAGGCTTTTGTCAAATTCAGGGTTTCTTTGCTCATTTGCGCATTCATTTCACTTAAACCTACAATCTGCTGGCGCAAAGCCGCATGATAGTCAATACTTTCTTTATGAGTCTGTTCGACCTTTTTTTCAAATCCCTGAATTTTATCCTGCAGTGGCGTTAGGATATTCTTCATGTTTTCGCTGTTCTGCTCGGTAAATTTAGCCGACTTTTCTTCAAGAATTTTATTGGCTAAATTTTCGAATTCTTTTGTAAATTTTTCTTGGAGTTCATTTATTTCATTTTTTTGTTCTTTATGGCGTTCCCATAAATTTTCAAAATCCACTTCTTTTTTAGAAAGCTGAATGGCAAGGCTGTCTTTCTCCGTTCTGATATTTTCTTTTTCTGAGTTACTTAATTGAAATTGTTTCTGAAAATTATTTCTCTCATTTTCAAACTGCTCTTTCTGTAATTGCAACTGATTCGCATTTGCCTTCAATCTTTCTTCTAAACTTACTTTTTCTGATTGAAATTTAGCCGAAAACAGCAGTTTTCCTAAGTAAATACCTAAGAACAAGGCCACAATAAAAGCTACTAAAACTGGCACAAAATCGAGCATAACTAAGTTTATTTTTAAGTAAAAGTACGCAATAATACGTAGTACTTAATTTTTAAAATCAAAATTTCACGAATTAGCAGTAATTCAGAAGTAAACGAACATTTTAAAAAATTTAGAGTTAAAAAATATTTTTTACGCAACCTTTTCAGCAGAAGCTCATCTACTTAATATAACCTATTAAAAAATTATCATGAAAAAATTAATGTTAAGCTTGTTTATAGCTTTCGGATTCAGTGCCTGCTCTCTTAATGACAATTTCGATAATATCGATTGTGGAGCAGATACAGATTTGGCTTTTACAGGATTTCCCCTTTTATGCAACTACAGTGTTAAAACGCTGCCTAATAATCCTACTGCCGTTGTAGTTAATTCGCAAGAAAAAATGACTGAGTATTTTACAAAACATGAAAATACGTGTCCGGTTGCAAGTGATCCTACTATCGATTTTACTAAATTTTATATGGTTGGAATTTTTGCAGGACAAAAATCAACAAGCGGTTATGCTATAAAAATGACTTCGATTGTAGAAAACAACTGCGAAATCATTATAAACTTTTATGAAAAAGGACCACAAGCAGGAGAAGCCATTACGCAGGTTCCTACTTATCCGTCAGATTTTATTTTGATTCCAAAAACTGCAAAAGCAATTCTTTTTAACAGAACAAATGAAACTCCTGATAATATTGTAATTGGATCTTATGGCACTACTAACAGCTTTTTTCAATTGAACGACTACAACATTCTTAAGTTTCAAAATGTAGCAACAGGAAATTACGATTTCGGCCAATACAAATATTCTTCTGTAACAAAAAGAGGCGATTATAATTTGTTCTTAAAAAATGTACCTGCAGAAATCACAGCGATAAAAGGACAAACTAAAACTTACGGTACGCCAAGCACAGCAGGTTTATATTTTCAATTAACGCAGGGAGCAGTTGTGACTAAAATTTATATTGACAATGCAGATACTGCTGACCAAACGACTGCGATTAAAGCTTTCAAAAAAGAAATTCAGGATAAAATTACAAGCTTAAAATAATCAGGTTATGAAAAAGCATTTTTTATTATTTATAGTATGCTGCCTTTTCTCCTCTGCTTATTCATTAGAATCTGCCAATACCAATTCAGGTTCAATTATTAATACCTGGATCTGGGAGAAATCTGTGGGAGGAGCCAATAACCCCTACGTTTCGACTCCAAAAACCATTGGCTTCAATAAAAAAATAGTTTTTACTTCTACCGGAAGGGTAATTACTTATAAAAATGATGTAGAGATCAGAAACAGCACGTATCAAATAGAAAAAGGGACTGGTTTTTTTGATCAGTCAGAACATGACCTAATTACTTTTGAAGGCAAGACTTACATTATAGAAAACCTTGATAATCAAAATCTAACGATTGTAAGTAATAATCAGGATGCGGCTCGTACTATTTTTAAAAGATAGTTTTATAAGCTCAGAAAAACTATTTTTGCACTAACAAATTTAACCACTTCTTGAAAGACGATTTAGAACAATATATCAGGCTATGCATGAAAAATGACAGGGCGGGACAACTGAAAATATATCAGTTGTTCTCTCCTGTTTTATATGGTATCTGCCTGAAGTATATGAAAAATGAAGACGATGCCAAAGATGTTTTTCAAGAGGCATTTGTCATTGTTTTTCAGAAAATCAGCCAATACAAATTTGAAGGAAGTTTTGAAGGCTGGCTAAAACGTATTTTCATCAACAAACTTATCGAATCCCTCAATAAGAAGAAAAAAGACAATTTTTTTCTGGATGTTTTTGAACCCGATACTGATTTTATTGAAGAGGAAGAATTAGAACCTATCCCGATAGAACAAGAAAAGCTCCTGGAATATATACGGGATCTCCCCGACCAATACCGGACGGTTTTTAACTTGTATGTTTTTGAAAAGATGAAACACAAAGAAATCGCCGAATTATTAAAAATTTCCGAAGGAACATCGAAATCAAATTTAAACAGAGCTAAAGGCATTTTGCAAAAAAGAATTTTGAGCATAAAAAATTTTAAGACAGCATGAAAAAGCAAAATATAGAAGATATTTTTTCATCAATGGAAGACTTTTCAAGTGTTCCGCCTGCTGAATTATGGGGGCAGATTGAAGAAAAATTAGACAAACCAAAAAAGAAGAAAAGAGCAATTCTTTGGTGGTCGGCTGCTGCATGCTTATTATTAGGCCTGGGGCTCCCTTCTGTTTTACATTTTAATTCTGATTCAGGAGTTAAAATCAATACTAATGCTCTTGAAAATAATAGTGTGGTTTTGGATAACGAAAATACCAAAGCCAATACCAACCCAACAGTTCCTTCTGAAAAAAACAATATTGAGCAGTTGAATGATAACGCTTCGTCAAATAAGACCGTGATTTCAGATTCTGATACTCAAAATAAAAATCAAAACAGCAATTTAAACTCAACACCTACTTCTGGCAAAGATCAAAATCAGGAAACTCAAATTGCAGTTTCAGGCTCTGGCAACAACATAAAAAGGGCCAAATTAAACTCAAAATCAGAGTCTGACAAAATAATTAAAAATCAAAAAGCTGTTGAAAGCAGCTTTGCTGTAAACGGAGAAAATTCGTTTACTCCAGCGTCAAAAAACAAAACATTCAATAATAGAAAAGAAACCGTACAGCAGATTGCCACTCAAAATTCATACAATTCAGGAAAATCGAACGCATTTAATGCATCTGAAAATAAATTGCAGGCTGCTGAAAAAAGAAATGCTGATAAAATTTTAGCAACGAAAACTTTTAGTGCCGGTAAACAAAACGGTTTCAATTCGGTTTCAAAAAATCAAGTTCCAAATTCTGTTTTTAATGATTCTTACAATTCAAATAAAAGTAAAAACAACAACAGTAATGTAGCGTTCAATTCTCCATCTAATACCAATTTAAGTGGAAGTCAAAACGGTTCAAAAGAAAATAAACCGAAGCTAGAAAATCCTTTCTCAGCTGAAATGAATATTGCCGCCATTCAAAAAAACAATTCAAAAACTGTCAATTCATCAAATAAAATAGATTCTGTTCAATTGGCCGAACTTCAAAATCTGGAAAAAGGCATCGCAGCTGTGGAAACAAAAAAAGAGACTGAAAAAAAATCGGTTTCGAAAGCTGCGAAATGGGCAGTCGAAGTTTTTGCCGGAGTTGCCAATTCTGAAAATACCAGAAACGACAAAACATTAGGCAACGTAAACGACTCTAAACAAAGTAACTCGTACGGCGTAAAAACGAAATATAAGATAAATAAAAAATGGGCGGTTGGTTCTGGTTTCAAAATCAACGAACTGGGTCAAAGTGTTGCCAACGTTTCCTATATAAGTGCCAAAAACAATGCTTTTTTCAGTCCGAGTGATTATTTTATTCAAAACTCAACTGTACCGCAGATTGCGAGCGACGCCAGTTATGTTCTTGTTTCTAATAACACCAAAAATTCGCTGAATAGCGACAATATAGAAAGTGGCAATTTAGATCAAAATTTACGCTATTTTGAGATGCCTTTAGAGGTTTCCTATTCTGTTTTTAACAGAAATAAAACTAATATTAGTTTGAATACGGGTGGTTTTGTAGGTAAATTAATTTCTAACAATGTAGCGTTAGACGGCACTCCCATTGGTCAGAATTTAAATGCAAATGATTTTGTATATGGCTCAACATTAAGTAGTACCTTACAATATCGAATTTACAAAAAAACTAGTATATTTGCTGAACCCGCTATTAATTATTATATTAACCCTTTGAGCAATCAGTCATTCAATCAATTTCAGTGGGGATTGAATTTCGGATTGAATGTTTCATTTTAAAACCAAAACCAAAAAACCTGCGTAACCCCTAAACCTACTATAAATTTTGAAAAAGATCAGCCTCAAACTCAATCTTCTCAAAATGATAATCAAAAACAATTGGAAAGATCCCAAGTCGATTCCAAAAGACCTTATTCTTGCAAAAGAACTGGTTTATGATTGTTTTGATTTTGATTGCACTCAGCCCGAAGCAGCAATTGAAAGCACCGATTATAGTGCTTATCATTTCTATCTTAACAATAAACATATTTGTTACAGAGAAGCCAAGACGACCCCAAAAAAAACAGGTCAGTTTGTTACTTTGTGGAAACGGAATAAATCCGGAACCATAGAACCATTTGATTACTCAGATGATATTGATTTTGTGATTATAAGCGTTCGGAAAGACTATTCTTTCGGGCAGTTTATTTTTCCAAAAGCAATTTTACTCGAAAGAGGAATTTTTTCAACAAAAACCAGAGATGGCAAACGCGCCATTCGTGTTTATTCGCCATGGGACGAAACCAATAGTCCGCAAGCAGAAAGAACGCAGCAATGGCAGTTGAATTTCTTTTACGAAATAACCCCAGATCTTGATTTTGAGATCTTTAAAAGACTAATTAATGCATAAAAATTACCATAAAAAAAACGGCTGCCTTAATCAAGCAGCCGTTTTTGATTTATAATGGTAATGTTTAGATTGCTGTATATCCTCCATCAGCAATAAAATAGCTTCCGGTAGTAAAAGACGATTTTTCTGAACTTAAAAATACCACAAGTTCTGCAATTTCTGCCGCAGTTCCCAAACGATTCATAGGCGCTTTTACTGCAACGGCATCCATCGCACTTTTATCCAGATTATCTTTTAACAAAGCCGTTTCTATATAACCGGGCCCAACTGCATTACAGCGAATATTTTTTTGAGCATACTCTGTCCCAATATTTTTTGTTAACCCGACAACACCGTGTTTTGATGCCGTATATGCGGGACTAAGCGGTGCTGCAACTTGTCCGTGAATAGAGGCTATATTGACAATGCTGCCACCGCCATTTTTCTCCATTTGCTCTAACTGATAGCGGCAGGCATAAAATACACCGCTTAAATTTAATGCAATGACACGATCCCAGGCCTCAGGTTCATATTCTCCCGTTGGTTTTGCAGGGCCTCCCATTCCGGCATTATTGCACGCAATATCTAATCGGCCGTATTTAGAAACGGTAACTTCGACCATGTGTTTGTTATCTATTGCGCTCGACGAATCTCCTTTGGTAAAAAAAGCTTCTCCACCCTTTTCCTTTATAATTTTAACCGTTTCTTCTCCGTGTTCAACATTAATATCTGCCACTACTACTTTTGCTCCTTCGCGGGCATAGGCTTCTGCAACTGCACGTCCGATTCCTGAACCGCCGCCAGATACAAATGCAACTTTATTTTCTAAAAGTGCCATATTATTTAAATTTTAAATTTTTATCTACAGCAATTTACGAAGATATTGACGCGCAGCCAGTTCATAAACCGAGTTTAGAATAACATTAACGCTCTTTCATAATCAAATGTTATTTCTGGAAAAAAGCAGGCTTAAAAGCAAAATAATGCGTATTTAAAGATTACTTGTCTTCGTCTAATTTCATATTGCCTCTATCTTCATGATTGTCCGGATGCGAGTTTGGATAACGATTGGGTTCAATATCTGAATTTCGGTCTTTGTTCTCAACCGTTTTATTGGCTGCTGCTTCTGATGAAACACCGCGGTTTGCATTGGCATTTTCAGGACTTGCATCATCCTTCACTTTTTTGATGTCTTCATTTTCATTTCTGGCTCTTTCGACCACTTCTTTATTCCCGCTTTTATCTGTTACCACTTCTTTTTTCAAATTGGCATTATCAGCTTTGCCATCATGTGAAATATTTTTTCCCTTAGATTCATCTATATCTTTCTGGACCCCGTTTATCTTTTTTGATCCTAAATTATTAGCTTCCATAGTTTTGTTTTTAAAGTTCTATTATAATATTACGAATTTTAGATTTTAAAACTAAGTCATTTAACATTGCTTTTGGTTTATCAAAATTTAATTAGAGAATTAGAAAATGTGCCAATCAGTCAATTAGATACTTTACATTATCAATAATAAACACTTATTTTCTAATTTTTAAATGGATGCATTTCCACTTGACATCTCTAATTGACATATTTTCTAATTGACACATTTTCTACTTGAAATACTTGAGAAACAAAACTATCTTTGCAGTCAAAAAGTACAGCATGCACCGACACTTCATTCTTTTTAAACCTTACGGTTATTTGAGCCAATTTATTTATGAATTAAAAAGGAAGAAAAAGCTTTTGGGAGAATTGCATGATTTTCCTGAAGGAACAATGGCTATTGGCCGATTAGACGAAGATTCAGAAGGGTTGCTTTTGCTGACAACCGACGGAAAAGTAAGCGAACAAATAAGAAGCAAAAAAGTCGACAAGGAATATTACGTTCAGGTTGACGGTGTAATTACGCCGGCAGCTATTGAACAATTGCAAAAAGGTGTCGAAATTGGTTTTGACGGCGGAAAATACATAACAAAACCCTGCAAAGCTTTTATTGTTACGGAAATTCCGGATTTTGGCCCGCGAGCCAAAAAAATCAGAGACGAACGCCACGGACCAACTTCATGGGCATCGATTACGGTAAATGAAGGCAAGTTCCGTCAGGTTCGAAAAATGACTGCTGCCGTTGGTTTTCCAACTTTACGATTGGTTCGCATTCGTATAGGAAATGTATATTTGCAAAACCTGAAAGCCGGAGAAGTTCTCGAAGTTCCTGATTTTAAATTAGAGAATGTGCCAATTAGATAATTCGATAATTATTTAGCAACTCACCCCTCTCAATTCATAACTAATAATTCAAAAATAATGCTAAACGTTGTTCTTGTAGAACCGGAAATACCTAATAATACCGGAAATATTGGAAGATTATGTGTAGGCACTGAAAGCCGATTACATTTAATTCATCCTTTTGGATTTGTGATTAATGATAAAAACCTGAAACGTTCTGGTTTGGATTATTGGGTGCATCTTGAGGTAACCGAATATCAAAATATTGACGAATGGGTAAATCAAATTCCGGATCAATCTCGTGTTTTTTTGATGAGTTCTCATGCCGAAAAATCGTATCTGGAAACGGATTTTCAAGATGGTGACTGGCTGGTTTTTGGAAAAGAAAGTGTTGGCTTAAGTCCGGAAGTTTTAGCTCGTTTCGAAAATCATTTAACGATTCCGATGTCGAAATTAATTCGCAGTTTTAATATTGCAAATTCTGTTGCTTTTGTGGTTGGAGAGGCGAAAAGGCAGATTGGATTGAAGTAAGTAATCTTAATTTGTTTACTCAATAATAGTATCATCTTATGAAAATTACTGTCCTAGCCCCGATGGAAGCGGCATCCTTTTGTGGTGGGGTTCACCACAAAAGATATAGCGGACAGCGGGATTAGCTCCTTAAAAAACTACGTAATCACAAACTTTCCTTTGGCAGCATCAAAAACAATATGTTCGTCTTTGAACAAAGCGGCAAAACTTCCGTTGGAGATCAAGTTACAGGGTTCATCCTGAACGACCCTTTCCGGCGTCATAATTATCATTTCGTCGCTTAACTGAATTGCCAAATCGATATCATGTGTTGAAAACAAAATACATTTTTGAGTTTCATTTGTCAGCTTTTTCAAGAGTTTGAATAGCGAAACTTTATGCAGTAAATCCAAATGTGTTGTGGGTTCATCTAAAATAATTAATGGCGTATCTTGTGCCAAAGCTCTTGCTATTAATACTTTTTGCAATTGTCCGTCGCTGATTTCAAAATGCTTTTTTTGAGCCAGATGTTCGATTTGTGTCAATTGTATTGCTTCCTGAACTTTTTTGATATCAGTATCAGTCAAAGTTCCCACCCAATTGGTGTAGGGTTGTCTTCCTAAAGCCACTAATTCAAAAACAGAAAGATTGCTTGGAGGCAGTTTTTCGGTTAAAACCAAACTTAAATTTTGGGCTAAATCTACAGGTTTGTAAGCATTTATATTTTTATCATTCAAAAAAACATTTCCTGATAATGGCGGCTGAATTCCGGTAATGGTCCGCAATAAGGTCGATTTTCCAATTCCGTTTGCACCAATTAAGGCAATGAGTTTTCCCGAGGATAAATTCAAATTCAGGTTTTCCGCAATAGTCACAACAGCCTTTTTGGATTTATATCCAATAGTTAAATTTGAAGCTGCTAAGATTGTTTTCATTTTTTTAAAGTTGCTAGGTTTTTCTTTTGAATGCTTATTTGCCAATGATTACAAGATTAAGCTGATTATAATCTGTGGGCTTATTTTTACTGAAAATTTCTTTTCTTCACCAAAAGCCAAATCACAACCGGCGCACCAATGATAGACGTTATGGCGTTTATTGGAAGCGTGACATCAAATCCCGGCATTTGAGAGACTACATCGCAAAATAACATAATTATTGCTCCAAAAAACAATGTACTCCAAAACAAAACAGTATGATTGCTGGTCTGAAAAACGAGTTTTGCAATATGCGGCACCGCTAAACCTATGAAGGCTATGGGGCCGGCAAAAGCAGTAATGCTTCCGGCTAAAATACTGGTTGCAAATATGATGATCAGCCGTGCATTTTTAAAATTCAGTCCCATGCTTTTTGCGTAATTTTCGCCCAAAAGCAGCGCATTTAACGGTTTGATGCTTGATGCACTTAAAAGCAGGCCAATGCTTACGCAAACGGCTAAAATAATAATAGTGGGCCAAGAGAGATTTCCGAGACTTCCCATTGACCAAAAAGTGAATTTCTGCAATTGTTCGGCTGTACTAAAATAAGTCAAAACGCTGACAATTGCTGTGGTAAAACTTCCAAACATCAACCCCACAATTAAGATTGCCATTGTATCCCGCAATCTTTGTGAAACTAGCAAAACCAATAATAAAACAAGCGAACTCCCAAAAGTAGAAGCAATAACGATTCCGTACGATGATAAAGCAATGACACTTAAAAATGGAGGCAGGAAACCTGCACCTAAAATCACAAAAGCTACGCCTAAACTTGCACCGGAACTCAATCCTAAAACATACGGTCCCGCGAGCGGATTTCGAAATAAAGTCTGCATAAGCAAACCGCTTATCGAAAGTCCGGTTCCTACCAAAACTGCTGTAATTGCTTTTGGCAGCCGATAATTAATAATGATATATTCCCAAGTCGATTTTGTGGCGTGGCCTCCGGTTAAACTTGTATAAACATCTTTAAACGGAATTGTAACGGACCCTAAACTTATGCTTACAAAAAACATCAGAAAAAGCCCAAAAGCAAGAACGATAAATAGGATTGTATTTCGTTTTTTATCTGTCAATTTATTTTAGTTTTGATGCAAAAGTAAACTCGTAACTTGGCAGTAGATCAGGATGAAAAATTTTGATATAATCTTTTAAAACCAAATCTGGGCGGCTTGGTGATAATTCATAAAAAACGGTGCCGCCCGTTGCGCCTAATTTCCCTTCAAAATTGTAGACATTTTTGTTTTTAAAAGCATCGAATTCAGCATAATGCGGATTTGCTTTTGCTACTTCCTCCAAAGATTTAAAAGAACCTGAGGCAATCCAGAAATGGGCCGTTTTGGCTTTTACCAATATTTTTTCAAACGATAAACCTTCACTTCCTGTTCCTTTCAAATCTGCCCATAAATAATTCGAATGCGCGTCTTTCATAAATTGTGCTACCCAGCTGTTTCCTTTGGCTACATACCAGACGTCTTCGTACATAGAACCGTATAAAACGGTAGAAACTGCCGGTTTTTCTGCTACTAATTTGAGAGCCTGATTGTAACTCAAGACAATTTTATCAAATAATTCTTTTGCTTTATCTTCTTTACCAAATAAGGCTCCGTAAAGTTTTATCCATTCGGCTTTTCCAAGTGGCGACTGCTCCATCCAATCGGCTTGAATAAAAACATTCAAACCGCTTTTTTTCAAATTATCCAGCATCGGATTGTTGTTGTCTACTCCAAAAGTTACAATCAGTTCCGGCGCTAATTCTATTAATTGCTCGATATTTAGTTTTTCGTTTTGACCTACATTTTTAACAGCACCTTTATCAATTAATTTTCTTGTTTTTTCAGAAGAAATATAATCTGTATGCGGAAAACCAATCAATTTATCTTCGACTTCCAGCATTTCCAGAAAGGGTATGTTTGTTGTTGAAGTGACAACAACTGATTCTAACGGAACCTTAATGGTGGTATATGAAACTAAACTATCAGGAATTTTAGCGTCTTTTTCTTTTAGAATATAAGTGAAGCTCTTATTGGCATTTGGCCAGGGATTGCTAACCTTGACCACTGAATATCCTTCGTGTTTTACAATAGAAAGTCCTGAAGCGTATTCGATGCTGTTTTTTGCAATTTCAGTTGCTGCAACTGCTTCGGCTTCATTTTTTTTACAGCCAATAAGAAGAAAAAAAGAAAGAAAAAAAGCTAATTTGGGAAATAATTGTTTCATACTTTACGTTTTGAATAGCGACAAAGGTAAAGCATTTTCTAATTTTTTTGTTTACCTTTATTCTTACAAAATTCAACAAATTATATCTTTACATGATAAATACCATTAAAACAAAAGTTTGCCCGAGCTGTGAATCTACTTTTAGCTGTGGAGATATTTCAGTTGAAAACAAATGCTGGTGCAATGATTTTCCTCCTATTTTTAATCTTGCCGATGGCGGAGACTGCCTGTGCCCAATTTGCTTTAAAGAGGCCTGTGAAGACAAAATTGATGCCTACACAGAAACGATGACTCCCCAAAAAGCCCTTCAAAATAAAGCTTTATCTTTACCCAAAACAGATAAATTAATTGAAGGAATTGATTATTATATCGAAGACGGAAAATATGTTTTTAAAACTTGGTTTCATTTAAAAAGAGGATCTTGCTGCGGCAACAACTGCCGTCACTGCCCGTATTAATTGTTAATTATAAATTTTCTTTCGGAGACGTTAGCGTTAGGGATAGCAGCGGCATCCTTTTATTTTTTTTCTTTAAAAAAATAAAAGATACAGCGGATAGCCCGACCGAAGGGAACGCCCAAATAATTCACAATTAATAATTAATAATTTACAATTAATAAACATGATTTATTTAATTACCGGAGGCGAACGCTCAGGAAAAAGCAGTTACGCCCAAAATTTGGCTTTGCAGCTTTCAGATACTCCAATTTATGTGGCAACGGCCAGAAAATGGGACGACGATTTTCAGAATCGCATAGACCGTCATCAGCAGGAACGCGACGAACGCTGGACCAATATCGAAAAGGAAAAGTATTTGAGCGAAATTGATTTTTCTGGAAAAACGGCTTTGATTGATTGTGTAACGCTTTGGCTGACAAACTTTTTTGCAGACCATAAATACGACGCTGCCTTGAGTTTGGAAGAAGCAAAAAAAGAGTTTCTCTTACTGGCGAGTCAGGAAAATACTGCGCTGATTATTGTTACCAATGAAATTGGAATGGGCGTTCATGCCGAAACTCATATTGGCAGAAAGTTTGTCGAATTGCAAGGCTGGATGAATCAGTTTTTGGCCTCACGGGCTGATGAGGTCGTGTTGATGGTTTCTGGAATTCCGGTTAAGATCAAAGGTTAACAAAATTCAATTTGAATGACAATTTCAAAAATCAATAAAAAAATTCCAAACTCAGAAAGGAATTTCAAGTTTTAAATTCCAAATTCCAAACTGGTAAAGTATCTTTACGTAAAGAGTAAAAATTGATATTGAGATTGATTTTTGAAATTGAAAAATTATGACCTATTTAGATGCTATTTTAAAAGCGCGGCGCGATACCCGGCATTTTACTGCTGATGAAGTTCCGAACGAAGTAATTGAGAATGCTTTACGGGCAGGACACTGGGCGCCATCGGTTGGACTGACGGATGCTACGCGGTATTATATCATTAAATCGGCAGCAGTTAAAAGTGCGATAAAAAATTTGTTTTTGGATTATAATAAGAAAGCTGAAGAGCTGACGGATAATCCGGAACAAAAAGAACATTATAAATCCCTGAAATTAGAAGCAATTGAAGAAGCGCCAATCGGGCTTATTATTGCGTATGACAGAGCTGTTTTAAATCAATTTACGATTGGAACTGTGGGCAGTAACGAAGCGGTAAAATTTAGTTCGGTCTGTGCCGCTCAAAACATTTGGCTTTCGCTGACAGAGCAAGGTTACGGAATGGGCTGGGTTTCGATTTTGAATTACCATCAGTTTAAAAAAATCATTGATTTGCCTGAAAACATAGAGCCTTTGGGTTATTTCTGTATCGGAAAACCGGCAACAAATTATGACAATCAGCCTATGTTGCAGCAGTTAAATTGGAAACAAAAATCAGAAACCCCTATTTGTACCGAAATCACAAAATTGATTGAAAGTAATGTAGTGGCAATTCCGGCAAATACCCTGGAAACACCTAAAGAAGAAACTGAATTTAGCCGGCTTTTACAGGAAAAAATAGATACTAAAACGAAACCGCTCGGCGCTTTGGGAACTTTAGAAACGCTGGCTTATCAAATGGCAGCGGTTTTTGAAACTTTAAATCCAAAGATAATCAATCCTCATATTCTCGTTTTTGCTGCAGATCACGGCATTGCAAATCATGGAGTGAGTGCCTATCCGCAAGATGTTACGCGGCAAATGGTGGGTAATTTTCTGGATGGCGGTGCCGCAATTAATATTTTTTGTAAGCAGCATGATATTGAGTTGTCAATTGTAGATTCGGGTGTTAATTATGATTTTCCAACAAATGCTAAATTGATTAATGCGAAGATTGCCAAAGGAACTCAATCGTTTCTGCACGCGCCGGCTATGAGCGAAACCGAGCTGCTGGTGTGCTTTGAAAAAGGAAAAACAATTGTGGATGAAATTGCCCAAAAAGGTTCTAACTGTATTGGTTTTGGAGAAATGGGAATTGGAAATACATCAACAGCTGCTGTTTTAATGAGTGTTTTAACCGGTCTCGAAATTGAAGATTGTGTAGGAAAAGGAACTGGCGTTGAACATGAAAAATTGCTTCAAAAGAAAAACCTGCTTAAAAAATCCATTGAAAATTATTCCGGTCAATCTGAATTAAAAGAACAACTCGCCTATTTTGGAGGTTTTGAAATTATACAAATGGCAAACGGTATGCTAACTGCTTTTGACAATAAAATGCTGATTTTGGTCGATGGATTTATCTGCAGTGTGGCATTTTTGATTGCCTTTAAAATAAATCCGAATATTAAAAAGAATGCTGTTTTTTGTCATTCCTCGGCTGAGAAGGCGCATCAAAAACTACTGGATTATTTAGAAGTAAAACCAATTTTAAATCTAGATCTCCGCTTGGGCGAAGGAACAGGCTGTGCAATTGCTTTTCCTATTTTAAAATCTGCGGAAGCATTTTTGAATGAAATGGCGAGTTTTGAAAGTGCGGGGGTGAGCGGGAAGTGAGAAAATTTCTTGTTTGTCATTTCGACGAAGGAGAAATCACACAAAAAAATCCCTCAATCTTTGTCGAATTGCCAGTGTGATTTCTCCTTCGTCGAAATGACAAAATGCAGCTAAAAACAATTTAAATAAATGAAAAAAGAACTCCATATTTTCCTTACCTGTTTAATGTTTTATACCCGGATTCCGTGTCCTGAAAACATTGATCACAATCCTGATTTTGCGAATAAAGCGACACGCTATTTTCCTCTGATTGGCTGGATTGTGGGCAGCATTTCATTTCTGGCTTTTTATGTTTTTTCTCTTTTTTTATCTGTAGAATCGGCCGTTGTTTTGGCTTTTATTGCTTCTGTTTTAACGACCGGAGCTTTTCATGAAGACGGTTTTGCTGATGTCTGCGATGGTTTTGGAGGAGGCTGGACCAAAGAAAAAATCCTGATAATTATGAAAGACAGCGCAATTGGCGCTTATGGAGCGATTGGTTTAGTTTTGCTCTTTTTATTAAAATTCAAATTACTTTCAGAAGCCATTTTACTTTTTAGTATTAATGATTCTCTTTCTCTTTTCCAGATTTATTTATTGTTTATTTCTGTTCACGCTTTAAGCCGGCTGACTGCCATTTCGATCATTTTTACGCATCAATATTCGCGAGATGATGCTTCGAGCAAAATAAAACCAATCGCCAAAAGTTTTACCTGGAAAGAAGTTTTGGGCGCTTTTGTTTTTGGTTTACTTCCGCTGCTGGTTTTTTCTTATTTCAAATATCAAATTCTTTTGGCGGTGATACCGGTTTTTATAACGCGGTATTTTTTAGCGCGGTATTTTCAAAAATGGATTGACGGTTATACCGGCGACTGCCTGGGCGCAACACAGCAAATTGCAGAGGTTATTTATTATTTAAGCATTCTTTTTATATGGAAATTTATTTAGTCCGCCATACCGAAACGACCTGCGAAAAAGGAATCTGCTACGGACAATCGGACGTCACTATCATGGAACCGTTTGAATCTGTTTTTGAAGAAATTGTATCTCATTTACCTTCAGAAGCGATTATTTTTTCAAGTCCGCTGCAGCGTTGTTCTATTTTGGCTAAATACATTCAAAAAAATATAAACGCTATTTCTTATCAGGAGGATGCACTTTTAATGGAAATGCATTTTGGCGATTGGGAACTGAAAAATTGGAATGCCATTCCGCCCGAACAACTGAATCCGTGGATGGAAGATTTTGTGCATATTAAAGTTTCAAACGGAGAATCTTTTACTGAATTACATGACAGGGTGGGCACTTTTTTAGCTGCTGCAATTCCGAAAGAAAACAAATACCCCATTATTATTGTCGCTCACGCCGGAGTTATCAGAAGTTTTTTATGCCATCAGACTTCACTGCCTTTAAAAGATGCATTTCAGAATAAAGTTGATTTTGGACAAGTCATAAAAATCGTACTTTAACTAGTGTTTTGTTTAGAATTTCATGTAAAAAATAAAACAAATTTGAAAAATCAATAATTTTAACTTTATCTTTGCGGCCAATTAAGGTTGTGTATAATTTCAAAAAACACATTAAAAGGGAATCAAGTAAAACTATCCAAAAACAATTGATAGTTATATTCTTGAGCTGTACCCGCAACTGTAAGCTTAGTTCTTCATAAAGAATGCTTGTTGTTATCTACAAAACCACTGCTCGCCCAGGCGATTGGGAAGGTAAACAACAAGACGCAAGCCAGGAGACCTGCCTTTAGTAAATATCGAGCTCTCGGGAAAAAGAGTGTAGAAATTATGACTTTAAAAAAATGCTTTACTTTTTGTCTGCTGTTGTTGTGCCAAATTATTTTAGCGCAGCAGGATTCTATTACCAGCCTTAAAGAAGTGCTCGTTTCTGATCGTAATCTCCAAAAATTTTCCGGTTCACAATCGGTTCTAAAGCTGCATGAGGCTACCATCAATAAAAACGAGGCATTACTTACTGATTTACTGAATTTTAATTCTACCATTTATTTCAAAGAATACGGTCGCGGGATGCTTTCTACGGTTTCTTTTAGAGGCACTACTTCTTCGCAGACAGCAGTGATCTGGAACGGGATTAACATCAATTCTCAAATGAACGGAAGCACTGATTTTAACACGATTGCAGGATCTGATTATAACTCTCTAAGTGTAAAAGCGGGCGGCGGCAGTGTCATCTACGGAAGCGGCGCTATTGGAGGAACCGTGCATTTGAATAATGACTTGATATTTGATAACCGTTTTGAAAATACTTTACGATTAGATTACGGAAGTTTTAATACTACCGGAATTAACTATAAAACAAGCTTTTCGACCAAAAAATGGAGTTCTCAAATTGGATTTTCTAAAAACAGTTCGACCAACGATTATAAATACCTTAACCGGTATACCTGGAAAGGCGAACAGCGCTGGAACCAAAATGGCGAATATGACATTATCACCATGAATGCTGCTTTAGGTTATAAAATTGATGCTAAAAACAGTCTGAAATTATACAGCCAGACTTCGAATACGGACCGAAATACTTCATTGATTACAGAATCTGAAACTAAAAGCAGTTACGTTAATGGTTTCAATCGAAATTTATTAGAATACGATGGTGATTTTGGAAAGTTTAAAACCAATTTTAAAACGGCTTATATTTTTGAAAATTATCAATATTTTGCTGATAACTCGACGAATCAATTTACTTACGGAAAAACAGAAAGCCTGATTACAAAAGCTGATTTGGGCTATAGTTTTTTTAAAGCAATACAGGTAAATGCGATTTTAGATTATAACCGGACAAAAGGTTACGGAACTAGTTTTGGCGATCACGTTCGCGAAATTGGTTCGGCTGCAATATTGGTAAAACAAGATTTTAATGCCAATTGGAAGAATGAATTTGGCGTTCGTAAAGAGTTTACAGACAATTATAAATCTCCGGTTTTATTTTCTTTAGGATCTTCCTATCAAATTAGCAGATTGTATAATTTGAAATTGAATTTATCCAGAAATTTCAGGATTCCAACGTACAACGATTTGTATTGGGATCAGGGCGGTAATCCGGATTTAAAACCTGAAAGTTCTTATCAGGCGGAGATCGGAAACGTTTTTACTTTCAGCAATATTTCGCTTACACAGACTTTCTATTACATCAAAATCAAAGATTTACTGCAGTGGGTTCCCGGAAGTAACGGCATTTGGTCGCCGCTAAACACAGACAATGTGAATAGTTACGGAGCTGAGACTTTATTGAGCTGGAAAAAACAATTTGGCAAAAATAACGTAACTGCAAATGCCACTTATGCGTATACGGCCTCTAAAGATGAAGAAACAAAAAAGCAGTTATTTTTTGTTCCTTTTAATAAAGTAACCGGGTCACTTTCGTATTCGCGAAATAGAATTGCAGCTTATTATCAATTTTTATACAATGGTTTTGTGTACACAAGATCAGACAATGACCCGGACGAAATAATAAAAGATTACACGGTTTCGAATATAGGGATCGATTATGATTTTAAATTTCTGGATTCTTTCAAACTGGGCTTTCAGGTGCTGAATGTCTTTAATGAAGAATATGAAAGTCTGGAAGACAGACCCATGCCGGGCCGCAACTTTAATATGTATTTAACTTTAAAATTTTAATATTATGAAAATTACCAGAATGTTTTTAATGGCGCTCAGCGTCTCTCTATTTGTTTCCTGTTCGAATGATGACGATGATAACGAACCAAAAGGAGTTTATGACAATGGTTTTTTTATTTTGAATGAAGGAAGTGCCGGACAAGGAACTGTTTCTTTTTCAAGCGATGATTTTACAGGTTTCACAAAAGATGTTTACACTACAGCAAACGCAAATGATTTACTTGGAAAATATGCTCAAAATATCTTTTTTGACGGAGACAGAGCGTATATTATTGCAGGAGGTTCGAATGTTATAAATGTTGTAGACCGATATACATTTAAATTGATTGCCAAAATTGACAGCGGATTAGCAAATCCAAGATATGGTGTTGTGAAAGACGGAAAAGCATATGTAACCAATGCAAACACGTATTCATACATCAATCCAACTACCGGAGATACTGACGATTATGTTGCTATTATTGATTTGGCTTCAAATAAAGTGGAATCAAAAATTGCATTGAATGCTACTGCAAACAGACTTATTCTTGAAAACGGGAAATTATACATTACAGAACCAGATTCAAGTGATAAATTATTGATCGTAAATATTGCTTCTAAAACTCTTGAAGCTCCTGTAAATATAGGAACAAGTGCTGATTCTATTGAAGAAGAAGATGGTGTTTTATACATTTTAAGAGCACCTTGGGGAGGAGCAAGCAGCGAAATTGTAAAAGTAAAATTATCTGATAAATCAGTATCTAAAATTACAATTCCGGCAGCATTGGGAAGAGCAGGATACTTAGATACCTACAAAAACAAAGTATATTATACCGTATCAAAAGCAGTATATGCGATTGATTTTACTGCAACAACTGCTGCAAGCACTCCAATCGTAACTGCGTCATCAGTGGCTAATTTATACGGATTTGCCGTTAATAATGATCGTATTTATGTTGCTGACAGCGGTGATTATAAAGCTGACAGTAAAGCGTATATCTACGGTTTTAACGGAACATTACAAAAGGAATTAACAGTTGGTGTTGGGCCAAACGGTTTTTACTTTAACAATTAAACTTTTTAGAATTAGTTTTAATTTTTGGATTTTTTTTATTACCAAAAAAGGCTTTCATTACGAAAGCCTTTTTTTATATCTGTTATCGCAATGTCTTCAAAAATTCCTGAGGAGCTTTTTGTAAATACATTTCGTTTCTCAGACCATTCAGCTTTTTAGAATCATTGACATAAGGCAGAGAAACTTCTTCTTTTTGATCTTTTTTAGCAGTAGTTGATATTGGAATCCCGGTGATTTTAGATATTGCTAGTTCTAACAATGGTTCTTTTGTATCACCCAAAATACCATAAGTTTTGGGATTGTCAACTATTGGATACGTCGATTCCAATCCTTGCGTATAATCTCCAAAACCAACCGAATTTGTAATTTTAAAAACGATTGGCTGCATAGCATATTTATGGTTGGGGTTAACTTCTCTCTTATTTAAATTTGGAGAATCATAAACCGTAAACGAACCTACATTTTTACCATAAGTGGTTTCGCCTATTTGAATTACAGAAATATAAGGTTTCAATCCGTTTATAATTAGTTCACTGGCTGATGCAGTTCCACCAGTTGTAAGAATATAAACCTTAGTTAGATTTAAACTGCTGACAGTAATTTCGGTGTTATTATTATCTTTAAATTTTGTAACAAACATTTCGTTTAGTCCTTTTAATTCATCTGCCGAAAGAGCTGCCATCTGTTTGAAATTGTACTCTCTTTTTGAAAATACTTTGTCAGTAGAAATACCTGTAATCATACTCGCCAATCGTGTTGCCGAAGTAACAGAACCTCCGCCATTGTACCTTAAATCTAAAACCAAATCTTTAGCTCCTTGATTTTTCAATGCTGCGAAAGCCTCATTTAGTTTAGTATCGTATTCTGAATAAAACCCGTTATACATTAAATATCCTATTTTGTAAGTCCCAACAGTTATTACTTTACTGATTAAAATAGGATTTTCTTCTAAAGTCGTTTTGGTCAATGCAACTGATTTTCCGTTTAGAACAAATGTATTTCCATTATAATCCGCGAGATTTAAAGTATAATTATCTGAACTTAATAAGGATTGATAATTAGAAACTGTAATTTTCGTTCCGTTGATACTGGTAAAGAAATCACCTCTTTTTATAGCTTTAGTCGAAGCATCAGAGTTTGGAATGATATAACGCACATAACCAACCACATCATTAGATCCGGCGGCTACTCTTGTAAGTTGAAAATCAACCCCGTTATTTTTTGAGATTCCGTTAAGCTGCTGTTCCAATACTGTATAATCATCTACAATCCAGCTAAAACGGTCAACAGCATTTCCGTTAGGATATTTGCTTTCCGGTTTATTTAATAAATCTTCAAATAAATCTTCTGGTTTAGAATAGCCTGACAAAAAAGAATAGCGAGCTTCATCACTGCCAAAACGGTCATCCGCAAGATTAGGAACATCTCCCTGCCATAAATAAACTTCGTTCAGTCCTCTCCAAATAAAATCATTTACCTGTAAGCTTGCCGGCGCTTCAACATCGTCATTGTCTTCACAGGACTGTAAAGCAAAAACGAGGAAGAATATAATTAGTATACTTTTTAATGTTGTTTTCATATAATTAGGTATCATTATAGTATTAACGTAAAAATACTACCTTTAGTTTTAACATAAAATTAAGTTACGACATTTTTTTGAATAAAAAAGTTTCAATTTGCCTGTAACAAAAATAATAGTGCCTCGTCTTGACTATATAAGCTCATTATTACTGTTTTAGTTTATGACAGAAAACCATCATAAATAATAAAAAACAGAACGATTTGAATTTATACAGGACTGACCAAAAACCAAACAAATAGCCAACTATGAATCAAATTGTGTTTATAGAATTAATAAATCCTTTTAAAGACAAAGTTTTTCGTCTGGCAAAAAGATTGCTTACCAGTACTGAAGAGGCAGAAGATGCCACGCAGGAAGTATTGGTGAAATTATGGAACAAAAAAGAAAATCTGGATGCTTATAATAATGTAGAAGCACTGGCAATGACAATGACAAAGAATTATTGCCTGGACCAGTTAAAATCGAAAAGAGCCGGAAATCTTAAAATCGTTCATAATAATTTTACAGATCGTGAGCCGCAGTTAGATAAAAAACTAGAGGATTCTGACAGTTTAGAATGGGTTGAAAAAATAATAAATCAGCTGCCGGAACAGCTTCAAATACTAATTCAATTGCGCGATGTTGAACAATATGAATTTGAGGAAATTGCGAAAATTGTCAATATGAATGAGACTGCTATTCGGGTAGCACTTTCGAGAGCAAGAAAAAAAATACGGGAATCAATGCTTAATACACACGGTTATGGAATTAAATAAGATAGAAGATATATTAGAAAAATACTTTCAGGGAGAAACAAGTATTGCAGAAGAAAATGAATTAAAAGAATATTTTTCTTCACCAAATGTTGCGCAGCATTTAGAGCAGTACCAGCCAATGTTTGGTTATTTCTCTCAGGTAAAACAACAAAAATCGACGCAGGAGATACCACTATTCCCGAAATCCCGGGATAAGAAACGAAATTTGGCGTGGTTATCAATCGCAGCTTCAGTTGTTGTTTTACTAGGAATTGGAACCTATTTGTACAGCGAAAAAAACGCAGCTCCGGTTGTGGCGCAGTCAGAATTAGGAACCTATGACAATCCTGAAGAAGCGCTGAAAGCAACGCAGAAGGCTTTAGCACTATTGTCAAACAAAGTGAATGTAGGTATCGAAAGTGTACAATACATTCAGGAATATGAAGAATCAAAAAACAAAATTTTTAAACAGTAATCAAATTCAATCAAAAATGAAAAATTTAATTATAACACTAGTTTTCGCATTCGTAACCACAACGTTTTATGCTCAGGCAGCATTCGACAAATTTGATGGCCAGGACGATGTAACATCAGTAATTGTAAACAAAAAAATGTTCGATTTAATGAGTAAAGTAAAAGTTGATGCTTCTGATAAGGAAACACAGCAATACATTAAACTGATTAAAAAATTAGACTACTTAAAAGTGTTTACCACTAAGAATCCGAAAATTGAAGCCGAGATGAAAGCATCTGCTGAAAAATATGTAAAAACAGCCGGTTTAGAAGAATTAATGCGAATTAATGATGGAGGCAGAAACGTAAAAATATCTGTTAAATCCGGAGCAACAGATTCTCAGGTAAGAGAATTACTAATGTATGTTGACGGGGCTAAAAACGACGAAACTGTTTTATTGTCTTTGACTGGTAATTTTGATATAAATGAAATTTCGGTATTAACAGATAAAATGCAGCTTCCGGGAGGAAGTGACTTGAAAAAAGCTTCTAAAAACAAACGATAAATAATTATGAAACTCAACGTTTTTACCACAGTACTTTTAGTTTTACTAACCCTGGTAAGTTGTAATTCTGAACCTTCACTGCAGAAGTATTTTGTTCAAAATACAGAAAACAAAGACTTTATTGCACTAGACATTTCACCCACTATTTTGAATGTAGATAAAGCAAAACTATCTGCAGAACAAAAGGACGCTTTAAACTCTTTTGACAAAATGAATATACTGGCTTTTAAAGCAAACGCCAAAAATCAGGCAGAATTTGAAACAGAGCGTGCAAAAGTAAAGGCAATTTTGAAAGATCCAAAATATCAGGAATTAATGAAGTTTGGTTCCGGAAAAGAAGGCGCTTCTATAAGTTATGTGGGAACGGACGAAAATATTGAAGAGTTTGTTGTTTTTGCCAACAAAAAAGAAAATGGTTTTGCTGTCGTTCGCGTTTTAGGAAAAAACATGAACCCGAACAATATTATGACTTTGATGACCGTTTTAAAACAATCAAATATTGATATGGAACAATTAAAGCCTCTGCAGCAATTAGTTAAATAAAAATACTGATCTTACTTTAGAAAAAAGCTCCAATTATGGAGCTTTTTTTATGGCATAACATGAAAGATTATACTTAATAATGGCATGATTTTTATTTGATGTTAATTGAATTTAATTACATTTACAACGCTTTATATACGTTACCTTAATTAAAAAGAATCTAAACCTTAAAAAAAAATCATTGAAAAAGGCACTTAAAATTGCACTTAAAATAGTTCTTGCATTCATTGGACTTATTTTAATTTACCTAATCGCTGCGTTTTCTCTTTCTAAAATCACAGTAAATCAAGAACCCGACACAAAACCTGAATTGGCAATTTACATTTTGACAAATGGCGTGCATACAGATATTGTTATGCCGACAAAAAACGATCAGATGGATTGGAGCCAGCAGGTAAAATTCGAAAACACCAAAGCTGCAGATTCAACTTATAAATACATCGCAATGGGCTGGGGCGACAAAGGTTTTTATCTTGAAACACCGGAATGGTCTGACTTAAAAGCTTCTGTCGCTTTCAAGGCTGCATCAGGATTAAGTACAACAGCGATTCATGCGACTTATTACAAAAGTTTGAAAGAAGGTGAAGACTGCAAAAAAATGATGATCAGCAAAGAGCAATATGGTCGATTGATCAAATTCATCAAAGATAGTTTTCAAACAGATGCTTCCGGGAATTTTATTTTTATAAAAACAGATGCCAATTATGGCAAAACGGACGCTTTTTATGAAGCCAACGGCAGTTACAGCTTGTTTCACACTTGCAATAGCTGGGCCAACAGCGCTTTAAAAGCCAGCGGTCAAAAATGCGCTTACTGGACTGCAACAGATTCTGGAATTTTTTCGAAATACAAATAAAATTATATAAACATGGTACAAAAAACATCGAATGCCTTTATAGCGGCGTCTTGGGTAGCTCTTGGAGCAGGAACAGTTGGTTTTATCGTTGGACTTGCAAGAGCAGAAATGCTGTTGAACGAGAAAGGATATTATTTCACCGTTTTAATGTTTGGTCTATTTGCTGTAGTTTCATTACAAAAAAGCGTACGAGACAGACTTGAGAAACTTCCGGTAACGGATATCTATTATGGCATCTGCTGGTTCGGAACGCTTTTATCAATTGTATTATTAGTTGTGGGACTTTGGAATGCCACTATTCTGCCAAGTGAAAAGGGTTTTTATGCTTTTGCTTTTTTACTAGCTTTATTTGGCGCTATTTCGGTACAAAAAAATACGAGAGATAATATGTCAATTTCTAACGAATAAGATCTCAAAAAAATACAATTTAAAACCAACTTCCAAGTTAAAACAAAAAAGCTCCAATTTTCATTGGAGCTTTTTTACTATAAAAATTTGAGATTATTTACTTAAATACATTTTTCTTCTTGAGTACAATTCGTAGAATTGATCGTCTTTTAAGTCATCAATAAACAAAATGCTTTCTCCAGTCGATTTCATCTCTGGTCCTAATGCTTTGTTCACATTATGGAATTTACTGAAAGAGAAAACCGGCTGCTTAATCGCATAACCTTTCAATTGCGGATTAAAGTCGAAATCTGTTACTTTACTGTGTCCTAACATTACTTTAGTAGCGTAGTTTACATAGGGCTCTCCGTAAGCTTTTGCAATAAACGGAACCGTTCTTGATGCTCTAGGGTTTGCTTCGATAATATAAACCGTATCATCCTTTATCGCAAACTGAATGTTGATTAAACCAACCGTTTTTAATGCTCTCGCAATTTTTACCGTATGATCTTTGATCTGCTGCATTACAAATTCTCCTAAGTTAAAAGGAGGCAATGTAGCATTACTATCTCCAGAGTGAACACCGCAAGGCTCAATATGCTCCATAATTCCGATGATATACACATTTCCATCGGCGTCACAGATAGCATCTGCTTCTGCTTCGATTGCTCCGGCTAAATAGTGGTCTAAAAGCAATTTATTTCCTGGAATCATTTTCAATAAATTGATAACGTGCTCCTCTAATTCTTTTTTGTTGATTACGATTTTCATTCCCTGACCTCCTAATACATAAGAAGGACGAATCAATAACGGGAAATCTAAAGTATCTGCTAAGGCAGAAGCCTCGTCAGCTGTTTCAGCAATTCCGAATTGTGGGAAAGGAATGTGTAATTCTTTCAGTAAATCTGAGAATCTTCCTCTGTCTTCAGCTAAATCAAGTGCATCAAAACTAGTTCCAATGATTTTCACACCGTATTTAGATAATTTTTCAGCCAGTTTTAAAGCAGTTTGTCCACCTAGCTGCACAATTACACCTTCTGGTTTTTCATGCTGAATAATGTCATATATATGTTCCCAGAAAACAGGCTCGAAATATAATTTATCCGCTGTATCAAAATCAGTCGAAACTGTTTCAGGATTACAGTTAATCATAATGGTTTCATAACCACATTCTTTCGCTGCCAATACTCCGTGTACGCAAGAATAATCAAACTCAATTCCTTGTCCAATTCTGTTTGGTCCTGAACCTAAAACGATGATTTTCTTTTTATCCGTTACAATGCTTTCGTTATCTACATAACGCTCGCCATTTGCTTTTTCGATTTCAGCTTCAAAAGTAGAGTAATAATAAGGTGTTTTTGCTTTAAATTCAGCCGCACACGTATCAACCAGTTTAAATACACGGTTAATATTTTGTTCCATACGCAGTGTATGCACTTCACTTTCTAAACAATTTACCATGTGTGCAATTTGTCTGTCGGCAAAACCTTTTTGTTTCGCTTCAAGCAAAAGTTCTTTAGGAAGATTATCAATTTTATAGTTTGAAATTTCTCTCTCTAAAGTATAAAGTTCTTCGTATTGTTTTAAGAACCACATATCAATTTTTGTAATTTCATGAATACGGCTCAACGGAATTCCCATTGCAATTGCATCATAAATTACAAAAACACGATCCCAGCTTGCAAAAGTCAGTTTCTCGATAATTTGCTCGTAATCTTTATATCCTTTTCCGTCAGCTCCTAACCCATTTCTTTTAATTTCAAGAGATTGAGTTGCTTTGTGCAGTGCTTCCTGAAACGAACGCCCAATTCCCATTACCTCACCTACTGATTTCATCTGAAGTCCCAACGTTCTGTCGGCACCTTCAAATTTATCAAAGTTCCAACGTGGTATTTTTACGATTACATAATCAAGAGTCGGTTCAAAAAGAGCCGAAGTCGATTTTGTAATTTGGTTTTGCAATTCATCAAGATTGTATCCTAAAGCCAGTTTAGATGCAATTTTTGCAATTGGATAACCCGTCGCTTTTGATGCTAAAGCAGAAGAACGAGACACACGAGGATTAATTTCAATCGCTACGATATCTTCTTTTTCATCTGGCGAAACTGCAAATTGTACGTTACAACCTCCCGCAAAATTTCCGATACTACGCATCATTAAGATCGCATAGTCACGTAATTTCTGGAAAGTACTATCTGATAATGTCATTGCTGGCGCTACTGTAATCGAATCTCCGGTATGAATTCCCATTGGGTCCATATTTTCGATCGAACAAATGATTACCACATTATCATTTTTATCTCTTAAAAGCTCTAATTCATATTCTTTCCAACCCATTAAAGCTTTGTCGATCAAAACTTCGTGTATTGGCGAAGCTTCAAGTCCTCGTGTTAAAAGCTCATCAAAATCTTCTTTTTTATAAACAATGGCCGCTCCGGTTCCACCAAGCGTAAACGAAGGACGAATTACCAGCGGAAAACCAAATTCCTGAGCAATTTCTTTTCCTTCTAAGTAAGAAGTAGCCGTTTTAGCAGGCGCAGTTGGTACATTAATTCTTTCTAAAAGCTGTTTAAACTGCTCTCTGTCTTCGGTAATATTGATGGCATTCACATCAACACCGATTAATTTTACTCCAAAATCCTGCCAGATTCCTTTTTCTTCAGCTTCCAAACACAAGTTCAAAGCCGTTTGTCCTCCCATTGTAGGCAAAACAGCATCAATTTGTGGATGTTCCTTTAGAATTTCAATAATCGATTTAGTAGTTAATGGTTTCAAATATACATGATCGGCCATTGTTGGGTCGGTCATAATAGTCGCTGGATTTGAGTTTATCAA
>Ga0247815_10000096_pt1 | contig 64460 bp, 57 predicted proteins | sample UWRJL194509B1_FD_181014 | JGI IMG/M metagenome (GOLD analysis project Ga0247815, IMG submission 181014) | Plant litter microbial communities from Arlington Agricultural Research Station in Wisconsin, United States - UWRJ-L194-509B-1 | ecosystem: Environmental > Terrestrial > Plant litter >... | reverse complement strand
GGGAACTTTTGAAAGCCGCCGGGTCTCGCTGAACTTTAGCTGGCGCTTCGGCAATAACAAAATACGCCAGACCAGAGAACGCGACCGCGGCGATGCTGAGGAAAAAGGACGCAGCAGTGGCTAAAGAGGACAAGATTTTAGGCTTGGACGCGAAGCGAATTTCACTTTACCACTGTTTTTTGGTAAAAAACCATGATATCTTCGTCGACATATTGCAGGTAATTTGAATTAAAAAGTATACTTTTAGTAGTTTAAGAGCGGTTGAATTAAAAATAAGTATGAAAATTGAACTGGATTTAAATGAGATTATAACACTCGATGATTTTGAACTTGGGTGGAGATGGAAAAGTCTCCATAATCACAATATATTAGAGGAAGAAAAACAACAACTTAAGCCTTTAAGTATAAGGGAATCAAAGAAGATAAATAAAATTATAGATTTGTTTGAATCCGAAAGTAATTTAGGTCAAAGGTTTCAACCTAATGACTGGATTCGCGCAAATTCTGATACACAAAAATCTATTGACGAATTTGCAAATTATTTTCAAGGTATTACAGAGAATTATAATGAAAATCTTTTTATTTCATGGAATAGATCGACCTGTCTTTATACAACGAAAGCTATTTTTATAAAATATTGGGACGATTTCTGCTATCCAAGTTCTGATGACGTTACTATAATTTCCGAGTTGACAAACTGGGTTTATTTTTATAATCATATTGAAGTAGGTCAATTCTGGAGAAGGAAAGCTCCATCTTCTGAAATCATATGAAATCCGTGTCAGAAAATATAAACCAATTGTCACCCTGGCCCCATATATCAATATTATAGCCATCATATGAATGGTATTTCTTTTGCGCCCTTTTATCGCATGGAGCATATATAAGCTGAATCACTCTCAAAGTTCCGATATTCCAGTCTTCAACCACGTTTAAGGTAATATTATAACCTTTGTCACAATTGCTAACAATAGTTGGGGAAAGCTCTACACTTTCTATACCGAGATCAACAAGATCGTCTCTTATTGGATCATTTAAGCTGCCAACTTTTATGCTTAGGGTCGTTGTTCTGTCCCAGTTTTTAATATATGTTTTTTCAAGACTATTAATTATCAATTTTAACCTAGATCTATTAATTTCGAATTTATGGTTATTTTCCTCAAATGCTTTATCATAATTTGGATTGCAGCCTATTAATCCAAATACGGCCAGTAAGGTGAATATTTTGAGTTTTAAATTCATATTTATGTTAACGCAATCAAGTAACATGGTGTAAGTTAAATATAAGCATGGATAGTTAAGTGAAAGGGATAATGTCGCCTGACAATATATAATTATTCACCCTCTACTTTCAAATCAGTCCTATCGAAATTCATCAAGTAATATGGTACACAACTTCCCATCAACAATAAACCGAATAACAAATAATAGTGCCCAAGAATTGACCACATAGAAATAAAGAAAAAAAACAGCAACCACTTGAGATAGAGACCTATATTTAACCTTACTATGTATAACAAGGTCAAAAGGAAAAGCATTCCAGCCAGGCCAAATACAAATCCATTAACTATTGAATACAGGTCGAACTTCGATGATATAATCAGAAACATCCATTCGGGTGATAAAATGATTGTGAAAATCAATAACCAGCCAAGTAACCTTTTATAGTTTGAAATTGGCAGACTTTTGCTGAAGTTGAGATAAGCTATTTCAAATTTTAGCAATGTGAGAACTAATACCACATGGCATAAAACAGATGCCAATAAAGCAATCAATAAGACCCGCGTATCGTTACCTACATCTGCAAACATCAAGAGCATGCCTTTAAAGAAAACAAGTGACAAAACTTTGCACATCAATACCATCAATGGCTGGTCATTCAGCAAATAGAATAGTGGCCAGCTGAAGAACGGCCTTTGAACCTGTATATAAGTATTAATCTGATGTCTTTCTTCTTTTAAAAATCCAAAGGTCACTGATTGATAAGAGAGAAATGACAGGCCCATAACGAGCGAAGTAAAAACTGACAGAATACAAATCAGGCTGAGAAATAGATGATTATAAAGACTTAAAGCAATTAACGCACAAACATATATGATAATGGGCAAAAGAAGTACCCCATAGAAAACCAGCCATGTTTTGAACTGCGAATTCTTATCGAGGCTGCCTATTTCTTTGATAAAATTATATTGGTGCAAGGCTAGTTTTTGTTTGATGAAAAAATAAACTTTACTACAGTATAACGTCCAGGAAACAAATACTATCGCAATTCCAGCAGGAGATGAAATCCCGGCCAATAATAATGCTTTGTTGTAACCAACTAATTGTGATGGTTCCACAACTCCAAACAAGACATAAAATCCCATAAGGAAATAGCCCGCATGCTGCTGATAGAACTCTTTCGCTAAACTGTTTACTAGTACCTTCAACATTTATAGTTGAATGACTTGTTTGTTGACGATCTGAAATACTTTATCCAATCTCAGTTGATCATTGCTAACTTCCTGGTGTGAGGAAATAAGAAAGGTTTTGCCCTCAGATGCTTTTTTTTGGATCAGTGCGTAGAGCTTCTCTGCTGATTGAATATCAATTGTAATGAGTGGTTCATCTAAAATGTATAAATCAGCATTACCTACCAGGGCACAAATTAAAGAAAGCTTTTTTAGCATCCCACTGGAATAACTGCCAATTACATTGCCGAGGAAAGGTGCCATTTCGAAATGATCAGCCAGCTCTGCAGCTTGTTTACTATCCGCCTTGCGGGCCTCAATATAAAAATCAATCAGTTCTTTTCCTTTGATAAATAAGGGGTACTGTGGCTCAGCCTCAGCAAAACTAATTTTAGAGCGAAATTTCACCGGTTCTTTTTTTAGGTTTACCCCATTCATATCCACTTCACCTTTAAATGGTATGTGCCCGGAAATGATTCGAAATAACGTTGACTTGCCCGTTCCATTGCCCCCTTTTAACCAATAAACACCTTTAGTGATATTCCACTCTCTGAAATTTAGTACTTCAAGGCTACCGTATTTTTTGTTGATGTTTGTTAGGTTAAGCAAATTAGTTTTTCGTTTTAGACTATCTGCTTCGTAATTTGTTACTCAAATTTGAAAAGGGGAATAAAGTCAATACAACTATGAACATTATGCCCTCTTTTTTAATGGGTAAGTCTCAACAAATGATGGTTAGCGAACCTAATTAACAATTCAATTTAAATTTAAAAAATCTTTCTTATGTTCTTTTGCAAAGTCCAGGAACGAGCGTGGTTGAAAATGAGTTAAGCGTATAACTTCTTCACCAAGATCATGATCGTGGTTTTTTGCAACTACCTCAGCATATTGTTCAATAAGTCCATTTGCCACCCATCGGGATGCCCCATATAGTCTTAAAAGTACGCGGAATACAAATGAAGGTAGATTGACATAACGTACTCTCATACCTAAGGTTTCTGATAACTGCGAGGCAATTTCTTTCATTTCCAGCATTTCCGGGCCATTCAGATAGTAAGTGGCACGTTTATGATGATTTTCTGTCAACACGCTAAAAGCGACAAGGGCTATGTCCTGCGCGTCAATATAACCTACCAGTCCGTCACCAGCCACCTGAGGTAATATGCCTTTAGAGATCGGTTTTGATAAGGACAGAAAGTTTTGCATAAATGCTGTAGGTTTAAGTATGGTCCATTCTATGCCAGAATTACGAAGGTGGTGATCAATCTCAGCGTGAGACTTTGCCCATGGTACTGAAGATTTTAGATTCGCATCAGAAGCTGAAATTTTAACAATGTATGCCAAACCCTCTTGTTTGGCCATATCAATCGCATTTTTTTCACATTGCACTTGATTCTCTGTAGGTGGACTAACCAGAAACAAACTATTACAACCGTGCATAGCTGCTTTTAAACTTTCAGGATGTTCAAAGTCACCCAGAATGACCTCCATACCTTGTTCTCGAAATTTTTCCAATTGCTCTTCCTTCCGGCACATTGCCCGGAAGGGTTTTCCATTTTCAGCCAATAATTGACAAAGCTTTCGTCCAATGTCACTTGTTGCACCAGTAATTAAAATCATAATTTGTTATTTTATAGTTAGAAGATTCATTTGTTCATAGCATTGTTGGTATAGGCCTAGGTCCCTATAAGGGTGTATCTTTTTTTCAGCTATAAAATGACTGTCAGTCATTTTATAGCTGAAAAAAAGTTATGCTTTCATCCCTGCAACTAACGTTTCCGAATATACTTTTAGCAATTCCTTCCGACCTATTTTTTCAAAGTCTTCAATAAAAATCCGCTTCGCCTCTATAAAGTTCATTAATCCCATACAGCTTCCCCATATCATATAAGTACAATATGTCGCATCCAGGTCGTTCTTAATTACGCCTGCCCGCTGGCAATTTTTTATGTGCGCTGTGAAATAGTTTCTCAATTCTCTGCTTATCGCTAAATAATTCTTGATGCTACTATTAAAGTCCGGTCTTTCCATATAAATAATGAGCTCAAAATATTTGGGATGGCTTAAATAATATTGATAACAGGCCATAATTAAAGCTTTTGTAGCTTCGAGCAGATCCATTGCATTTTCTACCGCAGTTTTAAAATATTCCAACAGCAACTTTAAGGCTTCAACACTTACCTCTGCAAGGATATCGTCTTTACTTTTATAGTACTTATATATAGTGCCCTTGGCCACGCCCAGGTACGCAACTATGCGGTCAATTGTGAATTCATGGGCGCCAACTTCTTTTAATACAATATCTGCTGCATAGATAATTTGTTGTTCTCTATCTAATTTCGGAAGGTGTTTCGATTTCGTTATCATAAACTGACTGTTAGTCATTTTATACAAATGTAGTATAAAACTTTAGATCATAGTCCATGGTTATTTTTTAATACTTGTTTCTGGGTACACACAGTAGATATCTATTGCAGCGAACATTTGAACAATATGCAATATTACGGCTTCTTAAATAAGAATGACCGATGCAGTTTGCCCCAATCCTGCAGCATTTCCATTATGGAAGATACTGTTTCGGTGTGCTCGGTCCATTTATACTTAATGTAAACCGGGTACTCATTGGATACTTCCCTTGTTAATAGGCCATTCTCCTCCAGTACCTTGAGTTCCCGGGACAATACCCTGGAAGAAATAGGTGTAAGTGCCTGTTGGATAGTAGTAAAACTTTCGTGACCATACTTAACGGCAATGAGAATTTGTATCCTCCATTTTGGGCCAAGTACCTCTATTGAATCCCTAAGTGGAAAGTACTGGTTGATGCATTGTCTATGGTCTAAATCACAATCGGGTGTTTTCATATGTCCACTATCCTAAAGGTTACTACAGCTAATTGAAGGCCTAAGATACGCTACTTTTGAGGCTTAAACAATTTAATAATTATGAAAAATATCGGTATCATAGGGGTCGGCCAGATCGGTTCAACACTGGCAAAAAAATTAAGTACTCTTGGGCACTGCGTTAAGATTGCCAACTCAAGGGGAGCAGATTCGCTAATGACATTGGCCCAGGAAACAAATACCGAAGCGGTAGAACTCAGAGCAGCAGTTGTAAATGTCGACCTGGTAATAATCTCTATTCCCCAAAAAAGCATAGAAAGTTTACCAGCTGATCTTTTTGTTGGATGTAAAGAAAGTCTTATAGTAGTGGATACTGGCAATTATTATCCTTTAAGGGATGGAATAATTGATGAATTAAAGGATGGAAAATTAGAAAGCCAATGGGTAGCCGAGCATATAAAGAGACCTGTTCTTAAAGCTTTCAATAGTATTCAGGCAGCATCATTAGCAGATAAGGGGAAACCTGCAGGTCAGTCAGACAGAATTGCACTGCCGGTTGCAGGAGATGACCATGACCAAAAGATGGAACTGATCCAGCTGATTGATGAATTGGGCTTTGATGGTGTAGATGGCGGCTCTCTCTCCGAATCATGGCGTCAGCAGCCTGGCAGCCCGGTTTATTGCACAGACCATAACAAAAAAGACCTTGTAAGGTTACTTCAGGCAGCTGACAGATCGTCTTTGGCAGCACTTCGTGACAAGGGGCTACAGCTCGTTATGCAAGCAAATGAGCCCATGAAAGAGGCCCGTGAAATATTAAGAAGGCTTTACGATCATATATAATAGTAGCCCCTTTAGCATTTAACATTAGTACGATGTTAACCTGGGTGAAAATTATTGAAAGAAGTGAAGGGTATGTTTGTGATGTCAAAATGAATTGATTAAAAAAATATAAAGATGAAAACATTAGTATTAACAGTAATCGCAGGTATGTTTGGAATGAACGTGTCAGCACAGAATCTTAACAAATCAACTATAGTTCTGGTACATGGTGCCTGGTCAGACTCATCTGCTTGGGAAAAAGTAACGCCCGAACTAAAATCAAAAGGTTTCAATGTGGTTGCAGTAAGCTTGCCAGGTCATGGCAACGATAATACACCATTTCCTTCCATTACACTAAAATCTTATGTAGATGCTGTAAAAGGTGCCATCGGGGATCAGAAAAACATAATTCTGGTAGGACATAGCATGGCTGGAGTGGTTATTAGCCAGGTTGCAGAGGATATGCCGGGAAGTGTCAAAAAGCTGATCTATTTAAGTGCTTATCTCCCTGTCAGCGGCCAGAGCCTACTTGATATCGCTACAAAAGATGGAGGAAGCCATGTAGGAAAATATCTGCAAATTGATAAAGAAAAGGCTTCTGCAGGGATAGCAAAAGAAGGTGTAGTAGACGTTTTTGTTGCTGATGCGCCTCAAGATGTCCAGAATAAATTTTCTGCTGGTGTGCAGGCAGATCCACTCTTTCCTTTTGCAACTCCTGTTACGCTGAGCGATGCTCATTTTGGGGCAGTTGAAAAAGTATATATCTACACTATCAATGATCATGCGATAAGCTATGCAACACAGCAGTCCATGGTAAATAAGGTTTCCGGTATCAGGACTTACTCGCTAAAAAGCAGTCATACACCTTTTATCTCCATGCCGAAAGAAATTGCAGCTATTTTCATTAAGGAAGGCCAATAAATTTGACTTTGATGTGCGAGAGTAAAACACATTGATTCTTCCCTGCAAAAAAGCCTGTACGCATTATATTTCGCTGAATGGAGTCGAGTGTTACCACAAAAAATTTCAAAGTATATAGTATTAAATTTCAATTATGAATAGTTCTTTTTTAAACGAGGTAAAAACTAAATGGAGCCTCGACCCCATCCATAGCGAGTTATCTTTCAAAACAAAACATTTGATGATAAGCACAGTAACCGGTTACATTCCATCCTTTGACCTTGAAGTGCAGACTACAGGCAGTGATTTTGGTGAGGTCACTGACCTTACATTAATAGCAGATATGACATTACTAACTACCAATCACGAGCCCAGGGACGAGCACTTAAAATCTCAGGATTTCTTTGATGTTATTAAATATCCCCATCTAAAATTCGAAAGTACCCTTTTTGATAAACAGGGCATGAATCCGCCATCGTTGTTATCTGCCTATCGTCGGGATTTTAAACTTCAGGGCATGCTTAGCATCAAAGGTATATCTAAGTTGATCATCATGAACGGTGAATTCGGAGGAACTTCAATAGATCTTACCGGACAAAAGCGAGCAGGTTTTTCTCTAAGAGGCAAGATAAGCAGAAAGGAGTTTGGTCTAACGTGGGCTGGGATCCTGGATTCAGGGAAGTTCATCATTGCAGACGAGGTGGAAATTGTTGGCAACATTCAGCTAATCAAGGCTTCTCCGCAGTTATAGCTTCAATTGATTTAATCAGACCGTTCTTTGTGAGTATGCAAAATGATTCACCTCACTTAAAGCTGTTATTTCATTAATTCCGGTTTGATCTCTATCGCTATTGGAGCTACCTCGACTAATTCAAGGGATTTAACCATTTTTAGTGTACCGTTCTTATATTTTAGAAAGTGTGGCGTCTTAAGGTGCAGCTGATAGGCATGTTCGCTCGCATATACTTCAAAGACTGTAACCTTAGTAGGATGCACTTTGTCGTACACTGCCTGTAAAGCAAGTACCCCTGGTTCTACTTTAACTGCCGTTTTAGCGTGTTCAGAAAGTGCTGCCCTGTATTCCTGGACATAAGCGGGATCAATCTCGATGTTAGCTATCCTCACTTTTCTGTTATTCTGCTGAGCGATAGCCTGCGTCTGACTAAATGTGAATACAAGAATGGTTGATGCAATTATTACTGAGTTTAAGATTTTCATATCCGTTTAGGTTTGCTTTAGTTTATAGTTATCGAATACTGTGCCGATATACAACTACCATGTCTTTCTTTCCGTAATCGTTTGCAAAAGGTTATTATCTGGTAAGAGTAATTGATAAAAATTGAATTTTAACTTAATTTACGAAATGAAAATACAAATTCTTAGAATCGTAACTGCCTTTTTAATCTGCATTATGTTGGGGCTGCCCAGTCCCGTACAAGCGCAAATGTCAAATGCAAAGTTAAGAGCAGTAAACAGAGTAGTTAGTCTGGACAAAAAATCGAAGGTAGTCCGCCTAAACGAAGTTGATAGTGTTGGCATTGCCTGGGTCTTGAATGAGCAATTCACAGAGGGTGAAATTGAGTTTAACGTAAAAGGGATCGACAAATTCCAGGGCAGTTTTTTGGGACTGGCGTTTCATGGTGCTGACGATAGAACTTATGAGGCTGTTTATTTCAGGCCTTTCAATTTCAGGGCAGCCGATACGTTGAGAAAATCGCACGCTGTGCAGTACATGTCAAATCCGGAATATGACTGGCCGGTTCTGCGAGAGCGCTTTCCAGGAACGTATGAAAAGGCTATGCCATCCGATATTGATCCGAATGGGTGGTTTCACGTTAAGCTAGTTATATTAGATGAATCAGTCAGTGTATACATCAATAGAAGTAAAATCCCGGTCCTTGAGACCAAACTGTTGGGTAAAACGCAGGGAAAAATGATTGGGTATTGGGTAGGGAACGGTTCAGGCGGTGAATGGAAAAATTTGATCATCAGGAAACAACACTAACGCTTTGGTTCAAAAAAGGAACGTAACATGAAGTATAACAATTACTTAATCAATTCGGCTCGAAATGCCTTTAGCTGCCTCATTTAGAGGCAGCTGCAAAGTTAAATTTATAGAAATGCGTAATCGGTATACCCTTTATCACCGCCACCATACAGGGTAGCCTGGTCAGCCTGGTTCAGTTCTGCGTTAAGCTCAAATCTTTTTGGAAGATCTGGATTAGCAACAAACGCTGAGCCATAAGATATCATTTTTGCAATACCTTTTTCAAGTTCCTCTTCCCCGGTTTGTTTAGTGTAACCTGCATTTGCGATCACTAAATGCCAACTAATGGTACCGAAGGTTTCCATAACATTGTTCGGATAATGTGGCAAATGATCTAATGGGAACATACCATTCATAAGATGAATGTAGGCCAAAGGCATGCGATTCAATGATTCGATCAAACTCTGATATTGTGCGATAGGATCACTGTTTTCGATGTTATTGTAATAGATTGTTGGTGAGAGCTTAATGCCAGCTTTTGCACTCCCGATTGCAGCAACTATTTCCTGCATGATTTCCATTACAAATCTGTTTCTGTTCTCCACGCTCCCACCATAATCGTCACTTCTTTTATTGGCGCTTTCTGATAGAAATTGGTTAGGCAAATAGCCAAAAGCACCATGGAGTTCAACACCATCAAAACCGGCCTCCATAGCATTTTTCGCCGCCTGGCCATAATCTTTTACAATTTGTTTGATTTCTTCAATGCTTAACTCCAGTGGCGTTTCATAATCTTTCATTCCCTGAGCAGTGAAATGTTGCTGCCCTTGTATGCCGATAGCTGACGGGGCAACTGGCAATTTTCCATTTCTATCAATAGAGTGTCCAACTCTACCTGTATGCCAAAGTTGCGCATAAATAATTCCGCCTTGCTCATGAACGGCTTTGTTTACTCTTTTCCAAGCATCAATTTGCTCTTGGTTGTAAATGCCGGGAGTATAAGGGCTGCCGATTGCCTGTTCTGAGATATTTATGCCCTCGGTGATCAATAATCCCGCACTAGCCCGTTGGGTGTAATACAATACGGTTAAATCTTGTACAACGCCTTCCGCGTTTGCACGGCTCCGAGTCATTGGCGCCATAGCGATGGTATTTTTTAGTTCTTTTTCACCTAAAGTTACTTTTTCTAATAATTTCATGTTGTTAGTCTTTTTCTAATGATGATTTTTTTTTGCTAATGCTTGTTTACTGCAAGGACTACCTTACCATTTATGCCACCGGCAGTTACAAAATCTTGAGCTTCAGCTGCATCTTCCAGCGCAAATACCCTTGAAACAACCGTGTGGAATTTTCCGGCATTAATTAGTTCGATGCCATTTCTTAAAGTTTCGGAAGTTATGTTTGAGGCTACAAAAGCCGCTTTAACCTGGTATTGTTCGGCCAGTTTCTGTGATGGAGGTATGACGATGCTCAGTAATGTGCCCCCCTTTTTTAAGACTTTGAAAAGGTCCGATTGTGCTTCGCCCCCAGCTGTATCAGCCACCAGATCTATATCTTTAACTAATGTCGCAACATCGTGCAATTTGTAATCAATTACCTCATTGGCGCCAAATTGTGCTGCCATTTCTAAACCTTTACCAGACGCTGTTGCAATTACATGTGCTCCTGCGGCTTTGGCCATTTGAACCATCGCGCCACCAACTGCTCCAGCTCCGCCCTGAATTAGTACTTTTTGTCCTTTTTCCAGTTTCCCTACTGAAAATAAAACTGATTGTGCAGTACCAATATTTACAAAAATTGATGCGGCCTCGTCAAAAGTCAATTGCGGTGGTTTCATCACCACAGAATTTCCGTTTGCAATTACGTATGCTGCATAACCACTGGTTTTAGTTAGGGCAATAACCTCGTCGCCAACCTTAAAGCTAGAGATACCATTTCCGATACCAATAACTATACCCGCAACTTCACCACCTGGGATGAAAGGCATTTCTACCGGTCGTGTTGCCTTCATAAATCCCATTCTAATTTTAATATCTATCAGATTTACGCCTGCTGCCTTAACTTGAATTAAAACATCATTTTCGTTCTTGACTGATGGAACAGGAGCTTCAATCTGTTCTATCACAGCCGAACTTCCGTAATCTTTGTATTGTATTGCTTTCATTATCTTCTAATTAACAGGAACAAATTTATGTTGTGTTCGCTGGGTAAAATACCCCTAAAAGACGTATTAATAGTCGTATCCGACAAACAGGAAAATAATATCAGACTAGGCTGTGTAGGAGAACTTTTTAGGCGTGATGCCGTACTGCTTTTCAAATAATCTGCTGAAATGGCTAAGGTTTGAAAACCCCAGCTCGTATCCAACTTGTGAAACAGAATGTTTAGCCTGCTTTAATAGAAAGGCAGCCTCTTCCATTCGTGCTTTTTGGTAATAGTTATAAATGGTGTCTCCGAATGTTTGTTTAAAAAGGAGCTTGAGTTTAGTCTCGCTCATTGAGGCAATAGTTGCTAATTCGGCAATTACTGTCGGGGTGCTAAGATCACTTATTATTTCGTTTCGAATAATCAAAAGTTTTTCTGCATCGTTGCTGTTTATACTTTTGAAAGTTGTGTTTTCCCTAAGTGACAGCTTACTAAAAAGTAGATACATCAATTCCAGAACTTTAACTTGCACATAGAAATTATTCATAGAATTGTTCATATCAACAGATACTATATTTTTAAGAAGCAACTGCATTTCGGAATCCAGTGTTTCGAAAAAGAGAAAAGAAGCGTTTTCTGCTGTTATCGCTTTTATTGTCCCATTGGGTTTTTCGATGGAAAGAACCGACCGCAGTCTGTCAGCAGCAATTGCGACTACTAAATATTGTATATTATTGTTGGCGGGAAAGCGAATTTCCGTCTTCAAATCATTAGTAGATAAAAGTATCGAAGCATCATTTTTTTTTGAGAAAGATGTATTTTCTTCATTCTCATATTTAACCTGAAGATCCTGATGATTATTATAAAAAAACAATGTCCATACACTACTACTATCTGGGGAAGGATTTCGCTTGATGATTAAATCTTCCTTTAATGTATAGTGATGAATTGTTAATTTAAAATCATTCCCAAAGCCAATTTTACGCACATAGCCTTCTCCAATTGTGCCAGGCACTTCCATATAGTTATCTCTAACAGTTGCATTGATATGCATTGCAAAGAATGTGATAAAGTCAAAACCGGGGACTGTTGTAAATTCGAAAACCATTAGAATAGATAGAGGGATAATTTTACATAAAATTTTAAACTAATATTGTGTATACTGCAATATATTTCGTTGTCTTAGGCATTTATTTTCAGTCTGCTATACTTGGAACTTCACTTATTTGGCAGTTCTCATAGGAATGTATATATTCAACATATAAAGACCACCGCACTTTATCTATTCATTTTTTAGAATGAGATTTATACGATCCGCTGCAGTTGGATCATCCGGTGGAATTGCGATCTTGGTTACCAATTAAAACTTACCCCCTATGGAAAAAAAAGAATATACGCTAAATGAACTGATTCTCGAATCCGCAGAAAACCCTGCTGAAAATGACTTTTTTGAATTGGAAAAACCTGCCATGCTGGAGATTAACCTTAAAAATCAAAAAATTCTATCGAAGGCTGGCTCGATGGTAGCATACATTGGCAATATCGATTTCAAAAGAGAAAGCATGCTTAGCAAAGGACTTGGCGGACTAATAAAAAAGGCGCTTTCCGGAGAGGGTGCTTCTTTGATGTACGCTTCTGGAACTGGTAAACTTTATTTGGCTGATGAGGGAAAAAAAGTAAAAATTATAAAACTGCAGAACGAAGCCATCTTTGTCAACGGAAATGACGTTCTGGCGTTAGAAGACACTATTACCAACGAAATCAAGATGCTTAAAAGCGTTGCTGGAATGGTTTCTGGAGGACTATTTCAGGTTAGGCTTTCTGGATCAGGATATATTGCAATTACGACTCACGGAGAGCCAATACTTCTGAAAGTGACTCCGGGTCAGCCAGTATTTACCGATCCTAATGCTACTGTTGCCTGGTCAGAAAACTTAAGTCCGTCAATTAAGACAAATATTACTTTCGGATCCTTTATCGGACGTGGTAGCGGCGAATCTTTTCAAATGGAATTTATGGGACAGGGCTGGGTATTGGTTCAACCGTATGAAGAGGTAAAATACACTCAGAAATAATCCATATCTTATTTTAGATCTTATTTAATAAGTCACCGATAATAGAATACTAATCGTTCTGGCCGCTTTTTAAATACCGGCAAGCCCAGTTTCAGGTACTTACTTGCCGTAAGTATTTCTCTGGAATTCCCGTAATTCTGTTGGTTTTCTTCCAAATAAATATTCAAGGTCGATCCTATTTTGTCGAATTCACCATTGCTTATAGCAGTGGTGAACGTGCTTAAAACCTAATAGCTCTTGTGGAACACCCACATTGCTCAGTGACTCTTTATTCTGTAGCGCATCATGACGTTCTATTGAAATGATTCAGGATGATGTTGCTCATTCCAATGCCCGTTTTCAGGGTCGAAGAAGGCCTCTGTTTGCGAACCAGACATTTCAACATCTAATTGTTTGGCCCAATAGTGTACAATTATTCACTATTCTCTTTTACTTTCTAGAAATACAAAAGATGAGAAATGTATCAACGAGAAATTAATATCGCATCACACATCATGTATTTCATTTAAATAATTGACTTGCGATTAATTGAAACTGGCTCTGAACGCCAACGGCGATTGGTTGGTTTTCGCTTTGAACAGCTTACTGAAGGATTGTGAATGCGCAAATCCCAACTCGTAGGCAATCTCACTTACGGAGCGATTGGTTGAGGAAAGTTGCTGTTTTGCTTTTTCAATTAGTTTTTCATGAATATGTTGCTGGGTGGTAAGGCTGGTTAATGTTTTCAGCATGCCACTTAAATAGTCGGACGATACATTCAGTTGTCCTGCAAGATAGGTAACCGTCGGCAATCCGTTACGCATTGCATTTGCGTCATCAAAATATTCTACAATCTTTTCATTCAGGCGATCCAGTATTTCATGACTGGCTTTCCGCCTCGTCATGAACTGACGCTGGTAAAAACGATCCGAATAATTAAGCAGGGATTCGAGCTGTGTGATAATAATACCATGACTAAAGTTGTCCATGTTATTTTGATACTCTTGCCTGATAATACCAATAATTTGCATGAGGGTAGCTTCTTCTTTATCTGAGAGGAACAAAGCTTCATTTACCGCGTAGTCAAAGAATCGGTATTGACTGATCTTATTTGCCAGTGATGTATTCCATATAAAATCTGGATGGATAAGCAGCACCCAGCCCGATTGTTCCGCGCTGGCGTATTTCTTCGGATCAAAGATACTGATCTGACCCGGCGACATAAAGCTGAGTACGCCGTCATCAAAATCATAGGCTTGCTGACCGTATTTGATCTTCACAGGCGACTTAAATCCCTTTTTAAGAGAAATGTTATAGAACCCATTCATTACTGTTCCCGGGATGCCTTCCGGTATACGCTCAAAAGGTTTAATGTCAATTATGCTAATCAATGGGTGCTCCGGTGCCGGGGCGCCAAGTAATTTGTGAAAATCACTGATCGTTTTGATATGGTACGGCTGGCTCTTTTCCATCATGCAAATTAACTATTTACTATTATAAACAATTAAAGCTTGTGCTACAGCCTGTTTGTACGAAAGTGGCTTACGCGGAAGCAGTTTCCTTATAGCGGACGGGTCACCGATAAGATCTGCTCCCAGCCCCTCCAGCGCACCTTTTATAGCACCTTTTGGAGATTTAACTATGAGCTCGATCAGTGGAGCAGCAAATCGTAGCAGGCCTAACGAGATATGTATTTTTTTGGGATGAGAATGACCAACTACATCGGCCGCTTCATCGATCAACTGATCGCCGGTTAATATGTCATCACTTCCAACTTCATAACACTGTCCATAAGCTTCCGGTTCATTCAATACACCTATTAAATTATAAACCAGGTCGTCAATTGCAATGCTTCGAAATTTGTTAAGGCCATTCCCTATTACAAATGACGTGCTTTTTTTCGCATTCGCCAACACCATATTAAACCCCTGTCCACCAATACCCACGATCATGCCCGGTTGGATTACGGTCACGTTTAAACCACTATTTAACAGGTATTGTTGTATTTTCCAACGGCCACTGGTCCAGGTATCTTTAGCCTCGGCAGTAACTCCCAGAGAGGTAATATAGACCAGTCGATTAACTTTGTGCATTCTGCATCCTTCCACAATATTCTGAATTGCATTCATTTCAATATCCATAAATCCTTGTTCCGCAGTGTTTTTTTGCTGAGGTGCCAATGTATGAATGGAAACATAAACTGCATCCATAGATTCAAGTGCATGCTGTACAGACCTGGGATCTGTGAAATCACCTTTCGTGATCTCGCAGCCACGGTTAGCTAATTCCGTCAATTTATCAGGGTTACGTGCAAGGCAGCGTACCGTATAACCTTCAGATACCAATTGGTTAGTTAAATAACCACCAATGAATCCAGATGCACCAATAACTAAAATCTTTTTCATATTTAATTTATTTTATGATGTAAAGGTCTAAACAAACCCGGAGTTGATTGTGACCAAATCTGGTTAAGTTGTAGCCAAAACTGGTTTTATGAATCCGTGTTGGTCCTTCAGGTTAGCTAAATAACTCATAGAATTTATGCTATCTTGAAAACGATTAAAATTCTAACTCTATGCTATCGCCGAAAACCAGAAGAAATATTTCCCGGATCATACCTTTCGGTGTGTTATGGCTTATTTTTAGCTTGGTGTATTGCTTGCTGGAGAAAAGTCTGCTCGGAGATCTGGATCATTACCCTTTAACTGGTGTTCCCTATAATTTTGCAACTAACATATTTACAATTCCTGCTGGTGCACTGATGATGGGTTTATTGACTGGTATTCTGGAGATCAGTTATTTTAGTAAAAGGTTTATCAAAAATAGCTTTACCGCAAAAATTACATTTAAATCAATTGTTTATCTAATCATCTTCATCACTTTCCTTGTCGTCCTTACGTTAGTCAACACGCTAATTGCGCATAACGAGCAATCCTTTGATAACCTGTCTTCACCAGCCTGGGCGTTTTTCCTCCACTATTCAATCATTGGCATTTTGGTTTACATTGCTGTAGTAGTTGTGATCACACAGTTTTATACTGAATTTAGGGAAAGTATTGGACTAGGCACATTGAACAACTTTTTTCTGGGAACTTATCACCATCCCATAGTGGAAGAGAGGATATTTATGTTCGTAGATATGAAGTCTTCAACAACCATCGCTGAACAATTGGGACATGTCAAATACTTCGAAATGTTAAGGGAATATTTCTCAGACCTATCAGGTGCTGTTATAGACCATGCTGGTGCAATCTATCAATACGCCGGTGATGAAATGATTATCTGCTGGAAACTGAGGGATGGATTAAAGAATAATAACAGTATTGATTGTTTTTTCGCGATGAGGCGCAGTCTGGAAATGCATAAAGAGAATTACATCACGCAATTTGGCTTATTACCAACTTTCAAAGCGGGGCTGCATTATGGTATGGTAACTGCCGGGGAGATTGGATCGCTAAAAAAGGAAATCATTTTTACAGGCGACGTCCTCAATACCTCAGCAAGGATACAAGGCTTATGCAATCAATTCGGCGCAGAATTATTGGTATCGGACGACCTCGTTAAAGTACTTCAACTCCCTCCCATTTATGCCACAACATCAGTTGGAGAGGTCCCTCTTAGAGGCCGAAGTAAGCCAATGGAGCTATTTGCCATTTCAAAACGGTCGTAGTCTGGTCGTAGCTTAGTCGTAGTTTGTTGTAGGTAACTCTTCGCAAATGGCACTATAATACCATTATGACTCCACTGTTTTCAGCTAGTTAAACTCAGTGGAGCCATAGTGCTGTTTCTGTGGTGCTAGTGTGGAGTATCCTATACCAAGCTACGAACAAAGATGCTTCTAAAATACTGACAAGATTAAACTGCAGTCAAGGCCATCTGGTATAGGAAGCAAAGAAAACTTTACGCATTTACGGGAAATAATAGGAAAGTGTGGGAGTTAGGCAGCGAGTCTTGGTGAGAGGTGCATACTTTTTTACGTTTGCCAGTATGAGGTACCTCCACCATGTAAACAATAAAATTGACGGAACAAAAACGGGTTCCGCTTGTACGATCTGCAAGAGGAAGTCCAGGTCTTCAGATACAAAAGCAGTCGCGCTGGAATTAACGGATTCATCAATATACACATAGTTGACAAATACTTTGAAACCCGGTCAGCCGCTCGATCTTTTTAGGACTTGTAAGAAATCTATAGACAGCAAACCCGGACAATTACACCATATATTAACCAACATATACAAAGACCATTTTTTGGTAGCAGTTAACAGAGAGGGACGAATAGCATTCCAAACTTTGCAAGAAGAGGAAATTGTTCGTATGAAAATTTGTGCTAAATTTAAAGTGTATTTCTTATGTCAGGTATAACTTAAACGGCATTTATAACACAGAGCCGAAGATGTTAGCCATAATTTCAAAGAACAACTATGATTCTAACAATTCATTATCCTTACTACGAGACAAAAAAAGAGATTGTTATTACATCTTCATTTGTAGGAGGCTTAATATATCTTTTTCTAATCATTTACCAACCATTTGGAACCAGCCAATTTGAGCATTCCTACAAATATTTGATGCTATTTCCTTATGCTATTATAACTACTGTTTCATTTTTTATCGTCAGCTTATTCTTAACCAAACGGGCAATGAAATGGACTATCGGTTTAGAATTGTTAAAGATTTTTTGGATATTACTGTTGATCTCTACATTATCCTACATCTACAACTCTTTGATGTTAAGCAAAGTAAATCTTTCATTTGAGAACTATGTGTATATGTACTTATATACATCGGCTTTGGGGCTTCCTGCTTCAACAATTTATATGATGGCTAGATATATTTATTTGAATAAAAATAACGAAACAATTTCTACCAATAATACATCAAGCGTAGAAACTACAAGTGTTATTGACATAGAAGAAGGAAAAGGAACACTGTATATTATTGCTGACCAAGGTAATACTCGTTTGCATATCGAAGCGCAGGATTTCGTTTATGCAGAAGCCGCAGATAATTACTGCATTATTCACTTTTATAACAAAGGTATTATTCAGAAAGAAATTATCCGGATTTCTTTAACTGCATTATTGGCTCAGATTCAAACGGATACTATAAAACGTGTGCATCGGTCATTTATCGTAAATCTAGAAATGATAACAAAATACAAAGGGAATGCCTCCGGTTATAAGATCTCACTAGAAAATCTCGAAAAAGAGCTAATGGTTTCAAGAAATTACATTGAGTCTATTGTTCCTATTCTAAAAATGATTGTCGCTCGTCCCTAACCATTGTCAACCGCCACATTGCGTTAATTTATATTCCTTCTTGTTCTACTTTTGACAAAAAATAAAAAAGTATGAACAGATTAAGATTTTATTCAGTTTTCATTATTGGGTTTACAGTCTATTTTTTCATTGATGCCAATTTCTTTTCATTTTTAAAAATGCAAATCACATCATTAACAGGGTCGAAAGCAATTGGACATATTTTAGCTTATTCAACAACAATATTACCCTTGTCGATGACAGTCGCTATTTTACACAAGAGTTACGATAACATTCCTAAAAAACTTGGGCTTTCCGCCAGTATAATCACCGGAATTACTTTTGCGTTTCTCTGTACATTACCAATGTTAGTTGCCTATGGAATTAAGTTTAGTTATCAACAACAATTGTCTTTCAATACCATAATTATAAATACTATTTCATCTGCATTTTTTGAAGAAATCATCTATCGTGCATTCCTGTTTGGACAACTATACCGTTTTACCCGATTGGGATTTTTGCCATCGGTTTCATTGGGGTCTATTTTATTCGCAATAGCGCATTTATACCAGAGTACGGACATCTTAGAACTTATCGGCATATTTTCTATTACCTTCAGTGGGTCAGTTTTGTTCTCCTGGATTTATTCCGAATGGAAATTTAACTTATGGACTGCGATTTTTTTACATTGTTTTATGAATCTATACTGGCTGATTTTTGATATCGATAGTAACGTATTAGGAGGAACGTATGCTAATATTTTTCGGTTTTCAACGGTCTTCCTGGCAATTTTTGGAACCATTTACTATAAAATGGAAAAGAAAATCCCTTTTGAAATCGGGCGAAAAACGTGGTGGATAAAACCTGGTTTTTAATTAGAATCACGTTTAACCTTGCCAGCCAGTTGGATATTACGCTTCGAACATGCCGGCTATTTTGGTCTGTTAGCGCCAGCGATTAAGGTTTAAATGATGCCACTTTATTAGTTTAGTCTGCGTTCATCTATCCGTCTTTTAAGGTCCACATTGTGCCACTTTAAATCTCAAGAAAGAAATATCTTAAATCGTCATAAACATTGTCTCTGATCAAAATTAACAATAAGTGATTATTTGGAAGATAGTAACATTACCGATCACAACTCTCAATCCAACGACCGATCGCATTTGCATGTGTATCAAGATATGGCGTACTACCCTTCCATATAGGCAAATTTAAATCTTCATCCAGTTCTGAAACATAAATGTAACCAACTGGAAGGCTTTCCCAAATAATGGTATACTGGTAATATTCATTGATATCTGCAATTTCTATTTCGCGAGTATCGACTGTGAATTGATATGCCATGTACATAATGTTTATTACACTAATATATATAATTATGTTGAGTTATTTTCCTCCCATCCCCTATCCTTTAAACATCTAGCAGGCACAAATCAACGAGAAAAATAGTAGGTACTTCTGTTCGTCTCTGCAACGCTGAGCGGTTTGCAAAAAGAGAGTTTGTTATGAGGAACTGTTCGCAACCGTACGCCTACCGTTCGATATTGAACGCTTTTATCGATAACAAACTTCCAAATCATTGACAACAACACTGTAGCCCTTACCATCAATACTGGCATAAATTTGGAAACATCCGCTTTAATATTTAATATTAATATATTATTGACAAATTGTTGATCGATAAGAAACCACACTTACCAGATACAGTCCGAAACCAATTTATGAAGAAAACGCTCCTCTTTTACATTCTGCTATTAACGTTAGTTACATTCGGACAAGCCCAATCTCAAACCACCCGCTTCAATATCAAAGATTCCAAAAGCCAGGTTGCTTTACCTGCAGTTAGCTTCACCATCACAAGAGATACTGTATTTAAGAAAGTACTGTTGACAGATCAAAATGGCAGGATACTTATTCCTGGCTTACCCGCAGGCCAGTACCACATCAAAACTTCTTACGTAGGATATTCGGCAATGGATACAACTCTAAAGATCACAGAACAGCAGGAGATTACGCTTTTTTTGAAAGAAGAAAGTATTTCATTAAAGGGTGTTTCAGTACAGGGTAAAAAGAAATTTATTGAGAATAAAAATGGCAATTTCATTATGAACATACAGGAGAATACCCTCGCAAAAACTTCAAATACCTGGGAGGCTTTAAAGTTTGGTCCTCTGGTAGAAACCGGACTGGATGCGACCCTGAAAGTAGCAAATAAAGCCGCAACTGTTTTTATTGACGGCCGGCAGTTGTTTCTAAGCGGTGACGACCTGATGAGATATTTGGAAAACATTCCTGCAGCCAATATAGAAAAGGTAGAAATTTCTTCGCACCCTGGTGCTAAATATGATGCGAATATTGGTGCTGTGATCTTAATTACTACCACTAATATGAGATACGAAGGTTTAAAGGGAACTTTAAGTCTATCCAATACTAACGGAGTGTATTCCAGATATAACGGCGGCCTCACAATCGATGGAAAAAAAGGAAAAATTACTTCGCAGGCCGGCTATAATTACGGGCAACCAAAGATTGAAAATACCATGGTTTTAAATACCTCAATAAATTCTAAAAACCTGCCCTGGCAGGTGGATCAGACTGGCCTAAATAAAAGTGATCGTCATCGTGTTTTTGGTAATCTGGGCGTAGATTTTGATCAGAACAACCAGCTTACAGTGTATGCCGAATACGCACCAAACAATACGGATAACTTTATTAATGGTAATAATGGCATTTATACTGCTGAACGGAGACAATTACAAGACTCGGTATGGCAAAGTTCCAATGCGGTAAATGCCACTTCGAAAACTTTTTCATCACAGGCAAAATATGATATTAAATGGGACAGCACCAGGCAAAGTCTAAAATTTATAGTGGCTTATTCCAAAAATAATAACGACAACACCATCATCAACGACCTTTCATATTACAACAGCGAAAGTATGCTGCTGCCAAAAACGCCATTTTATAAAGCAATGTTGCCGGGCAATACTAATTTCGTGACGCTTTCTGGTCAGTATGTCCGTCCCTTGTTAAAGGGCGAATGGATTTCTGGCGCGAGATATTACAATACAATCCTGGAAAATGAAAACCTGGGGCTCACATATACGGATGCGGGAAGAACGTTAAATGAAATGGTAAGCGACAGGATCAATTTCAAATACAATGAGATCAACTATGGCCTGTTTACTTCCTGGGAAGCCCAGGTGAAATCATGGTATTTTCAGTTAGGATTAAGGGTTGAACAGAACCAGGTGTTTTCTCAAACCAATGGCAGTGGCAGAGAAAAAATATACGATAAGCTCACGCCCTTCCCTACTCTCTATATACAGAAAAAACTCAATGAAAAGAATGCTCTGGATATCAGTTACAGCAAGCAGATTTCGCGGCCCGATTACAATCTGCTAAATCCATTTTCAAGATTCACGGATAATACGGTTGCCAATTTTGTGGGAAACAGCGAAATCAAACCTTCGAGGAACCACAATATCAATTTAAGCTGGACATACAATAACAACCTGGTATTTAGTGCTGTTGCGGTAGTATTTAACGACTTAATTTCATCTGTGCTTGCGCAAAATGGTCAGGGCCTGCTGCAGCAGCAATATGATAATTTCAACGGGGCTTATTATTATCTGGGAGGGTATTATTCTTTACAACCTTTTTCTTTCTGGCAGTTAAGGATCAATGCCAGGCTGATGACTATAGATTTGAAACCCTATGGTAATTTGCCTTTGTCCAGCTCTAATATCAACCTTTACGGAAACGTCAATAATGATTTTACCTTACCTAAAAACTGGAAAATAGGCATAGGTTTTAGTGGAAGTAACGTTAACAGTGATCAGCTATACCATCATTTGGGTTATAGTAATATGAGCGCAACTCTTGTCAAAGAATTGAAAAAACCGCAGCTGACCTTGTACATAAGGGGCAACGATATTTTCAAAGGCACTTATGAAGGTGAAAGGGCTTTATGGCTGCCATATCAAAGCAGGTCTTACAATGACACGCGTACGATAGCTTTTGGCCTCACTTACAGATTTGGAAAACAAACTGTAAAAGCTAAAGACGTGAATAAGGATGATAGCTTGAATGAAGCTAATCAACGGATAAAATAAAGCCCTGCTTATTCGGAATTGGGTAGTAGAGTATCGTAATACCGCCGTTAAGCTAAACTTTTAAAATAAATCGAAAATTTAATGAATAAAAACATTTTTATATTTACCTATTTTATCTACTTTTAGAATTAATAATTATTTTATCCAATATTTATTAACGCTCAAATATGTCAATTTCTCTCCGAACAGCTTTTCTTTGGCTTGTTGTTCTATTATTGTACGGCTGTGAAAAAGATAAAGGTTACGGAAGTGAAGATAACTTTATTGATCAGCCAGAACAATTATCGGAACTGAAAGCAGAAGTATCAGCAGCTGGCACTCAGTTTATAGAATTACAATGGCCTGTCGTAAAAAATACGCACTTCAAAGATGTTACCTATGCGCTGTATCTGGACGGCTTAAAAGTTATTGAAGGCATAACGACTACCAAATACAGCCTGATCAACCTCAAGGCAGGACAAAAGTACACGATCAAGATCAGCGCCTCCAGCGAAGGTAAACAGCTTGAACAGCTTATTACGACCAGTACACTTACACCCTCTACCGGAAACCCTGGTATTTATCAGGAATATAATTTACACAACTATTCAACGATAACCGGACCTACCGCCCTCCATCAACTGGCAGATGGCGGACACCTTGTTGTTAGGCTCCTGCTGCATCCGGGCACATTCGCAAATGAGAATTCTAAGGTCGTGGTATTCAAATTTGATAAATCAGGAAATATGCTTTGGTATAGATTGTTATCTGCCAGGGCCTACAACTTTTCAACATACGGTGAATTTTTTGTGACTTCAAACAAGGAAGACCAGGAGGGTTTGTTGTTCGTGCAGAATTCTGTTGTCAAATTTTCAATTAAAACCGGTGAGGTTTTATTGGAAAAAAGTTATGCCGACCGGCTGCCGGAACAGAGTTTTGAATCTATTTTTAACTCCTCGGCACAGGAAGTTATTGCAGGCACATCAACAGGCAGTCTGGTATCTATCAACCCGGGCGATCTAAGCCTGATCTGGCACCAGCCCAATACCAACCAGTTAGGCTCTATTGTAGCAATTAATGTTGATTCCAAAAAGAACATCTATTACATTTTTAGGAATACGAACGAACGGAACACCAGTATAAGGGTTCATAAGTGCGATTCAAGGGGGCAATTTCTAAAGAATTTTCTGTTTGATGGAGCCCTCCCTAATGAATACAACCTGGGCTTCTGGATGACTTCCCTGCTTGTTGACGAACAAGATAATTTATATCTGTTCGGGCGCAATTCAGACTTTGATTTCCTCCGCTATTTCAAATTCAGCACAGATGGTACAGTGCTGAAGAAAAATGAAAAGTCTGATTATTTGTCGGCAGATAAGGCATTCTTCAATAACAAAGGAGAGATTGTAGTAGTGGGCCAGGTAGATGGCGGAGGACTAAATACCTATGCGGGACTTTACATATTTGATAAGGATATGAATATCAAATCAAAACGTTATTACACAGAAATACCGCCCCATATTTTAAGGGGAATCAGTGGAAATGCTGATGGATCGTACAATATCTTCTTAAACTTTATGCAGACTTACACTTATGATAATCCAAATTTTGTATTCATTAAAACTGATGCAGATGGGAAGATATAGATGGACTATGCTGCTCCTTGTGTTATGCACATTCTGGTCTTGTAAAAAATCTGAAAAGGTTGACCCTGTAATTAATGTCGAGAATGTTTTTGTCACGTTCGTCAGATCCAATCAAATTGATATCACGTTTAACCTTTCAGATCTGGGGTATCAGGAAGCGGGTGTAAGCTATTATAAAAAATCGGCACCAGATGAGCCAGTTTTGGTGAAGGCCATCAGGGAAAATGATCAGATGCGGCTTTCATTACAAGGCCTTGAGCCAAGTACAGAATACGGGTTTAAAGTATTCTACATGCAGAACGATGCAAAAAAAACAGGTTCGAAGGAATTTACAGTAAAAACTTTGTCGAGTGAACTTGCCAAATTCGCACTTGAGGTGAAAAGTCCAACAATCAATTATTTAGAAGACGGAAGTTTCAGTGCAGACATTGAGGGCGAAAATCTGAATAACCTCAATCTATCAGAACTGATTATCAAAGTAAATGGTACTGTTGTATCAATGGGTTATCCTACACTGATAGCAGGTAACAGGTATAAAATCACCGTTACGGGAAAAGTTAGACCCGTTAACGCCTACAATTCGTTTAGCGGACTTTATCAGGGAAAGGATATCTTTTTCCAATCGGTTCAATTTATTGGAAATGGCGATAGTTACACGCTTACTTACACCCCAACCAATTTAAAGGGCTCATTTACTTCCATTTTTAACAATGAACTCTACTATTTTTACGAAAAACAGGTTTTCAAATTGGATATTGGTGACGAACGCATGGTTGCTCAGAGCAATATTCCGGAAGGAACCATAAATTCAAATACTGTCGGGATACAATTCGACGGACAATTGTTTTTCCTGCCCGTAGAGAAAGGCAATTATCCCAATCCAAATGACCTGGCAAACTATTATAATTATCCGGAAGTCTATTCATTTATCCCGGGATCCAATACCCTGAAGATCTTCCCTTTTAAAGAGCACAACTATCCAAAAAGCGACCGTAGCCTCACAAACAATAACTATTTTATCCATAAAGGCGAGTTATATCTGGTCTACAGTTTGGTTGATGATTATCCTTCAGCCCCTGGTTTACCGCTCAAACAAGACGATTACATTTATCACTATAACAAAAGCACAAAACAGTTTGATCTTAGCTTAAAGATGGCGACTGAGATCATCAATTTCCATTTCGTTTCCGTTAATAACCAAATGTATCTTCTTGGTCTTGTCCCCGTATATGATCAGGGTTTCAAACTCACAGCCACGTTTGCAGTTTTTAAGGTATCGGACAACTTTACACTGGAGCAGATTTACAAAGCAGGAACGGTAGCAACACCACAAACCTTTATCACCAAACATGTGGTTGCATCGGACAATAAAATACTGATAGCTTGCGATTTAGATGATTACAAAATATTTGATCCTTCGAATCTAAAACTTTATCAGGTGTATTTGAAGAATTACGTTTCCAATAGCTATCTGGGCGGGTTTTTCACCTATAACAATAAGTTAAACCTCAATACCGATCAATCATTCAGCAGTAAGACAATTTATGAGATATCGATCAACAAGGGAAATTAGATGTGTTAAAATGATGCTGTTGACATTGCTGTTGATGGTATTGATGGCTTGCAAAAAAGACGTCCAAGGTGTTCCTGTTGATGCATTTGCGCAGGTTAATCCCGAAATCTTATACAAAGAAGGAATTTGCAGTATACAGTTTACCCTTCAGGAATACCCTTACAAGGAAGTTGGTTTAAGGGTGGCGACAAGCAAAACTTTATTACATCTGAATCAGGGCCTGACAGTAGAAATTGCCAATCCGGTTAGTGCAAACAGGTATGCTGTCTTTTTTAATACGCTGTTGGCTAATAAGACCTATCACTACCAAATCTATGTTAAAGACTCGGCATCAGCAAAAGAAGTCTATTCAGATGTCTATTCATTCACGACCAATCCTTAACGGCCCAAATATGCCTAGAAACTACTTCTTCCTGTTACTGATAACTTTACTATTTGGATTAGGTTCCTGCTCTAAAGATGACATAGGGCCTTTACTGCTTGACAAATATGAACCAACGATTGCTGCGGCAGATTCTACTGGTCTGGATTTTTTTATGGATCTGAACGCACGTGCTTTGCAAAGCGGAGAACGTGGGGAATGGAAAATACTAAACGGAACCACGATGGATACTTTTGTCTACTTTGAGGATAAAACTAATCCTTTTACCCGATTCAAGGGATTACCCGGGGAGGAATATACACTGGAATGGAAACGTTGGGACCGGGATGGAAAAGTTACTGCAGTAACAAGTAAGGTAAAAATCCCTGAACTGGTTATTGAAATTTAAGACTATACACCTTCAACATTTCAAACCATCAGGACACTATCAGTTGATACTAAATATCGGGGCATATGGTCTTTTCAGGGAGTTTATGCACAGCTGAGCTCCAGATATACCGACGGTCATGCCGAGCCAACGGAGAACAAACCAGTTATAGAATTACATGGTTATGCCAACACTTCATATACGGCAATATTCAAATATACTTATGCAGGAAAAGTGTATGAAGTTCGTAAATCGATCAGGACCGGGAACTATACGGAAGACGAAGGCTTGTATTTACTTCAATTGTCACGTGAAGATAGCAGGGTGGTAACAAATAATGTGGGCAATATTATTGAACTCAACTTGCAGGCATCAGCCATTGCCTGGATATTTGCAGAGGACAAGAAATACCCGTCCTTGTCAGCCTTTAAAAAATTACGAAAGTTGGTACTGGGAGGTTCAAGTTTAGCCCTGATAGCCCCTATAATTAGCGATAATTATTTTGATCTGGAAGAATTGAGTATGGACGCAATGGGATACAGTACGGTATTTCCAGAGAGTTTTGGCAACCTGACCAAATTAAAAACCCTGCTTTTTTCCCCAAGGAATAGTGCATCACCATACAATGAAGTGTTACTCCCGAAATCATTTGCCAACCTGAAATCATTGGAATCTTTTAATGTCCTTCATTCGGGGTATGTGAATTTCAATGGGACACTGGGCAAATTATCAAGTCTAAAGGTGCTAAACACATCAATCACCAGCATTACAGAAGATATTGGAGATTTAAAAAATCTGCAGCATATAGAGTTGTATAGCAGGAGTTCTGCATTTCCACAACGATTTAGCGAGTGTAGGTCCTTAATCTTTGCCCGTTTAACATTTGATGCTGCTGCTGCTGGTAACGTTGTGATGTCGCCGAAAATTGGAGATCTGAAAAAATTGGAGACGCTGGAGATTACTACCAATACACTATATGGACTTCCGGATTCGTTCTCAGGATTATCTTCACTAAAATCCTTAAGTATCAGCGGAACGGGCCTGCAATCCATTCCTGAAAACTTTGGGGAGCTGCATAATCTGGAATCACTCACCCTTTACGGTAATTACGCTAAAATCCCCAAAAGTATTGGAAAGTTGAGTAAACTAACAACCTTGTTTATGGCAGGCGGCGCTGAATCACTTCCCGAAAGCTTTGGAAACCTTTCTGCCCTCACCTATTTCAATGCAAGTTATAGTAGTCTTAAATCATTACCTGGCAGTATTGGCAAACTGAAAAAACTGAGGGAAATTAATCTTCAGTCCAGCAAAATAGAAAGTTTGCCTGCATCTTTTGCTAATCTGGATGCTTTGCAGATACTAAATCTAAGTACTACACAATTGAAAACTTTCCCGGTTGCTATCATTCCGCTAAAAATGATTACAACTATTACCTTGCATAACACAAATACAGGAGATATACCTGATGACATTGCTAAAATGAAAACTGGTGTTGTTTTCAATTTTTACAATATACCTAATCTCACACTGGATCATCTGAAATATATACTGAGCATTAGCAAAGGAAAAGTATTCTCCACTAGTTTCGGCTACTTTTTTTCGCCAACTACTTAAACGGAAGTTACTGACTATGCCGATCTACAATTAATAATTCTGAAAATATTGTTTCATGATATGTTCTTCCATCTTGATACGTATGGCCAGCAAAATTATATAGAGCGGAAAACCAATGATTAGACTATAGCTGGCATGGAGAAACAATCCCAGCCCTATAAGCTCCGGAACTATGCTTAGGTAATAATTAGGATGTTTAAAAACCTTGAAAAGAAGACCCCGGTTTAAAGACTGTCCTGATTTCTTCGCGATGAACAACTTCACCGTCCAAAACTTTCCTAATGAAAAAATGACTGTATATAAGATACACATGGCGAAAGTCATGAGTGCCGCACCTAACATCGAAAGCTCATCACAGTAAAAAAAACCTTTGGTATACCCTTCGGCTATACAAGCGAAATAAAAAACGAAATGGGCAATAATTAGTAATGCTGAGTTCCGCTGCCCATATTCTGTAGCCCCCAACATTTTCAGCCTCTTTTCATTGTGTTTCGAGATCAACAGGCTTGCAAAGCGAAGTAATAAGAATAGATAAAAAACAATCGGAAGTATTGTGCACATAGTTTTATTTTTTTTCAAAAATATAGGTTCTAATGGCTATACGACTTACCCTAATATGGGGAGAACATTCTAATTCCCGGGGATTAAAACAACATTTTAGGGCATTTAGAAATGGTTTTGAACAAGCTTTCTTTGTAAAGAATTTTCAATTCTATATTATTATGAAACATAAATTTCTTTTTCTACTCCCTTTCGTATTGCCTGTATTTGCCATGTATTCATGCAATTCCACTACTCAGGAATCTGAGAAAACAGCTACGTCAGACACTATTACCATTGACAGTCTGGAGCATTTGGGTGGTTATCTGGTAACTATAAGCGGTTGTAATGACTGCCATAGTCCAAAAATGTTTGGACCAGCTGGACCGCAGTTACAGCCAGGTAAATTATTATCAGGTTATCCAGCTGACCGTCCTGCCCCAGCGTTTCCTAAAAAAATGGTATCAAATGGTTTTGTTGTGGTAAATGCTGACATGACCTTAGCTATGGGCCCATGGGGCTCAAGTTTCTCTGCAAATATTACATCAGATGCTACTGGAATTGGTAACTGGAGCTATAAACAGTTTGAGACAGCGATCAGACACGGTAAATTTAAAGGCCAGGAAGATGGCAGGCAGCTGGTTCCTCCTATGCCCTGGCAAAATTTCAAGGTTTTAAAAGACAATGATGTCAAAGCCATCTTCGCCTATTTAAAATCTACTAAACCAGTAAAAAATATTGTACCGGGTTATATTCCGCTGAAACGCTAATGACTACTAAAATTAAATATACAGCTATGGAAAATGAATATTGGCTTTTAGGTATTCACAGGACAATAATCGCAGAAGGAAAAGATACGTGCGACCAGTACGATTTCATTGAAGCGATCGGCGAGCAAGGGATTAAGACACCGCCTCATATCCATAAAAACTATAGTGAAACGGAATATGTGATAGAGGGCGAATTGACAATCTTTACTGACGAAGAGACGATTACGCTCAAAGCCGGCGAGGGATATACCATTCCAAAAGGAAAACCACACGCATTATCTTTCACCGGAAGCCCTCTGACCAGGACAATCACTATTTTTTCACCCGCTGGCTTTGCAGATGTTATCCGATTATCAGGAATCCCAGGAGAGTATTCTGCAGGCCTACCCAATGCAAAGACAGATATGAAGCTTTTTGTGACGCTTTCAGAAAAGATCGGGGATTTAACATTGGGCACGGCAGGTACGCTTCCATAGGTCCCGTTGAAGCTGATGATTCCAATGAATATAGGTTAGTTATCTACCCTATATCGGTGATTTTCAAGCCATGTAGGTTTACTGACTTTTGCAGGTAATAAACTAGATCTCAACAGTACTATAATGAACATACAATTAAAAGAAATCGCATCAGTAACGATGACACTTTTTGCTACCATTGATGTGTTGGGAGCTGTGCCTGTTATTATTGACCTTCAGAAAAAAGCAGGAAAAATAGAATCCGGCAAGGCAAGCTTAATTGCTATGCTTTTGATGGTAGTGTTCCTCTTCGTAGGTGATCACCTCTTAAATATGATTGGAATTGACATCTCCTCCTTTGCCGTTGCCGGTTCAGTGATCATTTTTCTGATCGGACTGGAGATGGTAGTTGGAATGAAGATTTTTCAGGAGGAAACCTTTCATACCATTTCTATCGTTCCACTGGCCTTCCCGCTGATTGCTGGAGCAGGCACGATGTCAACGCTGTTGTCACTGAAGACACAGTTTGATAACTGGAACATTGTAGCGGCGATAATGATCAATGTGTTATTTGTCTTCATCGTACTAAAGAACACATACAGGATAGAGGTGTTGCTTGGCAGTAAAGGGCTAGCTATTATCCGCAAGGCTTTTGGACTAATTCTTCTTGCCATGGCCATCAAATTGTTCAAGGTAAACATCGTGCTCTGATTGATGAAATTTTCAGCATGTTTGGTACAGCTTGTAATAAGTTTTGATTTGCTAGCTGGCACACTGAATTATCTCAGTGCTGCCCTATCAATAACTTTTGGAGTAATTTACTTATTCAAACGCTCCTTTTTGCAGTATCATCAGGATGCGGTGCGAAGGACCTGGTACCAATTGGAATCTGGCCTGCAGATATTAATACTAGCTCTGATGAGGGCCGTCAGTGGCGGGGCCTTACTATTAGGCTTTGTGATTATCACACTGCAGCGTCAATTCGACCGTAGCCACGCATCGTGGATTCCTACCACCATACTCATAAGTGCTTGCATTTTGTCGCTATGCTCCTTATATGCAATGTGGCTGGTGCGCAGCCGTACAAACGGACGTCCGCCGGCATTTGCGATTATCATCAGTCTGGTGCTGGTGCTAATCGCTTATTTACTTAATTCCGGTAGTGTTATTCCCTACTCCGGAATGTAATTGTTTGATAACCCAACCTGCTGGTACTTAAAAATTGAACCAGCCATAATCAGGACTATATTTGTATTATGGCTGCTACAGTTTCAAATTTGGCAGTTGCAGCGCGATTACCAATTCTATTTAGTAGCGTAAGCATTCATAAATTACCCTGCAAAAAGTATTTTATCAAACTTTAAAGTTTTATTATCTAATACTTTAAAGAAGTAAATTGTCGCCGATTCGTCCTCACTGATTCCTTCGCCATTTTCGTCGGTGTCACCTGAATACAACACAGATAGTTGAAGGGTTGCGCTTGCCTTATCGTAATCAGCAAACATATGAAAGCTTTGGCCTCCTTCTCCAATTTCTGGAGTAGTATATTCTCCAGTTTTGTAGAGCTTTTCACTAATCCCTGGCGCTTAAACTTTTAATAAATGAGATGTGTTAGATACACATGGTATCCATTTAAGGGAGTGGTAAGCAAAACATACTACATGTTGGAAATCAAAAATCCTAGCGAGAACACTGTAATAATACAGAGCACCAATAGTAAAAGACCCGTGTATGAAATAACATCAAGGCGCAATACATCGCTATCTGGCTAATTTACTACCTAAGAAGTAAATTTACGATATACAGCTAAATATCAATCAGGAAATCAACTACATCACATTGACTTACAACACTTTAATATAGGCTTGGTTATTGGATATTATAGGTATCATTAAACAATTGATTATGGAAAATGTAAACTGGACCACTAAATTAAAAAAAACACTATTTGCCACAGTAGTGGCTATTGTAACTTTGTCAACTACCATCACGCTGGCGCAAACAAAAGCTAAGGTGAAAAATATTGTGATAGTGCATGGAGCTTTTGCTGACGGCTCTGGCTTTAATGCAGTATTTGATATACTCACTAAGCAAGGGTATAACGTTAGCATAGTGCAAAACCCATTGACATCATTAAAAGATGATGTTGATGCAGCTAACAGGATCATCAACAAACAAGATGGCCCGGTTATATTAGTAGGGCACTCATGGGCGGGAACCGTAATTACTGAAGCGGGAAATAATCCGAAGGTAGTTGGATTGGTGTACCTTGCAGCATATGCTCCGGATGCAGGAGAAACCACCCTTCAATGGGCAACATCCCAGCCTACTGCGCCAGAATATGGCATATTGGATCCTGATGAAAACGGCGTAGTTTATTTTGACAAAGCTAAATTTCATGCTGGTTTCTGCGCAGATGTGAGCAAGGAAAAGGCTGCCTTCATGTACGCTTCACAAGGACCAATATTTGCCAGATGTTTTACTGATAAAGTAACCACTGCTGCATTCAGAACTAAACCGAGTTATGCTATTGTTGCAACGGAAGATAAAGCGATCAACCCAATTATCGAGCGCAATATGTATAAGCGTGCAGGAATGAAAGTAATTGAAGTTAAATCGAGCCACGTTGTGTTTTTATCTAACCCGGACAAAGTTGCCAATTTCATTGTCACTGCTACTTCTAACACTAATGGTAAATAAATCCACGAAATTATACTCAAGCAACAAAATCAGGCGATCCTGATTTTGTTGCTGTAAATCGTGAACGATCATTATTTTACATGCAAGGATAGGTCAATTTTAGAGTTGGATTTTAGAGTTTCAAAATAACAAGCGGAAACAATTAAAAATATTATTATCGCTTTTTGCATGCCTACATCCTGGAAGCCTGCGCCAGTGCCTGCGTGTCCAGATACTCCCGAACCTTCGCCACTTTACCATTGCTTACCGTAATAGCAATGATAAAATGGTCTGTAAATGGCTTGTTGGTGGCTTTGACCTTCCCCGTGCTGAAGCCAATGACCAGAACCCGATCACCCTGTGCTACAAACTCGGGAGGTTCCGGGAATGAAGTTTCCAGCATTTCGGTGGACGTCTGAACCAGATTCAATAATCCAGCGTGCCCACGGCGCGTGCCTGCCAGTGCCCAGGCCGCGCCTGGAGTAATCCACTCAATATCTTCAGCAGCCAAAGCCAGCAGGCCTTGTTTATCACCGCTGCCGAACGCCGCAAAGAAATCCTTTACAATCCGCGCGTTCTCTTGTGTTACATCGTCTTTCATAGTCCTAATTGCAGAATTTAAAAACCGTACATACCACCCGAAACGCCAATTTGCTCTCCGGTGATCCATGCTGCGTCATCTGAAGCCAGGAATAAAGCAGCTTTCGCAATATCTTCAGGCTTGCCTCTGCGACCTAGCGGTGTTTTGGCAACAAACATTTTTTCATAGTCACTACCTGGGGTTACACCTGCGCTCGCTGCACCTTCTGTATCAGTAGCGCCTGGCAAGATAGAATTGATACGAACATTTTTTACACCCAGTTCTTTTGACAAAGCAATTGTCATTGCGTCTAGTGCCGCTTTAGTGGCAGAATACAAGGAAGCGCCCGGAAGAGGGTATTTGCTGGCAACCGAACTGATGTTGATGATATTGCCGCCCTTATCACCAAAGGCTTTTAAGGATGCCTGGATAGTTAATATTGGGCCCAAAACATTGACGTTGAAATGCTGATGGAAAGCTGTTACCGAAATCTGCTCAACAGGTAAGTATCCCTGATGGACAGCGTTGTTTACTAAAATGTCGAGCGTGCCAAAAGCCGTATTGGCTTCTTCAAACAGTCTTGTCACATCGGCCTCATTTGATACATCGGCTTGTACGGCAATAGCCTGGCCTCCGTTGTCGGTTATCTCCTTAACTACCTTGTCCGCTGCATCTTTACTTTTGGCATAATTCACCACTACTTTTGCACCCGCTGCGGCGAAGTGTTTTGCAATAGATGCGCCTATTCCTTGTGCTGCACCGGTAACTACCGCTACTTTGTTTTCTAATTTACTCATGATTTCTATAGCTTAATAAATTCATATTCTTCAGGTGTATTTCTGTTTCTGAAGTATATTCAAATATGCAGACCTCTGACGAACTGAATATTGACTTGAATCATTAAGTAGGTTTGACTTAGGGCAGCGCGATAGGTTGACTTACATCAAGTTTTTTGGCTAACAAATTGTAAAAAAGAAACTTACGCTAAACGTGAAATACCCGCGACGCTAAATAACTGAAAGATAAAAACGTCAGGTTTCCCGTTTCCGAGCAATTTCTTTGCATTAATCAATGCTTTATCAACAGCATGCTGAAACAAAACTTTTAAAGCTGGCGCCTCTGGGAAATAAGATTTATTTAACGGAGTTTTTTCTTATCCTGCTCAAAGTTTCGGGGGATAAACCGAGATAAGAAGCGATCATGTTTTGCGGGAACCGTTTTAGAAATTGCGGATAATTGCTAATCAGGTCTTCATACCGCTCTTCAGCGGTATAAGTAATAGCTGCCTGCATTCTTTTCTGGTTTGCAATGGTATAATTTTGACTGATGATGTTCTGCATTGATGCAAATGCAGGAATATCTTTAAGAAACTCCTCAATCTGAGCATTGGTAGATTGAAGCACCTCGAGATTCTCCAGGGCCTCAATATTGAAACGGCTGGGCGTTAACAGATAAAAGCTTTCAAAATCTGCCAGCCACCAATTTTCCACAGCCAGTTTCAACACATTTTCGTGCCCCTTCTCATCTACGGTAAAGGTCCGGGCGGATCCTTTTACAATAAATGCAATATATTTACATACGTCCCCTTCCTGTAAAAAGTATTGCCGTTTCCTCAACTTCCTGGGCTTGAAATGTGCCATCAGCAAATGCTTGTCGTCATCTGAAAGCAGTTTGCCTGATATATCCTGAATGTAATCGAAAAACGCTTCAAAATTGGCCATTGTCATTCTATAATAATGCGCAATTTACTTAAGCTGCCTCATAAAAACTAAAAAAAACAGAGAACGAAAATCTGGAAGTATACTTAATGGTGGATAGGAGTTATATCTGTGTTTTCAAGTAACGGAAAAGAATGTTACTAAAGATATCCGGATCATTATATATATGTTATATTTGATTTCAACAATTTATACTTATGGAATTAGAAGCAAATAAAAAGTTTATGAATTACTTTATTGAAGAAGTAATAAATAATAAAAATTTAGATGCTGCTAACGATCTCGTAGCCGAAGATTTTATAGAAGAAATTCCCTTTCCCGGCCAGGGACCAGGGAGAGCGGGGTTAAAATTTGCGCTTCAGTCGATGTTTACCGGATTTCCAGACATGACCTGGACGGTACAGGAACAAATTGCGGAAGGTGAAAAGGTGGTAACCAGATTTACCTGGACGGGCACTCATAAAGGTGACTTTATGGGAATACCGCCAACAGAGAAAACAGTAGAAGTTTGGGGAGTAGTTATTGATGTGGTTAGAAACGGATTGTTTGCTGAAAGCAGGATAATAATGGATACTGTTAGCTTATTACAACAGTTGGGCATTATGCCTCCACCTCCAGCTGGGTAATTAAAAATATCCCTAACCCTTTAACTGTTCGTTTCGGTACAGTATTAGCGAACCCTCAACCATGACCTCCCGTTCTCTGTCATACCACTGGAATGTATCTTCAGGATATTGAGTATCCGATTGCGCAAACTTGTAGCCATAGAACCTGTAACCAGCAGGGGCTACATTCTTGTAAAAGTAAACCAGGTCGTTGCTCACCTTAATATGCAAATATCTAAGTTCAGCGTCCTTGTCTTTCACTAATAGTTCTGTCCCGGCAAGGTACCACTGGGAATTTTTGAATTCGATGTTTCCTTTCGTATTTCCATCAGACTTCTCCACTTCAAATACACCAGTTTCAGGAAAGTAAGGGACGGCGACATCGTCACCACCTTCAGCGAATATATTATTCCCTTCTACCAAAGCTTTTAAGCTACCCACTATCTCATTCATCTTCGACACATTATCACCCGACAAGGAAGTGGTTTGCAGTTGTTGTTCCAGTTCGCTAATCAGACTAAGGGCTTTTTCTCTCATACTCCGGGTAAGATACAAATTTATGTAATAAGTAGATCGTTAAGGATCATAGGGACTTTCTCCAGATCTCCCGAACCAGGCCCCTTCCACGTTTTAGCAATGCTGTTAATGTGGGATATTTTGGTTTCGACTACAGCTCATAGTTTAGCACCATTTCGCATGATGTGGTAGTGGATACTAATATAAATATGAAACAAGCGAAGTCAAGGAACCTATTTCTTAGGTTTCGGCTTAAAAAAGTGTGCAGAAATATCACCCGGATCCTGTTCCTTCAATCCTTTGTAAACAATTTCAGCCATCTTCCTGGCACCAAGTTCACTGAAATGGGTATTATCAACCTTGCCATCCGGAAAATTGGGATGTTCACCAGGGTTTAAATTGTGAAAAAGCCATTTAGAATGCTCAGGACCAAAGCTTTTAAGTACCTCCTGACTTTGGGTATCCAGGTCAATGAGTACCACGTGATCTTCAGTGGCCACCTGGCGGACTAATGCGGAATATACCTTATGTGTATCTTCTAAGTTGCCTGATGTGTCAAAACTTCTTCTTGCCGGAGGTGTAATCAATACAGGGATTGCCTGCTTGGCTTTGGTATCTGCAATATACTGGTGAAGGTTCTTTTGAAACTCTTTCCCGGTTGTCGCCTGTGGTTTAGTTTTCACTTCATCATTATGGCCAAACTGAATCAGCACCAAATCCCCCTTGTTAAGTTCAGCCACAATTGGTTTCCATAGGTTATCGGCCATAAAGGTTTTTGTGCTTCTTCCATTCTGAGCACGGTTGGCTACAATAGTACTGGCAGTATCGAAGAATTTGGAGAAGGGCATTCCCCATCCATTCTCTGGATAAGCCGCAAGCGGCTTTATAGAAACCGTCGAATCACCAATCAGATAAATGTGCATTTTTTCCGCCTGAGGAAGAGTAAATGCCATGCAGGAAAGCAGGCCTGCAAAAAGGAATATTTTGGAAAAGTTGGTCTTCATAACGGCTTAGCAATTGACACTGTTTTAAAAATTTATATCGATAACAAACTATTTCCTTGCGACTAGCCTGGATTCAAGTTCAAGATGCATGCTTCTTATTTCAGCAAGCACAATTTCTGCTATCAGCCTCGCCCCATACTCGCTGAAGTGTGTGTTATCGTTTATACCATCGGGGAACTGGGGATTCGTGCCGGGCTGTGACACATTGAAAAGTAAGGTGGAATGGTCTGGTCCGTAAGATTGATAGAGGGCCCTGCTTTTGCTGTCGAGGTCGACCACCGGCACGTTGAATTCTTTCGCCAGCGACATCACGACGGCAGAATACTCAATGTGGGTTTCCATCACTTTCCCCTCCTTGTCAAACCTGCGCCTGGAAACGGGTGTAACCAGGATAGGGTTTCCACCTTTCTGACGGGTTTCAACAATAAACCTGGTCAGGTTTTTCCGGTAATCTTCAGGTGAGGTATACCGGTCTTTGTAAATCTCTTCTTTTGCCTCGTCATTATGTCCAAATTGCATAATCACATAGTCGCCAGGGTTAATCTTGGTGAAAATTGGATTCCATCTGTCTTCACTTAAGAAGGTACGGGTGCTTCTCCCCCCTTTGGCATGATTTTCAACTTTAACCGTTGGATTGAAGAAAACCGCAAAGGGCGTTCCCCATCCCGTGACAGGTGCCTGGGAATCTGGCTGGGTACAAACGGTGGAATCGCCGATCAGATAAATAACTATGTTTTTTTGGTCTTTAATCGAGAAGGAAAAAAGCGTCAGCAATACGCAAGAAAACGCTATCTTTTTTAGAAATTTCATGTTCGAATGTTTTTGGCTTAAATTGAAACAGGATCAATCACTTAAAAACCTTTTTCATAAATGCATCAAGATTTGCAACCATTGGGTCAAACCATGGCCTGTACAAACAAAATGAATGCGGAGTATCTGGAAAACTGATAATTTCCGTGTAAATGCCCTTTTTGTCCATTAGCTTTTTAAAATCATCTCGGCCGGCATGCATCCGTTCAACCGCGCTGTTTAAAAACAGGAAGGGTACTTTATTTTGTTCTGCATAGGTAAACGGACTGGCTTCTTTCCAAAGATCATATCGCTCCTTTTGGGTATAACCTATCCACCACAGGGAAGCCCCACCCGAAGGTTTCTCAAATTCTGATGATTCTGGATGTACAAAAGATAAAGTGCCGTCAATATCTATCACGGCTTTTACCGCTCCGGCAACACCGCTATTGCAATCGCTTTTATCAAAAATTGGCAAGCCTGAAGTGACGCCCGCTAATGCCGCAAGCTGTCCTCCTGCCGAAAAACCCATTACCGTCATCTTGTCCTTGTCTATGTTAAATTTCCTGGCATTGGCCTCCATCCATTTCAAAGCGGAATTTAGGTCGTTTATAGCTGCCGGATATAATGCCTCGGTTGACAAACGGTACTCTACTGTAAAACAGGTATAACCTAAAGCGGCAAGGTGTTGTGCCAAAGGAATATGTTGTGTGCGGTTTCCGGAGCGCCATCCTCCACCATGTACGATAAGTATGGGTGTTGAGGCTTTTTTCTGCCGCTTTGCCGGTTGAAATACGTCAACATGTAAATCACGGTTACCTATCCTGCAATATACCAGGTTACGCGCTTCTTTGACGGCTGGTGTAATGCTATCGGGCACGATTTTGATAAAAGGATAGTGCTTCAGATTTTGCCGGTAATCTTTCATGGTATTGTAACTGGTATCAGTAATACCAGTGCGCCACTCGAGATTTTGAGCGGCAGCACTGAAAGAGAGAAGCATTAAAAATAGCACAAAATGATTTTTCATAAGCATAAAATAGGTTATTGTTGCGCCAATCCATAACCATTGGTTACTTTACCTTTTGAGCCCCTCACGGTTTCTGAAGGAATAGGCCAGTAATATCTTGGCGGATCGCCGGCAGATGTAATGCCGGAAAGCAAGTTCCTTTTATACACGGCTTCATTGGTTACGATATCAATACCCCAGTTTGTCCGCACATAACCATTAGCCTGCAAGGCAAGGGCCTCTGCACTGGTTGGATTGATATAACGGAATAAACCTTTGATATCTACATTATGGTTGATGCCAACTACTTTACTGCTTACAGCAGCAAGGGTACTATAATTGTATTGCCCCCTCCATGCGGGATAAGTCGCTGTATTGGTAGTATCGGTACAATCAAAAGTCAATGGATTGCTGAGGTTGACCATTTTCGTCCAGATATAACTGGAGATGGTGTTGCCGTTGGCAAACTGATAAAACCCTTGGGAACGCAACCCGCTCACCATCGCTGTAAATTCCTGTTGGGCCGCAACTGCCCTTTCAGAAAAAGCCCCTGAACGGATCATGTCCCATCTGCGGGTACCTTCGCCAAGCAACTCAAGTTTACGTTCCCTAAGTACGGCATCTTTTAAGGTTTGTCCCGACAGCCCGGTTAAGTTATATCTTGTGCTTCCAAAGGCCCTGGCCCTAATCTGGTTAACCATATCCAGGGCGTCACTTTCGCCCAACTCAGCTTTCACTTCAGACAGCATGAGCATCACATCGGCCAATCTTAACACCGGCCAGTTCAAACCGGAACTCCTCTGACCTGCAACATAGGGAGGGTTCATACGGTTATCATCCCATTTATTTGTTGCAATACCGCCTGCAATCTTGTTTCCTGGGACAAACGAACCGATTTTTTCATTGCCATCGCCATTACTGCCGGTAACGGCCACACTCACATCCCTGCGTTTATCGGCATTGATGTAATCTCCATAATATACCGTTGGATTGATACGGAGCGCACCAAATACTTTAGTCGGCGCAGCATTGGCGGTACCACCGTCTGATGTTCTGCCGAATGCATAGGTATATTCACTGGTTGTGGTGATAGACCCTCCCTGAATGTTACCTACTTCAAAAATTGATTCGGGACTAACCTGAAAGTCATGTGTGTACTGGAAATGTCTCTGGAATGGATTGTTGGCAAATCCTCTTGAGTCGGTTAAAACCAATGCCGCAGACCCTTTATTGTCAATAGCTTTCTGGAAATAGGTTTTAGCGGTTTGATAATAGGTAAGGTAGTCGGAACGGCGTGCATATACACTTTTGCTGACTTCGTTCCCTTTTTTGGTAAAGGTGACGGTGCCATATAAATCTGGCAAATCTGTACGAATAGTCTGGTATCCACCAGATGAAAGCGCTACAAGCCCGATCAATGAATTACAGAAAGTGCGCGACATCCGTTCGGCAGTAAGTCCGCCCTCTCCTATTTTATACATAAACGGTTCTACACGTTTCAAATCGGCTATCAGGTTATCATAAATTGTAAAGCGTGAAGTCAACTGATAATCTATCGCTTTTTGATTTTCATAACCATAAGGCACATCACCAAAATGTTTTACCAGTTCGTAATAGAAATAAGCCCGCATTGTGATGGCTTCTCCATAGAGATGGGTCCACTCTGTTGTCCTTCCGGCAGCTACATCTGCCTTGTAAGCTTCTTTCTCGGAAATGAGGGCAGCTACTTTAGCAGCGCGGCCCAGCGCCGAGTAAAATCCGTCAAATCCGCCTTTTACAGCATCAATCGGCAGCAATTCGGGCTTTAAGATAGCATTGAGGTTGTTGCTGGAATTGTCTTCAGGGTAAACTTCTGAGTCAGAGCCAATGGGGTCATTCCATCGGTAAACCCCCATAATGGAAGTCTGTCTGTAAATAGCATAGGCCGAAGAAAGTGATTTAAATGTTTCACCGGGGGTTGAGGTAACAAATTCATCGTCGACACTGGAGGGCGACCTGGCATCAAGGAAATTCTTTTTGCAATTAGAGAAAGCAAGACAAACAAGAACTGCTGCTGCTGTATATTTTATAAACGTCTTCATTTTTGATCTTTTTAGGGTTAGAAATTAAGGTTCAGTCCGAAAACAAATGATCTTGCACGCGGGTACGACCCGAAGTCAAGCCCTGCTGTCGGGTATTTTGAACTGTTAAAATTGTCGTTGGTGCCCACTTCAGGGTCCAGTCCGCTATAACCTGTAATGGTAAACACATTGTACACACTGCCGTACAAATAGATATTTGTGATTTTCGCTTTGGCCAGCCATGATTTTGGTAAGCGATAGCCAAGGGTGGCTGTGTTTAAGCGCAGGAAGGATCCATTTTCGATACCTAATGTTGTGCTTACGCCGCCTTCATTATAAGCTAAAGGTAAATTGGCGCCGCTGTTGGCTGCATTGAGCTGATCAGGGGTTGTTAAACGCACCAGTTGTCCATTTTGCACGTCATAGATCTTGTAAGCCCCATTGAGGATGGACAGTTTATTTTCATAAACCCCGGCTTCCTTCGGTCCGTACAAAGATGCAAGCTTGTTTACATTGTAAACATCGTTACCAACGCTCCAATTGAAGAACATACCCAGATCAAAGTTTTTATAAGCTACATTGAGGTTTAGGCCTCCTGTATGTTTAGGATTTGTATTTCCGATAACCGATACATCATTCTCATCAATTTTACCATCGCCATTCAGGTCCTGATATTTAGCAACGCCCGGATAGGCATTCTGACCAGCAGGACGGTTTGCAGCTGTCAAACCATGAACTACACCGATATAGGTTCCTACATCAGGTACGCCTGATTTAAGGGTATACATTCCGTTGTTATAATTGAAATCAGCTGGTGTATAAAATCCGGCATAAGTCAGGCCCCGCACCAAACCAACAGGACTACCTTGTTTAAGGATATAATCTGCTGTAGGATAAGATGCAGAACTGGCCCAACTTGTACCGTACAATCCGGTGATGTTTGGTGCAAGCTGATCAATATTGCTTTTGTTGAAGTTGATGTTTCCACCTGCGCTGATATTCCAGTTCTCTGTTTTTAATAGTGTTGCAGAGAGGGAAATTTCGAGCCCTTTGTTGCTGGTTTGGCCAATATTGTCAAACGTGCTGGTAAATGCGGTAATACCGGGAATTGGGGTTTCTAACAACAAATCCTTTGTGGTATTCCAGTAACCCTCAACCGTTCCTGTTAAGCGGTTGCCAAACAAACCAAAGTCTACACCAAGGTTACGGGTAATGGTAGTTTCCCATTTCAGATCCGGGTTAGCCAGAATACTTGTGGTCTGGTAGCCTGATATGCGCTGGTGATTAATGGCGTATTGTAAACGTTGATCGGTTACCGAACCCCATGCCTGTGTGAATGAATTTACAGGAATGGCATCATTACCTACTGCACCGTATGATGCCCGCAGTTTTAAATTATCAATCCATTTTACGTTTTTAACAAAGGATTCATCAGAAACTCTCCAGGCAACAGCCGCCCCAGGGAAATATCCCCATCGTTTATTGGGTGAAAAACGCGAAGATCCGTCAGCACGTAAAGTCAGCGTCAGCAAATAACGGTCTGACAAAGAATAGTTGGCACGGCCGAAGAAAGACTGCAGCCTGTTCGGAATATCGACATTTGAAGAAAATGAAGCTGCGCCAACTGTTGCATCGTATTGGTTGATTTGCGCAAAGGCTGTTTCTTTATCAAAATTTGAAGGGAAACGATTGGCCTGGGCCGATAGTGAGGTCCCGCCGCTGTTGGAAACTTCCTGTCCGGCAAGTACCGTTAACTTATTGGCTTCATTAATTTTAAAATCATACGCCAGTGTGTTTGTCCAGCGTAAAGCCCAGCTATCAGTTTTGCGGTAATCTGCGGCACCGGCAAACAGTTTTTTGTTGGTTGCGTCTTCTACGTAGTTGTTGTAAATAGCGCCCGACCAGTATTTACGGTCTCCGGATAGTGAGGTTAAGCTAAAATCGGTGTGGTAAGTAAGGCCTTCAATGATCTTCCAGGTTAATGATGCGATGGCCACAGTGCTCTCGGTTTTTGAATACGGATCGTAATCGGTAATCCGTTCTACCGGACTATAACTGTCCCACATGGATGCTTTTCCGTATTGTTCAATGTTTCCTGTTCTGATGGCAGCCAAATCACCAAGCACATGGTTGGTAGCAATAGGACGGAAACGGTAGGCGGTGGATAACAATGACCCACTTCCACTGGTTGTTCCTTCGTCTCCCAAAGCCGGTGTGCGGGTATAACGTGTATTGAGGTCGAACGTTACGTTGTCAAAAATCTTTTGAGTGATTTTTAAAGCGGCGTTTGCACGTTGCAGGTAAGAGTTGATCTTCATCCCCTGATCATCGGTATAAGTAGCCGAAAAGAGGATTTTTGTTTTATCTGTTCCACCGGTTAGCGTCGCAGAGTGGTTCCAGGAAATGGATTCATTATATACCTGACGCTGGATATCGTCTGTAGCCAGATTTTTGTAGCTTTCTATGCCGCCGGTGTTTGTACCTGCATTTACACCTAAACCATAGTATTTCTCAAACGGAGTTTGATAAGCCGTTCCATTTGCCGCAGCATTAGCCCATACATATTTCAGATAATCATATGGATTAAGTTGCTCCAGGTATTTAGTGGGCGTATTGATTTTTACGTAACTGTTGATGCTTACCTGGGTTACGCCGGCTTTAGCCGATTTGGTGGTCACCAGCACTACGCCGTTAGCACCACGTGCACCATAAATGGCCGTAGAGGATGCGTCTTTCAAAACGTCTATACTCTCTACCTGGTCACTGGCAATGTCGTTCAGGTTTCCCGGAATCCCGTCGATGAGGATTAAGGGCTGATTGCTCTGGGAGATGGAACCTCCGCCACGAACGCGGATGGAAACACCTGCTCCGGGACGGCCGTCCTGAGATACGATCCGTACGCCCGGCAGTTTACCCTGCATGGCCTGGGCAACGTTGGGTACGGGCGTGGCGGCGATGTCTTTTCCGCTCACTGAGGCGACAGAACCGGTAAGGTCACGTCTTTTAACGGTACCATAACCAATTACCACCACCTCGTTCATAGTATTAGTGGTTTCTCCCAGAGTGACGTTGATGGTGTTGCTGCTGCCGATAGCAACTTCGTTTGTAGTATAACCCATGAATGAAATTTCCAGGGCGCCGGTAGTAACGTTGATTTTGAGTGAGTACTGCCCCTGGGTGTTTGTAACCGTTCCCTGTGTTGTACCTTTAAGTTTTACGCTGGCGCCGGGGATAACCTGCCCACGTTCGTCTTTTACGGTTCCGGTTAATGTTCTGCCGGCCTGCTGCGCAAAAATTTGTGTGCCCAGACTGAGCATGAAAAAGATGCTGAGGCAAATGCACCTGTTGACAAACCGGATTTTTTGCCTAAAATGGTTGTCGTCGTCGAAAAACAACTGAGTAAAAATGATCATACGAATTGGTTTATATTGGTTTGAATACAAACATACTTTTGGCTACAGAAACCGAGGTCTAAATTTTGTTGGAATTGGTTAACTTTTTGTTTTTCCTGCACTTTTAGGTTACCACAAAGCCGAAAAAAAAGTTAAGTTTGGGTAATGCCGCCACGTATAAACCTATTGTCGATTATATTTCTGATGCTGTTTCCCGGCATCGGGCGGATTAGTGCGCAACCTAAGTGCTCCATCAAACACTACTCTACGATCGACGGGTTATCGCATCACCGCGTAATGACGATCATTAAGGATCGGGATGGATTTATGTGGTTTGGTACCTGGGCAGGCATCAACCGCTTTGACGGACATAGTTTCGTTACCTTTAAAACCCGGCCTGGTGATGATTCTCCGCTCAAAACAAACAGAATAGAAGAAATAGTTGAAGATGCCAGCGGCTTTCTCTGGATCAGGTGTTATGATAACCGGGTTTACCGCTTTGACAAACGTCTGGAGAAATTCGAAGACTTGAGTACGATAACCGCAGGCAAAGCCTCAGGCAGTTTACTGATTGAGCGCATAGTCCCCATAAAAAAAGGGGGAATGTTATTGTTAAAAAAAGACCGTGGTCTATTGTTTATGTTGCCTGCAGGGCGGCAGCTTAACGCTGTGGAGTTTGGTACGGGTAAAGAACCGGGTTTTACTCCGCATGATGGTGCCGTAACTACGATTAAGGAAGGCAATGATGGTAATATATGGGTAGGTACAACTAAAGGCTTGTCGGTATTTAGTACAGGACCTGATGGCAGGCTAACTGAAAAACAACTTCCGGGGGCAAACGGGTACCATGTCACTGCCTGCGAAATAGGTGATAAAAACGTATTTATAGGTACTGCAAACGGCAGTGTGCTCGATGTAAACAATTTTAAGGTGGTTGCCGCACGGAAGTTATCTGCGGGAAGTATCAACGCTTTGCTTTCCTCAGCCGAAAAAGGCAAATACTATTGCTGTACTCAAACCGGCGATCTGATCTCATTTAGACGGGACCTTTCAGTAATCAGCAAGGAAAATTTCAATCGCCAGCCCCTGCTTTCTTTGTATGAAGACAGCCGACGCCGGATCTGGATTGAGCCTGAAAATTCGGGTGTGGTGCTTTTCCAGCCGGATAAACAACAGTTTAGTTACTTTAAACAGGTCAACTATTCAAGTGTATACCAAACGGGTTCGTCGTACAAGGTTTTTCAGGATGTAAAACAGCGGGTCTGGATCAATATGAAAGGCGGAGGTTTTGGCTATTATGAGCCTGAGACCAACCAGGTTCGTTATTTTTACAATAGTCCCGAAAAAACTGACCATTATTTCTCCAATATGGTGATGTCCCAGTATTACGATAAAAATGGTATCCTCTGGCTGGCAACTGATAATGGCGGTGTGGAGAAAGTGGTTTTTCATATCAACGACTTCAAGGCCGAGCTGATCCGCCCGGAGGTGAACCAACGCCCCACAAATAACGTCCGCGGAATTAAGGTAGACAGCAAAAACCGCTTGTGGACTGGCACTAAAGACGGTAGTCTCATCATCACTGCTAATGGCACTCCTGTCAAAAACATATTTAGTAACGCAGATCAGAATTCAATCGGACTGGTATATTCCATCATGGAAGACAGCAAAGGAAATATTTGGATGGGTACAAAGGCGGATGGATTGTACCGTGCAACGCCTACAGACAACACCCACAATCAGTACCGGCTAACCAACTACCGGCACGATGCCAATCCCAACTCCATCAGTCATAACGCTGTTTATGCTATCCTGGAAGATAAAAATGGCCGGATCTGGGTGGGTACCTATGGCGGAGGCCTCAATCTGATGATACCGGAAAAAGGTAATATACGTTTTGCCCATCCCGGCAATGAATTCCAGAATTATCCAGGCGAAGACTTTATGCGGATTAGGTCGCTAAATCTGGACCGCAACGGACTACTTTGGATTGCCACGACTAACGGCTTGCTGGTTTCGGATGCACCGGATCAAGTTGGGCAGAACAGTAGTTTTAAAACATATCAGAAAATTTCAAGCGATATCCGGAGTTTGGGCGATAATGATGTACAGTTTATTTTGAAGGACAGCAAAGATGTGATGTGGCTTGGGACCGTTGCCGGAGGTTTGAACAAGGCAGTGGGTAATGAGCCTTTAAAGTCGCTACGGTTCAGGAATTTTTCTATCAAAGATGGCCTGCCCAGTGATTATCTACTGAGCGCAATTGAAGACAAACACCATAATCTCTGGATTGGCACCCAAAACGGACTGTCTAAATTTAACCTAAAAACCCAGAAATTCAGTAACCTGGATGCCAATGATGGTTTCCCGGTGGTGACTTTCGAAGAGTCGTCTGTTACCGAAGATCAGGATGAGCAGGTGATCTTTGGTACGCTTAAAGGAACAGTTTCTTTTTATCCCGCCAGGCTGCATAATTCTAAAATTAATGCTAAAATGACTTTGACCAGCCTGCAGGTAAATTCGCAGGTTGTGATTGCGGGTAAGCAAAATTCTCCGATCCAGACATCCATTGATCAGAGTACCGAAATTGAGCTGCCTTATGATCAGGATATGTTCAGCATTTCATTTGCTATTTTAGATTACAGGTCGACCGGAAAAGAAGCCTACGCCTACAGGTTGCTTGGGTTCGATTCTGACTGGCGAAATAATGGCAACGAGCGCCGGGCAACCTTCACCAAGGTTCCTCCGGGCCATTATACCTTTGAGGTGAAAAGTACCGCATACGATATTTACAACAACATACCGAGCCATACATTAAAAATTACCATCCTGCCTCCGCCATGGAAAACCTGGTGGGCGTACCTGATTTACCTGGTAATTGCCATTGGCGTTTTATTTGTGGTGCGGAGAATTGTACTTACGATTTTGGGCCTTCGTGCCGGGATTGTTGTGGAACGGAAACTGACCGAACTGAAACTGAATTTTTTTACCAACGTTTCCCATGAACTGAGAACGCCCCTGACTTTGATTGTGAATCCCCTTGAAGACATAGCGAAGAGTGAAAACATCTCCCCTGAAGGGAGGAGGAACCTGGAAATTGTGCAGAAAAATGCCGGACGGATGGTACGCTTTGTGAATCAGTTGCTCGATCTGCGTAAGGTCCATAGCGGTAAGGCAACCCTCAAAATCAGGGAAGTGAATATGAACCTCTTTGTTGAACGGATAACTACATTTTTCCAGGAGGAGCTGAAACGGAAAGGGATAGGTCTAGAGATTCATAGAAGCGGCAATCCGCCCGTTATGTGGATTGATCCTGAAAAGATAGAAATTGTATTGTACAACCTGTTGTCTAACGCCATAAAAGCGAACAGGACGGATCATAATATGACCATATCAATTGAAGAACTGGCTGATGAATTGATAATTAGTGTTGCCGATCAGGGCACGGGTGTACCTGATGCACAACTGGAGGCGATCTTTGGTTTATATTTTGAAGGTGTCCAATCTCCTGAAAATGCCGTGAAAGGTACTGGTATCGGCCTGGCATTGTCCATGGAGCTGGTTGCCTTGCATCAGGGTAAGATCTATGCCGAGAACAATTCTTTTGGGGGTTTAACTGTAACGGTGAGGCTGAAAAAAGGACTTGAACTTTTGGCTGAAGGAAATGATTTGATAGAAATATATGAGCAGAGCGATGAGCGCAATATGACCAGCGGTGTAGCTGCAGTTTTAGCACAACCTGAACCGGCCGTTGTGAAAAGCTTTATTGCAAAGGTACTGCTGGTAGAAGACAATGAAGAACTCCGCTCCTTTTTGTATTATCAATTATCAAAGATTTACGAGGTGGAAACAGCTGAAGACGGACTAATTGGGTTGGAAAAAGCTAACAGATTGCTGCCCGACCTGGTAATCAGTGATGTGATGATGCCAAATATGGACGGGATCCAGATGCTGGATAACCTGAAAAATCAGCCGCTCACCAGCCATATTCCTGTAATATTGCTTTCGGCTAAGTTTTCGATTGAAAGTCAGATTGAGGGATTATCTTATGGTGCAGATTTCTATATGCCTAAACCTTTCAACAATGAATTGCTGCTGGTTTCCATAGATAACCTGATCAGGCAGCGGCAAAGGTTGTTTGAAACCCTGAAAAACAACAAAAAGCTGGAGCTGGAACCCTCGGCGATTGCTATCACTTCAGATGACGAAGAATTCCTGAAAAAGATCATAGAGATTGTAGAAAAACATATCCAGGATTCTCAGTTCAATATTGAAAGTATTGCCACTAAAATGAATATGGGCCGCAGTGCCTTTTATGCTAAGTTTACCAGTTTAACCAATACCAGTCCGGTTGAGTTTGTACGTGAAATCCGACTCAAACGTGCCCGCCAATACTTTAATGCAGGCAGGAACAATATCACTGAGGTTGGTTACGAAGTTGGCTTTACCAATCAGAAATATTTCAGCACCTGTTTCCGCAAGCAATTTGGAATAACCCCTACAGAATACCTCAAATCGAACCATGCATAAATTTTTGCAATAAAAATCGAACCTAAATACACAAATATTAAACTCCTGATCAGCGGGCAAATAATTAGGTTTGTATGAGTATATTGTGAACATAAAAAACCAAATGTGAATTTACGGGGATTAGTTATATTTCTATTAGGAATTGGATGCGTTAACGCTTTTGGGCAGAAGCCTGTACAGGTTAAACCGAGGGTATTGGTGAGTACTGATATCGGGGGTACCGATCCCGACGACAATCAATCAATGGCACATCTGCTGATGTATGCAGACAAGTTCAATGTTGAAGGGCTGGTTTCTTCTCCTTCATACGGTACAGGATCTAAAAACGAAATCCTGAGGATGATAGACCTCTATGAAAAGGATCTTCCGAAGCTGCAGGCACATGCTCAGGGTTATCCCAGTGCAGCATATTTAAGGTCTGTGACAGCCCAGGGACAGCTCAGTCCTGCCCCATATGAGGGGTTCAGAAAAAATACCGAAGGTTCCGACTGGATTGTAAAATGTGCACGCAAGAAAAGTGATCAAAAGCTGTGGGTATTGATCTGGGGAGGTTTAGAGGACCTGGCACAGGCCTTACATGATGCTCCGGACATTCAGCAGCGTATTAAAATATATTATATTGGAGGCCCCAACAAAAAATGGGGTGCTGACAGTTATGCCTACATCGCCGCAAATTTCCCTAACCTCTGGTTTATAGAAGTCAATTCATCTTATTATGGCTTTTTCTCTGATGGCATAGTGACAGACTATCCAAGGGACGTAAATTATTACGCCAACCATATCAAGGGCGGCGGTTATCTGGGTGCTGATTTTGACCAAAACCACTACAAGGGTAAGGTTAAAATGGGCGATACCCCTTCCCTGCTCTACCTGATGGATGGAAATCCCGATGACCCGTCGAAGGAAAGCTGGGGCGGCAGTTTTGAAAAACTGAGCCGGAGCCCGCGACAGGTGATAACCCGAAACACCACGCTTAAGGATACCGTTACGGTTTATTCAGTGCTGGAGTTTCATTTCAAAGGCCCTGTAGTAAATATTCCACCAGATTCTGCTTGTTTTACCATGTCGGTTAAAGCATCGATAGGCGAACAAAAATGGAACGGTTATTACCAGGGGAATGGGAACTATGCAATCAAATATGTTCCGAAACAAACTGAAAGGTTAACGTATACCATTACATCTGGTATTCCCGGTTTTATCCCTCAGTCGGGCGCTTTTGTAGTAGATAATATCTGGCCCGGAAAGCCAAGACCTACCGACTTTAAACTCGGGAAAAACTGGTACACCGATAAACGCGATCCGAAATTGTTTGACGGAATCTGGCAGGGTAGCAAAACGATATCCAAGTGGCGGAACGATGTGTTAAACGACTGGGCGAAACGTTGGGAATGGTTGCGTAATTAAACCCTCGACGTGCTTTAATCTGATTGAATTCCTCATATTGAAGGTGTAAAAATTAGCAGTTTAAATAATTAAAAAAACAGCTTATTTGTACCAAAATGTGAAAATAGACAGTTTTTACATACTTATTTTTACATTTTGGTACAAATAAGACTGAAAAATGAAGCTTATTCAGAAAGCTTGATTAAATCCGCAGCCTTCAATTTAATGGTGTAGTTACGGCTTAATAAAATATTCGCTGCCCGCCGCTTTGCATGCTGGTAATTTCATTGATTCAGGCAGGCTATTATGTGGGCAAAATAGAAACAAAAGGCATGTCGCCTTATTTGAGCTCCAAGCGAAATCAAAATGAGCTCTGCACGATAACTTGGTGACCAAATATTGCCGATCTTTGTATTGTTAGTTCGTAATCATATAGAAATGGAAGAGCAGTCAGCAGTTTGTGAACATTCAGGAGTTATCTACAGTCATCACTTAAAAGATCAGCGTATTACAGAACAGTTCACTTCAGAACATGGTTTGTGTTTGATCACATCCGGGGCATTGGTAGTAGCGGGTTCATCCCTTACTAAAAGTTATCATAAAGGTTCAATAGTATTTTTTAAAAAAAATTCTTTAGCAAAATTCATGAAAAGTCCGGCTGGCAGCGAGAGCTTCGGATCTATTACAGTTGTATTTGACACAAAGCTATTGCAGGATTTCAATACTGACAAGACAAATAATAATAGTGCTCAAACGAAAGATTACGAGGAGGTTACCAAATTAGAGGGCGACCTAAGCAGAATGAAAGTTTACTTTGAAGGGCTTTTTCACTATTTCAAAAACCCGCTTTCTACAGAGCTGATGGAATTAAAGACGAAGGAAGCACTTATGTTGCTGATACAACTGGAGCCAAATCTAAAACAAACGCTGTTCAACTTTGGGCAACCGGGAAAAATTGACCTTGAACTTTTTATGCAACAGAATTTTAAATTCAATGTAGAAATAAAAAGACTGGCGTTCTTGTCAGGCCGAAGCCTTGCGAGCTTTAAACGGGACTTTAAAAACACATTTGATACCTCTCCATCCCGATGGCTGCATATAAGACGGTTGCAGGAAGCACATTTCCAGTTAAAAGAGAAAAAACGCAAACCTTCGGATGTGTATCATGAGGTTGGCTTTGAGACATTCGCGCATTTTTCTTTCGCTTTCAAACAACAATATGGGTTCTCCCCATCCACACTTTCTTAACTACGCCAGCGATTACAACAATCTTTTATAAATAAATCATGAAAAAAACGATTTTTATCACCGGAGCTTCCTCCGGTATCGGAAAAGCTACGTCCCTATTATTCGCCAGTAAAGGCTGGAATGTTATTGCAACTATGCGAAGCCCGGAAAAGGAAAAAGAACTTTCCTTATTGAATGGGATCTTATTACTCGAGGCAGATGTAACCGACATTGCATCCATCTCACAAGCACTGGACCAGGGTATTCAGAAATTTGGTCAGGTTGATGTGCTGTTGAATAATGCAGGATATGGTCAACAGGGAATATTTGAAGCGGTCGGTCCCGAAAAGATCAGACAGCAGTTTGAGGTTAACGTATTCGGATTAATGGAGACTACCAGGGCTATACTTCCGCATTTCAGGTCGAGAAAAACCGGAACAATCATCAACATCACATCGGGAGTAGGCAGAGTTACCGTTCCTCTTGTAAGTATATATGCAGCGTCGAAATTTGCTGTGGAGGGATTCTCTGAATCGCTTTCTTACGAACTGGACTCGCAAAACATAAAGGTGAAAATTGTTGAACCCGGTTACGTCGCCACTCCTTTTTATCAAAGGGCTAAAGCGGAATTTGCTTTTGATCCACAATTGGAAGATTATCAAAAGTTTCAGGGCGATATGAGCACGTTATTTACTGCGTTTGAATCGTTGGAAACTGCTGATGCGGATGATGTTGCGGCAACGGTATTCCAGGCTGCGACCGACGGAACGCATCAATTACGCTATGTTATAGGACCAGATCTGCAGCCGATGATTGATCTTAGAACACAGGGGTCTGACCAGCAATACATAGAAGCCATGCGAGACCAGTTTATGCCCGAAGGTTTCAAGGAGTAATAATGCCTCCTGGCTAAATTATAATTTTGTCTGCAAATTGCCCCCTTTACAATGTTTAGTAAATAAATATATATCGTTCCTTAGCTTATCAGGAAAGAAATGCAGATATTGGCTATTTAAACAAGTAAATGGGGGCGAAAGACACCGCTGATGATGCTTATTGGCTAAAAGAATTTCAGCGAGGAAGTGAGCAGGCATTCAACTGGTTTTTCAACCTGCACAACAAATCCTTATTTTATTTTGCTTCACGCTTAATACAAGATATTCCCCAGGCAGAGGAGCTTGTCTCTCAATGCTTTATTAAACTTTGGGAAAGACAGCAAAATTTTGAAACAGCTGAAAACATCAAAGCTTTTTTATACATCACCTGCCGAAATTCCTGCTTAAAACATTTAAGAGATCTAAAAAGAAAAACTGCTGACCAGCACCTGTACCTTAGCCAACTGGAGGAAAGTGAAGAAACGGTACTGTATGAAATTATCGATACGGAGATCATTTCCATACTTGCCCGCGAAATCGAAGATTTACCAGACAGATGCCGTGAAATATTTAGCCTGCTGTATTTTGAACAAAAGAAAACAGCCGAAGTTGCTTTGCTTTTAAATATTAATGTTCAAACCGTTAGAAACCAGAAGACAAGGGCTATTGAACTGCTTAAAACGAAGTTGATCAAAAAGGGCCTTTCAGGAATGCATTTATTGGCATTTTTGCTTTTTGTAAACGGGGATATAAAATAAATATTATTTTTTCTTGGTTGTTTCGGTGCAAATGGGATTTCTATATATAGAAGTGGGCATCCACCAAAAACTAACATTAACCCCTACCCCATGCTGGAAGAAGAGTTTTTTATATCGGCCCTCATAGCTAAGCAGCTTCAGGGAGAACTGACTTCTGCAGAACAGCTCACTTTAGACCAGTGGATCAATACATCGAAAAAAAACAGCGACGCACATCAGCGCTATAGCAGGGAGGAAGAGATGAAACTAAAACTGCAACAATACAATCAGGCCAACAGTGAAGCCATTTATAAACTGGTTACTGATAAAATTGTATTCATAAAACCGGAGCGGAAAGAACCTCTAGTCAAAAAGCTATGGCCTGCGTTTACGGCGGCAGCATCTATATTATTAATAGTTGGCATTGGACTATACTATCAAAATACCGCGCCGGTTGAAATCACCGATCTTATCGGTCAAAATGATCTTCCAGCCGGAAAAAAAGTAGCAACTCTGGTTCTTGCGAATGGAAAAAGAATAGCGCTTGCTGATGCACAACCCGGTTTGCTGGCTGTGGAATCGGGTGTCAGGATAACTAAGGCGGCCAATGGAAATTTGGTTTATGGGTTACTGCCCCATACACATATTCCGCGGGAAAAACGTGCCCATCCCCTTACTTATAACACCATTGAAATTCCCCGGGGAGGAGAATATCAGCTCCTGCTTGCGGATGGAACTCATATATGGCTAAATTCGGCTACATCTTTAAAATTCCCAACAAACTTTACCAGCAACCGAGACAGAATAGTTGAACTGAATGGTGAGGCTTATTTTAAGGTCGATCATAATCCCATTCAACATTTCAGGGTAAAAACTACCAATCAGGTTGTTGAAGATCTGGGTACCGAGTTTAATATCAGTGCATATGCTGATGAGTTGAATACAGTAACCACGCTATTGGAAGGTTCGCTAAGCATCAATAATAAGCTACTTAAACCAGGTCAGCAGGCCGTACTGAAAAAAACCGGCAGTTTAACTGTTCGGAACGCGGACACACAGGAAGCGCTAGCCTGGAAGAATGGCGACTTCGTTTTTCGGAATGAGGACTTTAGGATGGTAATGCGCAAAATATCGCGCTGGTATGATGTAGACATCATTTATGACGCATCTGCACCAGAAATTATACCTCTGGGCGGAATGATCTCCAGAACAAAAACATTGTCGCTTTTACTAAACCTGATGGAACAGACCGGAGCGGTGCATTTCAGCAGAAAAGGTAGAACAATCACAGTATCAAAGTAGGATAGGAAAAGCAGTGAACACAAAGAATGGAATATAAGAATCAAACCAACACAGTACACTTGAACATGAATATTACCACTGGGCTTATGTTACTTAAATGATAGTTTCAGCCAACAAAAAGAACTTTTACATGAGGCTATTAATTGCTATATGTTTTGCAGTGTTCATGCAATTAAATGCGGCATATGCCCAGAAGATCACGTTATCTGAAAACAATGCTCCTATAGAATTGATTTTCAACAAAATAAGAATACAAAGTGGTTATGATTTCATATTTAATCAAAACCTGCTTAAACAGGCCAAACCAGTAACGGTTCATTTAATTGCTAAATCATTACAGGAAGCGCTTGACGTTTGCTTTATTAATCAGCCATTTACTTACATATTTCAGCAAAAAACAATTGTGGTACAAGAAATAAAAAATAAGCAAATAACTCAACCTTCAGCAATGTTAAGAGCAACAGCCCGGGGCCGCATCATTGATACTGAAGAAAAATCGGTTCAGGGCGCTACTATAAAAGTTCTTGATAAAAATCTCAGCGCTGTAAGCGCAACAGATGGAAGTTTTTATATAAGGGGTATCGGGGTAAATGCGGTCCTCGAAATATCGTATATAGGATATATAACCAGGAAGGTTAAGGCTGAAGCTGATCTGGGAGATATCAGCATGGAGCCAATTGTCTCAAAATTGGACCTTGTAAATGTTATAGCTTATGGCACTACCAGCAGACGACTTAGCGTGGGATCAATCGTTGCCGTAGGAGCTGAGGAAATTGAACGTGAACCTGTATCGAATGTACTATCAGCCCTCCAGGGACGTGTACCCGGCTTAATGATCTCCCCACAAACAGGTGTTCCCGGGGGAGATTTTGCGGTACAGTTGCGTGGCAGCAATAGCCTCACAGGCAGTAACGATCCATTATATGTGATTGATGGTATTCCTTATACTTCAGTAACATTATCCAAAATAGCTGGGACTGTCAGTGCTGCTGGAAGTTCAAATCCGTTCAATGATATCAATCCTTATGACATTGAAAGTGTGACTATCTTAAAGGATGCCTCCTCAACATCGATTTATGGGGCTAGAGGCGCTAATGGAGTAATCTTAATCACAATGAAAAAAGCGAAATCCGGGGAAACGAAGGTTGATCTGAATTTATATAGCGGTATTGGGCAAAATGTAAGAAAACAGAAAATGATGCATATTGCTGACTATCTGGACATGCGCAGGGAAACCTTCGCGAACAGCTCTTCCACCATTATTAAAGCGTCGGACGCTCCAGAGCTTGTATTATGGGATCAGACCCTTGACCGCGACTGGCAAGAAGAACTACTTGGCATGAATTCAGTCTACAAAGATGTCCAGGCCTCTGTTTCTGGCGGGAAAGACCAGAATACATTTTTACTTGGCGGAGGTTATCATAAAGAAGGCACCGTATTCAGAAAAGAGGACGCCAACAAAAAAATATCTGTCCGTTTTAGTTCGGCTCATGAGTCCGCAGATCACAAGTTTAGGGCAATGCTGGGGATTTCCTACGTAAATAACGATTTGAATCTCCCTAGAGCAGATATATCGTTATTCGCGGCATCATTACCCCCCAATATGCCTGAATTGATTAAAAATGAATCCTTTAACACCTATCGGTCAACCCGAAAAAATCTGGTTGCCAATGCCACACTATCCTATAAAATTTTACCGGGCCTGGAGGTAAAGACAAATTTCGGCTTTAACAGCATTACTTCAGATGAAATTCAGGTTAACCCCTATTTAACAACTAACCCTGTTTCGGGATATCTGAATTCCTTCGTGTTATCAGCAACTAACAGTAAGCATGTTTGGAATGTGGAGCCACAACTAAACTTTCATAAAGGTTATGGGGCTGGAATTTTACATATACTTATTGGCGGAACAATCCAATCGGATTCGACAAAAGGGGTATCCAATGCCTTTGGAGATTTCGTTGACAATATGCAGCTAACTAACCTTGCCTCGGCAAGTACTGTGACCATCCTTGACATCAACAATGCAAAAACCAGGTTTAGCTCCGTTTTTTCCCGTATCGGCTATTCCTGGAATGAAAAATACATTCTGGACCTGAGTGCAAGAAGAGATGGCTCAAGTCGTTTCGGCCCAGGAAAACAATTTGGCAATTTTGGTGCAATGGGGTTTGCCTGGGTTTTTTCGAATGAAGCATTTGTGACAAAAACATTTCCATTTATAAAGTTTGGTAAACTGAGGGCCAGTTATGGAACTGTAGGTAATGTTCCTGCCAGCGACTATCAGTACCAGAGCAATTGGAAGTTTAGCGGATATAAATATGATGGAATTTCCGGATTGGTGCTGCAAAATCTATTTAACGAAGACTTTGCCTGGGAAGTAACAAAAAAACTTGAGTTTGGCCTGGAACTGGAATTGTTTCAGGGTCGTACCTCGTTTAATTTGGATTACTATCATAACCTTTCCACTAATCAGCTTGTCAACTACCCTCTTCCCACGATGACCGGCTTTCCGAGCGTGTATGGTAATTTAAGTGCTGTAGTCAAAAATTCAGGCCTGGAGTTTAGCTTTCAAAATACACACATCCAGACCAAAACTTTTAAATGGACAAGCAGTTTAAACTTTTCAGCACCCAGAAACAAATTATTGAAATTCCCGAATTTGGAAAGTTCTACATACCGGTCAGATTTCAGGATCGGACAGCCAATTTACATCAGAAAGTTATATGATTTTGTGGATATCGACCCACAAACTGGTATGGCGAGATATGCAACTACTTTGGGTCTCGTCAACGAACCGGAAACTAAAGTTGAAAACCGAACGGTTCTTTTTGATAGTAAACCCAGGTATTTTGGCGGAATAGGCAACAATATGCGTTATTTCGGATTTGAGTTGGATGTATTCTTCCTTTATGCCAAACAGAAGGCAATTGATTTTCGAGGTCCAGTAACTGGTATCACCTCGATAAACTTACCAATCCGATATTTAGATCGATGGCGCAAACCAGGGGATAGCAGCAGCAATCAGTTGCTTACCTACGATTGGACTTTTACTCTGGCTGGATGGCGATTACCTGAGAGTGACAGGGATTTAATTGACGCCTCGTATATAAAGCTAAAAAATGTATCGTTCAGTTATAGTTTTTCCTCAAACTTATTGGAAGCTGTTCATCTAAAAAGATGCAGGGCATACTTTCAGGGCCAAAACCTGCTCACCATCACCAGATTTTCGGGACTGGATCCTGAAACAGGAAATAATGCATTGGCCCCACTTCGTGTGTTAAGTTTTGGACTTCAGTTTACACTATAGAATCAAAATTATGAAACAAAAGTACTTTATTAAAATAGCACTCTTTATTGTCATACTGATGAACGGTTCGTGCAAAAAATTAGTTGAGGTTGATGTGGCCGGCACACTGATAGGTACGAAACAGGTTTTTAGCACCGATGCCAATGCAACTGCTGCTGTAGTAGGCATTTATATAAATATGATGGCAAAAAGCTTTGGAATCAGTTATATTCCTCTTGGTGTTACAACTTACAGCGGGCTTTGCGCAGATGAGCTAAGGATATTTAAACCCACTGCGTTGAACAGCTATCGCTATTTCTACAGCAATTCGATAGCTAATAATTCTGTCGACAATGATAATATCTGGTCAGACTTATTTGGTCATATCTTCACAGCCAACCTAATCATTGAAAATCTTGAAGGGAATACGCAAATTTCACCAACTGTAAATGACCAATTGATAGGAGAAGTAAAGTTCATCAGGGCTTTCAGTTATTTTTATCTAACCAATGTTTATGGTGATGTTCCCCTGTTAACCCATAGCGATTATGCCACGAACCGCCTGGCCGGCAGGGACAGTCAAAGCAGCGTGTATAATCAGGTGATCACAGATTTGAAGGATGCACAACGTTTATTAAAGTCAGACTATTCCCTCTCTGAGAACCAGGAACGGGTAAGGCCAAATAAATGGGCTGCAACTGCACTTCTGGCAAGGGTATATTTATACACCGGCAAATGGAATGAGGCAGAAGCGGAGTCCTCTGCAATAATCACCAACACCGCGCAGTTTTCATTACCTGTTATTGGCAGTGATTTGTTTAATGGATTAAATACTGTATTTCTTAAAAACAGCACAGAAACAATCTGGGCATTGAAACCGGTTCTGCAAGGAGCTAATACTTTTGATGCACAAGTTTTTCTGCGACCAACTGAGGGTACTTCAAGCAATGGTCGTTTAATAGTCAGCAATGGGATATTAAGCGCATTTGAACCCGGCGATTTACGGCGCCAGGCATGGGTTAATTCAGCAAGTACGGCAGAAACCTGGCCAGATACGAACTATTACGTGAATAAATATAAAGCGGCACCCACCTATTCGCAAGCCCCGCAGGAATATACTATAGTTTTACGGCTGGCAGAACAGTACCTGATCCGGGCAGAGGCCAGGGCAATGCAAAATAACCTTAATGGGGCTGCCCTTGACCTTAACCGCATTAGGGCCGGTGCGGGGCTGGGAAATGCAGTTGTTTCTGATCAGGTTTCGATGCTTAAGGCTATTCTGAAGGAAAGACAAGTGGAACTTTTCTGTGAGTTTGGACACAGGTGGTTTGACCTGAAAAGAACAAAAAATATTGATGCGGTAATGAATGTGGTGTCTCCCCTGAAAAGTACAGTTTGGAATACCAATTATCAACTTTTCCCAATTCCACAAAATGAAATTCTAAAAAATATAAATCTGACCCAAAACCCTGGTTATAAATAAAAAATTAAGGTACGGCAAATAATACTTTTAAAGTGCTTCTCAGCACTCAAGGGAAGAATATGCCATTTTTTTAACTATAAATATGAAAAGATTATCATGATTAACTGTATAAACGACTTTCTATCAAAAGAAAGCATTTCTGAGTCGAAAATACCTGAAATGCTAAAACAACTAATTAAATTGTCTGGTGCTGATTACATGCAACTTGCTGTGCATAGGGACCCCGACAGGCACTTTCAAAACTGCTGCCAGGCTTCAAGGCACACTGACCCGTCTGAGGAGTTTATTCATGGGGTGATCAGCCTGCTAACAACAAAGCCGGACAGCGAATTGCCATTGGTAATTGGTTCAGGATTGATAGAAGTAAGCAAAGGCAAAACTATAAAATCGGACTATCAGCAGCTCATCTGCATTCCGGTCAATGAATCGAATATCCGGATTGGCGTGCTGGTAGTTGGATTTCTAACCTTCAAACAACTTACAGATTACCAGAGCGTAGGTGTGATAGATTGGGACACCTCCAAATACAGTGATGACGATGTGGAATTTATCAGCGATCTAAACAGGCAAATCTCTACAGCGGTCACCACCATATTGGCACACCAACTGCTTATACAGAGCGAGCAGGAAAAATCTAAACTTCTCAGGTTCAGCAATGAACTTGCCTCTGAACGGGATATTTTAATATTATGCCAAAAACTCAAAAGTCAATTCAAGGAACTGTTTTCCATTGGGGATTTCCTGGCAGTTACCGCATTGAGTGAGGACAAAAAATCACATCGCGTGATACTGTACGATCCGGATGCACCGATTTCAAAACACCCTTATCTCGTCCACGTAATCAATAACTATGTGGTCTTTCATCAGGAAATTTTCGGGTTGATTTTGAAAAGCAATGGTCCTGTTTTATTTGATACCAATAAATGGGCAGATATGAATTTACCGCCGGCCTATGCGAAAATGATCCCGGAATTTGGCATTGACAATATGATTGGAACAGCCATCCGTTTTGCAGGAGAACCCATTGGATTTCTGGTTTTCAAGCAGGACACCCTGCTTCCTGTTTGCCAGCAGGCCCAGCTCTTTGAAAGTATCTGTTCGCAGTTGGCCATTATCCTTTCGAATATCCTGGCCAATCAAAAAATTGAGCGCCAACTGAAGCAAATTAACTCTTATAAGGAACAACTTGAAGATGAAAAATTGTATTTAAAGGAGGAAATAGACACCATGCATAATTTTAACGAAATTATAGGGGCAAGCAACTCCCTTCGGGAAACTTTTAGGTTAGTGGATCAGGTAGCGTCTTCTGACAGCACCGTCCTTTTACTTGGCGAAACAGGAACCGGAAAAGAACTCATTGCCAGAGCTATCCACAACAATTCGAAACGAAAAGCCAAACTTATGGTGAAAGTAAACTGCGCGGCACTGCCGGCAAACCTGATTGAGAGTGAATTGTTTGGACACGAGAGGGGCAGCTTTACCGGTGCTACAGACCGCCGTTTGGGTAAATTTGAACTCGCCAATGGCGGAACACTGTTTCTGGACGAAATCGGAGAAATGCCGCTAGATTTGCAGGTTAAACTTTTAAGGGTTTTGCAGGAAAGGGAAATTGAGCGTGTTGGTGGCCGCAGTACCATCAAGATTGACGTACGGATAATTGCAGCAACCAACAGAAACCTTGAAAAGGATGTGGAGGATGGCCGGTTTAGAAGTGATCTTTACTACCGTTTGAACATATTCCCTATCACCTTAGCCCCTCTTCGGCAAAGAAAAGATGACATAGAATTACTGGCGACACATTTTATTCAAAAATTCTCTCAAAAAACGGGAAAGAAAATCAATTCTCTGGGAATTAAGGTTTTGCAGGAACTTAAGGATTACCCGTGGCCGGGAAATATCAGGGAACTGGAACACTTTATTGAAAGGAGTGTGTTATTGACTTCGGGACCAATGATCAAACAGATTGATTTACCAACTTTGAAATCACAAAGCTTAGCCAAGGTGATTTCGGAAGAAATTAAGCTACAAACGATTGACGAAAACGAAAAAGCGCATATCTACCAGATTTTAAAGTATTGTAAGGGAAGGGTGTCAGGGCATGGTGCAGCGGCTGAGATACTTGGCGTCCCTCCTTCTACCTTGAACTCGAAGATTAAGCGTTTGGGAATTACAAGGGAACATTTGGTTTAAGTTGCCACACCGATACCGGATCTATCGGCAGAGGAATTCAATAAACAGGCGATGCATGCAAAAGAAAACTGCGTCATATCCAAAGCCCTTGCCGGCATCCAGATCGAACTGAGTGTGCATTACAAGTAGTAAACTATCTATTTGGTGACACTAAGCAACAAAAAAATGGCCAGTAGCAATATAGCTCTGGCTATCTTTTTTGTGGGCTGCCGCTGCTAAAACTGCAGCAGCGAAATGCGAAATTCATCAATCCCGTGGATTGGTGCTAACTTAAAATCAGTCCATCTTTCAATGCCTGTTCATAATTAGCTTTATCAAAACTATATAAATGAGGCGACCGGTGTGCACCGATACTTCGCCTTTCTTCTAATTTTTTTAACAGCTTGAGGGCAATCAATTTTTTAGGGAAGTTGCTGACATCTAATTTTTTTCCCAACAAGGTTTCATATAACGAATGAACTTCGCTAAGGGTGAATTTTTCAGGCAGCATATTTAAACCAATGGGATAATGATATAAGTGCAGCCGCATGGTATGCAGTGCCTCTGTTACCATTTCATTATGATCAAACTCTAAATCGGGTATGCTCCCAATGTCAAACCAGGCACACTCTCCTGTAGTGAGATCAGTTTGAAGCACGGTATTGGAAAAATCGGTAATGGCATAAAAGCCAACGGAAACGGTTTGATCCATCAGCCAGTTGCCTTCCCAGGAAGTAAGCCCGGTTATTTCAAGCCATTTTTTTTTATCAAAATGGTCGAAATGAATTCTTCCGGGACTGCCAAATGTTTTAAATTGCTGCAGATAGAGATTATCAACGCCAGTTCTGATCTTCACATTACGATAAGCAGCTTCCACCAACGTTTCAGTACGTTTAATATGGCCTCCGGGCAAACTCCACCTGCTCATATTTCTGTGGCGGATTAGCAATAATTTGAGTTGATGCTCATGATAGCCAAAAATTGCACAGTCAATAGATACATTAGGAATGTAATGCAAGTGCCCGTTGAGTATAAAATCTTTAAATTCTTCTTCCGTCTGCATGTCCAAAAATAACATTTACGATTCCAAAATCACACGAAAAGTTGTCAATTAGTATATTTTACTATATAGGATATACTATTACCATCTTCATTCCGTTAAATTTACTAAATGGGTCAATCCCCACTAAATGTCATATCATGATAGACAAAAATCAAATTATAACCGAACACCTCAAAAATTTCGCTTCCCTCACTGATGTTGATATTGCCCAGTCGCAGCCATTTTGGAAAACAAGAACAATTAAAAAAGGTGATTTCTTCAATTCTCAGATGATGGTCTGTAATGATCTTGGCTTGGTAGTCAAAGGAATTTTTCGCATCTACTATCATGATCCTAAGTCGAACTCTGACAAAAACCTGTTTTTCTTTTCTGAGAATCAGTTTGTTGTTTCTTTTCGAAGCTTCATTTCCCAAAACCCCTGCTGGTATTATATAGAAGCACTGGAAGACGCAGAAGTAATCTTTATCTCTTACAATGACCTCAATAACTTATATGAAAAAAACGCGAATTGGGCAAAATTCGGTAGACTTCTGGCAGAACTGTTTTTTGCTTACGCGCAGACCCGTACAGAAGAGTTCGTTTTCTTCAGTCACGAACAGCGCTACCTGAGGTTACTGGAAGAACACCCAAATATTATTGAGCGTATTCCTGCCTATCATATCTCCTCGTTTTTAGGCATAACGAATCCTTCATTGAGCAGGATCAGAAAACGTGTGAAAGCTAATGAAACAGCGGTTTTTGCTTAACCTGAGAATTATAGTTCAGCTTACCATCTAATGGTACCCTCCATCGCTATGTTTTTGCCTTCCGAAGATTCAGGATGGTTAACAGACGAAGCCATTATCGCCAATGGCGGCTTGCGCTAATTGATTATAAGAAAATGTTGGTGCCAAAATAACATAGACATTTGTCTATAAAATACATTTAGGCCAACAATCAATCGCCGACGAAGCACATTGTAACAAACAGAAATTCAACTGATTGAGAATTGATTTAAACAATACACTTAGCAATAAATTTCAAATGTTAGTATATTAGCGTGAGACTAATATTGTTTTATATTTAGAATATCGCAAAGCACATATGTACGACGCTTATTTAAATTATCTGAGAAAATTTAGCTCCAGGCCACTGACGGACGACGAGAGGGTACTGATCATGCAGAACTTTACGCCAGTCAGATTAAGGAAAAGACAATACACTTTACAGGCCGGAGAAATTTGCAGGAAATTTGCATTTATCGTAAAAGGTGCGATGCGGATGTACCTGGTAGACGATAAAGGCCTGGAACATATCGTGCGCCTGGGAATTGAAGATTGGTGGATGGGCGACCGTGAAAGTTTTATCAATCAAGTGCCAAGCCGGTTCCATATAGATGCGCTCGAGCAATGCGACCTGCTTTGTATGACTTTAGATAACGCAAAGGAGCTGGAGAAAAAAGTTCCTGCCTTTCGACAAATGATGAACAAACTCGACGAACGTAATATTATGGCCAACGAACGACGCCTTACAGCTGCCATCAGTTTCACTGCCGAAAAGCGTTATATGGAATTTGTTGGTTGTTATCCCGAGCTTGCAGATCGTTTTCCTCAGCATGTTATTGCTTCTTATCTGGGTGTAAATAAAGATACCCTGAGCCGTGTAAAACGCCAGCATAATTTAAAATAATACAGCATTATTTCTTACTTAAGATGCAGCACAGCTTTTTGCGTGTCGCCAAATGATGAATATCCTCCAGAGACTTATTTCATGACTAAACCGCAACCCTCAACAGATCAGTAGACATTTGTCTACTTGCTTTTCCGATAAACATCATCTTTCCGAAACCTTCCCTTTGCCGAGATTTGTCAGACAGTGTAAAACGATTCTACAACCGGCGATGAAATTTAGAAACCTACTACTTGTAAGTCTGTTAATATTAGTAAAATTCTCCAATGCCCAAAATTTCAAGCTGTTGCGTTATGATGAAGACTATTCATCGCTGAAGGATAGTGCAAAAACATTTTACAACAGCCTGAAATACGTGCCGGTATCAGAAAGTGGTAGAACCTATTTGTCTTTTGGTGGCGAAATACGGGCTGAATTGGACCGGGCACAGCACGAAGACTGGGGCGCAAGGAATGTCGGCAGGAACATCTTTTTGCTGCAGCGGTACC
>Ga0247815_10000095_pt1 | contig 64658 bp, 50 predicted proteins | sample UWRJL194509B1_FD_181014 | JGI IMG/M metagenome (GOLD analysis project Ga0247815, IMG submission 181014) | Plant litter microbial communities from Arlington Agricultural Research Station in Wisconsin, United States - UWRJ-L194-509B-1 | ecosystem: Environmental > Terrestrial > Plant litter >... | reverse complement strand
ATAGATATAGACCTGGCATCTGAAAAAGCGCAACAGGAGCTGGTTGCCAAACAAGGCGAACTTATGACTCCTTTGCAGCTCAAGTTCATTGGCGCAGTGAAGGCCGTTGCAAAAGAAAAAGGAATTGCGTATGTATTTGACAGCGGTGCACAGGGGGCAAACAATATGCTTGCTTGGCAGGATGGTATTGACCTAACTGCTGCTGTCAAAGCGAAATTAGGTATCACTGCAAAAGCACCAGTGGTTGCAAAAAAATCGTAAATCAAAGTGAAACTCCAGCACGTAAATCATACTTATCGTACTGGAGTTTCATTAAATCGTCTGTGTTATTATTAGAAATAGCTTTCTATCGCATTAAGATAGTCTCGCTGATTTGATTTATTAAAAGTAATATCCCTGCACTGATTAAACTGTACGTAGGCCTTCAGCGCCTCAGCAACTTTCCCAAGTGTATGATCGTTCAGATTAATCTCTTCGAAATGTAGATTGTGTACAATTAACAGTCTCTGTTTCCTGTCGGCTTTCGCATCCATACGTGCAACAAAGGTGTCGCCTACCAGTACGGGTAGTGAAAAATACCCATACTTTCGTTTAGGCGCAGGTACAAAACATTCGATCTGGTAATCAAAATCAAAAAAATCCCGAAGGCGGTGCCTGAAGACATTCAGGATGTCAAAAGGCGAAAGGATAAATGCGTCCCCGGATAGTTCAATTGTAGTTTGCTGATCTTTCAATATATAAAACGGGGTAGTTTTTAGGCCCTCCACTCCTGCAGTATATACTTCGCCCTCAGCTAACATTTTTTCCAGCTCGGTTTTAATAAGGTTGCCTTTTACACGACGGCCACGCCAGGCCATTTCCTTAAAAGATGCGAGCCCCAATGCACCCAGGGTACGCCTTATCACATATCGCGCAAAATCTTCAGCTGTGGGCATGTCAACATTGATGCCATCAGGAATTAGATTTAGCGGCACGTCGTATACTTTTTTAAACCCTTTGGTACGGGTAATCATGAGTTTTCCCTCCAGGTACAACCGTTCCAATGCAACTTTAGCGGGCCGCCAGTCCCACCAGCCGGAACTGGCTTCCACCCGGTCATTTTCAAAGTCCCCAACCATCAGTTGACCTTCGCGTTCCACGCGTTCCAGCACCTGCTGCATTATACTGTTTTCTGCCTTGGTCAATGGTTTCAGGTTTTCGGAAAAGGCTTTCTTCACCGGGAGTGAAAAACGGAAGTCATGCATGGGAAGATAACCAGCGTCGGAGCTGAAGTATTCAAAAATACGGCCATCTGCGGATAACTCTTCCAGCCAAACCGGCTCATAATCAGGTATCCGGGCTGTCATAACATGGTGATGTGCCCTTTCTACTACGTAATTTGTATCCAATTGCACAAATCCCAGGTGATCTATAAGTTTATAGACGGCCTCGCGGCCCGATCCAAATTGCGCCCGCCTGGCAAGCCCAGCGGCGTGAAGGATAATCTTCCGTGCCTCCAACTTGCTAAACATGATTGCTTCCATGCTGGCAAGATAATAAAACAGGCAAATAAAAAAGGGGCTTTTTAGGGCCCCTTCTATAAAATAAAATTGTTACTCTACCATATTTTTACTCTTTTGTCTGGAGCAAGGTACAGCGAGTCTTTTGGTGTAACTTTGAAAGCTTCATAAAATTCAGGAACGTTTCTGACCACACCGTTCACCCTAAATTGCGCCGGGGAATGCGGATCAGTACCTACCTGTGTCCTCAGGCCCTCTTCGGTAGATTTGTTCGCCCAAACCTGTCCCCAGCCGATCAGCACACGCTGTTCACCAGTAAACCCGTCCATTTTCGGTGCAGGTTTCCCTCCCAGACTTGCTTTGTATGCTTTGATAGCGATACTTAAGCCTCCAAGGTCGCCTATGTTTTCTCCAAGTGTAAAGTCTCCGTTTACATTCAGGTCCGGAAAAACCTTAAAGCTATTGTATTGTGCAACCAGTGCATTTGTACGCTTCTTAAATTCGCTTTTATCTTTAGCCGTCCACCAGTCGCGCATCACACCGTTGCCGTCAAATGTACTTCCCTGATCATCAAAACCATGACCAACTTCATGGCCAATTACCGCTCCAATTCCACCGTAATTTACTGCATCTTCGGCAGTCATATCAAAAAATGGAGGTTGCAGAATCGCGGCCGGAAATACGATCTCGTTCATCGGTGGATTATAGTATGCGTTCACCGTCTGAGGCGTCATTCCCCATTCTGTGCGGTCAACTGGTTTTCCTAATTTGGCAATTGTCCTGTTATATTCAAATTCAGCAGCACGTGTTTTGTTTCCATATAAGTCGTGCTTTACAATTTTCAAAGCAGAATAATCCCTCCACTTATCAGGATAACCAATCTTTGGCGTGAATTTACTGATCTTATCCAGGGCTTGTTTTTTTGTCTCAGGACTCATCCAGTCGAGAGTTTTGATGCTCGACTCATATGCTTTTAAAAGATTTCCCACCAGTTTTAACATGCGTTCTTTGGCTTCCGGTGAAAAGTGTTTTTCAACATATAATTTGCCCAGCATTTCTCCCAGATTGTCATTGACCAGGTCTACCGCGCGACGCCATTGGGGTCTTTGTTCTTTAATTCCGTTCAGCGTTTTAGAATAGAAATTAAAATGTTCCTTGTCAAGTGCTGAGTTTAGGAAGGAGGCAGATCCATTTATCGCCGTCCATTTCAAATAGGTATTCCAGGTAGATAAAGGTGTGGATTTAAAAATAGCGTTCAGCGCTTTTGTGTACGCCAGCTGGGCGATTACGATACTGTCGGTCCCTTTGATCCCACCTTCTTTAATCATCGTATTCCAGTCAAAGTCTGGTGTTAGCTTTCCCAGATCTTTTATGGCGTATTTGTTATACAGCGCCACAATGTTTCTCGTTTCTTCCTTTTTCATATGCTTAGAGGCCAGTTCAGTCTCTAAAGCCATGATTTTTCCAGCGGCAGCTTTTGCATCAGGAATGCCGGCGATGCCCAGCATGGTTTCTATGTGGGCAAGATATTTTTTCCTGATCTCCGTAGATTTCGGATCCTTCAGAAAATAATATTCGCGGTCTGGTAAACCCAAACCACTTTGCCAGGTCATCAGCATATACTGTTTTGGGTTTTTAAGGTCTTCCATTACACTAATGTTAAATGGAATTGCATTTCCTATCTTGTTGGCATAAGCGAAGTAGGCAGAAAGATCTTTTGCTGAGGCTATGGCGTCAATCTTTTTAAATTCTTCGTTCAGTGGCTTTAAACCCAGGGCATTTCTACCGGTGGTGTCAAGGAAGGAGTCGTAGAAATCGCCTATTTTCTGTTCTTCAGATCCATCCTTACCGCCAGTTTTTACTGCATTTTCAATGATAGCTTTCACGTCTTCCTGAGCCTTATCGTTGATAATGGCCCCTACACCATAACGTGCCTTATCTGCAGGGATTTTGGTGTTTTTTAACCAGGTGCCATTTACATAGGCCATGAAATCATTACCAGGAACTACTGTAGTATCCATATTTTGTTTAATGATCCCAGATTTTAGCTCTGTAGACTGCTTCTCGCTGCCACCATTACAGGATGCCATGAGAAACAGTGTACCCGCCAGTACGGGTGCACTATAAGATTTTATTGTTTTTATCATCTTTATAAAGAGTTAGTATATATCAAATCTATAAAAATAATCCAGTTTATGCGACTATAGAGAGGATGCCAATAACACCGCCAGTCGAAAACCTGCAAACTTAACTAACATCATCAAGGAAAACTATCAGCCCTTCTTTAAACAGAAAGTTTGATCTACCTTCCATGTCAAGCTTATCCCCTGCTTTCATTCCATTGGGAAGATCTGTCGCCAGAATTGCAACATATTTTATTGAAACTTCTGCCTTCTGATCATGAATTTCGAGACCGGCAATAGTCTGCTTCCGTTCATTAAAAAAAGCTGCAGCTTTCTCTGCCTGGGCCCTGAATTCCTCTATGCCATTGGTGGTAAGATTGATTTCCCCATCGGAAATATTCCTAAACACTATTGCACTATGAAGTTCCGCTGTCATTCTATCAATATCAAAGTTGTTATAGGCGTCGATATAACGTTCGATTGATGCCTGCACTTCATCTTTTCTCATATTCAGTCATATAAATTAAATAATACTGACTTCCGTCTTGTCCATGTAAATTATAAAATTGTATCTTATTATCAAACTGATAGTCGATTAAATAGAGAGCAATTAAAGGTTTTTCACTATGTTTGTATTGCTATTAAATTTAGTATTTTGAGTTTACGCCAGAATTTTATACTTTTAGACACACACAACGCTCCACATGAAATACCACTTCCAATTCGTATCCAGAACCGCCGTTAGAGTAGAACTAATACCAGAGGACCAAAAGGAAATCGAATTGATTGATCAGATTTCACATTGTAAAGAAGATGATGTTCGGGTTACTGAGCTTTTCCGCAAGGGTGTAGAAACCTACAGCAGCAACACGATTCTTACACAAACGAGGTTCATGAACTTTCCCAGTGTTGCGTTATGTAATTATATCACGGAGGCAAAGCCAATTGAAACCCTAAGCCTCGATCAGGTTTACGATCACAGTTCCAACCTTAGTACCTAGCTTCTTGAAGAACTTGCAACAGCATTAGTTCCTCTGTATCATCATTGCTTTCAACAGTTCTAACGCTGTTGCCAAAAATATCCTTGCTCAACTTAACAGATGATATTTGCCGTCCGTTCCGGTCGCTTACGGTTTTTGTGACATCGCCAAATATATCAGTTGATATTTTAACAGATCCTATAACCTCACCCCGCGCACCTGTAACATTTTTTATCCGGTTACCCAGTATATCTGTTGAACTTTTTACTGTCGCAACAGTAAATCCATTACCATCCATATACGTCAAAATTTTATTACCGAAAATATCTGTCGACTTTTTAATTGTGCTAATCCGCCGGCCGTCTGACCCCGAGATTTCCTGGACCTTGGCACCGAATATATCAGTTGATTTTTTAATAGCAGACGTCGAACGTTTATTTCCGTCAGACGTCTCAATAACCTCATCTCCAAAAATATCTTTTGATTTGGTGACCGTACTTACTTCGCCGTTTGCTTTTGTAGTGGTCTGTATTTTTTTTCCAAAAATGTCTACAGATTTTGATACACTATAGGATTGAGCATTCAGGGTTAATGTAATGGCGGACAAAATAACAAGAAGTAAGGATCTCATGATTACAGGGTTAAATGTGCGGTGTCTCATATGAGACGCGGATTTCAACAAAAGGTTTAGCCATTAAGGCATGTGAGGCAAAAAAAATATACTACTAGGCAATAAACGAGGAGCATAAAGACAAAATTTCACTATCTTGGAACAGATAATAATGAATTATAATATTTATGCGATAATTCAATTTAACATTATTCGCTCTAAGATACTCCCAGGATATGAAAACACGTAGAACAATCCGTTTAAAATTGAAATTCGTCCATATCATAGTATCATCCGTGATTTTTATGTGTGCATGTGTAAGCCTTAAAACGCCAAAACGCACAAATCAGGTAGCTTTGAAAGCTCCAATGTTCATTGGGCGGTATCCACTAAATTACAGCAGATACCTCAGTTCCAGGTTTCACAAAGACACCGTAATGCCGGTTATGATCTGGTATTTTTTTAAAGATTCTCCCGGAAAAGATTCTGCTGAATTAGCACAAGCCAGCCATATGGAACTGAACCTTACCGATAAGAAACATATGACCTCCAAATTGTACAATGGCAATATCCTGTTGAAAACAGAAACAATTCAAGGTCATTTAAGAAGGGGCTATTTCAGAAAGAAACACGATCTTTCATTTACCGGTGTGCCACCTTTTTATTGGAGCATGACCTCCATTAAGAAGCAATTTGGCCTGGGAACGGACAACCAGTTGTTTATCGATGCCGCCGATGAAACCAGCGGAAGCGTTCTGATCTTTGGGGCCTCCAGCGGAGGTTTCACTATAAGTCACACCATTATGCCCGTTAAATAATATCTTAGCGGTACAGCCGTTGCCTTGCAAAATTAACGGACATGGAAGAAACATCCAGGTGCCCATTGTGAATTGTTTACTTTGCCTTTTTAATTTAAAATACTACATTCGAAACCGGTTAGTTCAAAGGGCCTTCCCTCCTGACCGCTATAATTGTAAAGACCTCCGGGCGCCTACTGTATATGATGAACCTAAAAAAAACTGCCCTTTGTCTTTCCCTTCTTTTGTTATGTATGCAACCATTGCTGAAAGCACAGAACCCTGATTCAGATCAAACACTCAGCAGGTTACAGCAACAATTTGTAGACATGAGGTTTGGTATGTTTATACATTTTAATATTCCAACCTACATGAATCAGGACTGGCCAGATCCCGACGCACCTGCGGCCCTCTTTAATCCAACAAAATTGAATTGTGACCAGTGGGCTAAGGCTGCTAAATCTGCAAATATGAGTTATGGCTGCCTTACCACAAAGCACCATAGTGGTTTTTGCATTTGGGATACCAAAACGACAGACTATAACGTGATGAACAGTCCTTTAAAAAAGGATGTTGTGAAAGAATACGCCGACGCATTTCGCAAGAACGGATTGAAGGTGATGCTGTATTATTCTATTCTGGATACACATCATAAGTTGCGTCCAAACCAGATTACGCCTAAACATATTGATATGGTTAAAGCACAATTGACCGAGTTGCTCACCAAATATGGAAAAATAGAAGCATTAATCATCGACGGATGGGATGCCCCGTGGTCACGTATATCATACGATGACATTCCTTTTGAAGATGTGTATCACCTGGTGAAATCAATACAGCCGGAATGTTTGGTGATGGATTTAAATGGGGCTAAGTATCCCGCAGAAGGCTTGTACTATACTGATATCAAAACATATGAAATGGGCGCAGGTCAGCGTATGTCAAAAGATAGTAAACGCATGCCCTCGCTGGCATGTCTGCCCATCAATACCTCGTGGTTCTGGAAAACCGATTTTCCTTCAACGCCGGTAAAGGATGCGACAAAACTGGTGAATGAAACGCTTAAAGCATTAAACGGTGCCAGCTGTAATTTTATCCTTAATGTAGCACCAAACCGTGAGGGGCTAATAGACGACAATGCTTTGGCGGGGTTAAAAGAAATTGGCAGATTATGGAAGAATGAAGGACCGACGGAGAAGTTATCGGCATTAGAACGTCCCATCATTTCGAGTAATCTGGCGAAGAACCAACCCGCGTTTTCAAGCTGGAGTGACGACATGAATATTATGGATTTTGCCAATGATGATGATTTTAAAACTTCCTGGATCTCGAATTCTGCTGTAAAACGAGCGTGGTATGAGGTTGATTTTAAGGTGGATAAATCCTTTAATGCAGTTGTGATTGCAGAGCAAAAAGCAAATATCAGCCGGTACAAAATTGAGTATTGGGACGGTACTGCTTGGATACAATTATTTGATGGGGAGAATCATGAAAGAATAAAACTTCACCGTTTCGGTCGCGTGTGGGGTAATAAAGTACGCTTGCAGATTACCGGATCGGAGACGGTACCCTCTATCGCTGAATTCCAGGTTTACAATGAAAGAAGGTAAGTCATATAGGCTACCCATAATAACTACTGGGAATTATCAGTCAATGGTTTACAACACCGCCTTTTGCCAGTGTTGATGACCGCAGCCTGGACACTCATTATATTTGGCGTCGCGGTCATCCCGAAGTGTACCACAATTGGAACAGACACTATAATCGCTGCTCCTTTCTATGTCTACCCAATAATCATGATCATGGTGCGGAATAACAGATAATCCGGGTTTCCCCCCTTCTTCTTTCACTAATGAAAATGCGCCGCTTGACTCCATATAAACCCTTTTCACTTTGCCCAGATGATCGCAGCCAGCCGCACGAATTTGCTCAAACAGAAGTTCTCGCGACAGACTAGTTAGTTTAAGGCATTCAAAATTAATCACGGAATCAGAAACCAGCACATTAAGATCACCATGCACAATTTTTTCAAAACCCTGGTTGTTTTTAGCGATACTAGAAATCATCCGTTCACTGATCACCACCACAATTGCGATGACAACAGCAGGTAACAATCCCCTGTCTGGTGCCTGGATTGGAACCCCGATTGCCGCAGCCAGAGCCACCATTGCAGTCATTTCAGTTACATTCAATTGAAGTGCCATCCGTTTACCCATCATGCGGATTGATACAATGAGTAAAATATATATGAAAACTGTTCTGATGACCACTTCTATTAAAAACACATAAGGTACTTCACCAAATAAGATCCGGTGCAAGTCAAAAAGTTTATATTCTTTTGGTTCCATTTGTTATCAGTTAATTGCTTTTATAAAAACTTCCTGGCCGCACAAAATGCAAGGCGCTATATCTGCCTTGTTCAACGTACCGCAGTGGATGCATGCCCATAAAGGAATGTCCAGATACTTCTGAACTGTTAAGATCCCTTCATCAGCTGGAGGAAAAACGGGCAATCCCTGTAGCCCTTCTTTCGCAAGGATAATACTGAAAGACCCTGCAGGTTCCAAATAGACCCGCCGTATCTGGCCAAGGTTCAGCACATTTTTGGTCCTGAGCTCGGAAAAAAGTTGTTGTTTCGAAATGCGTACATCATCCATTTCTTTTAATTGTATTACTCCGTTTTTTACAAGTACAGTAGGTTTTCCTACCAAAATATTTTCTGCTTTAATACTTAAAAAGCCAATGTGGTTTAGCGCCCTATGCAGTCCCAGTGCAACAAACAAGATCAGCAATCCCTGTAAGATACCCCTGTCTTCCATTTGCATGGAAACAGAAACGATAGCCCCAAGTGTCACCATTACGGTCATCTCGATGATTGTAAGCTGCCCGCTCATGCGTTTGCCCAGCCACCTCACCACGGCCAGTAACAACCAATATATAATCGAGGTTCTCACAAAAACTTCCAGGAGGAATATGGGGTCCAGGTTTCCAAACAAAATCCGATGCCAGTCATCGAGCCTAATCTCTTCAGGTTTCATATAAAAATTTTAATACTAATGATTATTTTTTGGATGCAACATACCACTGGGCACCATAGCCAGGAATAGCAAATTTGGATTCATCCTGCTGAGTTGAACCGGTCTGGCCATGTACCATTTTGAGATGGAAGTCATTCATTAACTGTTTATCTAAAGAAAATTGTTGAGGCTCTTTACTAAAATTATGGACAGCAATCAGATTTTTATCCTTATAGAAATATTGTATAACCAGCACCGGATTTGCGTCTACGGTCAGAATTTTCCAGTTGCCCAAACCAATCTCCGGGTGTTGTTCCCTCAGCTTCGCCAATCCTTTGATGTAAGTTAACAGGGATGTACTGTCTGATGATTCTTTTGATACATTGATTTTATCATAACCATATTCCCCAAGGGATATCACCGGACGGAAGGTCGTTTTGCCAGTAGAAAAGCCGGCCATTGAGAGGTTATTCCATTGCATAGGTGTCCTCACCGACAATCTTTCACGAAGGGTTAGGTCATCCCCCATTCCAATTTCTTCTCCATATCTGATAACCGGAGCACCCGGCAGGGAGAATAATACACTATAACTCATTTTGATAAGATCAGGATCAGAAAGCATTGGGGCCAGCCTCCTTCTAATACCCCTTTCGTACAATTGCATATTGGTTTCCTTGCCAAATTTATCGTACACTGCCTGCCGCTGCGATTTGGACAGCCTGCCCAGGTCTATTTCATCATGATTTCTCAAAAAGAACGCCCACTGGGACGAAGGTGGTTTTTGTCTGAAATCTTCCAGGGCTTTTGAGAAAGCTGCCGGCTCTCCCTTTGCAAGTGCGTAGAATAACAGCTGGTCGGCATAGAAATTAAACATCATCTGGAGGCGTTCGCCATCTTTTCCAAAATACTCTTCATTCTCCTTGGCAGTAACATTAGCTTCGCCCAACAGCAAGGCATCAGGTTTGATTTTTCTTACCGCATTTCTCAGTTCTGTAAGGATATTAAACAGATGGTCCGGATTTGCACTTCCGGTTCTGGGTATGTCAACAATAAACGGTACCGCATCCAGTCTGAAGCCATCCATGCCCTGTTTCAACCAATATTGCAGTACCTTAAATGCCTCTTCTTTTACTTCCCGGTTCTCATAGTTAAGGTCGGGCTGGAAATCGTAAAATCTGTGGAAATAATATTTTTTGTTGATCTCATCGTAAGTCCAGGTTTCGGTTTGTGTACCGGGGAATACCATTCCTTTATCCCAATCTTTAGGTTTTGTGGATGACCATACATACCAGGAATAATATTTTGAAGTGCTGTCTTTCCGGGAAGACCTGAACCATGGATGGTCAATAGAAGTATGATTTAAAACCGCATCCATGATTATCCGCAAGCCCCTTTTTTTTGCTTCAGTCATAAAGCGGCGAAAGTCAGCCGCGGTTCCCAGCCTTTTGTCCACACCATAATAGTCAGTAATGTCGTATCCATCGTCCTGGTCGCTTGTAGGTTGAAATGGCGCGAGCCAGATTACCTTCACGCCGAGGCTGTCAATATAGTCCAGCTTTTGCGTAAGTCCGTTAAAGTCGCCGATACCATCACCATCACTGTCTTTAAAAACATCGACATCCAGGTTATAAATTAAAGGATTGCGGTACCAGTTGTCCTGTATATTTTGCTTAGGGTTTTCTTCTTTTTGATGTTTACATCCGGAAAATGATATAATCAAACAAAGAATCAGCAAGAGGTTAATATGGATGTATTGCTTGGGCTTATGGTTCATCAGATGTGCATTTTCGACCCTAACAAACCGCGACTGCATTTGTTCTCAGATTCCGAAGGGGTATTAAGAAATCATTAGTGAGGAATTGTTTTTTCGATAAGCAAAAACTAATGAGCGGTGCTATTGTTCTCTTATTCAAAATACATCACCTATGACAAACGAAGTAACAGATAAGATAGTAAGCGGGTTGAAAGACCTTTCTCTTCAGCCAACAGGAAAAGAAAATATTGATCAGGGCGAGCGGATCCTTTCAGTAGTGGCTGGGAGCTGGTTATTATATAAGAGTTTAAAAAATCTGGCTAAACATCCGCTTATCGGCCTTCAGGGTACTGCTGCTGCTGGCCTTTTATTGTATCGCGGAGCAACTGGTATATGTCCGATATACAAAAAACTCGATAAAGACACGACGGACCCCGAGGCCATTGTTATTACTGAAGAGATTACTGTGGATGCACCAAAGGATAAAGTTTATGCATTCTGGAGGGAACTTTCAAACCTTCCTAAATTCATGAAGCATCTGAAAAGTGTGGAAGAAATTGATGAGACGGTATCAGTTTGGGCAGCCAATACGCCTGGAGGGATTATCGATTTGAAATGGAATGCGCAGATTACGCGTGAAGATGAAGGCCAGTATATCGGCTGGCAATCTGTAGAAGGCAGTATGATTGACAATGCAGGAAAAGTCGAGTTTAAAGATACTTTAAACGGCACTGGAACCGAAATCCACATTGAGATTGATTACTTCCCACCTGCCGGAAGTGTAGGTCGCGGAGTTACATCTTTGTTTAATGGCGTTTTTGACAAGATGATCCGTGAGGACATTCAGCGGTTCAAAGCGTATGCAGAAGCCGAAGACTTTAAGGCTTATGCCGGATTGGATTACTAGACTTTAACATTTAATATCATTCACTACATCCTGTTTACGCGTTCATAATGAACGTGTAAACAGGATTTTTTATTGATCTTTTTTACCAGGCTAGCGTACTGGTTCAGGCGGTAACAAACTTGACTTTGTTTGATAGATAGGCCGCAACTAATATGATAATGATGCCAATGATCTGGCTAATGGTAATACTTTCACCTTCTGATAAATACTGCAGTGAGTCCCGAAGAAAGGTATTTCTCCGCCCAAAACAGTATTCCCTGGCCAAGGCTGAGCATAAACGCACCCAACAGCAGATTTTTACGGGTGTCAGATTTGAAAATCTGATTGTCTTTAATCTGGCAATAGCTGAGCATAATGATGCCGGCAATAAGGTACCGGCAACTTGCCATAAGGAATGGAGGCATTTCTGCTACGCCAATTTTTATCGCTAAATATGTAGTTCCCCAAATAATATACACGGCTGCAAATGCCAGCACTACTTTGATATCTAATGACTTAATCCAGGTATTCATATACCACCTAAGTTAACTATTAGAACTTGTTGACTTACTTTTTAATTTGAATTACCTTTGATTGTCCGGGATTTAGTTGCACACCTGCACTGTTCCATAACGGCAGGTTACCTAAAGGGGCTTTACGTTGCGTTTTGTTTTCCGCTAGTAGTTTGACTATAACATTGTCTTTCGTTGGATTGTGTACTTCTACGTCCAGCCTTTTGGTTGTTTGTTTTACCACTTTTGCATTTATGTGATCAATTACGGTTACCTCCCCTTCATCGGTATTGATATATATCCCTGGCACTTCTATAGCGGTCAACATCAATGAGGTTTCTGCCCAGGTAGAACCTTTAAATACCTGTCCGATGCCTTCAAGCCAATCGCTAAGGCTTACGCGTTCACTCATCCAGCCATTTTCAAGATTACTCACTGGGTGATTTGATGTAGACAAATACTGAGGAATAACATGGGCAATATCCCGAAGCAGATTCAGATAAAATTTGTCTCCAGTGGCCCTGTAAAGTTTTAATAAACTGACGCCAGAATGTGTACATATCCCCGGGGCAGCATGTTTATTCTGGGTATTGGCCCAAACAGTGCCGAGGGTATGTGCGTTTATTTTTCCCAGGTCAGACGTTTCAGGAAAACGGTAATTGTAGCTGGTTACCCAGGTGCTGAACTGTTTGGCAACATCCTTTGCTGCATTTAACCATTGTAGCTCCCTGGTTTCTTCATATAAAACGACATAACTTTCTAAAAGACTGTAGGTTGATTCACTATCACAATTTTGCATTGCATCACCCGGGCCGCCATAAATCATGCCCTTTTTTACATACGTTTCATAATAATATGCAGCGGCCTCAAGCGCAACATTCATATACATCACGTTATTGTAATAGCGCGAGGCCAGAACAAGGGCGGCGGGAATTATGCCGCCACTTGCAGATCCGCCAATAACAATCCTGCCTGTTTTATTATCCAGAAACTGACCAAACTGATGGTACGTATTCCAGGTATTGACCATAGCATCCGCCACTTGCACACAGCCGTTTTTCCAGTTGTCTTTTACTGTTATGCCTTTTTTTTCCATCAATAGAAACTGTTTCATGCAATAGTAAAGGCCATCCCCGCTTTTCCTGACCAGGTGCAGGTCTTTTGCCATTGGTATATCCTTAAATATTCCCATCCAGCCTGCTCCTTTTTCTCCGGTGTCCCAGAAATAGCCGCTGGGTGATATACCTGCAGGAAACAGCCAGTCGAAACTTCGTATTACGTTTCCAACGGATGTTTCATTACCCTGATAAAGTAATGGATAAGTACTCTGCATTCCTCCTACCCAACCAATCTGCCAATCCTGGCTCGCATTTTCACGCATGCCCACCGAATAATATCCATGTTGGGTGTTATAGTTCTGACGGTTGAATTTCTCTTCCTGTATTTTAAACGCCGCAGAAAAACTTATTATCGCAGGTTCAGAAACAGCGGGCGGACTAAGTTCAGTGCGGACTGCTGCAAATTGGTTAAATAAATCCTGCACGGATGCACAGTCAAAAATATACATACGGAATGATATGCTCAGCGAATCGCCAGCACGAAATGAAGCACCCTTATCTGATGATGGATACCGTGTGTTTGAGATATAGTAACGGAATTTTTCCCTGAAGACAGGAGCTGTAAGGCATATTTGTGCTGCTGCCCTGTTGCTGTTCTCATGGATAGAAATGCCATAATCGCCTATCCTGTTACCCTGGTTCGTGATGAAGAAAAAAGATTTTCTCTTGTCTGGTGCATAAAACCCAATTCCTGGTGTTGCCATATCCCCGCTTCGTAACTGCATACCTGAATTTCCATCATGGAGGCTCAGTCTCGGCACATCAGATAACAACTGAGGCTGGGGCTTGTTCACCCCGGTATCCCGGGGATTGTTTACAAACGGGCAATAAGGCATCGCCCGGACCTCCGAGCGATTGCCATTGTATGCGGCAGCGGGAATTAAGACATAATTTTCTGCTGACCAGCTTTTAAATGAAAGGTATACCGAGAGCGACGCATCGTCTATATTGCCGCCGGAACATAAAAAACCGACCACAACATCCCTGGCCGCAGGATTTCCTTTAACGGGCAGGATTGATGTCTTCACCTTCCATTCGGTTGCCCGGAATTTTAGGGTTTTTTCTACACGAGGCACGACAACCGACTTCAGCTGATCGTCCATCATATATTGTCTGGCGTTATAATGGTTAAGGCTCAGCGATAGTTCCGGGACAGTCTGTCCCTGCGTAAAATGCGGCGACAAAAGCAGCATCTCAACAACCGCTGCTATTGATACCGACAAAAAATAACGCGTAATAAAGGTCTTTTTTTTCATAACTCACCGGTCTATCGAATCATGGGTTATTGATCAATTGTATCGCAGAAAATTTTTGCCAGGGTTTGCATGTGCCAGTTCCTTCCTGTAACTGAGCGGACTCTCCCCGGTTATTTCCTTAAAAGATTTATGGAAACTGGAGAAATTATTGAAGCCACTTTCATAGCAGACCTGTTTAATGCTTAGCTTATTTTCTATCAAAAGCCTGCAGGCATTTCCAACCCTGACCTCAATCAGGAATTGCAGATAGGTCTTTTGCGTCTGTGTTTTAAAATAACGGCAAAAACAGTTGGGACTGATCCTCGCTATTTCGGCAACTTCGTTAATGTGGATTTTATTTTTATAATTGGCTACCGTATAATCAAATATATCCTGGATACGCCCTTCGCCGGCGGCCGACTGTTCCCATGCATAGCCAGTTGAAGAAAGCATGATTAATACATCACTGGTAGCAATCTGAAGCAATGCCTGCACAAGATAAATGATACGGTCGGTGCCTGACGCGCTAAACATCATATTTAAGATTGAGATTATTTTTGGCTTCTTGTTGCCCTCAACCTTGATGCCTCGTTTCGATTTTTCAAGCAGATCCTTTAGTGACTTGTTTTCTGGCAGATCTAAAAAATACCTGCCCAGAAAATTTTCTGAAAAATGTACAACAATCACATCTGCATATTCCCCTTCTGGCGAACAATACTCGTCAAACCGCCAGTAATGCGGCAAGTTTGGGCCTACAAGAAGTAAGTCGCCAGCCTGAAATCTGGTGATCCGGTCCCCGATTACCTGCGTTCCTTCGCCTTTGGCGATGTACAAAAGTTCCAGCTCGGGATGGTAGTGAAATTTATTGTTCATACTTGGTTTCAAATCCCGGCGTACGTTGAACGACTGCGTAGGATTTTTTGAAATTTTTAATAGCTGTGGTTTCATGTTAAACTTAATAAGGTTAATATTTGGTTACTTAAATTTCTCAAACTTTTGAAGAATACAGTTGTATTTAGTGATCATAAATATGTATGAAATAAACATTTATGGTTAAGACACTGGGTGAAGACATTAAAAAAGACCCGTCCGACGTGCACCAGGAGTTCACGGATGTTAGCATCAGAATATTCTGTTGCCGGTATTGGATACTGGACGAATGGGAATGTAACGACCTGCGCATCCCTTTCTGGAGGATTTACCATAATTCGATATCCGGCTCTACTATTTTTTATAAAGACCACAGTATTAGTTTAGATGAAGATACCCTACTGTTGATTCCCCCCAATACCTCATTTTCATCCCGGCTTAAACTGAGGACACGTAACGACGCGGAATCAATACAGGGTAAAAAGTTCACGCTATCAGATAATCTGGAAGCGATCAGGCTTGAGGGTGGCGTAGATCATTTTTTTCTGCATTTCACACTCGGTTTTCCCCTTGACTTTGTGCAGGGCGGCATTTATAAACTCTCCTTTAATAACAGCCTGAAATATCTCCTGATGCAACTGAAGGCTGCCTGCATACGGGACACTATTACGGGCATGCAGGATTGCCTCAGAATTAAACAACTCATTGCAGAATGTTTACTGCAACTTCCAAATGAGATATGGAAAACCGGCAACACTGATCCCAGGATCATAAAGTCCATAAAATTCATTGAGAGAAATTTCGCGGACAGACTCTCCAATCAGCAACTCGCAGAGACTGTGAATATGGCCACAAATTCATTCGCGAGGCTATTCAAAACAAATACAGGTTTGGCAACGCACCATTATATAATGAATATGAAAGTGCAGGCTGCGATACATTTGCTGCACCACACGCACAAATCTATCGACGAAATTTCCTTCGAATGCGGTTTTTCTGACCGCCACCACTTCTCCAAAATGTTTAAAAAAGTGACCAGCACATCACCATCCAGGTATAAAAAAAAGCTGTATTAGCCTAAAAAAGCAATGTTTATTGCACAGGTTGTCAAAATTGCTGAATGTTATGCTTTTTTTCGACCTCTTCGTGATCTAATTCTGAGCAATTTGTATTATCGTTTTGCTCAGACCATATATCACTTTTCTTCCGTAACGTAAGCCTCCTGTAAATTATGAAACAGATTATATTAGATATCATAACGAGATGGATTATCCTGGCTGTTCTGGCTACAGGTAGCGTAATGGCACAGCAGCGAGATGGACAACTTTTAAGGTTTGATGATAACTGGCGCTTTCATGCCGGTCCCTTTTCCGGGGCGGAGTTGGAAAAGCTGGACGACAGTCAATGGAGGAAGATTGACCTTCCGCATGACTGGAGCATTGAAGATGCGGCTGCTACCCGTTCGCCCTTTAGCAGAATTGCAGTAAGCCAGGTAAATGGCGGGTTTACCCATCAGGGTACGGCCTGGTACCGCAAAACCTTTGTCATTCCTAAAGATGATCAGAACATGCGTTTTCTCCTGCAGTTTGACGGCGTTTATATGAATGCCGATGTATATATTAATGGTAAACATCTGGGCAACCACCCTTATGGTTATACTGGTTTTAGCTTTGACATTACCAGATATCTGAAAGTTGGTGGTAAAAATGTGGTTGCCCTTGAGGTCAAAAACGAAGGTGCAAATAGCAGATGGTATGCCGGATCTGGCATTTACCGTCACGTATGGCTCAAAAAGTTCGGATCCCTGCACCTTGTACATTGGGGTACGAATATCACTACGCCGAAAATTAATGACGGATCTGCTACTATCCGTATGAATACACTGCTTATCAATGAAAGCGCTGAAGATGCTGATGTTTCTGTAATCACAAGGCTTTTTACGCCGGAAGGGAAAGCCGCCGGCAGACAATCAACAGACCTTAATATTAGTGCAGGCCAGCAAAAGAAAGTTTCGTTACAGCTTGAAATTAATACTCCGGATCGATGGACATTAGAATCTCCGGTATTGTATACCGCGGTTACAACGGTGCAGCGGCAGGGATCTACGGCCGATTCTTCCCTAACACAGTTTGGTATACGCAGCATATCTTTCGATTCAAAAAATGGATTCCTTTTAAATGGAAACATGACTAAACTAAAAGGTGGTTGTGTTCATCATGACAATGGCCCTCTTGGCGCCGCAGCCTATGACCGGGCTGAGGAAAGAAAGGTGGAATTGCTGCGAGCAAGTGGATTTAATGCCATCCGCTGTGCGCATAACCCTCCAAGTCCTGCTTTACTGGAGGCCTGCGACCGGCTGGGAATGCTGGTAATTGATGAGGCATTTGACATGTGGAAGAAAGGCAAAAACCCATATGATTATCATCTCTATTTTGATGATAACTGGCAGAAGGACCTGGAAAGTATGATTATGCGCGACCGTAACCATCCTAGTGTAATCATGTGGAGCATAGGAAATGAGATACCCGAAAGCGATAAGCCTTTAGGACACGCAACTGCTGAAATGCTGGCCGGTTTTGTGAAAAATCTTGATCCGGGAAGACCGGTAACTGCTGCGGTAAATTCGCCCGATGCAAATAAAGAAGCATTTTTTGCAGCCCTGGATATTGCGGGGTATAATTATGCCGAAGCCCCTTCAAAAACAGGTATTGGAAAATACGCATCAGACCATCAGGGCGTACCAGAACGGGTAATGTTCGGATCAGAGTCTTTCCCGCTTGAAGCGTTCAGCAGCTGGTCTGCCGTTGAAGATAATAACTATGTGATCGGCGACTTCGTATGGACGGCCTTTGACTACATTGGAGAAGCAAGTATTGGCTGGCTGGGATATCCTCAAAACGCAAACTTCTATCCATGGAACCTCGCCTTTTGCGGTGATATCGATATTTGCGGATGGAAACGTCCGCAGTCATTCTACAGGGATGTGCTGTGGAAAGAAAATCAGCTTTCATTATTTGTCCATTCGCCACAACCTTCATTTAAAGAAAACCCAGGTAAGGCTTTGTGGTCAAAATGGAACTGGCACGATGTACTGCCTGAATGGAACTGGAAAGGTTTGGAGAAATTGCCGGTGACTGTAGTCGTTTATTCATCATTCCCAAGAGCAGAACTTTTCCTCAACAACGTTTCATTAGGGATAAAAAATGTTGACCGCGGTACGCAGTATATGGCATTATGGACAGTTCCCTACCAGCCAGGGGAACTAAAGGTAAAAGGTTACAACCAAAACAAATTAGCGGGCACAGCCTCGCTATTTACTGCGCAGGCCGCTGCAAAAATTCGACTGGATCCTGACCATTCAGTTATAAAAGCCGACAATCAGGACCTTTGTTATGTTACCGTTGAAGTTACAGATAAACAAGGCCGCAAAAACCCACATTCAGCCAATCTGATAAAATTTGAAATTGAAGGGGACGCTAAAATTATTGGGGTTGGCAATGCAAATCCGGTAAGTACAGAAAGTTATCAGCGGCCCGAAAGAAAAGCTTACAAAGGAAGGTGCCTTGTCATATTAAAGGCGGGTCGTAAGGCCGGAACAGTAATTCTGACAGCAAAATCCGCAGGATTGAAACCCGCGCAGATCAGGATAATACTTGAAAGCTGAAGCGCGCCTGCACCATATATAAATTGCAAACTCATCTAAACCAAATATAAATATGAAACAGTCAATCTACAATTTTTTGGGCGCCTGAAGTGCTACGCCTAAACTTCTATTCTACAGAAGAGTATTAATCAAAACCATTATTTATGAACCTTAACTTTGAAACAGTATGGAACGATATTCATACAAGGATACGTGGTATCCTCACCCTAAATTCAAACGGCATTGCATCTGCCTCCTTTTTATATTTGCTTGCTGTGCCCAATCCTTACTTGCCGCAGATAATACCCGGCCACCATTTGGGAACGCAGCAGGGAATGTTAATTTAAAAAAGAGCGGCCGGGATAAAATGCAAAACAGGGTTACGGGAACTGTAACCGATCAGACAACCGGAACCGCCCTGCCGGGAGTAACCGTACGCGTTCAGGGACGTGCAGGTGGTGCTATCACCGGAAACAAAGGTGAATATAGTATACTAGCAGAGGGCGAAAACCCAATCCTCATATTTTCTTTTGTTGGATATGTTACCCAGCAGATTGCAGTTAATGATAGAACCAGTATCAACGTGGCCTTAGTGGCTGATCAGGGTAATCTAAATGAATTGGTAGTGGTAGGTTACGGAACGCAAAGAAAGGCGAATTTAACCGGCGCCATCGCAACGGTTGGAAGTGATAAACTGGAGAGTCGCCCCCTGGTAAATTTAGGAGATGGTTTGAATGGATTGGTGCCAAATCTTAACGTCAACATGAATAACGGACAACCAGGCACCAGTGCAACGTTCAACATCAGGGGATATACCACCATCGGGCAAAATTCAAGTGCCAGTCCCTTGGTTTTAGTTGACGGGGTACAGCGTGACCCAAACCTGATTGATCCAAATAATGTGGCCAGTGTCACTGTATTGAAGGATGCATCTTCTGCCGCCATTTATGGCAGCAGGGCTGCTTATGGGGTAATCCTGATCACCACCAAAACCGGTAATAAAGGTGCCGTGCAAATCAATTATTCAGGATCGTATACAACTACAAGGCCTACTAACCTGCCTAAATATATCAATTCCGAACAATACATCAATATCTTCAACAAAGCTCAGCAGTCGGGTTTGCTCAGCGGTGGTTATACTGCCAACGAACCATTTACTCAGCAGGACTCCATTGCAATCATTGCCCATTTCAGGGATCCGGCTAATAATCCGGACGTGTATATAGATCCCGGAAATCCCAGACGATACAGGTATGTAGGAAATACAGACTGGATGAAGGTGCTGTACCCAGGCTGGGCCCCTTTAAACCAGCACAATTTGTCTGTATCCGGCGGAGATTCAAAAACTACGTTTTCAGCTGGTTTGGGCTACTTAGATCAGGATGGTTTGCAAAAAGCCGCCAACCAGGTTTATAAAAGATATACTCCGACCCTGAAGATAAATTCAGAAGTTAATAAGTGGCTTACGTTGGACCTGAATATGTCAATGACCCGCACAGACAATAATCAAATTGCCTATACGAAGGAAGCAAGTCAGGGTGGTGCCTGGATTCCAACAGACCTGCGTCCTGTGATGCCGGTTTATCACCCTGATGGTAATTTTTCGGGTCAGGGAAATTACACTAATCCACTAGCCGTAATTGCGAATAATGGTCGTGATATCGAATCGCGCAATGATTTTTGGACCACAGCAAGGGCTATCATCAAACCAGTTGATCACCTGACAATTACTTCAGATTATACCTGGAACAATTTTACATCTTTTCGAAGAGCACAGATGATCCCCTATAATGAATACGGTGTAAACGGGGTCTTCCTCAACGTATTTCCGCATACTAATCCTTCAAGGATAGATGAGGCCAGACGGCATAACAACTACAATGCCCTCAATGCTTATGTTACCTATGAAAATACATTTGCCGACAAACATTATTTTAAAGCACTTGCCGGTTACAATCAGGAATATTTTCACTATCAATTGAGCAATTCCAGGGCAATCAATCTGGTTGATCCTACCTTGCCTGCTATTGGGGTGAACAACGACCCAAAACCTGTGGTTGGCGGAACAGAAACTGAATCGGCTCTTATCGGTTCGTTTTTCAGACTCAATTATATCTACAATAAACGTTACCTTCTTGAGGTTAATGGCAGGTATGATGGTACCTCAAGGTTTCCAAAGGAAGACAGGTATGTATTTTCGCCATCTGCATCTGCAGGATGGAACATAGCGGAGGAGCCATTTATGAAAGGCCTTAAAAACACGTTAAATGAGCTAAAAATCAGGGCTTCTTACGGACAACTGCCTAACCAGCAGATACCGCCAGATATTATATCATCTGCTGCCCAATATCCTTATATAGCCACACAAAGTGCGGGAATTATACCCTACCTTTTCAATAATCAGACAGGTATCACCATTGGCGCACCGGGTTTGATCAGTACTAACCTTACCTGGGAAAAGGTGCAGACAAAAAATATCGGTCTTGATATTGCCATGCTCAAAAGCAGGCTAACCGGTAGTTTCGATTATTTCATCACTAACACCAAAAACATGTTAGTGGCTGGTCAGCAATTGCCGGCAGTATTAGGCACACTTGCACCATTGAGGAATGCAGCAGATTTACAAACCCGTGGATGGGAGTTTAGCCTGAACTGGAGCGACCGCATCATGAACGACCAGCTTTCTTATAATATTACGCTCGGCCTTGCTGATACAAAAAGTAAAATCACTAAATACGATTTGAATTCTAATGGAAGCATCGCCGCTGCAGATTTTTATCCTGGAAAACGTTTAGGTGAAATCTGGGGTTTTGTTACGCAAGGTTTTTATGGGTCCAATGCAGAAGCGGCGGCTGTAGATAACACCGACCTTGCCGGATATAAATGGCTGGCGGGTGATATCAAGTATCAGGATCTGAACAATGATGGTAAAATCAATGATGGGAACAATACCCTCTCCGACCATGGCGACCTGAAATTGATTGGCAACAGGACGCCCCGTTACAGGTTCAATTTTAACCTCAACCTATCGTACAAAAACTTCGATTTTACCTCTTTTATCCAGGGGGTGTTAAAGGCTGATTATGTACCCAATGATATAGCATTTTACGCGTTCAGGGATGTTGAATGGAACCTGCCCTACGGAAATGCCGCAGATTACTGGACACCTGAAACTCCAAATGCGTATTTTCCGAGACCACGTTTTCAGGGTTCCGGTAATAACAGGGTGCAAACAAAATACCTGCAAAACGCAGCATATGGCCGGGTAAAACAGCTTACTTTAGGTTATACGCTGCCGTTGCAATGGACCAGCCGCTTTAAAGTGCAGAAAATCAGGGCCTATGTAACAGGAGCCAATCTATTTACTATTACTTCCCTATTTGATGCCTGGGATCCCGAAATCGTTACCAACGAGGGAAACTTTGCCACCTACCCGATCTTTAAGTCAGTTTCTTTTGGTCTGCAGGTAACGATGTAATGGTTCATTCAGCATGTTTTATTTAAAAATAGAAAAGATGAAAACGAAATATATTCTATACACGATGTTTTTTTTATTGGTATGTTTTGGCGCATGCAAAAAAGACAGCTATCTGGACCGTTTACCGCTCAGCGATATCAGTCCGCAGAATTTCTTTAAAAACGACAATGACCTGCAATTGTACTGTAACCAGTATTACTCACAGTTACCTATTCAGTCGTTTGTTAACTTTGATGGCAATTCAGATGATAAGGCCAGTGCATCATTGAACACTTATCTGGCCGGCAGCGCAACGGTACCAAATACCAGTGCCGACTGGAACTTTAGTTTTATCAGGACATGCAATTTTTTCCTCAACAACTATACCCGCGCCAACTCATCTGTGGAAACAAAAAATCAATATGCGGGGGAAACCCTGTTTTTTAGGGCCAATGATTATTGGAAAAAAGTTAAGCTTTTTGGCGATGTTCCTTATATCAACCGATATATCACAGATACCTCTACCACCACTTTATTCGGCAGCAGGCTGCCACATAAACAGGTAATGGATTCAGTTTTAAAAGACCTGAACTACGCTGTGGACAATATTCCTGCAAGTACCCCTGACGGCCGCTTAAATAAATATATGGCGCTTGCGCTAAAAGCCCGTATTTGTCTTTGGGAAGGAACTTACCGGAAATATTTTGGCGTTGGGGACGAAACTGTTTTCCTGCAGCAGGCAGCCGATGCCGCTGAAAAAATCAGGACTTCGGGATTGTATAATATCTATACCACCGGAAATCCACAAAGAGATTATTACAATCTGTTTATCCAGGAAGAATTGAGGGGCAACCCGGAAGCGATCATGCCAATGCGGTACATCACCAATATTCTGACCAACAACAATACAAGGCTGCTGGGCCAGGCCGGTGATGGGTACAGTAAAAACTTTGTGCGTTCATTTCTCTGCACTGACGGGTTGCCGTATTCACTAAGTCCGCTGTACCGTGGAGATGATACGCCAGATAATGAAGTGGCCAACCGCGACCCCAGATATGCGCAGCAGATTGCAACGCGCGGGTTTGATTTTTTAAATGGTGACATCATCACCATTCCCCGAATCGGCACTTCGGTCACCTCTACCGGCTATCAGCCCATTAAAGGCAGGTCATCTAGTTTGGTCCAATGGAATGCCAACCAGAGTACCCTCGATTTGTTTATTTTCCGTTATGCTGAAACTTTATTAATTGAGGCCGAAGCTAAAGCGGAACTGAACCAGGCAACTCAGTCAGTCCTGGACCTGACGGTTAACAAATTACGGGACCGCGTTGGCATGCCGCGTATGAGTCTTGCTACATTAATTAAAGATCCAAACTCTGATTTTCCCGGCCTGCCTGTACTGCTGGATGAAATCCGCAGGGAACGCCGCATTGAATTGGGATCTGAAGGGTTCAGGTTTGACGATCTGCACCGCTGGAAAGCAGGTACGCAAATCAACAATGCCGAGACCATCAGGGGTATGAAACTGACCCCTGCATTCAGGGCACAATATCCACCTTCGCAAATCAGCAACATAACGGTTGATCAAAACAATTACATCATTGTTTATCAAGGTGTAACCCGTGTCTGGAACGATAAGCTTTACCTGGCCCCACTGCCTTCACAAGAGTTGACCCTGAATACGAACCTGAAACAGAATCCAGGTTGGTAGCACATTAAAACCGATTACCCTATGAAATCGTCAAGCTTTATTTTATTATTCCTCTTCTTTATCGTTTCGGCATATAGCCAGCAGGCACCGCAACCTTATGGGCCCTTGCCAAATCAGGTGCAATTGAAATGGCATGAGATTGAAATGTATTGTCTGGTGCATTATGGCGTTAACACTTATCTGGATCATGAATGGGGCTATGGAGATGAAGACCCGCAACTGATTAATCCAACAAAGTTTGACGCCAGCCAGATTGTTGGTGCCGCCAAAGCAGGCGGATTTAAGGGAGTGATTGTAGTAGCCAAACATCATGATGGACTTTGTTTATGGCCGACTGCCAGCACCAGTCATAACATCAGTCATAGTAAATGGCGGGACGGAAAAGGAGATTTGGTAAAAGATTACCAGATGGCCTGTAAAAAGCTGGGCATGAACTTTGGGATTTACTGCTCACCATGGGACAGGAACAATGCAGATTATGGGAAGGCGGCTTATCTTGATACTTTTCGGGCACAGTTAAATGAGCTCTTCAGTAATTACGGACCACTGTTTATGACTTGGTTTGACGGGGCAAATGGCGGAAACGGATATTATGGCGGGGCAAGGGAGAACCGCAATATTGACCGCACCAGGTATTACGACTGGAATGTAAACTGGGCAATCACCCGGAAACTTCAGCCCAGCGCCGCAATTTTCGGTGATCTGGGACTTGATGTCAGGTGGATTGGTAACGAGGAAGGGATAGCGGGCGAAACCTGTTGGGCAACCTACACTCCTCTTGCGCCAGATCCCTCTAAAGAACCTGCAAACGGCTACGCCCAAACAGACAGGGCCACCGAAGGTACACGTAACGGCAAGTTCTGGATGCCCGCGGAATGCGATGTGCCCTTAAGACCTGGATGGTTTTACCATGAGTCACAAAATACACAGGTCCGCACGCCATCCGAGTTACTGGATATCTATTACGCAAGTGTTGGCCGGGGTGCCGGGCTGGATCTGGGTCTGGCACCAAACAAAGAGGGCTTACTGGACCAGGCTGATGTGGCTTCCCTCAAAACATTTGGGCAGCTGCTGAAACGGACATTTGCCCTCAATTTAGCATTGGGTGCGAGGTTAACTGCAAGCAATGTAAGAGGAAATAATTCAGCCAGGTTTGGTCCGCAGTTTTTGTTAGACAATAGCCGTTACACGTACTGGGCTACTGATGACAAAGTAAAAAAACCGACGCTTACGCTGGTGCTCCCTAAAGAAAAGGCTTTTAACGTAATCCGTTTGAGGGAGAACATCAAACTTGGACAGCGGATAGGGTCTGTTGCGATAGATGTGATGCAAGGTGGAAAATGGAAAGAAATAGCCACAGCAACCAGCATTGGGCCGAACAGGCTGATCCGCCTTGGACGATTGGTCTCTGCCAGGCAGATCAGGTTGCGGGTCACCTCGTCGCCTGTCTGTATTGCATTGAGTGATTTTGGTCTTTATCGCGAACCACTGCACCTCAAGGCACCCCGAATCAAAAGAGAAAAGGACGGAACGATACAGATTTCAGCACCTGACCAAAATGTATCGTTACGATATACGCTTGATGGAAGTTTGCCCGGCATGGGTTCCAGGTTATATACCAGTGGCTTCTTCTTGCCGCAAGGCGGTATGGTGACCGCCAGATCTTTTGATCTTAAGGAAACTCCTGGGGACGCCAGCACGCACATTTTTGGAATAAGTAAAAAAGGATGGCAGGTAGTATCGGCAATTGCCCAAAGTACGGCAAGCAATGCAATCGACGAAGATGAAACGAGCAACTGGAGCAGTGTAGACCAGTCGGCCCCCTTTCCACAGGACATCGTTATTGATATGAACCAGCCGGAGACCATTCAGGCTTTTACCTATCTGCCGCGGCAGGACAAGAAATACGAAGGATTGATCAATCAATATATTTTTTATACCAGCGACAATGGTACAGACTGGAAGTTAGCACGAGAAGGTGAATTTTCAAATATGGAAGCGAACCCAGTGCAACAAGTGGTATTCCTCAAAAATCCTGTAAAGGCGAGATACTTTAAATTCTCAGCCGTACACACCAATCATGGCAAAGGAATTTCCGTAGCCGAATTGGGCGTAGTTAAGCGCTATAAGTGATACGCTCTTGCTTTAGCATGCCGCCACGGAGGCGGCATGCTTGTTATTTCAGCCGGTTGTTCAAAAAACTTAAAGTATTGGCCCAAGCCTCCTTGGCAGCAAAACGGTGATAACTATCGCGTTCATCGCAATTAAAACCATGCTGCGCATAAGAATAGGTTACTACAGTATAATCCTTCCCTGCCTTTTTTACTTCTGCCATTACCGTGTCTACTGTTTCCTGAGGTATGTGCTGGTCAAGTCCTGCCCAGTAAAACAGATGCGGGCCGTGCAGATCAACTATTTCGTCTTTATACTCGTCCATACCGCCGCCATAATAGGAAACTGCTGCGGATAACGGCAATCTTGCATTTGCCAGCAAAGATACCTTACCGCCCAAACAGAAACCTACGCTGCCAATTTTACCTTTTATTATATTCGGTTGTTGAAGCAATTCATGGTAACAAGCCTCCAGATCAATCGTTAAGGTTTCGCGGCCTAAAGCCTGATAGTGAGGTGCCACCTGAGCAAAGTCTGTGTAGCCAGCCTCTAGGCGGCGTACTGTGCGGTGGTATAGGTCTGGCGCTATTACATAATAACCTTCACTGCACAAATTTTCAGCAATCTTGCGGATATGCCCGTTTACGCCGGCCGCTTCCTGTAAAAGGATGATACCGGGATAATGACCGCCATTTTCCGGATGGGCTATGTAAACGTCCATCTCTGTACCGTCGGCACTTTGTATGGTGTTAAAATCATGATTGTTCATTTGCACATGTTTAATTTCTGAACGGGAATTTACCTAAATTAACCACAAATCCAAAAATATACAGCATTGGTAATGTGCGATAAAAATGATCTCAAAGGAGTGTATTGAAGGTAAATTATCAAACGTATAGTTTCTGATCTGCGCTACTAAAATAGCTGCTTCGTTTGCTTTTGCCAGTGTCCTTTTTCGTGACTGGTTTTCCGCCCGACCTTGTTTCGGTTCTCCGGTAGACCTCAAAGTTTTTAATGAGCTGATCGTCCTTTTTCCATTTCAGGAAATCGAAACTATAAGCTCTCGCCTCTTTAATGATTGCTTTTAGCCTTGAGGCGGGGATCTTTCGAACCAGACTCTCAGGATGCACACCGGCACGGTATAAAACCTCGTTTTTAATGATATTTCCTACCCCGCTAAAAACATCCTGATCCAGCAATACGTCGGCAATTTGTTGTTTCCCTAACCCATCCAGTTTTTTTAACGCTTTGCGGCCATCCCATTCATCACTCATTACGTCGGCGGTAAAGTCATACTTTTCCTCCAGCGGGCCATCCAAACGCTCTACCGTACAGACATAAAAATATACATCGTCGTTGTTGAAATGCAGGGCTAATTTAGGGTTGACTTTTTTTGGCTCATGAAACTGATAACTGCCGAACAGCCCGAAGTGGATCCTGATCGTAAAATCGCTAAAGCAGATAAAAAAATGTTTCCCCCAGGATTTGAAGTCGAGTATTTTTTTATGTGACAGGTCGTCCATGTTGATCTTACCGTAGCCTGATGCTTCGGAAACAACCTTATGTTTCAGGTAGGAAATTTTTTCTTTTAAAATAACGATGGAGGGTCCTTCGGGCATAACTGCTTTTACGGGATAACAAGGAAAGCAGGGCAATGTTTTTTCGCGGTTGGGGTTTTTATCTGGCCTCGCGGAACCTTATCTTTGCGGGCATATGAAAGATTACCTTTATGAAATCCAGCTTGCAGTAAGAGATTACGAATGTGATCTGCAAGGTGTGGTGAACAACGCAGTTTATCAAAATTACCTTGAGCATGCAAGGCATGAATATTTGCTAACCAAATCTAATTCATTTAAAGACCTGACCAATCAGGGCATCCTGCTGATGGTTTCGCGAATTGAGATGGATTTTAAATACTCCCTCACGTCAAGGGATGTGTTTACCGTGAAAGTAAGAACGGAGCGCCAGGGTGTTAAACTGGTTTTCTTTCAGGATATCTACAGGCTTCAGGATGATAAGCTATGCCTTAAAGCTAAAGTAGAAGTGATAGCCAAGATAGATGGCAAACTGAGCCGGGGTGATATTTTTGACACCCTGCTGCTTAAATAGATTCGAGCCTAATAAACAGCGTTACCTGCTGCGATTGATGTTTCAACGTGTTTTATATCAGTGTTTTATCTGTTATTTTTTTATTCTTTACGCTATTAATTGAGGTAAATTTAAATTACCTTAGGGGAAAGGAAGAATAATTAAAGATTCATTTTCATACGCTCTGATCTGATCACTATGATAGAAAGCAACAATAAACCGGGCGTAAAATTCGCTAAGATACGTGGGTTCTTTATTATGATGTTAGGGGTCGTTTTTTTTACCGCAGGCAACGTCATCAATAAACGCTCAGGAGACCCTGGTTTCAACGCGATTAAGGGCTTAGGCATAGCCGCTATTGCCGTTGGATTTGGACTGCAGGTTTGGGAAATTGGACGAAAAAAGAAAGTTTGAAATGCGGCTGGCCCAGATTTTAACTCCTGTTTTGGTTTACATGTCCCTGCCATGTTTTTCGCAGAGCTCAGGCTCGTTCTCAGGAACCCAGGCAGAAAGGGATTCATTAAAAAACACGAGCATCGCTATTCGTGCGGCTTTTACAAGAGGTGACGTAAACAGTATCCTGTTGTATCATCACCCTGACGTAACCAAAGCGCTCGACTATCATACTTATCAGCAAGGAATAAATTCATTAGTGCCTGGCCTTCGTGGTACCCTTGATAGTTTCCACCTGGAATTTGTGGACAATAATACGGAAAGCCTTTTCATTAATGGACAAACGGCGGTTGAACAAACCTTATTTACCATTAAGGGGACACCGAAAGAAAAAGGCGAACCCTTTGTTTTCAAGGGCCGCTCAATGATAGTTTATGTGAAATACAAAGGAAGTCCGACGGGCTGGGCCACCATACGTGAAATTATTCAGCCCGCGACAGCAAAATAAGAAATTCCAGCGATTATTCAGGAATACAGTCTGATTTGTTTTTCATACTTTTGTATGATGGCAACCATTTTTAATTTAGAGAACTTTTATCAAAACATAAAAGGGCATCCCGTTTCGGCCGGCCAGGAAAGAGGGCATTTCAACATTATCAAAGTTGAGGACATGCAGGTAACATATCCAAAAAAGTTGAACTACAGCCGGCGGTCGTATTATAAGGTAAGCCTGGTAAATGGGCATAGTATTATCCATTATGCAGATCAAAGTGTAGAAATAAAGGAAAGTACCCTGGTTTTTACCAACCCAATGATTCCGTACACCTGGGAGCGCATCAGCGAACAGCAGCAGGGCTTCGTCTGCCTTTTTACAGAAGACTTCCTTAACCGCTTCGCTAACATACAGGGATTTCCCATTTTCAGTAATGCAACAAACGCTATTGTTCCGGTTAACCCGGATCAAGCCGAAGCTTATAACCAGCGTTTTTTACGAATGGAGAATGAGCTTCAGGCAATTTATCCCTATAAATATGACCTGCTGCGCATTTTGCTGCTGGAATTAATTCACGAGGCACAAAAACTGCAACCTTTAAATGGTGATGCAACACTGGGCGTCAATGCACACGAACGTATTACACTTCATTTTCTGGAGTTACTTGAAAGCCAATTTCCTATCGAATCTACAGACCAGCGGCTAAAGCTCGATATGCCGTCTGCCTTTGCCAATCAGCTGAACGTGCATATTAATCATCTCAATAAAGCTTTGAAAGAAATTACAGGTAATACCACGTCCAGGCTAATTGCCAACCGGACTATTCAGGAAGCTACGATATTGTTGAAAAACTCCGACTGGTCAGTTGCCGAAATTGCATGGAGCCTCGGGTTTGATGAGCCAAATAACTTTTCCAGTTTTTTCAGGCACCACACTCAGCGTAGTCCTAAACAATTTCGTACGGTATGAATTGATTGAAATTAATACTTTTTGGTTTCATTGTTATATTCAGACTGACTGATATCATGATATCTTTGTATAAAAAAACAATAATCATGTGGTTAAAAAAAGATATCAGTTCACAGGATGGTAAAACGGCCATCATTACAGGTGCAAATACAGGGATCGGGTATGAAACAGCATTGGCATTGTATGAGGCAGGCACAAACATAATCATCGCCAGCAGGGATGCGGAAAAAGCACGTCAGGCAATCGAAAAAATCAAATTGGCCGGAGGAAAAGGCCGACTTGATTATATCAATCTGGATCTATCCAGTCTGAAGGCTGTTAAACAATTTAGCGCGATTGTCCTCTCGGGATACGGCCGGCTGGATCTGCTGATCAATAATGCTGGTATAATGATACCACCAGAAGGGAAAACTGAAGACGGCTTCGAACTGCAGTTCGGCGTGAACTTTCTTGGCCATTTTGCATTAACAGGATATTTATATCCGCTCCTGAAAAAGACATCCGGAGCCAGAATTGTGACCGTCAGCAGTGGCGCGCAGCATTATGTAAAAAGCGTAGATCTTGACAACTTGAAAATTGAAAAATCATACGACGCTAACCGGGAATATGCAATCAGCAAATTCGCTCAAATGCAGTTTGTTATAGAGCTTCAAAGACGACTGGAAGCGAAAGGTGACGGGATTATTTCTGTTGGCGCGCACCCTGGAGTATCTGACACCGGACTTTCAAAACACATGAGCAGAGAGTCTTATGATCATGCACTTAAACAATTTGGAAAGCTCATGCCAGCATCGCAAGGTGCACTTCCCTCGTTATATGCCGCAACATCGCCCGTTGTGACCGGCGGGGGGTATTACGGACCAGATGGACCGAATGAACTTCAGGGATATCCTGCACCTGCGAAGATTAATGAAGCGGCAAAAGATCAGGATACAGCCGCAAAACTCTGGAACTATGCGGAAAAGGCAACAGGAATCCGATTTCCTTATTGATCTGTGTTTGGTCGGCTTTTAGTTGTGTTTAGATATCCGTAGCTCTGTATATAGTACGGGTTACCTACGTAGTGAGAATACTGATTTGCCTGAATCCAGTATTCTCACTACGTACTCATGATTCGCTATCCCCTGATTTACCAATACTGAAATACGATCAAAACCATACCAAAAATCCGGATTGCGATAGCTTGCACCAATATCAATCACCTTCGGGTTTCTTTTGGTCCATTCCTGCCCTCTTCATCTTTAGCAGTGTAAAGGAACTTCCTGATCAAATTGCCTTCGGCATCAAAGATGAGCATCTGGGTAGAAAACGCTGGTATACCATCAATATAACGATTATTGATGTGGGCCTCAATTTGAATCACCGCCGAATCCAGGGATTCGGCAGGAGCAGCTTGCTGCGCTTTAGAATCAGCAGAGAAGTTCAACGTATATTCTGCCCCTAAGCTTTTATTCTTGTTCAGGACCATTACAGAAATCCCGCTCTGATCCACTGTCGGGATCACCACAATATCCTTTACGGTCTGGCGGTGACTAAGGTAATTCGCCCTGCTATATTTTGCCAGCAACTGGGTGTGGTAATAATTTGAACGCGGCATATATTTTCCATCAGTGAGGTCAAACAGACTCAGGTCGGTCCCTTCTCTGTCGGCACCACCTTCCAGCATGCTCCAGGGACAAATTGTAAAAGCACCTTCTCGCATGCCCAGATCATACATTTCGGCATAAATCTGTCCGTTATGAAAATTGTAAGGCATAAAATCTTCATCCAGTTTTGGATCCACCAGCCAGTGGGAATTAAACTCGGTCACCGCCCATCCAATCTGCTGCCCTGCCGGCCTCTTGGCGTTAAATTGTTGCAAACGTGATTTCAAATCCTTCACATCAGCTTCGAACTTGCCGATATCCCTGAATTTGTAGTTATGGAAGGTCACCATATCAAGGTAATAGTAATTTTTTCCGGGAATCTTTCCCGTCAGGTCTAAATCCCCTCCCAGTAAACGGTTGAGGTATGGTAGTTTATAAGATGATAAGTCAAATCCCATAACCAAAGCTTTGGGATCATAGCGTTTGATTTGTTCGCTGATCTTGCTGAAGTAGTCCCTCACCTGTTCTTCAGTGGCGCGCTGGTTTTTGTGATCAGGTTCGTTTCCTATGCTCCAGAAACGGATATGTTTACCCATTTTTCCATTTATCCACGCGATGGCTTTATATGCCTGGTCGTTGTCTTTAAAATGGCGGGGCATTTGTAAGATCGGCTCTGCGCCTGCCGCCCGAACAAAGTCAATCAGGTCTATTGCCCCCTGATCAAAAAAATTGATGCTCTCATAAGTGTTTCCCCCAATCCGTATGGCCTGGAATTTTACAGCGGCAATCTGTTCTTTTACCTTGAACACAGATTTCCTTTCCCATGCATTTTGACCGATCAGGTATGGACTGATTTTTATCTGTGACTTTCCCCTAAACGGAAAAAAGCATGCGGTTAGCAATAACAATGCTATTGCTTGCCGGCAGTTCAGTAGCCCAATCATTTGGTCTGGCTTTTAATGATAAATTCCTTGGTCAGACGGATATCTTCAGAGGATGATCCAACCAACACTTTAAAAACACCAGGCTCTACTGTCCAGTTCATATCTTTGTCCAATATGGCGAGATCATCGGGATGCAGCGTAAATTTAATGGATTTTGTTTCGCCCGGCAGAAGTTGTATCCTGTCAAATCCCCTTAATACAGATTCGTAAGTAGTTACACTACTCACCATGTCTTTCAGATATAGCTGCACCACCTCATCGCCTTTTACAGGGCCGGTATTGGTAATATCTAGTGTTATCTCTATATCACCCTGGTCGTTTTGTGCTTGTGGCGACACCTTAAGGTTGCTGTATTTAAAAGTAGTATAACTTAGTCCGTAACCAAAAGGGTAAAGTGCACCCACAACTGCCGTGTTTCCATAACCATTTGGGCCATCACCCGGCTGCCCGTTGTGTGATCCCTTTTTGTAGGGAAAGTTGAGTTCAATCTGTCCCATCGTTTTTGGAAAGGTAAGTGGAAGTTTTCCTCCCGGATTATAATCGCCAAACAGCGTCTCGGCAATTGCTTTACCGCCCTGCCCGCTTGGGAACCAGGCCTCGAGGATTGCCGCTACATATTTGTTCTCCCAGTTAATGGTTAGCGGCTGACCATTGATCATCACCATCACTACTGGTTTGCCGGTTGCCTGTAATGCCTGGATCAGTTGAAACTGTCTCCCTGGTAAACCCAGGCCTGTCCGTGATAAACTTTCGCCTACCCTTTTTTCGTCTTCGCCCACCACTGCGATTATTACATCTGACTGTTCTGCCAGTTTAACTGCTTCATCAATTGATGCCTGTTCTGCTTTGGTCAATGCTGTGGTAATAATTTCACTTTCTGGCCAGGTAGCGTCTACAATATCACATCCTTTGGTATAACTCACGTTGATAGCACTTCCGGCATGTGCTTTAATCCCTGCCAGTATATTGGTGATTTGCGTATTGGCAGGACCATAACGGCTTTCCATAAATCCGGATGCGCTTGCAAGCGGTCCTGTTACCAGTATATTTTTGATTAATTTCCTGTTAATTGGCAGTACCATTTTCCCACCTGCTGTCACAGCGCTGTTTTTTAGCAATACCAGCGATTCCCTGTTCAGTTGCATTGATAACGTTTCATCTGCTTTGGTATGTACAAGCTGATCTGAACTTTTCGGGTTTGTCACATAGGGATGTTCAAACAGTCCGATCTCAAATTTAACGCGGAGTACATCGGCCACCCTGGCATCAATGGTTTTCATGGAAATTTTGCCATCTTTTACCAGTTCGCGCAATGGAAGAATAAAGTCTTCTGGCGGAGTAAAATTTGTGCGTACATTTAATCCCGCCTCAACGGACATTTTTACCGCTCCTTTATAATCTGATACCACTGCATGTTTAGTCAGCAGAAATTCAACTGCCTCGCTGTCAGATACCACGTACCCTTTAAATCCATACTTGTTCCTGAGCAAGTCTGTTAGAAAATACGCGCTTCCAGTTACTGGCATACCGTCCCAATCGTTGTAACTACTCATTACGCCCTTCACCTTTGTTTCCTGGATTACCCGTTTGAAAGGATATAAAAAGATCTCATGCAACTCACGCGGTGCAATATGCGGATCTGTCCTGGCATTTCCATCGCGTCCGCCTTTTGGCACACTATAGGCCGCGAAATGTTTTAGCGTTGCAGCAATACCGTTTTCCTGTATGCCTAATACCATCTGTTTGCCCATTTCGGCAATGAGGAAGGGGTCTTCTCCATACGTCTCTACAACCCTTCCCCAGCGCGGATCGCGCGATACATCAAGGATTGGCGCGTATATATTGGTATAACCCAGTGCTTTTCCTTCTCTTCCTACCATTTGTCCGGCCTGGTGTACCAGTTGTTTATTCCAGCTGCTGCCTATACTGATTGGCGAAGGTAAAGGCGTTGCCCGGTCGTGATTGAGACCGTGGATCCCTTCATTGCTAAAATCAACTGGTATTCCCATACGGGTTTCTTCCACAAACCATTTTTGAACCTGATTGATGGCATCCGCATGTTTGCTGTATGGAAATGACCATTGCGACTTTGCTTCCGGATGATGGGGTAAGCTGTTCAGGTGTTCGTCAATATTGGCAATGCCGTCTTTCCAGATCTGTTTTTTCCATCCTGCATTGGGCAGTTCATCCTTCAATACCCTCTTATAACCGTACAGTGTGGCCATCTGATTGGTTTTCTCGTCAAGGGTCATCAGCGACAACAGGTTTTCAATACGTTTATCAATGGTCTGGGCCGGATCTTCAAATATATCCTTCTTCCCGTTTTTATTGAAGTCGATCCATTGGCCGTGATAGATCGCCGACGGTTTCACCTGTGCGGATGCAGTACCCAGGAACAGGATTAGCCCAGACACTAAAAACGCGCACAGCGGCAGTTTGGTGCGGAATATGGGTAGTAGTTTTGTACGTATTGTCATAATGTATGTTCTGTTCAAGGAAGTTATTTTATTATAAGCCGGCTGGGGCAGGTTTTGTACTTTTGCTTTTCTTTTCCAGGTCATCGTAGTGCGCCTTTAAGGTATAAAATGCTTTTTTCTTCTTCCCTGTATCAGAGATGAGCCCTTTGCGGTTCCAGAAATCCTGGTACACAGGATGTGTGCGCCTGGGCGATTTAAAGTCGACCAATATCCAGGGAGTCATCCCGCGCAAGCCTGTTATGGATTCCTGGATCTTAAACTGGTTCCGGTAAAGTGCTTCCTGATATTCTTCAGACCAGCGGGTATCTTCATCGGCATGGAAGCCAGCCAGTGCATCCCCGCCAAACTCAGTGATAATTACCGGCTTCTGATATTTCACCTTAAAGCTGTATTTCAATATTTCTTTGGGCCTGCCGCCCCAGTACCACCCTGCATATTCATTGAAACTCACCAGGTCAAGTTTTTCGCTCAGTACATCGTCTACCATAATATTGTTCCCTTCTCTGTGCAGTTCCAGCGCGGCGGAAATCAGCCGTGTATCATCTAAAGCCCTTGCTTTTGCTGCAAGATTGCTCATAAATTTCAACCGCGGGTCACTGAGCGGGGTTTCGTTGCCTACCGACCAGATAATGACGCTCGACCTGTTTTTGTCGCGGGTAATTAAATCACTGAGCTGGCTCTCTGCATTCTGGTAGGTTTCAGGGTTTTCCCAGTCTATAGTCCAGTAAACGGGAATTTCGGCCCAGACCAGCAAACCCATTTTATCTGCGAGCCGTACCATTTCTTCGTTATGCGGATAATGGGCCAGGCGCACAAAATTGCAGTTGAGTTCTTTTGCCCAGCTGAGCAACATTTTGAGATCGCCTTCAGCTCGTGGCCTTCCCGGAATAAGTGGGTTTTCATCGTGCATGGATATACCCCTTAAAAATAAGGGCCGCCCGTTCAACAGGATATCCTGTCCCTTGGTTTCGATGGTACGAAAACCAATCTGGTCATTCACCTGGTCCGTTTCAGCGGTCAGTATTACGTTATACAGTTTCGGGTTTTCAGGCGACCAGTAGGTAATGTTGTTTACCGGAATACGGATTGCGGCATAGCCTGAACTATCCGTTTGCAGCCTTAATTTTAGACCTGTTTCTGAAACCTGTACTGTCACCTGCTGCGATTTCTCCTGTCCTTTCAACTGAACATAACCTTCGATTAATTTCAGGTTACCTTTTGCCAGCTGGATTTTATAATCCCTGATGTATGTTTTTGGTAATTCGGTGAGATACACGTCACGGGTGATCCCTCCGTAATTCCACCAGTCGGTTGCAATGGTGGGAATGGCTTCCTTTTTTCGCGTATTATCAGCTTTGACAACAACAAAGTTTTCACCCTCTTTGAGCAGGGCGGTTACGTCAAACTGAAAGGGGGTAAAACCACCCCTGTGCATCCCTACCTTTTTACCATTCACATATACATGGGCTTCATAACTCACTGCAGCAAAATACAGCAGGTATTGTTTGTCCTTTTTCGGGCTAATACTGAAAGAACGTTTGTACCAGATGGTACCCTCATACAGAGATAACTTTTCCACCTGAGAATTCCAGTCGCCTGGTACATTCAGTGTTGGCGAATGATCAAAATCGTACTCAAGCAACTCAGCTTTGTCACTTTGTTTTTTATTGTCGTAGAAACCCCCATCTTTAGTTTTGGATTCGTCAAAAGGTGATCTTCGGTAATCATAGAAGCCAGTTTCATACGGATCTATCATGTAGTTCCACTTTCCGTTAAGGCTGAGGTTTTTTCTGGAACTGATCATTTGGATAGGTTCCTGCGACAGTGAACTGAGGCTACAAAGTATAAACAGAATATAAAAGATGCTGAACTTGTTCATAAGGATATGTTGAGGTTATATTGGTTAGTTGTAGCCGGGGTTCTGTTCCATTTTACGTCCGGTATTGGCATCAATTACCTTCTGCGGTATCGGGAGCAACACATGATAATCCTTGATTGCAGTTGTGAACTTATTGTACAAAGGGTTTCTCGCGCGTTCCAGTAGTTTCCCGGTGCGGATCAGTGTTTCCCTTCTGAGTTCCTCAGTTACCAATTCCCTTGAACGCTCATCCAGTATATAATCCAGTGTAACCGTTGACCCGCTGGCATCAATTGGTGTAGCGTGTGAACGTGTACGCACGCTGTTGATAAACTGCGCAGCTAAAGCCAGTTTGCCTTGTTTGAAATATGCTTCAGCAAGCAACAGATAGGTATCGGCCAATCGCAGATACGTCTGGTCTGCAAAAGAATGTGTGTCTGCCCATCTGGCCGGGTCTGCAGATACCCAGTCCCATTTTCTGGTGCTTGCCCAGCGCGTTGAATTGATATTCATTTGTGCCACTGTTGATTGGGTAGCTGTAACTGTTCCTGTGGTTCCGGTGTATGATTTTTTGATTGCGAACTCACTGAAACGGTCATCCTGTGGTTCATAGATGTTTAATCCCCAGGAAGTGATGGCACCGCGGCCAATCCCCCTTCCGCCATTCTCCGGATTATAGGGTGCAAAAGCGCTGTAATTTACCACCCATGTCCTGCGCATGGAATTTGCCCTGGCACCGTTCAACTGCAGCACATCTGAATTTGGGAAAATCCAAAGCGCTTCGGTATTGCCTTGAGTCGCCAGGATATTGCCACTTTTAAACTGATCCATAAAAGCATTGCCTGGAGCAATTGCATTGGAACCATATCTTTGGGTAATCAGTTTATATCTGCTGTTGGACGTAACCTTCAGCGCGGCAGCTTCTGCTTTGGCCGGATCGTTCATCCAGAGATACATCTCTGTCAGGTAATGGTTAGCCACGACGTTTGAAAGCGTAAGCACATCGGCAGAATAATCAGGCAGGTGTGCCGCCGCAAATTCAAGGTCAGACACAATCAGTTCCTGCACTTTGGCTACCGGTGCACGTTCCCAGTCGTTCCTGAAATTTAAGCCAGTAATTTCTTCAGTGGTGATGGGCACTGCCCCGAATGTATATACCAGGTGACGGTAAGCCCAGGCACGAATAAGGTAAGCATGGGCAAGAATAAGGTTCTTATTGTTTTCATTGCCTGCTTCAGAACTCCCCTGCCAGTCTACTTCCGGATTTTTCGCCCTGCTGATAATTGTATTTGCAGATCCAATTGCATTGTAGAGGATGAGGAATATTCCGTCGCGACCTTCGGTATCGCCGTTTATAAACTGCATGGTTGGGTTAAGATCTACCTCTGTATATTTACTTAGGCCCCTCGACCAGGACAATTCTGCATTGGCCCAGCCGTTATCGGTACCTATTTTCCAGATGATACCAATTTCTGCCGACTGGATCATATCTGCCCTTTCCTGCCTTGGGAAATCGAGCAGGCCATTTACCGCAAGCCTGAAACCTTCGTATTTTCCAAAAAGGTTATCTGCATAAAAATTTGCTTTTGGTTCTTCTTTCAGAAAATTATCTTCTTTACACGAGGAATATAATCCTGTGATGAAGAATATAATGATATATAACTTTTTCATATCGCTTTAGATTTAAAATTGTGTACGGAGGCCGATTAAATAAGACCGCAATTGCGGGCGGTCGTTCTGGAGGTCAAATTCAGGGTCAAGGCCTGTCCAGTCAGTAATGGTAACCAGGTTTTTTGCATTGATAAAAAACTGTAACCTCGACAATTTGATTTTCTCCAGAATACTTTTTGGCAGGGAATAACTCAGTGACACATCCTGCAAACGGATAAAACTTGCATTACTGGTTTTGTCATCAAAATAGCCCACCCCAAGCGGGTTTGCATCTTCACGGTTTGCCGGATAGGTGTTAATTGGGTTTTCCGGGGTCCAGAACTGGCGGTCGATTGCCCCATTACGACCGTCGAAGAAAGTGTTTAGCAGGGTATTACTTTTTCTGAGGCCCTGTACAGCACGGATGAAAAAGCTAAGCGAGAAATTTTTGTAGCTGAACGAATTGGTTAAACCTATTGTGTAATCAGGTAATCTCGAGCTGATTACAACCCTGTCATATGTGGCAGAGATAATCCCATCGGGCACCCCATTTGGTCCGCTTACATCTTTTACTTTAACATCTCCTGGTTTTGCCGCAGGTTGTGCGGAACCAGCGATGTTATCACCGGTTTGCCAGATTCCGTCAAATACATAGCCGTAGTTCACATCGGTAGGCTCACCAATAAACCACCGGTTGCCAATATCACTGATATAATTCCCATTGGCGTCTGTTAAACCTACATTGTCAATTTTACTCAGTGCGGTAGAGAAATTGAGGTCTGTAGTCCAGCTAAAGTTGTTGTTTTTAACGTTGACACTGGAAATGAAGATATCCAGGCCCCGGTTGTTAGTAGCGCCGATATTTTGTCGTATGCTTTTTACCCCGTTAACTGGAGAGATAGACTTATCCAGGAGCAGATCGGAAGTTTTGGTGTTGAAAAAATCTACCGAACCATTGATCCTGTTTTTCAACACCGCAAAATCAATCCCAAGGTTTAGGCCCAGGGTAGATTCCCATCCCAATGAAGGATCGCCAAGCCGGTTTGGGCGGTAGCCAAGTGCCGGGGTTTTGTCTGTGTTTAAATTGTGCTGCTCTGAGAGTTGGGGCAAGGTAGAATATGGGCCTATAGCCTGATTACCCACTTTACCGTACGAGGTCCTGAGTTTCAGGTTATCTACCCAGGCCATTTTCTTCATGAAACTTTCTTCACTCACATTCCAGCCCAGTGCAAGTACCGGAAATACACCAAACTTGGTATTGTCGCCAAAGCCTGAGAAACCGTCCCTTCTGGCTGTTAAGGTGATGAGGTATTTACTGTTATACGAGTAATTCAACCTGCCCATCTGTGAGATGTTAGCCTCCTGTGTATAGGTATCAGCCGCTGTTAATGTAGTAGCTATCCCATTTTGATAAAAGGATTGAATGTCGCTCGGAAACCCTACGCCACTAAGTTCATGTTTTACAATAGTGCGTTTCTGTGAACTGTACAAACCGGTAAAGTCTATGTTGTGCTTGCCGAAGGACCTGTTATAATTTACAATGTTTTCCAATAGCCAGTCGTCAATAGTTTGATTGGAGACCGTAGACTGTCCTTTTCCGGTAAAGCCCTGTTTGGTATCTCGTCCGTAATATTTCTCTATTGTATTGGTCTGATAAGTATAACCAGTGTTGGCACGGTAAGATAAACCTTTGACGAATGGAAGATCTACTTTGATAAAATTATTAGTGAGAACCGATTTGGTGCGGTCCTGACTCACAATATTCAGTCCTTCCAAAGGGTTCTTGAAAAATTGGTCTTCCGGCCACGGGATAATGTTAATAGAGCCATCTGCGTTATATGGTGAAATGAGCGGATTCATGGCAAATGCATCCGAAAAACTTGCCGGTTCGCCATCACGATTGGATGAACCAAACTGAGTGTTGGTACCAATGGTAATCCAGGAATTGATTTTTGAATCGAGGTTGAGGCGGAGCGTTATTCTTTTAAACCGGTCGTTTTTGGCAATACCCTTGGTATCGTTGTAATTTCCTGAAAGGTAATAATGGGTATCTTCAGATCCACCCGATACGCCCAGGCTTTGCTGTTGTCTTGAGCCGGTACGGGTGGCAATGTCTACCCAGTTAGTTGAGGTACCGTTATCCAGGCCGCGTTGTTCTGTTGGGGAAATTGCCGCCTGGTTTATACGGTCTACCTTATTCTTATAGAAGGTTGGGCCGTCCATCAGTTTTGGCATAAAAGCTACCTCATCGATGCCGAAGTTGGTATTATAGGTGACCCTTGCTTTGCCGGTTTTTCCTTTTTTCGTGGTCACGAGGATTACACCATTTGCCGCACGGGCTCCGTAAATTGCCGCTGAGGAAGCATCTTTCAAAACATCGAGCGACTCAATATCATCAGGACTTAATTCCGAGAGACTTCCGGCATAAGGAACTCCGTCAAGAATGACCAAAGGACCATTAGATGCAGTTAACGACCTGCGACCCCGAACCTGTATGGAATTGTTCCCGCCTTCGGCGCTGGCCCCGTTGGTGACTACGCTTACACCAGCCATCCTGCCCTGCAGTGCCTGTCCCAGATTAGTTTGCGGCATAGTTTCCAGTTGCTCTGCCAGTTTAATTGTGCTGATTGCACCAGTTACATCTTTCTTTTTTTGTGTACCATAACCAACCACAACAACCTGGTTAAGGGACGTAGAGCTGCTTTTCATCACTACGCTCAATTTTCTGGAAGCACCGGGAGTCACCTGCTGCTCAATGAATCCGATGTACCGGAAAACCAGCGTAGACTGTGCGTTAGGTACCTGAATAGAAAATTGCCCGTTGGTGTCAGTCACTATTTGCTGTGTGCTACCCTGTACCACTATGATTACTCCGGGGATACTGAGACCCTGCTCATCTTTAACAACGCCTTTAACTTCAATTTGCTGGGCATGAGCCTGAGTAGCAACAGCACAAAAGAGAGCGAGGAGGCTCAACCTTATGTAGTTTTTCAGATAACCCGGCATCAAAATTTTCATTTTGTAATGCTTTTCCATTTGTTCAGTTTGCTTAGAATATATTTGGTTTAACCAGTTATCAACCGCTGATAACCTGACAAATATGAATACAAATCGACATCCGGAGGGAGTCTGTGCGTCCGCAATTGAGGGTCTGGATGTACTTAATGGCTTTATTTGCGTCGTTTAACCACCTGTTTGGGGCTGTTGCTGAAAAGTTGAAGGAGAAATGCCGTGTTGTTTCCTGAATTCCCTGCTGAAATGTTTTCTGTCATTGAAGCCTACCATATAGGCAACTTCAGCAACGGGCATCGATGAAGATTGTAAAAGGGCTGCAGCTTTCTGCAAACGCAGATATTTGATCAGGTCTGCTACTGCAAAACCGGTAAGGGCCTGTACTTTTTTGTAAAGCACCGTTCTGCTCATCCCCATCTCATTTACCAATGCGGTCACGTCAAAATCAGGATCGCCCATTTTTTCCTCAATGATGCGCATCAGTTTCTGGATAAACTTTTCCTCGGGTGTAGTAATCTGAATATTCGAAGGTTGCAAAATCAGCTGTTCGCTAAACTTTGCCCGCATCACTTCCTGGGCATTCATTAGATTTCTCACATTAAGCATCAACACCTGCAGGCTGAATGGCTTTGATATGTATACATTGGCGCCCATCGATAACCCATCTACCTGATCAGATACGGCGGCTTTTGCGGTTAGCAGTATTACGGGGATATGGCTGGTGCTTTCTGCAGATTTTACGGCCGCACACAATTCCAGCCCATTCATCCCCGGCATCATCACATCACTAATAATCAAATCCGGCAGATTGCTTTGCGTATAGCTGAGAGCATCAGTTCCATTGTCAAAATCTACAATAGTATATTCTTGTTTTAGCGTATCTGTAATCAGGTTCCGCACGTCGGCATTGTCCTCTGCCACCAGAACGGTATATTTTTTTTGTCCGGCAACTATTGAAGATTCCGGATCGTCGCTGAAATGGTGCGATGTACGCGGTACAACAAACGCATCAGTGGCATCATTGAAATGATCTTTTGCCAGTTCCTCATCACTGATATGGCCTCTTCCTTTTTGCAGCCTCAATACAAATACAGTCACCGCGGGTGTGCCAGGACGGCTAAATACGCTGATGGTTCCTTTATGTAATTCCACGATACTTTTCGACAGTGCAAGTCCGACGCCTGTGCCAGGCTGGTTACGGGCAGCGTCATGCGACTGAAAGAAACTGTCGAACAATTTTGCCTGAATTTCTTCGGGGATGTAATTTCCAGTGTTCCAGACGGTGATTTCGATCTCGTCATCTTCAACACTATCGTTGATCTGCAGACTGACCTCTTCGCCTGAGGGCGTAAACTTAAATGCATTGGAGAGCAGGTTAAATATCACTTTTTCCAGCTGGTCTTTTTGGAAATAGAGCTCCATTACCTCATGACTGGCCTGAAACTGAAATCCGATATTTTTCTCAATTGCCAATCCTTCAAAAGACTTGCAGATGTCCCGGCAAAAAGGCACGAGGTCTTCCCTTGCAAATTGAATCCGGAGATGACCTTCTTCAGCTTTTCGGAAATCCAGCAGTTCTGTCACAAGTTTCATGAGGCGATCGGCGTTGTGCCTGATGAGTCCGAGTTGTTTTGCCGTCCCTCCCTGGTTTTCTGCGGCCATCAATTTCTCTAGCGGGCCAATAATGAGTGTGAGCGGGGTACGTATTTCATGTGATATATTGGTAAAAAAATCCAGTTTCATCTGATATAGTTCCTGTTGCCTGCTGTGGTTAACCTGTTCCAGGAAGAGGTCCCTCTTGAGGATAGCCCTGTTTCTCATGAAATTGATAAATACGAAAAGCAGCGCAATTACCATTAAGCCTTCAATAAAATAAGCCCACCAGGTACGCCACCATGGAGGCAAAACCACAATATCGAGGCTTCTTACTGTTGAACCCCAAATGCCGTCATTATTAGCTGCCTTTACCTTAAACCTGTATTTTCCAGGAGAGAGATTAGCAAAATTAACCACCCTTTCCGTTCCCGCCTGCTGCCATTCGTCCCCATTGGACAAACCTTCCAGTTTATAGGCATAGCGGTTATTTTCTGCGTTGATAAAATTTAAAGCAGAGTACCTCAAGCTCAGGTTGGACTGATCGTGATGCAAGACCAAACGCCCCGCCTCGGAGATGGAGCGTTCAAGAGGGGAACCCGCCGAATCAATTTTTACCGGCTTATTATTGACCATCACCTGGGTGAGGGCGACCTGCGGTGGCAGTGTATTTTTGATAATTTTATGTGGATAGAATACGGAGAGTCCGTTTATCCCTCCAAAAATCAGTTCGCCGCTGCTCAACCGGAGTGCAGCATTGCCTGAGAACTGATTATTGATCAGCCCGTCGTTCGCAGTGTAACTGGTGATCTCTAAATCCTTACTGGAAAAAGGAAGCCGAAACTTTCTGATCATCAGTTTAAATAAACCAAGATCAGTACTGAGCCAGAGGTTTTGCTGTCTGTCTTCTACAATTGCGTGGATCACGTCATCGCCCAGTCCAAGTTTTTTACTTATGGCATAAAAGCGCTGGGTGGACGGGTCGAAATAGTTCAGTCCCCCACCCTCTGTACCTATCCATAACCTGCCTTTCGAATCATTGAACAAGGTACTGATGTTGTTGTTATTTAGCTGAAACCTGGTGTCTCTTACCTTTTTATAGAGATGGGTAATTTTCCCTGTATGGGTATCATAATAGTTCAGGCCATTTTGGGTACCAATCCACAGGTTTCCCTTTAAATCGCCTAATAGTGCAGTCACAAAATTATCGCTCAGTGATGCAGATGGCAAGCGGTGGGGTCCGCTTTCTTTTTTAAGTAGAATTGATGATGTCCCGTCCGGCAATACGTAGCGCAATCCACCTCCGTTTGTACCAACCCAGGCGCCTTTTTCATCAGGCAACAGCGTATTGATCAGGTTTTCACTAAGTTTTCCATCTGTAACCGGAAAATTGAAATATTTGAATGACCTGGTTTTTTTATTGTAAAGGCTCAGTCCGTCCAGTGAACCAATCCATAGGTGGTCTTTGCCGCCGAAACCGAGGGATTTTACGCCGTTGGCTGCGCGACCATGGTTGAGGGACCTGACTAGAAAATATTCACTGGTTCCCTTTGCCCGGTTGATATGGTTTAAGCCGCCGCCAAAAGTACCTATCCAAAGACTTTCGTCTTCGTCCTCAGCAATATCGTTGACCAGGATATGGTTAAGGCCCATTTCGCCAGCCATGCTTTCGCCTATGTTTTGAAAATTGGAGTTTCCCTGGTAGTAAAAATTGATGCCGCCGGTAAATGTGCCAACCCATACGCAGGAAGCTTTGTCTTTCATAAAACACCAGATTGCGTTGTCATTGAGCGAATGGTTTTTTAGCGGGTCGTGCTTGGAAAGCGAGAATTTACCGGAAGTAAGATCGAGCATACTGATGCCGTTCCGGGTGGCAAACCAAATCGACTTACTGTTATAAATGAGTATATCTTTTACCCAATTGGACGCAAGCGAGCGCGAATCCTGATCAGCAGACACGTACCTGATCAGTGCTTTTCTATTTTGCTCGTGTTTAAATACACCTGCAGACTCTGTTCCGAACCATAAATTACCAGTACTGTCCTGTCTGGTTACCAATACGATAATATTGCTGCGTTTAGCAATCGGGTCGAACCCCGATAGTAGTGTTTGCAGACGGCCACTGACAGGATCAAACTTCCTTAGTCCCCTTTTTGTTCCTGCCCATATGATATTGTTGCGATCAAGAAACAAGGAAAAAACAGCTTCAGACCGCAAGGCTTCTGTTTTGGACAGCCCGCCCGCTTCCTCGAGTTTCATAGTGGTGCGGTTCAGTTTCCTGATTCCGGCAAAAGTACCGACCCAGATGTTTCGCTGTTGATCTTCAATAATCGCAGAGATATAATTACGCCCCCCTTTTATCTCGAGGACATCCACGGGACTAAAGGTTTCTGTATTGCGGTTGTAAAGGTTTACCCCATTTGCGGTACCCACCCATAAGTTTTTATCGCTGTCCTGAAAAATAGTGTTTACCCTGTTGTTTGTCAGGCTTGTTTTGTTCCGTTCATCATATCTGAAAGTTTTGAACTCATAACCATCATACCGGTTGAGTCCCTTCAGGGTGCCAAACCAGATAAAACCTTTATCATCCTGTAGAAAGTTGGAAATCGGGCTTTGTACCAATCCCTCTTTATAGGAAATCTGACGGAAATTTAAGTGAAGTTCCTGTGCGGGCACCAATGTCCCGCAAAGCAGAAAAAATATTATATATAGTAAAATACGGCCCGGATGTTTCTTCAGCACTTGTTTATAGTTGGAATACCAAATTACAAGATAAAATCATAACTTACCATTACTAATCAAATATTATAAATTATTCTCAACCAAATTTGTATGGCAGAAAACATATATGACGCAATAGTCATAGGTTCAGGTATCAGCGGCGGCTGGGCAGCAAAGGAACTGACCGGAAAAGGTTTAAAAACCCTGATGCTGGAACGGGGCAGAAATTACGAACACATTAAAGATTATAAATACGGCACAAAACCTCCCTGGGAAGCGCCACACAGGGGCAGCACCACCAAAGAACAAAAGGAAAAGTACCCAGTTATACACCGCGGCTGGGCTGCCAATGAAGCGGTAATGGACTGCTGGACAAATGAACAGGAAAGTCCATATACTGAGATTAAGCCTTTTACCTGGTGGCGCAGTTATCAGTTGGGCGGCCGTTCTACGCTCTGGGGACGTCAAAGTTACCGATGGAGCGATTTTGATTTTGAAGCCAATGCAAAAGAAGGCTGGGCAGTTGACTGGCCTGTCAGGTATAAAGATATTGCACCCTGGTATGACTATGTAGAGAAATTTGCTGGTATCAGCGGCAACAAAGATGGGCTGGCGCATTTGCCTGACGGGCATTTTCTTCCTCCTGTCAACCTGAATATCGTTGAGAAAGATGTTGCGGGGCGACTTAAGAAATATTATAAGGACCAGCGTCACCTGATTAATGGAAGGGTAGCCAATCTAACTGAGGCCATTCCAGGGCGCACCCAATGCCAGTTTCGGGACAGATGCTGGGAAGGATGCCCATTTGGAGGCTATTTTAGCACACAATCTTCAACTTTACCAGCGGCAGTTGGTACCGGCAACCTAACCGTCAGGCCATGGAGCATCGTTACCCGTATTCTTTATGATAAAGATAAAAAAAAGGCTACAGGTGTAGAAGTCCTCGATGCTGAAACCAATCAGACTTATGAGTATTATGCAAAAATAATTTTCCTGAATGCCTCGGCGCTCAATTCTGCCTGGGTTTTGATGAATTCCGCAACTGACGTCTGGAAGGACGGTTTAGGTAGCAGCAGCGGGGAATTGGGACATAACATCATGGACCATCATTACAACCTGGGTGCATCGGGAACAGTGGAAGGATTTGAAGATCATTTTATTTATGGAAGGCGGCCTACCGGTTTTTATATCCCGCGTTTTGCAAACCTGTATAATGACAAAAGGGACTTTAACAGGGGTTTTGGTTACCAGGGAGGTGCCAGCCGTGATTCATGGAGCAGGGAAATTGCAGAACTGAACATTGGAGGCGATTTTAAAGATGCGCTCAGCCAGCCTGGAAGCTGGAACATCGGTATGACGGGATTTGGAGAAATCCTGCCATACCATGAAAATAAGATCACACTGGATCTGAAGAGAAAAGACAAATGGGGCTTGCCGGTACTGGCCATGGATGCAGAGCTGAAAGAAAACGAAAAGAAAATGCGTGCAGCTATAACAACGGAAGCTGCAAATATGCTCGATGTTGCAGGCGTTAAAAACATACGTACCTGGGACAGCGGACACGCTATGGGACATGGAATCCATGAAATGGGTACAGCGAGAATGGGTTCTGATCCTAAATCCTCAGTGCTGAACCAGCACAACCAGGTTTGGGATGCCCTGAATGTTTTTGTTACGGATGGTGCCTGTATGACATCATCTTCCTGTGTTAATCCCTCTTTGACTTATATGGCATTGACTGCAAGGGCCTGTGATTTTGCGGTAGCCGAATTGAAAAAAGGTAATATTTAAATTATAAATGATGAACAGAAGAGAGGCAATTTCAAGGGTGGCCATCCTGGTGGGCAGTACCGTTATTGGTGGCGATTTATTTTTGAGTGGCTGTACAAATGAACATACAGCCCAGATTTTATTGAGCGAAACCCAGATTAATTACCTGAATGAAGTCGGTGAATCCATTCTGCCAAAAACCGCTGCATCGGATGGCGCTAAGGCGGCAAACGTGGGTTTATTTATGCAAACTATGGTCAGGGATTGTTATTCAGATGAAGAACGCAAAGTGTTCTTCAGTGGCCTTGATGAACTTGAAAAAGCCAGCGACAAAACCTATGATAAGGGTTTTATCAGTTGTACTACGCAGGAAAGGCAAAAACTATTGACTTCGCTGGACGCTGAAGCAAAGGATTACCGGAAGAAAAATGAGCTGCTTCAGCAGAAAGAGGCAGAAAGGCAAAAATCATCACAAGCTGGCGGCAAGCCCAATTACCTGAAAAAAACGCCCCCCGCGCACTATTTTGCAATGATCAAACAACTTACCTTACTGGGGTATTTTACTTCTGAAGCAGGATATAAAAGTATGGGTTATGTGCAAGTGCCAGGCCACTATGATGGGGACGTCACTGATAATGCGTAACAAATAACATCTTCGGAACCTTTGTGCCCGGAGGTGTTATTTTACTGCAACCAGATACAATTGCTCATCCAGTTTTATAAATGCAACGTCAAGGTATTTGCTATAGGCCTTAGGCAAAATGAAATATTCCAGATCTGCATAAAAGTCATTTGAACTGAAAAACAGGTTGTCATAGTCAAACGGGATCTTAACTTTAAGAAGTTCATTCTTAAAAGTTACGTCGCAATAGGAGATTCCTGTCCATGCAGCCGATGGTTTCCCTCCGTTCATGCCCGCCAGTTTGAAGGGATTCAGATCTGAAAGGTTCAACATCGCTTTATCAAAATGCCGGATGTAAACCGGTGACGACCGTTCGAGGTATTTAGGCCAGGGGGGCAATATTGCTGTTAAGGGGATGCCATTTGCGTAATGATCCCCGTCTGTAACATTATTTGCTCTACGGATAATTTTCCCGCTGGCGTTTAACGTTATCTGATCGGTCTGGTATGATGAATCCCGCTCAGTTGGAACAAACTGATCTATTGACAGAATTTTTCCTTTTCCGTCAAATGTGTACACGTTGTTTTGTTCCAGACGCTGGTCCGTGTAAGTTTGGGTGGTTACTTTAAATTGATGCAATAAAGTATCTAAATAAATTACACCAGGGTCGGCATCAGGTAAATCAATAGGTTTGAATACGATCCTGCCGATAGTAGGTATTTTTGAGATTTTGTATTTACCTGGAGCAGAGTACTGATCAATATCTGAGTATTCTTTGTTCAAAAACAGTGAATAAATCCTGTTGTAGCTATATGTTAATGTGATCAGGAAAAGGATAACAGCTGTGACAATGTAAGCTTTTTTGTATTTCATGGGTTGAACAGCAATTAAAAGCCTTCATTTTTAGGTTCCGACTAGAGCTAAGTTAATGATATATCTACTATATCAAGATGTATTTATTCAACTGGGTATGGCAGTTTGCCGAATGGGAAACAGGTAACAAACTTGCGATTACATCACATTGCTAAAAATAACCTGAATAATAGAAGTCTATCCTATTTATGATTCCCTATTTTTGGCCTAAATTTATTTCCTTTAAACCTAAACACGATCATGAAGAAAATACTTACCTGTATTTTGTCTTTTTCTATTATCTGTAGTACCGCTTTTGCGCAAACTGGAGCGATAAGCACCTATGCGCAGGATAATTTTACAAAAAAGGACGTTTACATTCCAATGCGGGATGGCACAAAGTTGTTCACTTCCGTTTACCTTCCTAAAGATGCCTCCGGGAAGAAGAAATATCCGATGATGATGCAACGCACCTGTTACAGCATCGCACCCTATGGACAAGATAAATTTCCTGCAAAACTTGGCCCATCTGATACGATGATGAAGGAAGGCTATATCTTTGTTTATCAGGATGTAAGGGGAAGATATAAAAGTGAAGGCACCTGGACCAATATGACACCGGTAATTGACAATAAAAAAAGCAAAACCGACGTAGACGAAGGTTCTGATACTTATGACACCATTGATTGGCTGGTAAAAAATATCACAGGCAATAACGGACGGGTAGGTCAGTGGGGTATCTCCTACCCTGGTTTTTACACTGCCGCAGGCATCCTTTCAAACCATCCGGCTTTAAAGGCTTCTTCGCCGCAGGCCCCTATTTCTGATTTCTTTTTTGATGATTTCCATCATAACGGATCTTTTCTGGAAAGCTATATCTTCACCTACCCTGTGTTTGGCGTTCAAAAAAAGGACACGACCAGCAAAGCCTGGTATAATGATTACAGTATTAAAAAGACTTCGACTGACGGCTACCAGTTCCTGCTGGACGTTGGCCCTTTAAAAAACTTTGACCAATGGTACAAAGATAATTTCTTCTGGCAGGAGACGATGAACCATCCCAATTACGATGAGTTCTGGAAAAAACGCTCCCTTCCTAAACATTATGGTAAAGTGAAACCTGCAGTAATGATTGTGGGGGGCTGGTATGACGCGGAAGACCTTACCGGGCCACTTGCCATTCACCGTGCAATTAAAAAGTCAGACCCCGCTGCGTACAATACCATCGTGATGGGCCCGTTTGGTCACGGACGCTGGTCGCGCGAAACCGGCCACACCCTGCATTCGAATGTATATTTCGGTGATAGCATTGCTACATTTTACCAAAAAAATATCGAAGCGAAGTTTTTTAACCACTTTTTGAAAGGATCAGGTAATAAACAATCAGGACTACCAAATGCCTATATGTACGATACCGGCAAAAAGGATTGGGAAACATTTGACCAGTGGCCGGCAAAAAATGCCAGTCACCAAAAATTATTTCTGGGCAATGATGGCAAAATCAGTTTCAGCCAGCCATCAGCTACAGGTGCCGCAACCTTTATCAGTGACCCAATGAAACCTGTTCCCTACACAGAAGATAACACGACTACCGAAGGTTTTACCCCGCATAATTATATGAGTGAGGACCAGCGTTTCGCGGGCCGCAGACCTGATGTACTGGTATTTCAAACTGATATCCTGGCTGATGATATTACCCTGGGAGGCGAAATAATGTCCCATCTTAAAGTGGCAACTACTGGTACGGATGCCGACTGGATTGTAAAACTGATTGATGTATACCCTGGCGATGAACCCAGTCATCCTTATTTGCCAAATAAAAATATTTTAATGGCCAACTACTGGCAGATGGTACGCTCGGAAGTTATGCCGGGCAGGTTCCGTAACAGCTTTGAAAAACCGGAAGCATTTGTCGCCAACCAAAAAACCGATGTAAATTTCCAGCTGCAGGATGTATTGCATACGTTTAAGAAAGGTCACCGTATCATGATTCAGGTGCAAAGCACGGCCTTCCCGTTATTTGCACGTAACCCTCAGACATTTGTTCCAAATCCATACAAGGCCGATCAAAAAGATTTCATTACGGCTACGCACACAGTTTTTAACGACAGTTATATTGATGTGGAAATTTTAAAATAAGTTTTTTTAGACACCGCGTGAAGTGTGCCTGAAATTATAAGAATGGTGTTACCTCAATTAATAAGATGAAGAAGAATTTGATATTTTCAATTTTGTTATGCTGTATTGGAGCTGCTGCTTATGGGCAGAGCACGCCAGAAAGAGCATCAGGTCGAATTTCAACAGCAAATGGCCTCGTCGAAGGTGTAACGGAAATTTCCGGCATAAGAAGTTTTAAAGGAATTCCTTTCGCTGCACCGCCAGTGGGGCCACTTCGCTGGAAAGAACCCCAGCCTGTCCAGAACTGGACTGGAGTGAAGAAAGCAGATCATTTTGGGAACAGGGGTATGCAGAAACCGATATATGGGGACATGGGCTTTCGTGCCGACAGCAGTAGCGAGGACTGCCTGTACCTTAACGTATGGGCACCGCAGTCAACTGGGAAAAAGCTCCCGGTTCTGGTTTACTTTTATGGCGGGGGATTAATGGCAGGCGATGGTTCGGAGCCACGGTATGACGGAGAAAGTATGGCCAAAAATGGAATAGTAGTTCTGACAGTCAATTACCGGTTGGGAATTTTTGGTTTCATGGCGCATCCCGAGCTGAGTAAAGAATCCGAGCAAAACGCCTCGGGCAACTATGGATTGCTGGATCAGAATGCTGCACTGCGCTGGGTAAAGCAAAATATTGCAGCTTTTGGTGGCGACCCGGAAAGAATTACCATCGCAGGTGAATCTGCAGGTTCAATCTCGGTGTTTGCGCAAATGGCTTCACCGTTATCAAAGGGGTTGATTGCTGGCGCTATCGGAGAAAGCGGGGCAATGATCAGGCCTACCCTGGCACCCGTATCCCTATCAGAAGGTGAAAACAGGGGACTCGCTTTTGGTAAAAAGGTCGGGGCCCTTTCACTCGAAGAGCTAAGAAAAATCCCTGCGGAACAACTACTGGACCTCGCTTTCAAAAATGATATGGTTTCTGTACCTGCCACTGTTGATGGTTATTTTCTGCCTGAACTTCCGGTAAAAATATTCGCCGGGGGCAAGCAGGCACATGTTCCTTTGTTAGTGGGCTGGAATTCGGCAGAAGTTTCATTTCCAGCGCTTTTGAAGTCGGCCGCCCCAACCCCAGAAAACTATGCGAAGGTAATCGGCGAATTGTATCCTGGTAAGGCTGAAACGGTTTTAAAGTTATACCCAGGTACGAATGATGCTGAGGTCATGGAATCTGCCACTGCTTTGGCCAGCGACCGTTTTATTGTATACAGTACCTGGAAATGGGCTGACTTACACAGTCAGACCGGAAATAAACCTGTTTACCGCTATATTTTCTCAAAATCCAAACCAGCGATGACTGCAAGTATGAAAGGTGCCGTACCGGGACTTGCAGGAGGAATTACTAAAGGGGCAGCCAGCGGTGCAAAACCAGTTTCAACACCTGGGGCCCCGCATGCGTTCGAAATTGAGTATGCACTGGGAAACCTGGATTACAACAAGGTTTACGCCTGGACAGCAGAAGACCGGAAAGTATCTGAAACTATGCTTGGGTATTTTGCCAGTTTTATTAAAACAGGCAATCCAAACACTGCAAAATTACCTGCATGGCCGGAACTGAATGCCAAAGGCAAGGTGAAATATATTGATATCAATACGGATACTAAACCCCTGATTGAAACAAACGGGGAACGTTATCGATTCCTTGATCAGGAATACAAATAATACCATAAAAAAAGCACCCTTTAGTAAATCCAAAGGGTGCTTTTTTTTATGGTAGATCAACTAGAAATTTATCTTATCGTGTTTTCCTTCTTCGTACTGATCACCGGTAACAATGGCCTTGATCATGTTGAACGCCACTACAACTTTTGATGAACTGCCATCCCAATATTCTGCAGTTGCCGGTGTTACTTTAATCAGGATCAATCTCGGGTCATCAATTCCGTCAGGAAACCAGGCCTTAACCGGTGCTGAAAAATAGGCTTCCTTTCTCACACGGTCGTCTACCAACTCAGCCTTGCCGTTTACAGTGAGGTAGGTATTTTCGGACGGACTGCTATAGCCTAGCGTAACCTGGTTTTCTTTTGAAATCTCTGTAGACTTCAACGAATATTCATTGGTAAAAAACCAGATGCTTCCATCCTCTTCCACTTTGGCGGTCGCCATAGGGCGGCTGGAGAACTCATCTTTTTCAGAGAAGGTTGTAAAGAGGCAAATCCTGATTTCTTCAACCTTCTCTTTTAATATTGCTATATTCTTTTCGTTGTTCATGGGAGTATTGTTTTATATACTTAACACCCTACGCAAGAATTTGTTTGTATTGAGACTATAAGCCAATGTATGCAAGGATCTGTTTAAGGAAGATCTCATCGGTCTGATCGAACCCGGCAAGCGCTGAGCTATCGGCATCAAGCACACCTATTACTTCTCCATGTTGAAACAATGGGATAACGATTTCCGATCTGGATGCCGAACTGCAGGCGATATGACCGGGAAACTGATCTACATCATCTACAATCAACACTTTTGCTTCCAGCCAGGAGGTGCCACAAACCCCTTTACCCTTTCTTATCCTGGTGCAGGCTATTGGTCCCTGAAAGGGCCCTAATACCAGCTCCTGATCTTTTACCAGGTAAAAGCCAATCCATAGCCAGCCAAACTGTTCTTTTAATGCTGCGGAGATGTTGGCCAGGTTAGCAATGAGGTCATCTTCGCCGCCGAGCAATGCTTCTAACTGCGGTAATAGTGACTGGTATTGCTTCTCTTTGTTTTCGTTTTGAACGATGATCAGATCCTCTGCCATATGTGTATAAATTATGAAGGCATAAAAATACTGATTTGCAATTGCAAGGATGTAAAGAGCGGGTAATATTCTTAGCTTTGGCTATTTAATTAGAATCTTAAATTATAAACTCATGAGAGTAATCGCCGAGCTGCCACATCCTGATTGTAAAATTACCCTGTTCAATATGAACCAGAAATATATTATAAAATTTGAACAGGGAACACTTGAGCAAAGTTATAAACTGTCTGAACTGGACCTGACGGGTGGTGGTGCAAATGAGATCTTTCAGTTGCTTGATGAAGAGTTTATCGCTACCGTTGTTGAAAGGTTTAAGTCGATGCGGACAGATTTTTCAGCCGCCTTTAACAGACAACAATATTAGTTCATATGTAGACTGTAACGTGCTGTGTGTCAATATATAGATCTATAATTCAGAATATTATTCTAAAAAATAGTGTAATTACTCCAGCTAAAATACGTTTTACATGCATAATTAGTGCAGAATTATATATTTAATATGTTGAATTGCAATATTTTAAATAGTTAATAAAAATTAAATTTTGTAGGATTATTTGCCAAATATTATTCTGTTTTGGTTTTTATGACGCTAAAACAAGACTGATGCCAGCTCAAGCTATGAAATATATAAACCGAATTAAATACCAACAGAAAACATAAATTAAACATTAACCGGCAGTCTGTGTTAATTAGCTACATCCACCTTTTACATGAAATTACATTCCCGTTTGTTTTTATCAACGTCACTCCTGCTATCCTTTTGTAAGACTTCACATTCACAAACCAACACTTTACGGCCTGATAAATTTTATACCATGAGCGGCGCTGGCCTTTCGTTTCCAGTAGGTGGAAGCAGTGCATTTATGCGCCCTAAATTTTCTACTACCCTGGGTGCCAATATTGGTCTTGGGGAAGGTGGTTTTTTCTTGTATCCTAAGGTTAGTCTCCATGTTTTCGGTTATGATAATCCCGTCCCTGATCATGGGTTCATCTATGAACTGCAGCGCGGCAGGGCAACAACGTATTTACTCAATCTGGCCTTGGGATACAGACAGATTGTAGGAAAATTTGCTTTTTACGGATTTTTTGGTGCTGGCGGTGGTTTTATCCTTACACCAAGGGTTGAGGTGAACAATACCGAAGACATTGCCGTTTTAACCAACAAAACAAACCGAATGGCTATAATAGAACCTGGTGCAGGTATTGAATATAATATCGGCGGAGCTAATGTATTTATAGAGAGCAGTTATATGTTTGGATTGAACAACGTTGGTAACCGTCCGTTTAATGCAATTCCATTTACTATCGGCATTAAGCCTAATCTGAGCAGGCTTTTTAACAAGAAAAAAGAATAAACGGATCAGGCTTCTACCATGAGTTCAACTTCTTTTTCCGGAGAGGATTCATCAACAAACTTCGGCAGGTTAAACCTGAGCACCACACACTCGTTTTCTTTACTTACTTTAAGCATTCCTTTGTTTTTCTCTACAAAGTCCCTGCACAAATGTAATCCGAGACCCACACCGCGCTCGTTGGCTGTACCGTAAGACGGTTCTGATTTTTCCTTTGCAGTTAACTGGTCAAGGTTCAGACTCCCCGCCACTGGGTTACATACATCTACAAATATAAATCCTGAATTGCCCCATATCCTAATGTGGATAAAGCAGTTGTGAGGCGTAAACTTAATTGCATTATCAATCAGATTACGCATTACCAGCGAGATCTGGTTCAAATCGGCAAACACATCCTGATCATCATTTACCAGAAAATCCCAGCGAATATTCTTTTTGACAATCAAAGGTTGATAGACCATCATCAGATCGTCTACCAGAATCCTCATATTGAAGCGCGAGGGAGCAGTGGTAATCCCTTTCATCTGGCTTTGTGCCCAATATAACAGGTTATTTAGTGTATTGTGTATATTGTCTATGTTTTTCCGGCTGTCATTCAGCAGCATTTTGACGTCGTCAAAATTCAGCAGGTCCATATCATTGAGTGACAACAAACTAATAAGGCTGTTGAAGGGACTTCTAAGATCGTGCGCAATGATCGAAAAAATCCTTGTTTTATCTGCATTTGCAGCTTCAAGGGATTGTACAATTTTCTTCAATGCCCTGGTACGTGATTCAACAACACGTTCCAGTCGCTCATTTTGGCTGTTAACCAGGTAAAGATTTTCTTCCTGCGCCTTTAGCTTTTCCACCTGCTCCCGCACCCTTTCTTTTTTCATTTCTTTCAGCCTGTCGCCGAGTGCCTGAGACAAAAGCAGGAGTTCCAGGATGAAGCCGAGAGGTGTTATGTGCATAGAAAACTCACTGATAGGAAACAAACCTTCGAGACTTAACACAAGCCATAAGGTAGTTAAACAGACAAATGCCCAGGCAACGATATAATATAATGCAGTTTTATTACCTTTTGCATACACCAAAATGCCTAATATCCAAATTGACAGGGTTGTAACCGCAGACAGCAATTGAGAGGCGTTTGCACTTATTGCCTTGAGGCCTAGCAATGACAGGGCAATAACCACTATCCAGCCTATCTCCATTGCTTTGATGACTTTCAATGACGACGGAAGATATCTTTTAAGGTTTAGAAAGTTGTTCGCGAAGGCGATTCCTGCAAGCGTACCTAGTCCGAGGAAAAAATGAGGGTGCAGGTTAACAAACTGCCTGAAACCTTCGCCCAGCAGATATCCATAACCACGAATATAAAAGATCACATAAATAAATAAAGCGATGGTATAGAGGCTATAATAGAGGTAAGTCAGGTCGCGGGATTTAACAAATACGGAAAGGTTGAAAAAAAATAACGCAAGCAATATGCCTATGTAGATGGCTTCGAAGCGCTCGGCAGCATTCAAACCGGCCAGCAAACGTTCTGTTACAGCAATTTTGATAGGAACAAGGAGGATATTGTTGGTTTTTACCCTGAGGTAAGCAGTTTGTGGCCGACCATGTTGAGTTTGAGGAGGTAGACTAAAAGTGTAGTTGTTTGCCCTTGTGACATCCGGATGCGGTGGCGCAAGGCTCCCAGTATGGATCCGTTTGAAAATCCCTGGCAGATCTTCTGTATAAAGGTCAATAGATTCGATATTAGAGGCGTCTACTATCAGAAAGGCCTTGTCATCATATTTACGAATATAATCGATCCTGACCCAGTATGCTGCTTGTGAATTGCCAAAGTTGAGGATTTCATCTTTGCTCTTTATAAATCTGTCTTGCGAGTTTGCGGTAACGACCTCCTGTAGCGAGAGGTTTGCAGCTTTATCCCGCAAATAGGATACTGATTTACCAACGCTGGAATAAGGCAATTCCTTCCCAATTACAATTACTTCTGCACGCGAAGCATAGGACAACAGGCAGGCGAAAACAATGTATAGGGAGCGCATTATATTTGGATTTAAACAAATATAATAAATATCTTAAAAAGATAATGAGTAATTTGACTCTAAATTTAAGAAGATTTCCGTTGTGATTATTTGCAAAATCCCAACGGAAATCTTCTCTGGATAAGGTTTATGAAAACACAGGTTCCGCGTCCATCTCGAAATCTTCGTCACGCAGATAGATCATCTCCATGCTTTTTTCATAATTCGTAGATTTTTTAGAAAAGAAGTCATGCTGAGTTGTTTCGCCATTTAACCCATTTAAAACTATAGAGTTAACTGGTTTTGCCTCAAATATCTCTTCAAATCCTAAGTTCATCATTGCCTTGTTTGCATTGTAACGGATATACTCTTTTACATCAGCTGTAAGGCCTACTTCAGTATATAATTCGTCCGTATACTTTAGTTCATTTTCATAAAGCTCCATTAAGAGGTTTACGAGCTCTTCTTTTGATTTTTCAGGATCACGCAGCTTCTTGTAAACGTCTTGTGCAAGCAATCCTACAAACACACCGTGAATAGACTCGTCAGCAACGATTTTTTTAATAATATCTGCACTGGCGACCATCTGTCCCTGACCTGATAACCAAAGCGGCATGAAAAAGCCACTGTAGAACAAAAACGTTTCCAGTAAGACTGAAGCCGCCAGTCCCATGAACAGCACTTCATCACTCACGTTATCAGCATCCAGCTGTCTGTAGTATTTATCAATAGTTGCAGCCTTGAATTGCAGCAGCTTGTTGCTTTCCACCCATTCAAACAGCTCATTGATTTCAGCAGTACTGTTTACCGTGGTAAAAATGGTAGAATAAGATTTTGCATGGATAGCTTCCATCATACACATGAAAGACAGTACAGCTTTGTTCTGTAAACCGTCAATATGGTCAAGTAGTTTGGGCATACCTGTATGACTTTGCAGGGTATCCAGCAAAGTAAGGCCACCCAGCGCTTTTTTGTAGGCTTCCTGAATTTCGGGGGCGAGGGTTTTCCATATGTCGATATCCTTTGAAGGGATGTATTCTGTGTCTACCCAAAACTGGCGCAGGTTCTGCTCCCAGAACATTCCGGCGTAGTCATTTTCCGGGGTATTCCAGTTTACTGCTTTATAGTGGCTCATCTTTATTTTTTTAATATTAATAGATAACTGTTTTATTTACACCGAACAAGATACACATTCGTCAATGGAAGCTTTACGTGTCCGCGTATAATAGAGCGATTTTAATCCCATCTTGTGCGCATAGATATAGTACCTGGCAATGTCTCTTGTTGTATCTTTTGTATTGGTATGCAAAATAGTAGAGATTCCCTGATCAACATGTTTTTGAATAACAGAAATTAAGCGCAGTACATTTTTCTGATCCATATCATAGGCCGACTTGTAAAAGAAGTAATTGTCGTTATCAAGATATGGCATTGGATAATAGGTAGTACTATCACCATATTCCCTTACTTCGATTACATCTACTACAGGCATAACAGATGCCGTGGCGTTCATGATGTAAGATGTAGACTGGTTAGGTGCAATGGCCAGCCTGTAGGCGTGAAATATTCCATGTTCCTTTACGTCATTCATCAGTTTGGTCCAGTCTTCGACTGTAGGTATAGCCATTCCTTCAAATAACCTGGCTATTTTTTCATTTACCGGAACAATGTCTTTGGCAATATACTGTGCAAAGTAATTTCCATTCGCATATTCAGACTGTTCAAATCCAACAAAAGTCTCTTTTCTTTCTTTTGCAATCTCCATTGAACTTTGCAGGGAATAAAAATTGACCATCATAAAAAACACATTACAAAAATCAAGCGCTTCTTTACTTTCGTACATAATGAAATTCTTGGCCAGAAATCCATGAAGGTTCATTGCGCCGAGACCAACACTATGCAGCTCTTTGTTTGCCTTTTGTACTGAAGGGACCATTGCAATATTGGTAATATCGGAAACGATCGTCAGAGACCGCATTGCTGTAACCACTGCCTCTTTGATCCTTTTGTTTTCCATCACCGTAGCAATATTTAAAGAGCCCAGGTTACAGGATATACCGTAACGGATCTTATCTTCTTTGCCGTAAATTTCGATATCAGATACGTCAGAAATCTGCATAATCTCTGTACAGAGATTAGAGAATTTAACGTTACCAAGGTCTTTTAGTGCATGGCTCCTGTTGGCATTCCCTTTAAAGAACAAGTATGGATAGCCACTTTCTTTTTGTGTCTGGGCAATTTTCACCATCAAATGACGAGCATTTACCTTTTTCTTTTTAACAGCAGGATTGGTGACAAGCTCTTCATACATTTCATCCATGTCCATTTCATCCAGGTATTTGCCATACTGCTTTAATACGGTATGGGGATGGAACAGATAACACGCTTCATCTTTTTCGGCAAGCTCCATGAATTTGTCAGGAACGACTACACCGATAGATAATGATTTGATCCTGACTTTCTCATCCACATTGATTTTCTTGCAATCAAGGAATTCTTCAATATCGGTGTGAAATACATTCAGGTATACTGCTCCTGCTCCCGGACGCTGGCCCAGCTGATTGGCATATGAAAATGTATCTTCCAATATCTTCATGATTGGCAATACGCCGCCCGCGCGTCCTTCAACGTCTTTAATGGATTCGCCCCTAGCACGGATTTTCGACAGGTTAAAAGAAACACCGCCGCCAATAGACGACAATTTCATAGCTGAATCTATCGCATAACCGATACCGTTCAGGTTATCACCAATTTCGTCAAGGAAACAGGACACAAGTTCACCAGAACGTTTTTTTCCTGAATTGAGGAAAGTCGGTGTTGCTGGCTGGTATTCCTGGTTAATCAGCATTTCTGCATATTGTTTCGCCTGAGGTACATCACCCCTGGCCAAAAACAATGAAACTGCCACTACCCGGTCCTCATACCGCTCCAGAAATTTTTCACCGCTATCATCCCTTAAAGCATAACTCTGAAAGAATTTAAAAGCGCTCATGAAAGACTGGAAACGGAATTTCTTGGCATAAACCATATCGTATACTTCCTGCATCTGCTCAAAAGTATACCACTGGTAAAAATCAATATAATACTCCTGCTCGATCAGGTAGTCAATCTTTTCTTTTAAAGTGTAAAAGAAAACCGTGTTTTTGTTGACATAGTCAAGGAAATAAGAACGTACGGCATCCTTGTCTTTATGCAGGCTGAATTCGTCGTCGTTTTTAATCATGATCTCGTTGTTTAACAAGATCCATTTTTTAGTTACCATATATTTAGCCCTCTATATTTTCAATAAATTGTTGAATATCTGCCATTGTGCCCGACAATTCAAACTGCATCAAAACCGGCAGTTTAAACTGCGCGGCTATTTTTATTGCTGCCAGGGCATAGTTAGGGCCCCAGTTTTTGTTTCCACTGGATGTGACAGATTTGATCATTTCACTGTTTGCTTCCAGAAAACGGAGTGTAGAAAGCGGTACTTCTCCAAAACCGGTAGTGTATGTAATCAGATGTCCCGCATGCAGCGGTTGAAAGGAGTCGTTGATCTTCTGTATACTCCAGTCGCGCTGCAATTTTAAGCGGTTTACAAAGCGTTCCACATTGCCTGTTTTGCTGTCGTAATAAATCCAGGTCATCAGCTCAGGATCGGTAATATTAGCTGGCTAACAGTGCGGATAACTCCTCCGGTTTAAAACCAATAACCCTGGATAGCTCCTGCTCCTGTTCCAACAGGATTACCGTTGGTACAGAACGTACCCTGAACTGCATTGCAAGTTCCGGTTGGTTAAATGGATTAATTGTTTCATAGGTAACACCTTTTCTGTCAAGGTATTCAGAAACCATATTGCATGGACTGCAATCGTCTTTTTCAAATTTTATAATTCTTTTTGTGCTCATCTTTTTCGAAGGTTTTATTTAAATCAGCCCTCATGCCGACCTATTTTAGCGGAGACCAAAAATGCAAAAATCTCTTTAGACTGATTCTTAATGTTATCAACACCGGTGGAAAAGATGAGCAGATTTATGACGGATTTTTAACGGAAAAACCGATTAAAATGGGTAATATTTATGCTGATGATCCGCAACACTCTCGAAAAAAGAGTATTGCATAAAAAAAGCCCAGCATGTTTAGCAGGGCTTGGTTTGTTGGTAACTCTTTTTATCCGATTAAGGGAGGATAAAAAATGCAGAAAATTAATTGATGGTTATCGTTCTCACTTGTCCCCCCGCACCATTCCTGTTGCCGCGAAATTGTTTCCTGCGTGCTTCCATTTTCTGGCGGTATTGTTCCTGTGTGATGAGTGTTGCTTTTTTCGGCAGGTTTACATCCCTGGCACTCACGTTTCGGAATTCGATGCTTTTAGCATAAATATGGGTACCTCTTCCCTCAACGGCCAAAACAGCTCCTGAGGTCCAGTATGCGGGGTTGGGAGAGAAATCAAAGCCAAGTTCATCGGTAAACCAGATGGTGGTCTGATCCGTAATTTCCTTCTCCTCATCCATAATCTTCCGTTTCATGGTTGTTTTAATAATGGCTTTATGGCAGGTGAAACCGAGGATCTTTTTGGTTTCATCTGTTTTCACGTATTCTATAACGGGTGGGGCTTGTTGAGGCCCAAAGCCAACCTGCAGCGGTCCGCCCAGTTTGGCATCCATAAGGAATGTTGTGTCGTTCAGATCAAAGGATTCTGTTACCTTGTGCTCCGCAAAATTGTAATAGTAATCCTTATTGGATCCACCAAAGCCGCCAAACCGAAGGCCCTGCTGTCCGCCGCTACTCGTGTTGCTGTCTTCTATATCCTCTGCAACCATGTAACTTGCATTTGTAAGGTTAAAAAGCAACTCAAAATTTGACACCGAACTTTTGGGCATCCTGGCCAGCACCTGTTCGCTTAACTTTATCCCGTTGGCTGCAGCCATTTCAGAGGGGTCAAAACTGCTTTCAAATTGAATTGCGCCGGGCTTTTTTGGCTGGGCTTTCGACTGGCCTACCATGGTCAGTATACATATCGAGGCGATAAACAAAGCTTTCATTGTCATATAAAAATTAAACAAGCAATATTACTTTAATGGGCTGAGGTAAAGATGTTAAAAAAGGTTAAATAAATTAGTATTCAGTGCTTTCCAGCCATCCGTTTGCTAAAACATCGGCAAGGTGCATTGTCTTTAAGGCGATGTTGTTTTTATCAATATATCCCTGTAAATGCATAAGGCACGAAAGGTCGGTAGAAATAATGTAATCCGCATCCTGGTCTAGCGCATGGTTAACTTTTTGTTCCGCCATCGCAGAGGAAATTGCATCAAACTTAACTGCAAAAGTTCCTCCAAATCCGCAGCACATATCAGTATCTTTCATTTCCATCATTTCCAGCCCATGTACTTTCTCCAATAGTCTCCGCGGCTCTTCTTTGATCTTACACTCCCTTAAGCCACTGCAGGAGTCGTGGTATACAGCTTTGCCTTCCAGCTCTGCACCAAAGTAATCCTTTTTCACTATGTTGATCAGGAAGTCGGACAGTTCAAAAATATTACCCTGCAGGGTCCTGCATTTGTTGTGGACGGTGGTATTGGTGAATAAATCGTTGTAGCCGCTTTTCACCATTCCTACACAGGATGCAGATGGGGCAACAATATAACTCGCATCAGAGAAATCGTTCAGAAACTTTGTACCTGTTTCCTTGGCTTCTGCCCAGTAGCCGGCATTGTAGGCTGGTTGCCCGCAACAAGTCTGTCCGGAGTTGTACGTCACAACGCAACCCGCTTTTTCCAACAGCTTAATGGTACTGAATGCCGTTTCCGGATACAACTGATCAACAAAACAAGGAATAAATAGTTCTACTTTCATTGGTATATGTGGTTTTCATTGTTGTTTATGAGCTTTACGCTTCTGGCGGTTTCGTTGTTAATTTAATGAGGTGGCCTCAGTGTCCGGCTCAACCCGTCGCAGCAGTATCAGGAACACAAGTCCTGCCGCAAAGAAAGCGGCCAGGGCAATCAATGAATTCTGCATGCTGCCCGTTAATTCTTCAATATATCCAAAACTGAACATACCGATCACCAGCGCGACTTTCTCTGTTACATCATAAAAGCTGAAAAAAGCGGTGTGGTCCGGACTTTCCTGTGGAAGAAATTTCGAATAGGTAGATCGTGACAAAGATTGTATTCCGCCCATAATTAATCCTATCAGCGCAGCAAGACCGTAGAATTGCATTTCGGTTGTAATAAAATATGCGGATATACAGCAGCCGATCCAGATGACCACAACTCCTATCAGAACTTTCACATTGCCAAAATAGCTACGTGATAACCAGGACATCAGCATAGCCCCCGGAATAGCGACTATCTGTAACAGCAGAATAGTTGCGATCAGTTTTTCTGTAGGCATATGCAATTGTTTTTCGGCAAATATAGTTGCAACCAACATCACCGTCTGAACCCCCATTGAGTAAAAGAAAAAAGCCATCAGGAACCGTTTCAGGTAAGGCATTGCTTTCACCTGGACCCATACTTTTTTCAGTTCCTTAAAACCATCCGTCATCCAGTTGCTATCATTGGTTTTAAGTACAGCACTCCCCTTTGGCAGGTTTTTGAAAGGGATTTGTGCAAACAGCATCCACCAGATACCCACCATCAGAAAAGATAGCCTGGATGCCTGCGCCCCTCCTGACAGACCAAATGCTGATGGAAAGAATACAAAAACGAAACACATCAGCTGGAGTATGATCGAACCGACGTAACCATAAGCATAACCTGTTGCACTTACTTTGTCCTGCTGATCAGGACTGGCAATTTCAGGCAGATATGCATTATAAAACACTAAACTGCCCCAGAATCCAATGGCGGCGAGAATAAAAAGTATAATACTCAGCTGTAGTGTTTCCAATTCAAAGAAATATAGACCACAACATGCCAGGCTGCCCATATAGGTGAACACCTTCATAAATAACTTTTTGTTGCCCCTTGAATCTGCTATGGATGACAATACGGGTGAAAGCAACGCAATCACAAGAAAAGCAAAAGCCAAAGCAT
>Ga0247815_10000094_pt1 | contig 64962 bp, 56 predicted proteins | sample UWRJL194509B1_FD_181014 | JGI IMG/M metagenome (GOLD analysis project Ga0247815, IMG submission 181014) | Plant litter microbial communities from Arlington Agricultural Research Station in Wisconsin, United States - UWRJ-L194-509B-1 | ecosystem: Environmental > Terrestrial > Plant litter >... | reverse complement strand
CATCAGCAATACCTGTCACCAGGTTTGTTGCTCCGGGACCAGAAGTTGCAATTGCAACCCCCACTTTTCCTGTTGCTCTTGCATACCCTTGCGCGGCGTGCGTTGCACCTTGTTCGTGACGTACTAAAACGTGGTGCAATTGATCCTGAAATTTATATAATTCATCGTAAACCGGCATTATGGCACCACCAGGATAACCGTAAACCAAGTCTACTCCTTCTGCTAACAAACATCTTATAACGGCTTCAGCCCCTGATATTTTCATAGTATATTTTTTTTCAAAAATCGATATCAAATTCAAAATTCAATTTCAAAAAACAATCGCAATTTCAATGATCAATTTCAATGGTAAAATTTAAATTGATCATTAATCTTTATTATTTTTTATTGTGATTGTTTTTTGACATTGTCATTGATATTGATTTTTGATATTTGTTATTGTATAATTAATTATCGGTAACACATCCTGTAGACGCGCTTGAAACCGATCTTGCGTATTTAAGTAAAACTCCTTTTGTAACTTTTAACGGCGGTTGTACCCAAGCCGATTTTCTAGCTTCAAATTCTTCGTCAGATATTTTCAGGTTGATTGTATTATTTACAGCATCGATCGCAATTAAATCACCATCTTTTACTAAAGCAATACCCCCGCCATCATAAGCCTCTGGTGTAATATGTCCTACGACAAAGCCATGTGAACCTCCGGAGAATCTCCCGTCTGTGATTAGAGCACAAGTACTTCCTAATCCTGCTCCAATAATGGCAGATGTAGGTTTAAGCATTTCAGGCATTCCCGGACCACCTTTTGGTCCACAATACCTGATGACGACTACATTGCCTGGTTTTATTTTTCCGGCTTCAAGACCCGGAATTACCTCAAATTCTCCTTCAAATACAACAGCCGGACCTTCGAAATATTCTCCTTCTTTGCCGCTGATTTTTGCTACAGCACCTTCAGAGGCAAGATTCCCGTATAAAACCTGAATGTTTCCTGTTGGTTTTAAAGCTTTTTGAATTTCATGAATTACTTGTTGTCCGTCTTGTAAATCTGGAATACTTGCTAAGTTTTCTGCAACAGTTTTTCCAGTTACGGTTAAACAATCTCCATGAATTAATCCTTCTTTCAATAAATATTTCATTACTGAAGGAATACCTCCAACTTCATGAATATCTTCCATCATGTATTTTCCACTTGGTTTCATATCTGCCAAAACCGGTGTTCTGTCATTAATTGCCTGAAAATCATCCAGCGTAATTTTGATATCAACAGCGTGAGCCATTGCAATTAAATGCATAACCGCATTTGTAGAACCTCCTAAAACCGCTACAATTGTGATCGCATTTTCAAAAGCTTTACGAGTCATAATATCTCTGGGCTTGATATCTTTTTCTAATAAAATTTTAATAGCCGCTCCTGCTGCAAGACATTCGTCTCTTTTTTCCTGACTTAAAGCAGGGTTTGAAGAGCTGTACGGCAAACTCATTCCTAATGCTTCAATTGCAGAAGACATGGTATTTGCTGTATACATTCCGCCGCAGGCACCTGCACCCGGACATGCATTTTGAATTACACCTTTAAAATCTTCAGGAGTAATTTCGTTTTTTACTTTTTTTCCTAAAGCTTCAAAAGCTGAAACAATATTTAAAGATTCTCCTTTCCATTTTCCAGAGTGGATAGAACCACCGTAAACCATCATCGACGGACGGTTTAAACGTCCCATAGCAATAAGAGCTCCAGGCATATTTTTATCACAGCCAGGAATTGCGATAACACCGTCATACCACTGACCGCCCACAACTGTTTCAATAGAATCTGCGATTACATCACGAGAAACCAGCGAAAAACGCATTCCCTCTGTACCGTTTGAAATTCCGTCACTTACACCAATAGTATTAAAAATAAGCCCGACAAGATCGACATCCCAAACACCTTTTTTAACATCTTTTGCTAAATCATTTAAGTGCATGTTGCAAGTGTTACCATCGTAACCCATGCTCACAATACCTACTTGTGCTTTTTTCAAATCTTCTTCAGTTAAACCAATACCGTACAACATGGCTTGCGCTGCAGGTTGTGTTTGATCTTGAGTGATGGTTTTGCTGTACTTATTTAATTCCATTATTGTATTATTTATTTTATTTTTATTCAAAAAAAAACCTTCCAATTATTTGGAAGGTTTCTAATATAGTTTTTCAATTATATTTATACCATTCCCGATGCAGATGTGTGAATCACATTGACAACAACGACAGAAGTAATAATAATTGAGATTTGCATCTTGTATTTTTTAGTGTCACAAAAGTATGAAAACTTACAGGACTAAAAAAATAAAATCTCAACATTTACAAGACTTCTTGTTATTTAGTTCAATATTTAACAAAAAATATTAAACAATTGTCGATTGTCCGATATGAACGTTGTCATTATTAAAATACAATAAATCGTCTTTGCTGAAAATAAAGTTAGAGACGAACTCTCCTACTTCATTTGTACCAAATTTTGAGTCTGGTTTTAAATCAACCGTAACCACTTTAAACTCGATTGCTTTTTCAACTGCCTGATATATCACATTTGCCTCTTTAAATAAACCAAAATGTTCCAAAAGCATTGCTGCTGATAAAATGGAAGCAATTGGGTTGGCAATATTTTTTCCTTTTGCCTGAGGATATGATCCGTGAATAGGTTCGAAAAGTGCATTTTTTTCTCCTAAGGAAGCTGATGCCAATAAACCAATAGAACCTGTAATGACGCTGGCTTCATCTGATAAAATATCTCCAAATAAATTCTCGGTCAAAATCACATCAAATTGTTTTGGATTTAAAATTAACTGCATGGCCGCATTATCCACAAATAAAAAGTCTAAAGCAACATCCGGATAATTTGCACTCACTTTCTGAACTACCTTTCTCCATAATCTTGAGGTTTCCAAAACATTTGCCTTGTCAACCATTGTCAGCTTTTTGCGTCGGTTTTGTGCCGATTTAAAAGCTAAATGTGCAATTCTGGTGATTTCTTCTTCTGAATATTCACATAAGTCTGAAGCATGTGTTCCTTCTTCGTTTAATGTTTTGGCTCCAAAATAAGCACCGCCTGTTAATTCTCTGAAAATAGTAAAATCAGCTCCGTCGATAATTTCTCTTTTTAAAGGAGAAGCATCGATTAATGATTTATAAGGTTTTATCGGTCGAATATTCGCAAACAAACCTAGTTCTTTACGCAGCTTTAATAATCCCTGCTCCGGACGAACTTTTGCATTTGGATTATTATCATATTTCGGATCTCCTATAGCGCCAAACAAAACTGCATCTGTATTTAAACATAGATTTAAAGTTTGTTCCGGCAGCGGATTTCCGGTTTTGTCAATAGCAATTGCTCCCATGAGAGCTTCTTCAAAAACAAATTCATGATTGTATACTTCGCCAATCGCGTATAATGCTTTTTTGGCTTGTAAAATTACTTCTGGTCCAATTCCGTCTCCTGGTAAAACTGCTATTTTCAAATTCATAATGCCTCGTTCTTTATGTATTTAAATCTTTATTTTTTTATCTTTCTTTATTCTATTCTCTTTATTCTATTTTCTTTCTTCAACTAGCTTCTCACTAATTCGTCCTGAATTTTAGCAGCTTCAATAATCTGGTGAATATCTGCATCAACCACTTCTTTTTTGATATCAGCAAATTTCAAGAACTCAACATATACGATGTCTAATTGCACTTTTGTAAGCTCGTAACCTACTTTTTTAGCTCGGTACGCCAAAGCAGCTCTTCCGCTTCTTGCTGTCAAAATAATAGAAGATTCGTTTACACCAACATCAAGCGGATCCATGATTTCGTACGTTGCTCTGTTTTTGATTACACCATCCTGATGAATTCCAGAACTGTGCGCAAAAGCATTTGCTCCCACAATTGCTTTGTTGGGCTGCACGATCATTCCCATACTTTCAGAAACCAAACGGCTCATTTCGTTCAATTCTCTTGTATTGATGTTCGTATCAAGATTAAGATAGGGATGCTGCTTGAAAATCATTACGACTTCTTCAAGTGCAGTATTTCCGGCTCTTTCTCCAATACCATTAATAGTACATTCAATTTGTCTTGCACCGTTTATAGCCCCAGAAATAGAGTTGGCCGTTGCCATTCCTAAATCATTATGGCAGTGACATGAAAGGATTACGTTTTCGATTCCTTTTACGTTTTCTTTTAGATATTTAATTTTTGCCCCGTACTCTTCCGGAAGGCAATATCCTGTTGTGTCCGGGATATTTAGTACAGTTGCACCAGATTTAATTACTTCTTCGCAGACTCTGGCCAAGAAAGCGTTATCTGTTCTGCCAGCATCTTCTGCATAGAATTCGACATCTTCTACATACGATTTTGCATGTGCAACAGCATATTTGGCTCTTGCTATAATATCTTCTGGAGTGGTATTTAGTTTGTGGAGTATATGAGATTGTGAGGTTCCGATTCCGGTATGGATTCTTGGTCTTTTTGCGTGTTTTAGTGCGGCTGCAGCAACATCGATATCGTTTTTAACGGCTCTTGTTAATCCGCAGACAGTGGCATTTTCTACAATTTTACAAATCTCAGAGACCGATAAAAAATCGCCCGGACTTGACACAGGAAATCCTGCTTCGATGATATCAACTCCCATTTTATCAAGTCGTTCTGCGATAACTAATTTTTGCTTAGTATCTAACTTACATCCTGGAACTTGTTCACCATCGCGCAATGTGGTGTCAAAAATTTGAACTTTCTCTCTATTCATATTCATTTATTTAATGTAATTTCACATCTTGATAACAAATATATATTGTACATTACAAGTATGAAATTCATTTTAATGAAATTATACTGTTTATAACACAATTTATAACGTATTAAATAACTAAAAACCAATAAGTTACACTATTATATTTTACAATGGCTAACCATCAAAAAGATTTCTTATTTGTTCTGATAAAATCCCTTTCAAAATCTGAAAAAAGACAGTTTAAAATTTTTGCAAGCCGGTTAGAAACAAGTTCGAATACTAAATTCATTGAATTATTTAATATTTTAGATAAATCTGAAACCTACGATGAAAAGCTTATCCTAAAGAGCGGCATCATCAAGAAAATCCAGCTATCTAACTTAAAATCATACTTATACAAACAAATTTTAGTAAGCATTAGATTGAATATTCCGAGTCAGAATATTCGATATCAATTGCGCGAACAGATAGATTTTGCCGGAATTTTATACAATAAAGGTTTGTACAAGCAGAGTTTGAAAATTCTCGATAAGACCAAAATCATCGCGCTTGAAAATGACGAAAAATATATGGCGTATGAGATTGTAGAATTCGAAAAACTAATCGAATCTCAATATATTACCCGAAGTATTCAGGGCCGTGCAGACGAATTGGTTGTTCAGGCAAAAGAGCTGAATTACAGAAATACAATCTCCAGCAAATTATCGAATTTGTCCTTGCAGCTTTACGGTATCATGCTGAAAACCGGTTACGTAAAAAATGATGAAGAATATAAATATATTGATGATTATTTTAATAAACATATTGCAAAATTAGACGAAAGCAAATTTGGTTTCCGTGAGAAATACTGGTTTTACAATGCCAATTTATGGCGCAGTTTCCTTGTTCAAGACTTTTTGGCCAGCTATAAATATGCTTATAAATGGGTGACTTTATTTTATGATAATCCAAATATGATTTATCAGAATCCGGTATTCTTTTTAAAAGGAAATCATTATTTTTTGGAATCCTTATATATGTTGAAATACAAATCGAATTTCAAAAAATACTTGTCGCTTTTAGAAGAAACAATTAACGATGATAAATTTCCTGCAAACGATAACATTGCATCGCTGTCGTTTTTATATGTTTATAACAATAAGTTAAATTATCATATTCTGGAAGGAACTTTTGCTGAAAGCGAGTATTTGATTCCGGAAATTTTAGAAAAAATAAAATTACACAGCGAACATCTTGACGAGCATCACGAAATGTTGTTTTTCTATAAAATTGCCTCTATTTATTTTGGAAATGAAAAATATACAGAATGCATTTTTTATTTAGATAAAATCATCACTAACAAAAACTTAACGATGCGCGAAGATTTAATGTGTTTTGCAAGACTTTTGTCTTTAATCGCACATTATGAATTAGGTAAAGATTATTATTTAGAAAATCACCTGAAAAATACTTATAAGTTTCTACTGAAAATGAACGACTTGCATGAAGTTCAAAAGGAGATTATCAAATTCTTAAGAAACCTGAATAACTTTTACCCAGCCGATATTAAAAAAGAATTCAAAAAAATGCACGCACGTTTTGTTGAGCTTGAAAAAAATACCTACGAAAAAAGAGCTTTCTTGTATTTAGATATTATTTCATGGCTGGAGAGTAAAATCGAAAATCGAAAAATTGCAGATATTATAAAGGAAAAAGCAAAATTGAATAGCCGTTAATATTGAAATATCAAATATTTACAACACAACCTCTGTCAAAGTTCTACAACTTTGACAGAGGTTTTTTTAGTAAAAAGAGCCCAATATTGTCATTCGACCGAAGGGAGAAATCACACCAGAAACTCCGTAAAGAATATCTTCAATCTTTGAAATAACAGACTTTAGCAGAATACCCTTAAACAACAAACCCGACAGGTTTTAAAAAACTGCCGGGTTTACTTATCAGACATAAACTCCAAAAAAATGAAATTTAAACTTTATTCCACAATATTAGAACTCGTTACATAAAAATCTTTATCAACTTCTAAAGTTCTATTCTCGTTTGTTGTTTTTTCAGATTTCCATTCCGTAGTTGGCTTTAACCAAGTCTCAACACCATTTATTTTAACTCTTACCGGCATATCAAATTTAGCAACACAATTGGTCCAGTGATATCCCACAGTTCCGTTTTTAAAAATATATTCAAAAACCGGAATCTGAGTCGTTGTTAAATATTGCGCATACACTCTATTAAAATTAATTCCCGATTGCTCATTAATATAATCTTCAATCTGCTTAGAAGTTACTGTTTGATGGTAAAAAGTTTTATTTAAACCTCTCAAAATCGATTTCCATTTGGCATCGTCATTCACAATTTGGCGAATTGCATGCAACATATTAGCTCCTTTCGGATACATATCGCCTGATCCTTCATTATTTACATCATAGTGCCCAATAATTGGAGAATCATTTTTAATATTTTTTCTACATCCAATTATATATTCGGCACCGGCATCTTTTCCGTAGTAATATTCAAGAAAAAGACTTTCAGAGTAATTCGTGAAGCTTTCGTGAATCCACATATCTGCAATATCCTTATAGGTAATATTATTAGCAAACCATTCGTGCCCGGATTCGTGAATAATAATAAAATCGAATTTTAATCCCCATCCTGTACCGCTTAAATCGTGGCCTAAATAGCCTTTTTTATATTCGTTTCCGTAGGTTACGCTGCTTTGGTGTTCCATACCCAAATAAGGTGCTTCCACCAGTTTATAACTGTCTTCGTAAAACGGATAGGGCCCAAACCAATTCTCAAATGCCTTCAACATCCTCGGGGCATCTTTAAAATGTTCTTTGGCTATCGCCAGATTATCTTTTAAAACATAATAATTACAATCTAAATCGCCTTTTTCTCCCTTATATTTCTCAGAAAAATTGACATAATCACCTATATTAATATTTACACCATAATTATTAATTGGGTTTGCAACATACCAGTTAAACGTTTTTGTACCGTCTTTTTCTTTTTTAACGCTTTGTAATCTTCCGTTAGAAACATCGGTCAGATGGCCCGGAACATTCACACTAATCAGCATATTTTCTACTTCATCATACATATGATCTTTGCACGGCCACCAGACGCTGGCACCCAGACCCTGACAAGAAGAAGCGATAAAATCTTTTCCATTTTTGTCTTTTTTCCAGGTAATTCCTCCATCCCACGGCGGACGAACGGCTTCTTTTGGTTTTCCTCCAAAAGTGATCACGATTTCCTTAGTCTCGCCGACTGTTTGTTTTTCAGTTAACTGAATAAAAAAGGCATTTCCGTCTCTTTCAAACTTCAGTTCCTTGCCATTCTGCGTTACTTTATAAAGCTGCATGGGTTCCTGCAGATCGATCTGCATCTTATTGTACTCCGTTAAAACGGTATATTTAACTGTATTCGAACCCGTAATCGTTTTATCTGCAGGATTTACCTTTACATCTAAATGATAATACTTTAAATCCCACCAAGAACGCTCTTTCGTGATGCTGCCACGTAAAGAATCCTGATGTGTAAAAACGTTTTCAGACTTGTTAAGAAGCCCTTGCGCATTGGAAGTAAAACCAACCAAAAAGGCGAGAATCACGCCTCCAAAGTATTTTTTCATAAATTATAAATTTAAAATATATAAGCTATTCAAACGAACTTAATCTTCAACAAATGTAAACATTTGAATCATTTTTTAATAATTTAGTAATTTCGACTTCAAAAAATTAAACTCAGAAAAGATTAAGAAATTGATTTTGAGAGATTATATTTAGTTCGTAAGATCGTAACCAATAACGTAAAAGTTTTTATCAAGCACTAATGTTGGTTTTGGTGCTTTTGCTGGCTCTACTTTCCATTCTTTAGAAGGTTTCAGCCAGATTGGCGTGCTGTTTAAGGTAACTTTTACAGGCATATCAAATTTTTCGTTACAGTTTATCCAGTGATAAAACAGTTTTTCATTTCTAAAAAAATATTCGAAAGTAGGAACCTGCGTCGTTCTTAAATACTGATCAAAAACCACACTAAAATCAATACCGGATTGTGTACTTATATAATTTTCTATTTGTTGGGTCGTAACGGTTTGGTGATAAAACGTACTGTTAAGGCCTCTTAAAATCGATTTCCATTTGGCATCGTCATTAATGATCTGACGAATGGTATGCAGCATGTTAGCCCCTTTGGGATACATATCTCCAGATCCCTCCTTGTTAACATTATAATATCCAATAATTGGTTTATCATTGTTGATGATTTTTCTAGAGCCAATTAAATAGGCGTCTCCGGCATCTTTTCCGTAATAATATTCTACAAAAAGTGCTTCAGAGTAATAGGTAAAACTTTCATGAATCCACATATCTGCAATATCTTTATACGTGATATTATTTGCAAACCATTCATGTCCGGATTCATGAATAATAATTCCGTCAAATTTCATAGCCCATCCCGTTCCCGTCATATCTCTTCCCTGATGTCCTTTTTTATAACCATTGCCATACGTTACACTGCTTTGATGTTCCATGCCAACATAGGGCGCTTCCACTAACTTATAGCTGTCTTCGTAAAACGGATACGGTCCAAACCAATTCTCAAAAGCTTCCAGCATTTTGGGAACATCTTTAAAATGTTCTTTGGCTATCCCCAGATTATCTCTTAAAACGTAGTAACTACAATCTAAATCGCCTTTTTCTCCTTTATATTTTTCAGAGAAATTTACATAGTCCGCAATATTAATATTGACGCCATAATTATTAATTGGGTTCGAAACGTACCAGTTAAAAGTTTTGGTGCCATCTTTTTGTTTTTTAACGCTTTTCAGTCTTCCATTTGAAACTTCGGTTAAATTTCCGGGAACATTCACACTAATGAGCATACTCGATGCTTCATCATACATATGATCTTTATTGGGCCACCAAACGCTGGCTCCTAAACCCTGACAAGTGGAGGCGATAAAATCTTTTCCGTTTTTATCTTTCTGCCATGTAATGCCGCCGTCCCAGGGCGGATCGACGGCTTCTTTTGGTTTTCCTCCAAACGAAATTATAATTTCTTTGGTATCGCCCACTTTTTGCGCGGCCGTTAACGCAATAAAAAAAGCATTTCCATTTCTTTCAAATTTCAATTCTTTTCCGTCCTGTGTTATTTTATAAATCTGCATGGGTTCCTGCAAATCAATCTGCATTTTATTGTACTCCGATAAAACGGTGTAACGCACTGTATTTGAACCGGTAATTGTTCTTTCTGCCGGATCTACCCTGATATCTAAATGGTAATATTTTAGATCCCACCAAATCCTTTCTTTGGTGATACTGCCCCGCAGCGAATCCTGGTGTGTAAAAGTTTCTGAATTATTAAAAAGCCCCTGAGCCTGAGCCGTGAGGCTGATTAAAAAAGCAATTAATACCCTTCTCATAATTTCTGAAGTGTTTGATTGAAAATTTTTTGATTGATGATGGCTCAAAAATACACAATTTGCAACATCTTTTTTAAATTTAAATTGCCGTATCGCATTCACTTTTCAATTATTCTTGTCTATTTTAGCCTTGTAAAATTCTTTCGTTACTTATGAAATTACGATTATTTCTTTTCTGCCTGCTTTTACTTTATGCTTCTGCGAACTATTCACAGACATTCGCGATTCATAAAACGACTGAAAAAATAACCATCGACGGAGATTTATCTGATTGGAAAACGCCTTTTTTAGGTCCGTTTGTGATTCACAATTCAGGCGCAAAAGCCACACAAAATACCATGGTTTCACTTTCGTGGAATGATGAAAACCTATATATCGCTTATAATGCTGTCGATTCTAAAATAATTGGTTCTAATAAGAAAAAAGATGCTCCGCTATTTGAGACAGATGATTTAGTAGAAATTTTTATAGATCCTGACGGAGATGGGCAAAATTATATCGAAGTTGGAGTGAACGCGTTTTCTGTCAATTATGATCTTTTGGTAAAATGCATTGCGCCGGATTGTGGCGGCTGGAAAACGGCAGTAAATTTTGATATTTCAGAAATGGAAGCAGTCAGCAAAATAACCGCCGAGGGTTTTCGTACCGAAATCAAGATTCCGTTTTTGAGTTTAGAAAACATACAAAACGGCAATTTCACAAAACCAAAAAACGGAACAAAATGGAAAGGAAATGCTTTTAGAATTGATTACGGTAACACAACGGAATACCTTGCCTTACAACCTTATAAAAGCTTAAAATTTAGTTTTCATCAACCGCAGGAATTTGCTGTTTTTGAGTTTGTGGAGTAAAAGAAACATAACCGGTGGTTTAAACCGTGGGAGCGCATGCAATATAACAAACCGTTCCCACGGTTGAAATCGTGGCTATTTAATAAGGTAACGATTTTCTATTATTTTAAACTATTTCTGGCGTTTCTTCAAAACATCAACAACATCATTCAATTGAAAACCTTTTGCCTGTAGTAAAATCAAATAATGAAAAAGCAAATCAGCGCTCTCGCTTAAAAACAAATCATCATTGTCGTCTTTTGCTTCAATAACAACTTCTACAGCTTCTTCACCTACTTTTTGTGCAATTTTATTGATTCCTTTTTCGAATAAAGAAGCCACATAGCTTTTCTCCGCATCTGCATTTTCCCTGCGAGTGGCAATCGTTTTCTCAAGGCTAGAAATGAAACCGAAATTTTCCTTATTTTCTTCCTGCCAGCAGGTATCAGCACCTGTGTGGCAAGTTGGCCCTACAGGTTTCGCCTGAATCAAAAGCGTATCGCCGTCGCAGTCATTTTTGATATCGATAAGATTCAAAAAGTTACCACTCTCCTCGCCTTTTGTCCAAAGTCGTTGTTTAGAACGGCTGAAAAAAGTGACTTTCTGCGTTTCTATTGTTTGTTGCAGCGATTCTTCGTTCATATAACCCAGCATCAAAACATTTTTTGTTTCTGAATCCTGAATAATTGCCGGAATTAATCCGTGTGCCATTTTAGTAAAATCTACGTTCATTGTAATTTTAGATTTTAGACTTCAGTCCCAATAGCTATCGGGATAAATTTACTGAATTCTATATTTTTATTTCTTGATTCTTTTTTACTTTATTCTATTTTCTAAACTCTATTTTCTAAAGTCTAACTTCAATATCATTTTTTCGTAATGCTTCTTTCAAAGCCTTAATTTCGATTTCTTTAAAATGAAAAACGCTGGCTGCCAAAGCCGCGTCAGCTTTTCCTTCTTTAAATGAATCTACAAAATGCTGTATATTTCCAGCACCGCCAGAAGCGATAATCGGAATATTGATTAAAGTCGATAATTTAGCCAAAGCCTCGTTTGCAAAACCGTTTTTGGTGCCGTCATTGTCCATAGAAGTGAATAATATTTCACCCGCACCTCGTTCAGCCACTTCAACAGCCCAATCGAATAGATTTAATTCGGTTGGTACTTTACCTCCTACCAAATGTACAATCCATTGTCCGTCAATTTGTTTGGCATCGATTGCCACGACAACGCACTGGCTTCCGAATTTCTGAGCCAAATCATTAATCAGCTGCGGATTTTTTACTGCCGATGAATTGATCGAAACTTTATCAGCCCCATTATTTAAAAGAATTTCAACATCTTCTACAGACGAAATACCGCCGCCCACAGTAAACGGAATATTGATTTTCTCCGCCACGCTTCGTACCATATTTACTAACGTTTTACGACGTTCTTCAGTAGCCGAAATATCCAGAAAAACCAATTCATCTGCACCTTCAGCCGAATAAATTGCTGCCAGTTCGACCGGATCGCCCGCATCACGCAAGTCAACAAAGTTAACGCCTTTTACGGTTCTGCCGTTTTTTATATCTAAACAGGGTATGATTCTTTTTGCTAACATTTTTTAATGTGTCAATTTGAGAATTAGATAATTAGATAATTTTAAACACAACGTAAAGAATTATCTAATTGACTAATTATCTCATTTTCTAATTATGTAATTCTCTAATTGTTTCAAAGTAATTCTTCCTTCGTAAATCGCTTTCCCTATAATCGTTCCTTCACAGCCTAATTCGGCTAATTTTGGCAATTCATCAAATGTAGAAATTCCTCCTGAAGCAATTAATTTTACCCCAACTGCTTCTTTTAAAATTTTTTCATACAATTCAAAACTTGGTCCTTGCAGCATTCCGTCTTTTGCAATATCAGTGCAGATAACATACTGAATTCCTTTCATTTGATATTCCTGAATAAAGGGAATCAAATCTTCATTTGAATCCTCCAGCCAGCCTGAAACCGCAATTTTTTCGTCTTTTGCATCAGCGCCTAAAATAATTTTATCTGAACCATATTCTGAAATCCACTTTTCAAAGATTGCTCTGTTTTTTACTGCAATGCTCCCGCCCGTTATCTGACTCGCACCGCTTTCAAAAGCAATTTTCAAATCGTCATCTGACTTTAAACCACCGCCAAAATCAATTTGTAAACTCGTCTGTGTGGCAATTTGTTCCAAAATTTTATAATTCACAATTTTGCTCGATTTCGCACCATCCAAATCTACTAAGTGTAAATATTCGATTCCGTGTGCCTCAAAAGATTTTGCCACTTCAAGCGGATTTTCATTGTAAATTATTTTCGTATCGTAATCACCTTTAGACAAACGAACACATTTTCCGTCGATGATATCTATAGCTGGTATTATTCTCATTTTATTTAAGTCTTAAAGTTAGAAAGTCTAAAGTCATAAAGTCTTTACATTTTCTTTACATTTTTAAAAAATTCTCTAATATTTTTTCTCCAACTGCGCCGCTTTTCTCCGGATGAAACTGCGTTCCGTAAAAATTATCTTTTTGCAGAGCCGATGCATATTCTAATTCGTAATTCGTTGCAGCAATGGCTTGATCGCAATTTGGCGCGTAAAAACTATGCACCAAATACATAAATTCGTTTTCCGAAATTCCCTTAAACAAATCCGATTTTAAATCATAAATCTGATTCCAGCCCATTTGAGGCACTTTGACTTTTGGTGTGAATTTAACCACATCCACATCAAAAATTCCTAAACCTTTGGTATCGCCTTCTTCAGAAGATTTGCACATTAACTGCATTCCCAAACAGATTCCTAAAACCGGCTGTTTCAAAGTCGGGATCAAGCTGTCTAAACCGCTTTCTCTCAGTTTTGTCATCGCTGAACTCGCCTCGCCAACTCCGGGGAAAATCACTTTATCAGCTTGCTGAATTTCTTCCGGATTATTACTCAAAACAGCCTTAAAACCCAGCCTTTCAATAGCAAACATAATGCTCTGAATATTTCCTGCTCCGTAATTTATAATGACAAGCCCCCCAGCCCCCGAAGGGGGAGTTAAAGTAGCTTGTGTTATCTTTTTGTTCATAAATTTTTTATCTAATTCATAGTAATTCCCCCTTTGGGGGTTAGGGGGCTAAAGCATTCCCTTGGTACTTGGTAAAATCATTTTTTCTGTGTCCCTTTTTACCGCTACTTTTATGGCTTTTGCAAAAGCTTTAAAAATCGCCTCAATTTTGTGGTGTTCGTTGGTTCCTTCTGCTTTTATGTTGATATTGGCTTTTGCTCCGTCAGAGAATGATTTAAAGAAATGATAAAACATTTCAGTTGGCATTTTACCCACCATTTCACGTTTGAATTCTGTTTCCCAAACCAGCCAGTTTCGACCGCCAAAATCAATGGCAACCTGCGACAAACAATCGTCCATAGGCAGACAAAAACCGTAACGTTCGATTCCTAATTTATTTCCGAGCGCTTTCGCGAAAACTTCTCCAAGCGCAATGGCAGTATCTTCAATTGTGTGGTGTTCATCCACTTCTAAATCGCCTTTTACCAGAATTTCCAAATCCATTTGACCGTGACGTGCAATTTGGTCTAACATATGGTCAAAAAAAGCGATTCCGGTTTCAATTTTACTTTTTCCGGTTCCGTCCAGATTTAAATCGATAAAAATATCTGTTTCATTGGTTTTACGTGTGATTGATGCCGAACGCGCTTCGAGTTTCAAAAACTCATAAATTGTCTTCCAATCTGTGGTCTGCAAAATAATGGTTTCGTCTAATGCTTCCCGTTTAGACGAGATTTCATTGCTTCCCGCTCCATCCGTCATATTCATGAAAATGGCTTTTGCACCAAGATTTTTCGCCAGTTCAACATCCGTTAAACGATCACCCAAAACAAAAGAATTTGCCAAATCATATTCCGGATTATCAATATATTTCTTCAACATTCCCGTTCTGGGCTTGCGTGTCGGCGCATTATCTTCCGGAAAAGATCTGTCAACAAAAATATCATCAAACAAAACCCCTTCATTTTCAAAAGCTCTTAAAATAAAGTTTTGCGTTGGCCAAAACGTATCTTCCGGAAAACTATCCGTTCCTAATCCGTCCTGATTGGTCACCATTGCCAATTCGTAATCTAATTCATTGGCAATTTTAGCCAAATATTGAAAAGCTTTTGGATAAAATTCTAATTTATCTAAGCTGTCTAATTGTAAATTTTTAGGTTCTAAAACAATCGTTCCGTCACGATCGATAAAAAGTACTTTTTTCATATTTTATTTTTTGAGAATATAGAAGATAGAGTAAAGAGAATAGATTTTTCATTCTATTTTTAAAGTCTTACTTTTTTTCCTTACTCTATATTCTTTACTCTATTTTTTCTATTTCAACAACTTCAATTCTTTAATCAGAACAGCATTTTCTTCTTCTGTTCCAATTGTAAAACGAAGACAATTTTCGCATAAAGGCTGTGTTGTTCTATTCCGAATTACGATTCCTTTTGCAATCAGCTGATCGTATCTTTTGTTGGCATCATCTACTTTTACCAGAACAAAATTAGCTTCTGTAGGGTAAACTTTTTCAACAAAATTTACTTCAAGTAAAACTTTAAGTAATTCTTCTCTCTGTTCAATGATAGAAGTGATTTCCTTTTTTATTTTATCCGAATCTTTCAAACGTTCAATCGCTCTTTGCTGCGTTAATTCGTTTACATTATAAGGCGGTTTGATTTTGTTTAAAACTGAAATTACAGCTTCAGATCCGTAACAAATTCCCAAACGAATTCCTGCTAAACCATAGGCTTTAGAAAGTGTTTGCGTAATCACCAAATTAGGGTATTCATCGATTTCTGTCAGCCAGCTTTCCTTCTCAGAAAAGTCGATATAAGCTTCATCAATTACCACTAAACCTTTAAAATTCTGCAGTAAAGTTACTACGCTTTCATCTGAAAAAGAATTTCCGGTTGGATTATTTGGCGAGCATAAAAAGATGATTTTGGTGTTTTCATCAACAGTATCGAGAATTTTTTCTATTTGCGGCTGAAAATCATTAGAAAGCAAAACCTCTCTGTTTTCTACCGCATTAATATTCGCCAGAACGCTGTACATTCCGTACGTTGGCGGCAACGAGATAATATTATCTATTTTTGGCTCACAAAAAGCCCTGAAAAGCAAATCTAAAACTTCATCGCTTCCGTTTCCTAATAAAATCTGACTTGCTTTTATGCTTTTGTTTTTAGCCAAAATCGCTTTAACCGAATGCTGCTGCGGGTCCGGATAACGATTTACGCCATTCTGAAACGGATTTTCATTGGCATCCAAAAAAATCATTTCGGCAGTGTCAAAATCTTCAAACTCATCTCTTGCAGAAGAATAAGGTTTTAATGTTTTAACGTTTTCACGTATTATTGTGTTTATATCGAATTCCATTGTCTTAATTTTTATATTTAAGAGGCAAGATTATAGAAGCAAGATGAAAGACTTATCTGCATTCCTTATCCTAAATCTTGCTTCTTTCTTCTATATTCTTTCTGCTATATTCTTGCTTCTATTTTCTTTGTTCTATTTTCTTTGTTCTATTTTCTTTCTTCTAAACTCTCTAATCTCAAAGTAACAGCATTCTTATGCGCCTGCAAACCCTCGGCTTCAGCCATAATTTCAATTGCTTTTCCAATGTTTTGAATGCCTTTTTCAGATATTTTCTGGAAAGTCATCGATTTCATGAAGCTATCCAGATTTACACCGCTGTAGTTTTTGGCGTAACCGTTTGTAGGCAAAGTATGATTGGTTCCCGAAGCATAATCTCCTGCGCTTTCCGGCGTATAATTCCCGATAAAAACAGAACCCGCATTTAGCACTCCGTTGCAGTAAAAATCATCAAATTCTGAACAGATTATAAAGTGTTCCGGTCCGTATTCGTTGATTAAATCTAAAGCAGTCTGATCGTTTTCGACATAAATCAACTTCGAATTTTCAATTGCTTTTTTTGCAATTGCTTTTCTTGGCAGTTCCTCAATTTGGGTTTGAACTTCTTTTTCTACCGCGTCTATTAGTTTTCTTGAAGTCGAAACTAAAATAACCTGACTGTCTGTTCCGTGTTCTGCCTGCGACAATAAATCTGATGCCACAAAAGCAGGAATGGCAGTATCATCAGCCACAACCAGCAATTCTGAAGGGCCGGCCGGCATATCGATGGCAACACCATACTGCGTCGCCAATTGTTTTGCCACGGTTACAAACTGATTTCCTGGCCCGAAAATTTTATAAACTTTCGGAATCGATTGTGTTCCAAATGTCATTCCGGCAATCGCCTGAATGCCGCCCACTTTTAATATTTTAGTTACACCGCATAAATTGGCAGCATACAAAATCGCCGGATTTATTTTCCCTGTTTTATCTGGAGGCGAACATAAAACTATTTCTTTACAGCCCGCAATCTGGGCAGGAACAGCGAGCATTAAAACGGTCGAAAACAAAGGCGCCGTTCCGCCCGGAATGTATAAACCAATCTTCTGGATCGGCCTTTTTTCCTGCCAGCAGTTTACGCCTTCGATAGTTTCCACTGCAATCCTATCTGTTTTTTGTGCGGTGTGAAACTTATAAATATTGGCTTTAGCCAATTGAATCGCTTCTTTTAATTCACTTGAAATCGAATTAACAGCTTCTTCTATTTCGGCAGTCGTAACTTCATAAGTATCTAAAGCAATTCCGTCAAAAATTGAGGTGTATTTTGCAACCGCTTCATCTCCTTTTTTCTGAACTTCCTTAAATATTTCTTTTACCGTAACTTCGATATCATCGATGGTTTTGGTGGGTCTTTTTAATATTTCTACCCAGGTATCTGGTTTTGGATTGTCTATTTTATTCATTTTTTTTATGCTTTAAGCTTTTAGCTTTAGGCTATCAGCTAATTAACTTTGTGTTTTTTTGGCGTAAAGCTTAAAGCTTATTGCCTAAAGCGCGCAAAGCGCATTAAAGTACCATTTTCTCAATTGGGCATACCAAAATTCCTTCGGCTCCAGCCTCTTTCAATTGATCGATTACATCCCAGAAAGTGTCTTTATCAATTACAGAGTGTACACTGCTCCAGCCTTCTTGTGCCAATGGCAAAACGGTCAAACTTCTTAAAACCGGTAAAATTTTACCTATTGCATCAATTTTTTCGTTGGGAACGTTCATTAAGATGTATTTGGAATTTCTCGCTCTTAAAACCGATTGGATTCTGAATTTTAACGTATCGATGTGTTTCTGGATTTCCGGTGAAACTTTAGGAGAAACCGCTAAAACGGCTTCACTTTTAAGGATCACTTCAACCTCTTTTAAATTGTTTTTGAATAAAGTACTGCCGCTTGAAACAATATCGACAATGGCATCGGCAAGACCAATGTTGGGCGCAATTTCTACAGAACCTGAAATTTGGTGAATATCAACTGTTAATCCAAAAGAGCCAAAATATTCATTAACCGTATTAGGGTAAGAAGTTGCAACGCGCAAACCTGCCAAATCCTGAATAGAATTGTACTCAAAAGTTTTAGGAACAGCTACAGAAACCTTGCATTTTGAAAATCCCAATTTCTGAATTACTTCAATATGTTTTCCTTTTTCTACTAATAGATTATCTCCCACAATTGCCAAATCAACTACTCCGTCAATTAAATACTGAGGAATATCTGAATTTCTTAAATATAAAACTTCTAAAGGAAAATTGGAAGCTTCTGCTTTTAACTGGTCGTTTCCGTTGTTGATCGAAATACCGCAGTCTTTTAGAATCTGAATGCTGTCTTCGTTTAAACGACCTGATTTTTGAATTGCAATTTTTAACGTACTCATTTTTTTAGTTTTTGTTGGATTAATAGTTTGAGTACAAAGAATTGGAATTAAAAAACCCGCTTGATGTACTCAAACGGGTTTTTAAATATGATGATTTACATGCATACCATTAACACATCGCCTGAGAGCAATAATGAAAATGATGATGATGTAATTGATTTGAAATCATTGTTTGGTTTACTTTATAATTCTTTGATTCGGTTGCAAATATACTAGTTAATTTCATAAAAAAACAATTTTTAATTTAACTTAACGATAGTTTATTGTTAAAAAAAAGACTTCGCTCCTGTTTTTACTGCCGTTTTTAAATTTACGATAACAATTCTTCATCTTCGCCAAAATGAAACACAACCATTGTTCCCTCGCCTATTTTACTGGTTATCTTGAATTTAATATGAAGCAGGTCTGTCAATCTTTTTACAATGGATAATCCTAAACCGGTCCCTTTAATTTCTGCGTGATTAGTAGAATCAGATCGAAAGAAAGGATTCAAAATCGACTCTAAATCTTCTTTCGCTATTCCGATGCCTTTATCTGAAATTGAGCACATAGTTTGATTTTTTTCTTTAGAAAGAACAATCAAAATTTCGCCATTATTTTTAGAATATTTTACTGCATTTGAAATTACATTTCTAAAAATAGTAACAATTAAATAGTGATCAGAATTAATGTAAAAATCTTCGTGAGCATCTAATTTCACAGCAATATTACGGCTGTTTGTTTTTTCTGAATTTAAGGTCAGAACATCTAAAATAACCGCATTCAAATACACGGATTCTGTCACAATGTTTTGTTTTTGATTTTCAAAACGGGCCATTAACAACAATTGATCAACAAGTGAATTCAAATGATCAACTTCATTAATACAATAATTTATTTTTTCCTCATATTCTTTATTATCACGCGGTTTACGAATCAAAACTTCAAGTGTTCCTTTGATAACGGTCAGCGGTGTTCTCAGTTCGTGTGACGCATCAGATGTAAATTGCTTTTCACGTTCAATGGCGTCTTCTATCCTGTTCAGTAAATTATTAATTGTCTTCGAAAGCGTGTGCAGTTCGTCGCGGGATTTAGGAAGCGGAATTCTTGCTTTCAGATTGTCTTTTGTTATTATTTTAGAAGTATTAATTATGGCATTTATGGGTTTTATGCTTCGTCCCGCAAAAAAACGGGCAATGAAAAACAATAACAAAATAATGGCCGGAAATGCAATTAACAACGTATCTAAAAGATTTTTTAAAACTTTTGACGAATCAGATAATGACATTCCGATCATTAAATAGCCGATTTTCTTAGATTTTACCTGCAGCGGTACCTGAATCTGCCGGATGGTGTTCTCTAATAATTTAGTATTAAAGCATTCAAAAAAAGCTTTACTTTCGTCATACGTCAGTGTTTCATTTTTTAAATTGGGCGATTTTTCAATTAATTTTTTATTTAAATCTAAAAATTGGACGAAAATCGGATTCACATCAACAGAGTTGTGCTCTCTTTCTTCCCATTCTTCAGCGTCCATTAAAATTACAACGCCTTTTTCGACCTTGATTTCGTTAAGATGATCACGAACCTCAATCGCCAGATTTTCATCAATATGGTTGTAAACGGTAAGCCTGACAATAAAATATATGGCCGAAAAAAGCAATAAAATCAGCAATCCGGTCGTGATTATATAGTTTAAGGCGATTCTGTTTTTAAAGGAAAACTGCATTATTATAAGTCGTTAGCGATATACCCAATACCGCGGATTGTTTTAATGTAATCTTCTTCAATTTTTAGATTGAGTTTTTTTCTAATGGCATTGATAAAAACATCAATTACACCCGTATCGTACTCAAAACCAATACCCCAGACATCTTTTAAGATCTGGTTTCTGGTACATACTTTTCCTTTGTTTTTAATCAAATACGTCAGTAGTTCAAACTCTCTCTGGGTCAGAGAAATTTCTCCATTATCTTTTAAAATAATGTGTTTTGATAAATCTATTGTAATGGTGCCCAGGCTTAAATTTTCTTCGCCTCTTCGGTTTCTGAAATGAACTTTGATGCGTTCTGCCAATTCTTCAAAACTAAAAGGCTTTTTGATATAGTCATTTGCCCCGGCTTTTAAACCTTCGATAGTTTCCTGAACGGTATCTTTTGCAGTTAAAAAAAGTATTGGAGTGGTCTGATCTTTTATTCTAATGGCTTTGCATAAATCTAAACCGTTGATCTTTGGAAGCATCCAATCCAGCAATATCAAATCAAATTTTTGATGCTGCACCAACTCAAAACCCTTCGCTCCGTCATTTGCAGTAGTAATTTCATATCCTTCTTCCTCCAGCCCCTGCTTTAAAAACTGAACAATTCCTAACTCGTCTTCTACTATTAAAATATGCATGTATCTAATTTAATTACGATTAAATCCCTCTTATTCATTTAAATAATAGTCAAAGATAAATCTTTTTAAGATTTGGATTTTTTTTAATCTTCACATATACTACAAACTTAAGAAAACATTAAGCTAATTCTAAGTAAGGTTCAAGCATTACTTAATCTCGAATTAATCAATCAAAATTAATTTTGTAAAAAATATAATTTTCATGTCATTTTACAAAAAATATTCCCTTTTTTACAATCTCGCTGCATTCTATTTAATGATCAGCTTTGTATTGCGAATTGTATTGTTTTTTCATCCTATAACGCAAAGTTCGTTTACTATTATGGAGAGTCTGAAGATTTTTGCTTTAGGTTTTATTTCAGATTTTTTTGTTTTTATAATCATGGGGATTTTTTTATGGCTGTACCTGATTTTTATTTCAAATGCAAAATACAACAAACCCTTCGGTTACATTCTTTTGGCAATTTTCACAACCTTACTGCTGTATATTGGTTCCGGTAAAAGTATTTTTGATGAATATGGCGGCGCTTTACCCCGCGTTATTTTAATTTTTATCGCAATCAAAACACTCTTTTTTGGGCTTTTGCTTTTTCTTCCAAAATGGAGATCTCAAATTAGATTTTGGCTGGCTGCATTTGCAATCTTTTTATACGTTTTATTAATTCTTCAAAATGCCCTGAGTGAATATTTCTTTTGGAATGAATTTGGCGTAAAATACAACTTTATTGCGGTTAATTATCTTATTTATACCAATGAAGTTATCGGAAATATTATGCAGTCGTATCCTGTCATTCCTTTATTTACAGCATTATTTATCGCAACGGGAATTGTTACTTATTTTATTATGAAGCAGTCTGGAAATTATATTGATGCCATTCCGAACTTCACTGAAAAAATAAAAATAAGCGGTATTTATTTGGGATTATTTTTAATTTCTATATTCGTCGTTCCTGCTTTAGCGAAAACTGAGAATTCAAAAAATACATTTGTTAATGAACTACAATCTAACGGTTTATATAAATTTTTACTGGCTTTTGAAAATAATAAATTAGATTATTTTAAGTTTTATAAAACGATTCCAAGTCAAAAAGCTTTTGCTATTCTACAGCAGCAGCTTCCGTCTATTTCTAACGACAATACAAGTCGGGAAATCGTAAATGATTCTATTGAAAGCCATAAAAATGTCGTGCTGATTACGATTGAAAGTTTAAGCGCCGAATACATGAAAATGTATGGAAACCAGCAAAACATAACACCTTTCCTAGATAGTCTGGCTCAAAAAAGCCTGCAGTTCACGAATTTATACGCCGCCGGAAACAGAACGGTCCGCGGACTGGAAGCCGTGACTTTATGCCTGCCTCCCACCGCTGGCGAAAGTGTGGTTAAAAGAGAAGACAATAAAAATAAATTCTCGACTGGCAGTGTCTTTCAGCAAAAAGGCTATAATGTACAATTTATGTATGGCGGTGATGCTTTTTTTGATAATATGAAAGATTTTTATTCCGGAAACGGTTACCAAATTACCGACAAATCCAGTTTTAGTCCTGAAGAAATTACTTTTTCGAACGTTTGGGGTGTTTGTGATGAAGATATGTACAATAAGGCGATCAAAATTATGAATGTCGAAGCACAGCAAAACAAGCCATTCTTCAATCACATCATGACAGTGAGTAATCACAGGCCATTTACGTATCCTAATAATAAGATTGATATTCCCGGCGATATTAAATCTCGCGACGGCGGTGTAAAATACACGGATTATTCGCTTCGGAAATTCTTTGAAAACGCGCAAAAACAACCGTGGTTCAAAAATACAGTATTCGTAATTGTGGCCGATCACTGCGCTTCGAGTGCCGGAAAAACACAATTGCCTCTGGATAAATATCGAATTCCGGCTTTTATTTATGATCCCGAAAGCAAACCTGAAAAATGTACCAAATTAATGTCGCAGATCGATCTTATGCCAACGCTTTTTGGTCTATTGCATTTTAATTACAAAAGCAGGTTTTTTGGTCAGGATGTTTTACAATCAGATTACAAGCCCAGAGCTTTTATAGCCACTTATCAGGATTTAGGTTTGATAAAGGATAATGTATTAACAATTTTATCTCCAAAACAGCAAGTGAAACAATTTAGCCTGAAAATGAATTCAAAACCGGGAATAGCACCGGAATATCAAATTTACTATGATGAAAAATGTTTAAAAACAGAACGAAAAGATTTGATTGATGAAACTATTTCTTTTTATCAGACGGCGTCGGATTTATTGAGGAAAAAGAAATATCAGAAGGGCATTTAACCGCAAATTTCGCAAAACAATTTAGCAGCATTTACCCCACAGAGACCCTGGTCCAATTTCTCCCTTCGCCCAAATAACATAAATGAGACCTATAGCAATAAAAAAGCCTCAAATTCAGTTTGAATTTGAGGCTTTGTAAAATATTAGCATTTCAACAGAACATGAAACTTGAAACATGAACTAAAAAACAATTTTTTAGTCATTCTGATTCTGCATTCCGAAAAGATCTCCTTTTTGAAACAATTTCAGGTCTTGTTTTAATGCTTTGCTGTTGCGTTTTGTAGTTTCTTTAGCATCTAAATCGCTTAAGTCTGGTTTTCCTGCATTTACCCATGCCGTGTACCAAAAACTAGCAGTCGCAGTGATCGCTTTTTTCATTTGACTCTCTACCATTCCATTTAATTCTGTGTGCAGTTTAGCAGCATAATCATCTGAAAACTTAGCCGAATTGTATTTGTTTTTAACAATTTTTCCGTCAGCATCAACAACAAAAACTTGATTTTCAGGAGTTGCAGTTCTCAACTTTTTATCCACGTCTAATAAAGGCTTTACTAAACTGTGCGTGTCGTTGATCATGTCCCATGTTGCTTGATGAACATCTTCGTAATAATGCGCCTCAGGAACATTTAATTTATAGTTTTTAGCGAATAATTCCGGCAGCCTGCTTTCCCAAAGTGAGTGAATTCCTTTCTGATCGCTCAATTGTCCGTCGTGATTCGCAGAAGTATGCAATGGCATATGGGCGTCACCAATATAATGTCCTAAATCAGCAGCAAGAAATAAAATCTCAGCCCTGTTTTTTTCTTTGAAAGCTTTGGTTAATTTCACCATTAAATCTTCAATATACCAAGGCAATATTCCGTTATCGTTCAGGAATTTAGCATCGTATTTTTTCTTTGCTTCTTCCATAGTTTTTGGAAAAGTCTCCACAGCACCAAAATTTTCCATGTCAAAATAATGTCTCGGATTTTCGTCTTTGTAATTTAAAGCGTATTTACGAATGTCCGGAACTGAAGCTTCCTGCGTGATAAAATCGATATGATTGTAAAAAAAGACTTGCAGCGGCTGAGGCAAAGCCATAACAGCAGCTTTGTTAATACGTTCGTGGCCAACGATTCCCCAGGATAATGTCAAAAATCCAATTCCTAATACTATAAAAGCAATTAGTTTTGGTTTCAATTTAAAATTTTTCATTTGTGATTTTTATTTTGTGCAAATTTATTTTATTTAAAGATAATTCAAAAGGATACCAATTAAGATTATGTTAATTTAATTTCGTTCAAACTTTAAAGCATTTTAATGATATAACTTCAAATTAAAAGTTTCTTTGTAAATTCGTTCTATTCTTATTCTAATTTCCATATTTATGCGCCCAATCCGCCTAATTTTTGTTTTCTTTTTTATCACTTCTATCTGTTTTTCGCAGCAAGATGATCTTATTCAGCTAAAAAATGTAAGCGATACTATTTTAAATACCAAAAGACAATTAAAAGTTCAAGATCCTTTTGATGCCTTAAAAACAGCACAAAAATTGTTTCCAGGAAAATTATACAAACTTTCAGACCATAACACTATTATAAGCTGGAAATGTAAAAGCTGTAAAACTACTGCTTTTACTGATGTTAACGGCGTCGAAGGCGATCAGTTATTTCCTTATCAGGAAGGTGCTGCGACACGGGTTTTGGCTAATATTGATTATTCAGATTCTAAAGGAAATCAGTTTAAAATACTGGCGTTCAATCATTCTGTTTATGATGCAGACGGTTTGCAAACCGGACGTTTTTCCGGAGGTTTATTAGGCCTGGCTAAATTCAATAAAAATGGTAATGTTTGGGAAATGAGATCTTTTCAGCCCGCTGTGGCCGCTTTTGGTGCTTTTGCTCAATCGCCGACACCCAAACTTTTGCAAATTGGTGAAGATCAATATGCGTTTACACTGCTTCACGTCAACGGTGGCGGCGGTGGTCCATTTGAAGGTTATCTTTATCTGGTTGCGGGTTTTGATGGTAAATATCAGCCCATTATGGAAGTGAATAATTATCAGCTCACCAATGTAGAAAGCGTAACCTGGTCAGGATCTTACACGGTTGTAAACGACAGTTCTAAAAAACATTTTAGAGATATTATTATTAAAACGAAAGGTTCGTTTAATAAAGCGGCAAAAGCAAATGATGAATTTGAAGTTACGCTGCCTGATGAGATCGCGGCGATGGCCAAAACTAAAAAATCATTTAATTTTGAGATTGAAAGACGCTTTTCTTTTAAAGGGAAATTTTATAAAATGATTGACAAACCGGTTGTTAAATTTTCTAATGTAAAATAATAGGCTGACGATGCGATTATTTTCTTAAATAATATACCATTAAATCATGAAGCTCATTAAGGTGGTACTGCTTTAATTAAGATAGATAATGGATACTAAACCCAGACCTGCAATAAATATCCAAAGAAAAACCCCTTGCAGCAAAGGCTTCACTCCTACTGATTTTAAAGTATTTATATTTAAAGTTGCCCCAATTAAAAACAAAGTAATCGTTAAACCAATTTTAGCGATATTGACAATGTGAGGTGCGGCTATTGCCATCGAAGGCCAATACGTATTGAGCAGCATTGCCACAATAAAAAATCCAATGAAATAAGGAATTTTGATTTTTGTTCCGGTACCTTGCGATTGCTTTTTGAAAATTACAGCCGTTATAAGAGAAATCGGGATAATCCATAGTGCTCGTGCCAGTTTTACGGTTGTCGCAATCTGCAAAGCTTCTGCACCATATTTATTGGCTGCGCCCACTACAGAACTTGTGTCGTGAATAGCAATGGCACACCATAAACCAAAATCTTTCTGCGACAGATCAAGCTGATGCCCAATAAACGGAAAAACAAACAGGGCAATTGAATTCAAGATAAAAATTACGCCTAAAGCAATTGAAGTTTGATTTTCATTTGATTTTATGACAGGTGAAATGGCTGCAATGGCACTTCCGCCGCAAATCGCGGTGCCACACGAAATTAAATGCGATGTTTTTTTATCGGTTTTAAACCATTTCCCTAATAATGTACCTAAAAGTAAGGTGCTGCAAATTGAAAAAATGGTAAGTAGAAAACCTTCTTTTCCGGCAGAAACTGCACTTGATGCGTTCATTCCGAATCCTAAACCTACAACCGAAAATTGCAATAGAAATGTTATGGCTTTGCTATTGAATTCGACAAACGGATTTCCAAAAACATTTACCACTATAACTCCAAGTAATAATGCAATGGGAGGAGAAATAATCGAAAAAAAACACAAAAGGAGTACCACAGCAAAAACAGCCTGCTGCAGGTAATGGCTTACGGTTAATAAATGTACTGAAGAATGATCTGTGATTTTCAAAATGAAAAATTTAACTATTTCTTCTGCAAAGTTCGGCTATTAATAATTGGTCAGCCAATCGTAAAATACAATCGACTATAACTTTAAATTATAATAAGAAGAAATGTTTTGAATAAATAATTCAGATAAAGGATCTGATTTTCCCTGTAAAGTAATGATATAAAAGTATCTTTCAATCGATAACTGTTCTACGTCAATTACCATTAATTCATTATTCTTCAACTCTTTATCTACAGCGTGTACGGACATGAAAGCAAAACAATCGGAGTTTAACAAATACGATTTAATACTTTCCGTGCTGCCTAACTGCATTTCGATCTGCAAATCAGAAATTTTCAATCCAACTTGTTTTAACGCGTACTCAATAACTTCAAGTGTTCCTGAGCCGCGTTCACGAGTTATGAATTTCATTGTTTTTAATTCGTCAAGCGAAATTTCATTTTCTGTTATAAAAGGATTTTTGCTGTTACAAACCAAAACCAATTCGTCTTTTAAAAACGGAAGATATTTAATCGATTGATTCTTAGATTGTCCTTCTACAATTCCTATTTCGATTTCCTTATTGATTAAGGCATTTTCGATCTGTTCTGTATTTCCGTTCAGCAAATTGACTTTTATTTCCTGCTGTTTTTGATGAAAACGAGCCAAAACGGGTGAAATAATGTATTGGGAAATTGTCGTACTCGATCCTAAGCGTAATAAACCCTGACGTTCACTAATAAAGGAACTCATATCAAAGTCGATTTCGCGATAAATTTCGAAAATATTTTTGGTATGTTTTACTAAAATTTCCCCGGCTGGAGTTAAAGCTATTTTAGAACCATTTCGTTCAAAAAGCTTTGTTTTATAAGTTTCCTCGAGTTCCTGAATGTGCTTGGAAACTGCTGGCTGTGAAATATACAATTCTGTTGCCGCTTTAGTAAAGTTAAGGCGGAGCGCAACGGTGTAGAAAACTTTTAGCCTGAAATCCATTTTATTGTTAAGGTATTATTTGCATTACGGTCATGGAGAAAATTTTATGATTCTTTAAACACCAGATAATTTCGTAAGAGTCTGAACCATCGCCTCCTGACATTTTTAAATAAAGTTCGTCTTTTTTTCCAATATATAACTTTGTGAATTCTAAATTTAAATCGTAAATCCCCATAAAAGCATTCTTAGGAAAAACATAGCTGTTATTTCCTGTAGCAATTTTTATATTTTTTACTTCATTTTTAGGAATCTCACCTTGCAAACCCCAATAATCCGGGTTTCTATCTATAGAAAAACCGCCGTCTTTTTTTCTAGTAACTTGATGATTCGCTTTTTCAAAGGATTGGATTTCGATATTAATTTGCAGGTGATCTGTTTTTAAACTGATTTTCTTTGGATTATCTGTTCTAAAAGAAAATCCTTCCAATTTTTCTACTTCTAAAATTCTGCTTTTATGAACAAAGCCTTCTTCTTTAATATCTTTATAGCGTATAAAGTCTTTATTTTTTGGATCTGGATTTATAGGATACCAAACTTTAGCCCATTCTTTGTCTCCATTTTCATCATCAAACGGACTTATACAAAAAGCTTGTCCTTCGATAATTTTTCCTGTAATTTTCGATTTTACACTTGGCTTTTCTCTCACATTTACAAATCCGTCATTATCGTAGACAACGGAAATTTGTGCATTGGAAATTAAACCTGCAAAAAATAGATTTAAAATTAATATCGCTTTTATGGTTTTCATTTTCTATTTAAGAAATATTATTTATTTGGCTAAAGCCAATACACTTTCGAATTAATTAAACTCCAGCTAAAGCTGGAGGCTATTCATTTTTTACTTTCTAATTTCTCTTAAAAAAAGATGCTCTTTAATCAAAGCATATTTTTGCAGTTTTTGTTTCGAAATTACGCCCGATATAAATGTTTTTTGCAATAAAATAATTCTAAAATTTATAACAAAAGTTCAGGTCGATACTCAAAATGCATTGTATCATAATGTTTCCAATTTCCTCCCCAAATAAAACCATATTTTTCAAAAATTGAAACTAGCTTGAGGGGAATTTGATTTCTATATGAAAGAGTAACTTCTTCATTTTTACATTTACAATCCCATTGCCAATAATTAGAATTTTTGACATTAATATCTATTGTCATTCCATAACTATGCATACTCAATCGGTTTGTTCCTGAAATTTTTCTCCAACTAAATGTACCACCAATAGCATTAATGTATTTTTTAAATTCTGGATTATTATCTAATTCTGCTGAGAGTTTTTTTACTATTTTATCAATTCCATTTACAGTTGTTACTTTTATATTCTGATTGACTAATTTCGGGCACCAAATAATTTCAGTCATTTTTGACTCAACTTCTGATTTTGAATTTCCGTAAATTTTCTTAAAAAAAGCTTCATTTCGAATTCTTCCTGCATCTTCCTTTTGAATTAAATTCTTATCTGCTTTATTATAAACAAACTTAAATTGATCCTCAATATCAGGATTATTCAATAATTCTTGATTCGTTTTATTTTTAAAATCATCATAAATTAAATTTGATTTATCACTAAAAATAATTTTATTGTCTTTATAACCAACAATTTGATCTGGATATGCTTTAATTAATTTTTGAACATTCAATGGGATTTCTTGAGAAAAAGCATTTTGAAATATAAAGACTAAAAAAAAGAATCGTTTCATTTAAAAACGTTTTAATTGTGAAGAACTAAAAGTCCATTCAGGTGTTTGCAGAGAAGTTCCAAAATCGACAGCGTACCAAGGACTCAACGAAACATTATTTGGATTCTTCAATATTTGAATTTCCTGTGCAGGCATATAACTTTGTGCTAAAAGCATAATTTTTTGATTGTTTTTTGGATTCACAGCTACATCAACTACAATAACAGCGTGACCTGGAAAGCCTCCTTTTATAAAAACATCTCCTATTTTTATGTCTAAAACATTAATTGATTTCAGTTCTTTTTCTAACGAAGCAGTTCCGGCATACATAAAAACAGTCTCTAAGTATTTCCAATAGGTTTGATAACTGTCAGACGGTTTTGCAGTTTTAACCCAACTGGTTTTGTTACCTTTAATTGCAATTCTGTAACCTGCCGCCCATTTGCTAAAATCAGCTCGAAAACCATTTGTAAAATTAAAATGTATTTTATCGTACTGTTTCTGGCTATAAAAATAATCCGCTCGCAAACGCATCACGGCATCAGCACATTGATGTAAATCCTGTTTTCCAATGGGTAAATCCACAACCCCTTCATAAACGTTTCGATTTGATTTTATAGTTCCATCAAAATACAAAACATTTGAACCCAAGGGTTTTAATGGAAGATTTCGCAAAAAAAAACCAAACGAAGTTTTAGATTCCTCTTCTCTCACAAATCCCTGAGGCAGTTGAAAACGTTGCTGAATCGTGTTTTCTAAAAGATTGTTTTTGTTGGTATTATTTGTTTCTGAAAATGAAAAAAAACAAAAAATTACCATCAAAATTGCTGCAATAAAAAAGAACTTAACTTTCATAATTTAGACTTTTAATTTATAACCATAAGATTACAAAATCCTAGAAGGAATTCGATTATATTTCATCACAGCAACCCATTATATTTTCTCACAAACCATTCTGTAGTCAATAAAACAGCAATTAAAATCAATAACCAAACCCAGTCAATTAAAGGTGTTTTTGTTGACACATTTTTCTCTATCGATTTGTATTCTTTGTTTTCTAAAAGCTGTTGTATCAAATCATCTGCCTGATTTTCGAAAAAAGCTTTTCCGTTCGTCTGCAGCGCCAATTGCTTCAATTTAGCTGTGTCAGGATTTACAAATTGCTTTTCGATATCAAAGTCTAAAATTTCAAAATGACTTGAATAAGTGGTGTTTGAATTTAATTCTTTTACAGAGAAATTATATTTTCCTGCTGTTAAACCGTCCAGATTGACTGCGAAAGAATTGCTTCCTTTTAATAAATCGTAGTTTTTAGTTTGTTTTGTGGCTGCGTTTGTAACGGTGATTGTTAGTCTTGCCTTTTCGTCGAACTCGTAGTTTTTATTGAAATACTGCGCGTTAATGACAATGGCTTCTCCGGAATTATAAAAACTTTCGTGTGTTACGACCAATGATTTTTTCGAAGCTGAAGAGGCTAAATACTGAATTATTTTGTCGACAAAAACATCATATTTCTCAAAAGACTGGTTGTCGATATGACTTTGCATACGCCATTTCCAGCTGTTTTCTCCTAAAAGAAAAGCGGTTCTCCTGCCTTGATTTTCGGCGAAAGCCAATAACGGAGCATTTGTAGCTACATTTCTAATTTTAGACGAAAGTAAAACTGTCACATTTCCGTTTGTGGTTATGGTTCCGAATAAGTTTTGCAAGGGCGGAAAATTTTCAAAACCAATATTTTCTATCGCAAACAAATTAAACTGCGGTTGAAACTCTGTCAAATAATCTTCTCTTTGTCCGCTCATTTTAAAAACCAAACTATTCTGCTGCTGGTTTAGAAAATTAAAATCGGTGTTGTTTCCTGTAATGATAAAAGTATTTCTTGCTGCTATTTTATTGTTGTCGAAAATACCTTTGAAAGCGGTGGTCGGCTGATACAAAACTAAAACAGATGCTTCTTGTAAAAGATTAACATCATTAGGTTTAACTAAAATTACTTTACGCTGTGCATTAACTTCTATTGATCGTTTTAAAGCCGCAATATCCGGATGATTGATAGACGAAACGATCGCAATTGTCGACTTTTGATCGATTATTTCGACGGCAAAATTCTTAACGTTATTATAGCTGTTTTTTTCTTTTGCGCTCGATGAAATTGCTGCTTTAAATAGTTGAAGGCCCACTTTTTCTGCAGGCAAAAGCAAATTTAAAGTCACTGTTTTTTTTGATGGAGAAAAGGAAACTTTCTCTCTTGCAACAACCGTATTTCCCTGCGAAATGGTAAAATCGGCAGTTGTATTTTTATCTCCTGCAGCCTGAAGAAAGACTTCAACTGGAAATTTATTTTTATGAAAAGCGTATTTGTTTACGTTGAGCTGATTGATTTTTACATCAAAAAAAGTGGTTGTATCTCCCACAACCAAAGGATAAACTTTATTGACAGGATCAAAACGATATACATAATCGTTTCCTGTAGTTTGATTTCCGTCTGTAATAATTACGGTTGGGAAAATCAGATTTTTGTTGATGCTTTTTAAATTTTTCGCAACTTCGTCTAAATTGGTCTGTCTGCCTTTAAAATCAAATTTATCTGAAGGTTTAAAATCGGCATCAAACTGATAGGACTGAATTTCAAATTTTTCTTGCAGCGCTGCATTCGAAACTATTTTTTGATACAATTCGACTGCTTTTTTATCTGATTTTAAAGCAGTAATAGAACTTGAGTTGTCCACTGCAATAGCCAACGGTGTTTTGGTGATTTCAAGTGAACTCTTCGTAATTATCGGATTAATCAATAAAACCAATAACGCAAAAATGGCAAGAAAACGTAAAAAAGCCAAAAACACCATCACATTGGATTTGTTTTTGGCTTTATAAAAATATTGAAAATACGACAAACCACCCGCTATTACTAATGAAAGTAATAATAATAGAATTGTGTTTGTTGTCATAATTTTAATTTAATGATTGGAAGATTTAATAATTCAAAGATCCTGAAAGGAAACCTTTGAATCTTTGCAGCTTAGAACCTCAGTCCTTAGGTTAACATACCTCCACAAACATTTAAAACTTGCCCTGTAACGTAAGAGCTCATATCTGAAGCTAAGAAAAGACATGCATTTGCCACATCTTCAGCACTTCCGCCTCTTTTTAACGGAATTCCTTCTCTCCATCCTTTTACTACATCTTCGCTTAGTTTTGCCGTCATTTCAGTTTCAATAAAACCTGGAGCGATTGCGTTGCAGCGAATATTACGAGAACCTAATTCTAATGCTACTGATTTTGTAAAACCAATTGCACCCGCTTTAGAAGCTGCATAATTAGTTTGTCCTGCGTTTCCGGAAACTCCTACTACAGAACTAATATTGATAATTGAACCTGAACGTTGTTTCAGGAAAGTCTTCTGAATGGCTTTTGTCATATTAAATACTGACTTTAGATTCACATCAATAACTTGATCAAAATCAGCTTCAGACATACGCATTAATAAATTATCTTTTGTAATTCCGGCGTTGTTAATTAAGATATCAACAGTTCCAAAATCAGCTAAAACATTCTCAACAAAAGTCTGCGCTTCATTAAAATCAGCTGCGTTCGACTGGTATCCTTTTGCTTTAATTCCTAAACCATTCAATTCAGTCTCTAAAGCCTGAGCTGATGCTGCAGACGAGCTGTATGTAAAAGCAACATTTGCTCCGTGTTTAGCAAAAACTTCTGCAATTCCTTTTCCAATTCCACGACTAGCACCTGTAATAATGGCAACTTTTCCTTCTAGTAATTTCATATTCAAAATTAATTTTAATATTTATTTTCAGCTATTCCTGCTCCTGATAACTGTTGGAACACAGCTTTGAATGACTTGTCAAATATATGATATTTCCCTTTTTAAAAAAATAACAATCGTAATAACCTTTCAACATTGAAAAAAACTTAGATTACGAAATGTTATTAAATCAAAAAGCAGTTCAAAACTGAACTGCTTTTTTACTATTTAGAACTATAATCCTTAAACGTAATTTTGCTGTGTTATAAAAAAGAAAAGACCCAGAACAACAGCCATAATAAGCATTCTGTAGATCGATGCCTGAAATAATGCTGTTCCTTCTACTTTATCTTTTTTTCTCTGCTTTATAAGATCGATAATCATTATTGGAATAATTACTATGATAGAAAAATACAAATAGTATCTGACATATTCCGGATAGAAGCTGGATACAGCTAAAAGTAATAATCCCCAGAAAAAGAAAATAATGTTTATTGTGGTACTATATTTTTTCATGATACTTTAAAATTTTAAATTATTCTACTCTTTCAAAATGCCTTTAACTTGTATGTATTTAAAAAAAGCGGCCCATTAAGAACCGCTTAATTCAAAATAAAATAAAACTAAAACTATTAATTAATCTTCCAGGTTGTCATTCTAAATGGGCTTGACGAACTTGTGAAGGTGTACACTACATTGGTATACACTAATCTAAAGCTTTCTCTTTTAACATAAATTCCATTGGTATCCATGAAATATTTGTCAAAGCTTGCAAGAAATGCTGGTGTAGCAACGGTTGTATTACCGTTCCATGATTTATGTTTCAAAATTATCTTTTTCCCAACTGCATCTTCCTCTACAGTTACATAATGCTGTAAAGCTGCTCTTCCGTTGAAGGTATAATAAATAAAGGTTCCAAGAGAATGATTAAAGTACAATTGTACAGATGCAACGCTTTGACCCGCTGGCAGGGCAGCATTGATCTTGTCAATCTCCGCCTGAAATAATTTTGAATTCGTTGGAGCATCTACCGTATAATCATCCGTATAAAAACCAAATAAGGCATAAGGCTGTCCGGTAAGCAGCGCTTTATAATCATTGGTTAAGGATAACGGTTTATCAGTGTATTTGATAACGGCAGTTACACCGCCTGTTCCTGTGGCAGTAAAACTTCCATCAGCATCATTGTAGGTAAAATTCGTTAATTTCTGTCCGCCAACTTCGACGGCCGGGCTGACTACAATTCCTGTAGGCGTATAACCAATTCCCATATTATAATTTACAGAATAACCTGCCTCTATAGAGTTTGCTTCTGCATATCTTGTTACTTCTGAGAATGAAAAGTCAAACTGATGTTTTGTTGTTCCGTCATTCGTTTCTAACAATCTGAACAATGGTCTTGCATCAGAGCCAATGACATTCGGGATCATGTCAAAATTCTTAGGCAGATCTGTCCAATCCTTGGCGGTTGCTTTTACAAAACGCAATTCCCTATTATTTCTGTTGGTTCTAAAAATGATTTCTCCATTTTCCTGCCCGTAATACAAAAATTGAAAATCACCACGATATCCTTCTGCTAAAAGGGCATCTACTGGATAATCATAAGAATCAGACAAAAGATGGATCCAGTTTTTTGTTGTAAATGTTAAACTTACGGTACTTCCTAATTGTACAGCATATTCACTTTTAGTACTTACCTGAGTTTTTAGGTCCTTACTAAAATCAGATGCCATTATAACGGTACCATCAGCTGCGAATTTAAACAAATGCGTATACCCTCCTAAAATGGTATTATCTGTAAAATAAACTGCTTTCCACCCTTCCGGAGATGAAAGTAAAGCCTCATTCAACTCTGATTTTTGAGCGTTCAGACGTTCGGTTGGTGTCTGATCAAATTTTTGTTCCGCATCGGTGTTGTTGTCGCAAGAGCTTAATTGCAGTGCTAGTAATGCCGCAAATAAGTACTTATATATGTTTTTTATTTTCATAATACTTCGTTTTAATTGATTATTACAGCATTAGTATTTTTTTCAGCTTCATCTCTCAAGGCATAAAAGTCCATATTGAAGGCTTCCTTAAAATATTTTACCACAAGTGCTTCTTTTGCTTTTAAGGCTGCAAGAGCTTCCGGACTTTCAATATTAGCTAAAAAGGCAGCATATTCTGCTTTTGAACTTATTAGAATTATTGATGCCGTTTCAGCAAAATCTTCATTGATATTTAATCTTGCATAACTGGTAACAAAACCAATTTCGTTTGATTCCGGGATTTCAAAATTGTACCAGTCTGCAGTATATCCTGACGGCGTAATCGCTGCCCATGCTTTTTCGTCAAAAGGTTTGTTCTGGTTCAGGATATGAATATACTCGTGCTGAATAGTATGAATAAATTCAGTGATATTACCGCGATCGCTTCTGTCAATATAATCAGTTTCAAAAAGCGTAACGCGCTGCCCGCCTTCTGCTAAACCTAAAGTTCGGGTTCCTACGCTATTCAAATTGACACCTCCAACTAAAACAATTTCTCTTGGAGATATTTTTTTTACGAAATCGGCTCCACCAATTTTTGAATAACTGTCCAGCCATATTTTTTGTACTATTTCAAGTGCCGGCTGTACTTTTTCTGTTGTTGGAGGGAATAAATAACGGCTGTTGTCTACCGTATTTTGATTCCATTTATACTGCACATTAATATTATATGGATTCAGGTAATTGGAAGCAATCCATTTATCTAAGGTGGTTTGTACCGGCTGTGTAAAGTCTAACTGACTTTCTCCAGGCTGCTCTTCATGAGTACAAGAAGTTATAGCGATTGCAATCATAACTAAAATGACTGCCTTATTATATTTTAATAGTTTCATAAGTAGTTTAATTAAGATTATCTAGGATTCAATTCAACACCAGTACTTGATGCGTGAAGCGGAATTTGCAGCGCTCTACGATTATCATCTTTCTTTAAAACATTGGCTGGCTTGTTAGTCGTTTCATGTGTTACCACAATATTGAAACGTTTTACATCGAACCATCTCATTCCTTCGTGAACAAAATCCCTGCGTCTTGTTTCTGCAAGCGCTTTTATATAAGAAGTCTGCGTTGGCGTCATCGAATAAAAAGGGGTAAACTCATCTGCAATTACAGGATATTTCGCTGTTACTTTTGCTTGTGTAACAATATCTGTTGCAGGATTGTAAGCGTTTGTTCTTGTTGATAAAAAATAATCTAATTCACTCGTTGCTAATGCGATTTGATTTTTCATTACATGCGCTTCTATCCTATTTAGGAAAAACTCATCATTACTCAATAAAACTTCAGCCACATACGGATCACCAATTCCTGCTGTTACATTAGAGTACTTAAAATACTCGTAGAATTTAGGGATATATACCGTGATACTGCTATTTGAAGAATAAAAATTATAAAGCCAACTTTTATTATAAAGACTTGTAGCAGATCCAAATAGCTCCGGATATCTCAAGGCAGAAAGATAAAATCTATTGGCATAAGAAGATCTCAGAACGATTGTATTGGCAGATACGATAAGTAAATTAGTTTCGGCAGCACTGCTCGCATAATTTATCCTTTGATCTCCAAGTACCATCAAATCATAAGACGCAAAATTTCTCAGCTGCCCTACAGGTTTGTTTCCTAAATCGTCAGATAAAGCGATTACTCGGTCCCAATCTCCTTTTATCAAATAAAATCGGCTGGCGAATGCTTTTGCTGCATTTTTATTAAAGTGAAACTTAGGCTCCTGATAGTCATTTGTAACATATTTCAACCCTTCTTCGATATCTTTTTGAATGAAATCAAAAACTTCTGCTACTGTATTTCGTTTGTATTTTACCAATAATTCTGTTTCAGGTTCTGTAACGTACGGAATTCCTAATGCAGTTTTAGCCGTTGCAGGATCATATCGCTGCGACCATAATGAAACCAGCATAAAATGAGCATAAGCTCTTGCCATTAATGCTTCTCCTTTTTGCGGATTCAGGTTTGGAGTATTTCCTAACTCATTGATGGCCTGCAAAGCTTTGTTAGCATGTGCAATCGCTTTATAACACGCATCCCAGTAATAGGCCTGCGTATCAATATCAGCTGTTTCAGTATTCATTTCCCAGTTATAATTCTGCTCGTTTTTCAATACCAATCCCGGCAGATTACTGTCAAAAACATTGTCTGACATGGTTTCAGCAATATCAAAATAGCTCATTTGCGGATATGCATATACTAATAATTCTGATATTTTATCTGGAGTATCTATTTCGGTTCTGTTATCTGGTTTTTCAGACAGAAATTCATCACAGCTAGAAATACAAAGCAGTATTAATAGGGATAAAGTTATTTTTAATGTTTTCATGATTTATCTATTATAATGAAACGTTTAAAGTAAAAGTGTATTGAGACGTAACCGGCAGTGCAACACCTCCGGAATTACGGAACTCAGGATCCTGGCCATTCAATCTTTTGTCTGAATAAAGCAACCAAGGATTTACAGCAGAACCTTTTAGTGTAAAAGTGCTTAATCCTAATTTTCTTTTAAAATCTTTAGGAAATTCCCAGCTTAACGAAATGTTTTTTAATCTCACAAAATCTCCATCTGCGATACGAACATCTGAATAGTTATACGTATTGTAAGCTCTTGCCAACGTACGTGGTCCGTCATAATTTGCATTCAAACGCTTGTCTGCAATTACAGGAACGTTTGTAAATTGTTCGTCTCCGGGATTGATCCATCTGTTTGTAAAATCTTTTGTAAATACAGTTAAATCGTCATAAGTACTATCGTACACAGGATTTAAACGTACTTTGTTTCCTGCTGATCCTACAAAAAATACATAAAGAGACCAGTTTTTATAGGTAAACGTATTGGCAAGACCAATAGATTTATTTGGCTCGATAGATCCTTCGTATTTCAAATAATCTGTAACGTTAAGATTGTCCTGAAAATTAGCTCCCGTAATATTGCTTGTTGTTCCTTCAGGCATTACAAATGTTGGCAACCCCTGATTATTTAAACCTGTAAATTGATACGAGTAAATTGAATTTCTTGGATGACCTACTGTATTTCCTCCATTGGCATCAATTAAATCAAATGCTGTTGGCGTATTTTCCAATTTGGTAATCTTTTGAGAATAAACAGAAAAGTTTAATGTCGTTGACCATTTGAAATTATCATACACTAAATTTCTCGTTGTAATACCTACTTCAAGACCTTTTGTTTCCATATCGGCATTGTTTCCTTGTCTTACTCTTTGTCCTCCAATTCCTGAAGTAATTACATAATCTACCAGGTCAAATGCTTTACGGCTGTAAATATCAGTTGTCAATTGTAATCTGTTGTTGAACATGGCAAGATCGACACCTAAATTGGTTTCGAATTGTTTTTCCCACGTTAAACCTCCATTTTGCAGTTCATCAATTGTAATTCCGGTTTCTCTGTCATCCAGATTAAAACGGTCTGTTACATAACTTTTGTAAATCGCCAATGAGTTCGTAGCCGGCCCCGCAGTTGCAGTCAATCCGTACGATCCTCTCAAACTTAAATTGTTTACAGATTCTATGCCCTTCATGAAATTCTCTTCAGACAAATTCCATTTTCCACTAAAAGTGTATGTTGGCAGCCATCTTGAAGAATCGCTGTTTCCTTGTCTGTTTGATCCGTCGTAACGACCTGTAACAGAAGCGGTATAACGACGATCATAAGTGTATCCCACTTTTCCGAAGAAACCTACTGTTCTTTCTTTTTCTTCATTAAATCCATAATAAGAATCTCCTCCGTTGATAATTTTCTCAATTAATCTCGGATCTGTAAAAGCTGTCAAGCCTCTGTCATATTGCAAACCTGCTGCAGTAAAATTATCACTGTTTCTGTCTACAACTCTTAATTCTGTCCCGAAGAAACCTTCTAATTCATGTTTTTCATTGAATGTGTCTCTGTAGCTCACACTATTTCTTAAGTTATAAGAAGTCAAGTCATTAGTGAATTTTCTTAAAAAACCACCATTTGGCAGTACCGAAACTTTTGGTGCGCTTAAATCGTTTGGATCCTGATACAAAAAGATATTATCTTCTCTAACTAATGTATTTACTCCATCTTCTCCATCCGGAGTTCCCGCTTTGTAAGCGCCCACCACATTCGATCCTTCTAAAATTTTATGCTCACGGCTGGTATTGGCATAACGTGCAGAACCTGTTAAGTTATAGGTTAACTTTGGTGTAATTTTATAATCTAAATCCAATTGAAAACGAATATCTTTAACCTGAATCTCCATGAAATTGTTTTCCAATTCCTTGATAATATTCATTTTAGCCCAGTTATTTCTGTAATATTCTAAATTTCCATTTTCATCATAAGGTCTTAAAGTTCTGCTGGTATTTAAAACATAGTTGAATGGATTAATATCGAAATCACGCGTTACTTTACCAAAAACTTCATCTTTTTCGCTTTCATAACTTCCCGGAGCACCCTGATCACGAATAGAGGCTAATGTAGATAAGGTAATATTCAATTTATCATTTACATAAAATGTCCCTTTAATGTTTGATGAAATTTGTTTTACATCGTCAGCAATAGTCCATCCCGGATCTGTATAAAATCCTAAAGAAGCATAAAACGTATTGTTTTTTCCGCCGCCAGAAAAACTTAAAGAGTGATTTTGAGTAAGAGACGGTCTGAATAATGTTCCAAACCAATCTGTATTGGCCATTTCATATTTTTTCAGGAAATTATTACGGCTTACCGGATCATTATTTACTAAATAAGTTCCCGTTTGCGGATTGTAAGTATTAATTGCTCTTCCTAAAATATTATAAGCACCGCCATATCTTCCGTTTACGGTTGATGGTAAGTCTAAATATCCTTTAGCTTCCATTTCTTTGAAAATACTCATTGATTCCTGAGAATTCAAAATATCGTACTGGCTGTAATTTGGCACTGTTCTGGCAGACTGCTCTACAGAGTAGCTTACTTTTAGGGGTGCATCTCTACGGCCTTGTTTTGTAGTTACAACCACAACACCATTTAAAGACCTTGATCCGTAAATAGAAGTTGCAGAAGCATCTTTTAAGATTTCAATGCTTTGAATATCATTTGCATTTAAACCTGCAACTGACGAACTTAATAAAGTTTCTGAGTTACCTGAAGCCAAATCTGCAAAAGACAAATTGATGATATCTTCCTGAACCACACCATCAATTACCCATAAAGGTTTTGTATCTCCAAAAATAGAAGAAGAACCACGAACCGTGATTTTTGGCGCAGTACCAAATGTTCCCGTAACGTTTTGTACTGTTACACCGGCTGCTTTACCTTCGATCATTCTGCTCACATCTACAACCCCGTCTACTTTTAATTCAGCACCTGAGATTTTGCTTATTGCTCCTGTAAAGGTTCTTTTTGATGTTCTTTCGTAACCTGTTGTAACGACAACTTCTTTTAAATTTTGTCCTTCTTCAGTTAAAACAATTGTTGGAGAAGTATTTCCAATTCCGATTTCCTTAGATTCCATCCCAACATAAGAAATTACTAAGGCAAAACTATTGGCTGGCATTTCGATGGAGAAATTTCCATCAAAATCTGTTAAAACAGCAATTTTAGTTCCTTTAGCCATTACGGTTGCTCCAGGTAAAGGACTCCCGCTTGAATCTGTAACTTTTCCTTTAATAATAGGACCTGCGGTCATTATTCCGAATAATGTGTCTCGATTGTCTATACTTGCAAACGGATCATTCGCAGCACTTTTTTGCAAAATAATCTGATTACTGACTTCTGAATAAGTAATATTAAAAGGGATTAAAATTCGATTTAAAATACTTGAAAGCATTTCCTTGTCTGCCTCAATACTCACTTTTTGGTTGAGTTGCGGCAGTCTTGAATTGTACGAAAATTTTACGCGAGCAGACTTTTCTAATTTAGATAATACGTTATCTAAAGTCAAATTTTCAACTGTAATTGTAACTTTAGTATCTAATTTTTTCTGCCCATTTACATTGTTCGCCATAGTAACACTTGAAAATACAAGTGCTAAGACAAACTGAAATAGTGTTATTTTCATGATTCGATGGAGTAATCGTTGTTTAACAACTGGTTTTTTCATAATTTTGGTATGTTTTGATTAATACGGATTCGATTGTATTTTAATGAAACGCTCGAATTACTCTTTACAGAGAGTAACTCAACTTATGAGTGTCGAAATGTTACAGCATTTCGGCACTTTTTTTTTACATTCTACTTTTACATAGGCATATAATTTTTGATTTTGGTTAAGTATTATTTAAAAGAAATAAATTACATATTCAGGTAAAAAAGAAAGATTTTACATCAAAAAAATTATTTTAAAAGCCACGCAGTCTGTATAATCACAGTTATACAAAATTAGTTACAGCCTTCTGATGTTATGATAATCTGATTTCCATTCATTTCAAAATTCGTACTGCCGCCAATACTCTTACAGACAATTTTTAGTTTTTCCATTAATGGCTGATCGCTTAATGAAGTAGTAAGATGGCAGTCTTTCAGTTTACTTTGAGGATAATCAATGTCTACTAAATAAGCCTGTTCAATTGTTTCAAAAATTTGAGCAACCGGAATATCAGTAAATTCAAAGCTTAACTGCTCGATATTACCAACACTTTTTGTCAATTCCTCATCTTGAGTAATATTTGTTATTTTATTGAATTTAAAATCTTTACGCAAAAAACGCAAGGCCTGATTCGGTAGTAAAACCACTTCTTCCTGATCTGATTTAGAAGCCAGTTCGTTCGATTTTACCTTAACTTTACCGGTGCGGACAAGAACTTCAACATCAGGCTGATCTGAGTAAGCTTTTACTCTAAAACTAGTTCCGACCACCTTTGTAACAATCTCGTTTGCATAAACGTAAAAAGGCTTTTTGGGATTTTTACTAATTTCAAAGAAACCTTCGCCGGATAAATACACCTTTCTTTCGTTTCCGGTAAAGATTTTAGGGTAACTTAATTTACTGTTGGGCTGTAATAAAACAGAACTTCCATCAGATAATGTTATAATTTGAGGTTTGTTTGAATTGTTAGTCTGTTCTACTAATCCTTCGCTGTTCTCGTCGATAAGCTCTTTGTATGTAACAATATTGTTTACAGTACTTAAATTACTATTATAATACCAAATAGATACTATGCAGAAAAAAACTGCGGCGGCGGCACCACTGAGAAAGTATTTTTTAAAAAATCTAACCTTTGAGTTTTGGTTTAAATGATTTTGATTTTCTTTCTCTTCAATTTTTAACCACGTACTTTGTAACGCAGTATGAATATCCGATGCAGACAATTCGGTTTCCGGTACTTTCATCGCTAACAGCAATAGTCTTGAATCTTCGACTAACTTAGCGCGCTTGCGGCTTTCTAATGTCCACTCTTCCCATCCATTATTATCAATCTTAAATAAAATCCATGACTGGAAAGATTCATCAGATAAGAAATCTTCAATTTCGGTATATTGATTACGTTTTTGCATCTAAAAATAAGGTTACAAAAACATAGAGGACAGTTTTCTTATTATATACTCACCAAATTATGATTTTTTTTATTTTTTTTTAAATAAAATCAAAAAGTACTTGAAGATAGCAAAGCAATTAAGGAAAAAGCACCTTTCCATTCCTTGCGAAGCGTAAGTAAACCGCGGTGCAGCAAATTACTTGCCGACTGGTAATTGACATCGAGCATTTCAGCAATCTGTTCTACATTTAATCCCTGATGGTATCGCAGATACAGCGCTTCTTTTTGTCGTGCCGGTAAATCGTTTAATAATTTATTAAGATGCGTTACTTTTTCCTTAGTCGCATAATCATCGTCTAAAAGATCATTTTCTACTGAAAACTCCAAAAGAAATGCCAAAGCATCTGTACTTGCCGCTTTGCGAAAAATATGATCGCGCTCGTTTAAACGCGCAATTCTTTTGCGAACACTAGATAGTAAATACGCTTTTACAACTACAGAAGACTGCAATGAATTTCGGTACACCCAAATATCCGTAAATACGTCCTGAATACAATCCTGAACTTTTTCAGCAAACGGAGAAAGTGAATTGCCATAGCTTACCAAAGAACTGTAATAACGCTCAAAAAGCAGCGAGAATGATTTCTCATCACCATTTTTCAAGTTCGTCCAAAGCGTAATGTCATCAAAAGTATTGAGTTGTAAAATTTGGTGCTTCATAATAAATTGGGTGGTATTCTAAAAATAAAGGCGTTTACCTAATACATAGAATAACGTTTTTTAACATTATCCTTTGCATTTGTTCGATAAATATAGAAAAGCTAATATATAAAAACCAATTATTTTACAAAAAAGAAGCAGTTTCTTAATACAGAAACCTCCCCTTTCAATTGCTATATCTAGGATTTTAATCGAATGTTAAAATTTCATATATTTTTGAACACCTGCTAAATTATAAGATTTTACTTTAATTATTACGATTTTATTTTTTGATAAATTTAACATTTGAAGCGACTTTATTGACCTTATTCTCTAAAAAGCAAATTTTCTGGCTGCGGTATGCGTTACATAATTCTCCAAAATAGCATAGCTGCAAAAAAAAAGCCTTGCTGTGTGGCAAGGCTTTGGTGATTATCTTTAAGCGTAACTTAGAAAGCTACATTCCATCTTGGTAATTTTGCATTTTCATCTAAGAAATTTTGCAAAACCTGTCCTTCTACTGCAGTTGGAATTGCTTTTACAGCTGCATTAAAAGTTTCGTACCAAACCACTTCAAGTGTATCGATATTTTCTAATTTCATTTGTGCCGGCCAGGAATATTTTCTTCCTGTTTTCGCAAATTGGTGTCCGTTTACGATTTTATCATATAAACCACCATTTTTACTTTTTAAAGTCCCGTCATTCTGAACAGTTCCTGTAGAACCCACCATAATCAATTCTTTTGCGTCACCTTCAACTGCATAGACAACAAACACGCCTGCACCCGCTTCCGGAGCATTACAAACTTGTTCTAAACTGTCTTCAATAGTAAAAGTAAAACTGTTGCTTACTTTAAACTTTTTTAATTCTTTATACATATTTTTGCTTTTTAAGCGACTAAGGTTCTGAGAATCTGAGTGGCTAAGTTTTTAACTATATTTCCAACATTTTAAAAATGTAAAAAAGTCTCAACAAAATATTGAGACTTTTTTTGGAATTTTTTATTTTGAATATCGGAGATTATCCAAGTACTTCTTTTACTTTTTTACCAATTTCAGCTGGTGAATCAACAACGTGAATTCCGTTGTCTCTCATAATTTGTTTTTTAGCAGCAGCTGTATCATCAGAACCACCAACAATTGCACCTGCGTGACCCATTGTTCTACCAGCAGGAGCAGTTTCTCCAGCGATAAAACCAACAACTGGTTTACGGTTACCATCAGCTCTTACCCATTTAGCAGCATCAGCTTCTAATTGACCTCCAATTTCACCAATCATGATGATAATTTCAGTTTCTGGATCGTTCATTAATAATTCAACAGCTTCTTTAGTTGTAGTTCCAATAATTGGATCTCCACCAATACCAATAGCTGTAGTAATTCCTAAACCTTGTTTTACAACCTGGTCAGCAGCTTCGTAAGTTAAAGTTCCCGATTTAGAAACGATACCAACTGTTCCTTTTTTGAAAACAAAACCTGGCATAATTCCAACCTTAGCTTCACCTGGAGTAATAACTCCCGGGCAGTTTGGTCCGATTAATCTAGAATTTCTTTCTTTAACATAATTATTTGCTTTAATCATATCTGCTACAGGAATTCCTTCTGTAATAGCAATAATTACTTTAATTCCAGCATCAGCAGCTTCCATAATTGCATCAGCAGCAAAAGCCGGCGGTACAAAAATGATAGATGTATCAGCTCCAGCTTGATCTACAGCATCTTTTACTGTGTTAAAAACCGGACGATCTAAATGAGTAGTTCCTCCTTTTCCTGGAGTAACACCACCAACAACATTCGTACCGTACTCAATCATTTGAGAAGCGTGGAAAGTTCCTTCGCTTCCTGTAAATCCTTGAACAATTATTTTGGAATCTTTATTAACTAAAACACTCATGATATATATTTTATGTAGTTTTTAAAATTGTGATGCAAAAGTAAGGTTTTGTAACGTATTTTAACCTTTTTATCATCAAAAAATATTAAGAAAATTGACTCATTTGATAACCGCGGTATAGTTTATCATCTTTTATTTGCCAAATTGTAGCAAAATGGGCCAATAACATCTCTTCTCTCGGATTTTCAATCGTTTTCACAAAATGAGAATAGCGCACTGAAACCAAGTCATCTTCTGCAATAATATGGCTCATTCTGACTTTTGAACGCACATACGCACGGCCCAGTTCATTTGCCATATCTAACATCGAATTATAATCCATCTCAATCAGTCCTTTTGTGCTGTTCCAGTCTAACTTTACATCTGGATGCAAAAAAGTTTTCATGATTTCGCTGTCAATTAAGGCATCTGACTTGTAAAATTTTTGAACAAATTCTTTAATAGACATATTATTTCAATTTATTTAGAATTTCAGGAATCTTTTTGATATTAGCCAGTTGTTTTAACTTTTCTCTTGATTCTTCGATTGGAGTTCCAAAATAAGATTTTCCGCCTTCAACCGATTTAGTCACTCCGGTTTGTCCCATAATAACAGCCTTAGCTCCTATTGTAATACCGCTTGTTGTGCCTACTTGTCCCCAAATTGTCACTTCATCTTCAATAATAACGCAGCCTGCAATACCGGTCTGAGAAGCAATTAAACATTTTTTTCCGATTACAGTATCATGTCCAACATGCACCTGATTGTCGAGTTTTGTTCCTTCTCCAATAGTGGTATCACCTGTAACTCCTTTATCAATAGTACAAAGCGCCCCAATTCCAACATTATTTTCAATAACTACCCGTCCGCCAGAAATTAACTGATCGAATCCGTCAGGACGTTTTTTATAGTAGAAAGCATCGGCTCCTAAAATAGTTCCGGCATGAATAATTACGTTATCGCCAATTACTGTATTATCGTAAATAGTAACATTTGGATGTATCAGACAATTTTTGCCAATTGAAACGTTGTTTCCAACAAAACAATTTGGCTGAATTACAGTTCCTGTTCCAATATTTGCTGAAAGAGCAATTGAAACTGTGGCTGCGTGAAATGGTCTAAAATGCTTCGTTAGGGTATTAAAATCTCTAAAAGGATCATCAGAGATTAAAAGCGCTTTACCTTCGGGGCAATCTACTTTTTTGTTGATTAAAACAATAGTGGCTGCTGATTGCAAAGCTTTGTCATAATATTTTGGATGGTCTACAAAAACGATATCTCCGGGTTCAACCACATGAATTTCGTTCATGCCTAAAACCTCAAAGTTTTTGTCGCCAATAAATTCGCAGTTAAGCAAATTTGCAATTTCTTCTAAAGAGTGAACTTTTGGAAATTTCATATTTTATAATTAGAAAATTTGTCAATTAGAGAATGTGTCAATTAGAAAATGTGTCAATTAGAAAATAAAATTTTTCAATTTGCTTATGCATCAATTTTCTAATTGACTCATTGACAAAATATCTAATCAAAAATTACTCTTTTACACGCTCCATGTAATTTCCTGAAGCAGTATCGATTTTAATTTTATCACCTTCGTTGATGAACAAAGGAACGTTTACAGATGCTCCAGTTTCTACCGTAGCAGATTTTGTAGCATTTGTAGCCGTATTTCCTTTTACTCCCGGCTCAGCATAAGTAACTTCAAGAATTACAGAAGAAGGCATATCTACTGATAAAGGCAAGTCAGTTTCAGTATTTACCTGAACCATAACACTTGTTCCTTCTTTTAACAATCCCGGAGCATCCAGAATATTTTTATTCAAAGAAATTTGTTCGAAAGACTCTGTATTCATAAAATGAAACTCATCTCCTTCAGCATATAAAAACTGGTAATTATGCGTTTCTACACGCACATCTTCAATTTTATGTCCAGCAGAAAAGGTATTATCTAATACTCTTCCTGTAGTTAAACTTCTTAATTTTGTTCTTACGAAAGCTGGACCTTTTCCAGGTTTTACGTGAAGAAATTCAACTATTTTGTAAATATCGTGGTTGAACTTAATACACAATCCGTTTCTAATATCTGATGTAGATGCCATTTTTTTTATTTTAGATTTTAGATTTCTGATTTTAGATTAAAACAGAAATCTACATTAATTGTTTAATATTTTAAGTGTAATCATTAAATTTCAGAAATCTAAATCTGAAATCTGAACTCTAAATTAATAATTCCCTGAATACCCTTTCATGATTCCACGTGATGAATTTCTGATAAAATCTAAAATCTCATCTCTCTCAGGAGTAGCTTCCATTTCAGCTTCAATAATACTTAAAGCTTGTGTCGTATTGTAATTCTTTTGATATAATATTCTGTAAATTTCCTGAATTTCTCTGATTTTTTCAGTGCTGAAACCTCTTCTTCTTAAACCAACTGAATTGATCCCTACATATGATAACGGCTCTTTTGCTGCTTTTGTATAAGGAGGAACGTCTTTTCTAACCAAAGATCCGCCAGAAATCATAGCGTGATCTCCAATATGAATAAATTGATGAATGGCTGCTAAACCGCCGATTACGGCATGATTTCCAACAACTACATGACCTGCCAAAGCAACTCCGTTTACGATAATAGCATTATTGCCAATTTCGCAGTCGTGGGCGATGTGAGCGTAAGCCATAACCAGACAATTGTTTCCTAAAATAGTCTGACCAGAAGCTACTGTACCTCTATTTATAGTAACACATTCTCTAATCGTACAGTTATCACCTATAATGGCAAGAGAATCTTCTCCACCGAATTTTAAATCTTGCGGCACCGCAGAAATTACAGCTCCTGGAAAAATATTGCAATTTTTACCAATTCTTGCACCTTCCATGATGGTCACATTTGAACCAATCCAAGTACCGTCACCAATAACAACATTATTGTGAATTGTTGTAAAAGGCTCGATTACAACGTTTTTAGCGATTTTAGCGCCGGGATGAACATATGCTAATGGTTGATTCATCTGTATGTTTTATATTTTAAATTAAAATAATCTAATTTGGGCAACAAACGTAAACAATATAATTGATTAATTATTATTGTTTTCTTGCAATTTGAGCCATTAATTCTGCCTCAGTCACTAATTTTCCGTTTGCGTACGCATTTGCCTGCATGTGGCAAATTCCTCTTCTGATAGGAGAAATCAACTCACATTTGAATATTAAGGTATCGCCCGGTAAAACTTTATGTTTGAATTTAACATTATCTATTTTCATAAAATAAGTCAAATAATTTTCAGGATCCGGTACTGTACTTAAAACCAAAATTCCGCCTGTCTGAGCCATCGCTTCAACAATTAAAACGCCCGGCATAACGGGTGCTTCTGGAAAATGTCCTACGAAGAAATTTTCATTCATTGTAACATTCTTCATTCCAACCACATGACTATCAGACATTTCTATAATCCTGTCAATTAATAAAAATGGAGGTCTGTGAGGTAAAACAGCCATGATTTTATGAATATCCATCAACGGCTCCAAGTTTAAATCATAAACCGGTACGTGATTTCTTTGTTCAATTTTAATGATTTTTGCTAATTTTTTAGCAAACTGCGTATTTACGTAATGTCCGGGTTTATTAGCAATAATTTTTCCCTGAATTCTTACTCCAATCAAAGATAAATCTCCCACAACATCTAATAATTTATGTCTGGCAGCTTCATTTGGGTAATGTAAGGTAAGGTTGTCTAAAACTCCGTTTGGTTTAACTGAGATTTTATCTTTTCCAAAGGCTTTCTTTAAATTTTCCATTGTACTTTCAGATATTTCCTTATCTACATATACAATAGCATTGTTTAAATCCCCGCCTTTAATTAATCCGTTTTCTAATAAAGATTCTAATTCATGTAAGAAACTAAAAGTTCTTGAATTAGCAATCTCTGCCTTAAAATCGGCTATACTTTTCATGGTTGCATTTTGAGTGCCTAAAACCTTAGTACCAAAATCAACCATTGCAGTTACCTGATAGTCATCGCTTGGCATAACCAAAATTTCGCTTCCGGTAGTTTCATCAGTAAACGAAATAACTTCTTTTACTACATAAACGTTACGTTTTGCATCTTGCTCTTCTATACCGGCATTTTCTATCGCCTCAACAAAATATTTTGAAGAACCGTCCATAATCGGAAGTTCTGAAGCATTTAATTCTATAATAACATTATCCAAATCACACCCAACTAGTGCAGCCAAAACGTGCTCTGGAGTTTGAATTTTTACGCCTAATTTCTCTAAATTGGTACCTCTCTGCGTATTAACAACATAATTAGCATCAGCCTCAATGACTGGTTGACCTTGCAAATCTACTCTTACAAAAGTGAAACCATTATTAATTGGCGCTGGTTTAAAAGTCATTGTAACTTCTTTTCCAGTATGTAATCCAACTCCTGTTAGTGAAATTTCATTTTTGATGGTCTTCTGTTTAACCATTATTTCCATTTTTTGGGTTTATTATTTGTTTTTTTAATTCGTCCAGTTCGGCAACAATTTTAGGCAAATTTTTAAAATGAACATATGATTTATTAAAATCACTGTATCCAAGTGATGGTGAACCTTGTAAAATTTCATCATCTTTAATGTTTCTCGCTACTCCTGACTGAGCCTGCAATCTCACATTATTACCTATAACCAAGTGGCCTGCGATACCAACCTGCCCTCCAATCATACAGTTCTCACCAATTTTTGTAGAACCGGCAACTCCTGTCTGAGCCGCAATAACGGTATTTTTACCAATTTCTACATTGTGCGCAATCTGAATCTGATTGTCTAATTTGACTCCTTTTCTAATAATGGTAGAACCAAGAGTTGCTCTGTCGATTGTAGTATTGGCTCCAATATCTACATTATCTTCTATAATAACATTCCCAATTTGTGGTACTTTACTATAAATTCCTTCTTCATTTGGAACAAAACCAAAACCATCAGCACCAATAATAGTTCCTGAATGAATGGTGCAGTTGTTTCCTATTATAGTTTCAGAATAAATTTTAGCGCCTGCAAAAATATACACATTATCGCCGATAACAACATTATCGCCAATAAAACTGTTGGGATAGATTTTTACATTGTCGCCTAAAATCACATTTTGTCCGATATAACTAAAACTTCCTAAATATAAATTCTCGCCATATTTAGTTCCTTCAGTTATAAAAGACTGTGCTTCTATTCCGTTTTTATTCAATTTTACCTGATTGTAAAACTCCAAAAGTTTTGAAAAAGATCCATAAGCATCTTCTACTTTTATTAAGGTTGTAGTAATTTCTGCTTCGGGTATAAAGCTGTCATTAACAATAGTTACTGACGCTTTTGTAGTATATATGTAGTTGATATATTTGGGATTAGCCAAAAAAGTAAGCGATCCTTCTTCGCCTTCTTCTATTTTAGAAAGTCGAGAAACTTCAGCATTGGGATTCCCAACAACTTCTCCTTCTAAAATTCCTGCTATTTGTTCTGCTGTAAATTTCATTGCGACAAAAATATAAAAAATAGATTTTAAATGTTAATTTTAGATAAGTTGTTTTGGAAAACAGATGTAATATTTTGTCACCAATTTAGATAACGATTTCAAATTCAGCTGATCAGACGCTTCTACAACGTCCTCGATTGTTTTATCTTTTTTCAAAATTCGTATCGGTTCCGCTTCTTTACTGTAAGCCTGATTTTTTATTTTACCTCTAAAAATAAAAAATCCGGCCTCTAAAAGTGATATATTATGTTCACTTGCAAATTCTTCTTTCATTGACTGAGATTCTTCCATCGGAATTTTTTCGGCACTCAGTTTAATTTTCAGCAAATCTCTGTTGATAATCATTTTACTTAAAGTCGAAAGAATAAAATCATCTTGCTTTTGCCATGCTTTAAGCGCGCTGATAATGTCAAAATCATCTAATTGAGAAAACAAATCCAATTTCTCCGCATCAAAACTTTCTAATGTAATTTTATTTTGCATAAAAAACAAAAGCGGTTCGCTACAAGGTAGGCTAATTCCTTTTAATGTCAGCTCTTTAGCTCTTTTTAATACTTTCATCAAAATTAACTCCGCCACTAAACTTGTTTTATGCAGATAGGCCTGCCAGTACATTAATCTTCTGGAAAGCAGGAATTTCTCTACAGAATAAATTCCTTTTTCTTCAATAACCAAAATACCATCAACCACATTCATCATCTGGATCAAACGTTCAGAATTGACATTTCCTTCTGCAACTCCGGTATAAAAACTATCGCGTTTTAAATAATCCATTCGATCCATATCTAATTGACTGGATATTAATTGCAGCATGAATTTTCTATGGTAATCACCTTTAAAAACCTGAATTGCCAACCTTAATCGTCCGCCAAACTCTTCGTTTAACTGATTCATAAACAACAGCGAAATGGCTTCGTGATTGACATCTTCAACAATACTTTTTTCCATGGCATGCGAAAAAGGTCCGTGGCCGATATCGTGCAGTAAAATAGCGATTAACAAAGCACATTCTTCATCATTAGAAATGGCAACACCCTTAAAACGAAGCGTTTCTACAGCTTTCTGCATCAAGTGCATACAGCCTAAAGCATGATGAAAACGGGTATGATTTGCTCCTGGATACACCAAATAGGATAATCCCATTTGCGAAATACGTCGCAGGCGCTGAAAGTACGGATGCTGAATTAAGTCGTAAATAAGTTCGTTCGGGATAGAAATAAACCCGTAAATGGGATCATTGAATATTTTTAACTTATTGATGTGAGTCACTATTAGGTTCTTTTTTAGGTCAACAAATATAAGTAATTAACTATAAACAGCTTTGCGTTTTTCACTTAAAAATTAACCTAAATTTGATATGATTTTCAGCGATATACTCAAATAAAAAAAAGATTATCTGCTAAAATCACCATTTATTATTCTGAAATTTATACTATTTTTAATACTTTTTAAGTTCTATACTTCTAAATTGCATTAAAAATAAAATACATTTATGGATAAGATAAAAATACTTTGGGTCGACGATGAAATCGATCTTTTAAAGCCACATATATTATTTCTTGAGAAAAAAAATTATGCTGTAACAACCTGCAACAATGGCCTTGATGCGATTGCATTATTTGAAGATGATAATTTTGATATTGTTTTTTTAGATGAAAACATGCCGGGAATGAGTGGTTTGGAAACACTTTCTGAGATGAAAGAAAAAAAATCGGCCACACCAATGATTATGATTACTAAAAGCGAAGAAGAATACATTATGGAAGAAGCCATTGGTTCTAAAATCGCTGATTATTTGATAAAACCCGTAAATCCGAATCAGATTTTATTGAGTTTAAAGAAGAATCTGGATCATTCGAGATTAATCTCAGAAAAAACAACTTTAGATTATCAGAAGGAATTCAGAAAAATTTCCATGGAATTGGCGATGGTGAATTCTTTTGAAGATTGGGTTGAATTGTATAAAAAATTGATATTCTGGGAATTAGAACTTGAAAACATCAACGATCAGGGAATGATTGAAATCCTCGAATCGCAGAAGGTGGAAGCCAATTCGCAATTTGGAAAATATATCGAAAGAAACTACGAAGACTGGTTTGCACCAAAAGCGGATAAACCTATTCAATCTCACAATTTATTTAAGGAATTAGTGGTTCCTGAAATAAAAAAGAAAGACAAACCCATTTTATTTGTTGTAATTGATAACCTTCGTTACGATCAATGGAAATCTTTTGAAACTGTTGTGGCTAATTATTATAAATTAGAAAAAGAAGTTCCGTATTTTTCTATACTTCCAACTGCTACACAATATGCCAGAAATGCGATTTTCTCTGGTTTATTACCAACAGAAATGGAAAAGCAATTTCCGCAATATTGGAAAAATGATGTAGAAGACGGCGGGAAAAATCTGTATGAAGCCGAATTTTTAAGCGCACAATTAAAGCGTTTAGGCTTAAATATTAAAGAAGATTATTTTAAAATCACGAATTACGCGGGCGGGAAAAAGCTTGCAGAAAACTTCAAAGCCTTAAAAGGCAACGATTTGGTTACAGTTGTTTATAATTTTGTGGATATGTTATCGCACGCCAAAACAGAAATGGATGTGGTAAAAGAATTAGCTTCAGATGATAAAGCATACCGTTCGCTGACATTGAGCTGGTTTAAAAATTCTCCTTTATTAGAAATTATTCAGCAGGCACAGCTTTTAGGTTTTAAATTAATTTTGACCACAGACCACGGAACAATAAATGTAAAAAATCCGTCGAAAGTGGTGGGAGATAAAAATACAAGTTTAAATTTGCGCTACAAAACCGGTCGTAGTTTAACTTATGAACAAAAAGATGTGTATGTGGTAAAAGAGCCAAAAGACATTGGCTTGCCGGCAATTAACATGAGCAGTTCGTTTATTTTTGCCAAAAATGATTTTTTTCTGGCATACGTCAACAACTACAATCATTATGTGAGTTATTATAGAAATACGTATCAGCACGGGGGCATTTCACTAGAAGAGATGATTATTCCGTTTTTGGTGTTTAATCCGAAATAAAAATTAAAATAAATGCCACAGATTTCACAAATTTTCACAGATTAAAAAATCAATAAAATCTTTTTAATCTGTGGCAAAAAATTTCGCTTTCGCGGAAAATCATCGCAACAAAATAAAATAAGAAATGAATATCGTTTTTTCATTAGATCAAATTAAAGAAACAGCAGAGCAGATTTTAGCTTCAAATCCTAAAAAAATCATTCTTTTTAATGGAGAAATGGGCGTTGGCAAAACTACTTTGATCAAACAATTGTGCAAAAGTTTAGGCGTTCAGGATGCGACCAGCAGTCCCACTTTTTCTTTAGTAAATGAATATTACACTTCTGACAATCAAATTGTTTATCATTTTGATTTTTATAGATTAAATAAAGAAACCGAAGCGCTTGATATGGGCGTTGATGATTATTTGTATTCCGGAAATTGGTGTTTTATTGAATGGTCTGAAAAAATTGCGAATCTGCTTCCTGAAGAAACTTCAATAGTAACAATTGAATTGCTGGCGGATGGAAAAAGGAGTTTGGAACTGGTTTAAAATACCACATAGATTCACGAAGATTTCACAGAGATCGCAAAGAATATCTAAAAAAAACTTTGAGAACCTTTGCGAAATCTTGGCGAATCGCTGTGAAACAATATAATAAAAATGAATACCGAAAATACAGTGGAAATAATCCCGTTTTCTTCCGATTTAAAAGAACACATCAAAACCTTAAATATAGAATGGCTGCAAAAGTATTTTAGAGTTGAAGACCAGGATGAATTGGTACTTTCAAATCCACAGGAAGAAATTATCGATAAAGGCGGCATGATATTTTACGCCAGGCATAAAAATGAAATTATAGGAACTGTTTCTTTAATAAAAATCGATGAAACTACTTTTGAACTGAGCAAAATGGCAGTTTCAGACAAAGCACAAGGTCTCGGAATTGGAAATAAATTATTAGTTCATTCTATAGCTGTTGCAGAAGAAAACAACATCAAAAAGTTGCTTTTATATTCGAACAGAATCTTACTTCCGGCGATTCATTTATATGAAAAATTTGGCTTTATCGAAGTTCCCTTAGGAAATGTGAGTTACGAAAGAGCCGACATTAAAATGGAAAAAATATTTTCTTAACGCTGCCGTATAGTATTAGTAGAATATTAGTACTAATTTTAAAACTTTTTCCGTAATTTGTACTTTTAATTTTTCGCACAACACATGTCAATAACCTTAACTCCATTTACGAAACAACAATTGCTGCCACAAGAAGAAAAACTTGAAATTGGCCGATTTAAAAGAGAACTTTTCATCGGGATCCCGAAGGAAACAAGTTATCAAGAACGTCGTATCTGCCTGACTCCAGACGCTGTTAATTCGCTTACTTATGAAGGACACCGCGTAATGATTGAATCCGGAGCCGGAGAAAGTTCAAGTTATTCTGATAAAGAATATTCTGATGCTGGTGCAGAAGTAACAAGAGACACTAAAAAAGTATTTGGCTGTCCGCTGTTATTAAAAGTGGAACCGCCAACATTGGCGGAAATCGAAATGATTAATCCGGAAACGATTATCATTTCGGCTATTCAATTAAAAACAAAAAAGAAAGCATATTTTGAAGCTTTGGCGCAGAAAAAAATAACCGCACTTGCTTTTGAATATATAAAAGACGAAGATGGTTCTTATCCTGCCGTAAAATCATTAAGCGAAATTGCCGGAACTGCATCTATTCTCATTGCGGCAGAATTAATGATTACTGATGAATTTGGAAAAGGACTTTTATTCGGAAACATTACCGGCGTCCCTCCTACTGAAGTGGTAATTTTAGGGGCCGGAACCGTTGGCGAATTTGCTGCGAAAACAGCAATTGGTCTTGGTGCAAACGTAAAAGTATTCGATAATTCGATCACGAAATTACGCCGCCTGCAAAATAATTTAAACCAAAGGATCTTTACTTCTACAATCCAGCAAAAAGCACTACTAAAAGCCTTAAGACGATGTGATGTTGCTATTGGTGCCATGCGGGGCAAAGAACGTTGCCCGATTATTGTTACGGAAACCATGGTAGAACACATGAAAAAAGGTGCCGTAATCGTTGATGTAAGCATAGATACCGGAGGTTGTTTTGAAACGTCGGAAGTGACGACGCACGAAAAACCAACTTTCATTAAAAGCAATGTTTTACATTATTGCGTACCCAATATTCCGTCAAGATATTCTAAAACTGCTTCACTTTCAATCAGTAATATTCTGACTCCGTATTTATTGCAGATAGCAGAAGACGGCGGTTTAGAAAGTGCCATCAGATGCAATAAAGGCCTGAAAAACGGAATTTACTTATACCACGGAATCCTCACAAATAAAGCAATTGGCGAATGGTTCGATTTGCCGGATAACGATATTAATTTACTTGTATTTTAAAGGAACTTTAGTGTACCTTTGCAAAAAATTTACTTCATGAAGTTCGTACATCGTTTTGCTTATTATTTGATTGGTTTAGTTATGGGATGCTTTTTTGTAGCCCTTGTATTTAGCGGAAAAGATACGCGCTGCAACTATTTTCCCAATGCGAGAGTTTTGAATAATTTAAGAACAAAACCGTTTGAATATTCTCCTAAAGCAATCCAGACTTTAAACGAAAAATGGGTTGACACAGCAGATGTGAGAAAAACATTGACATTTGGTGATGTAGATTTTGACCAAAGTAATATTTCTGTCAACAAAGGAAAACTATATATTATAGAAGGAAAGACCGCAGCAAATCAAGAGATTATCCTAAAAGTAATCAACTACGAAAAGAAAGCTGTTTTAGAAGAAATTATAAAGAAACCTGTAGAAAAATAGTCTATAAACATAGTTTTGTTACTTCGAGGAATGAGAAATCACACACGAAACTCGACAAAGTTTAAAGACATTCTTTACAGAACTACTAATGTGATTTCTCGTTCCTCGAAATGACAAGATTGCAGAAAAATTAGTGTAAATCTATTCCATTAGTGTTTAAATTTACCATTCAATCTCTTGCATTCCCTTTGATTTCAAAAAAGCATTTGTTTGGCTAAAATGCTTATTGCCAAACCAAAATCCTCTATTTGCACTTAAAGGAGAAGGGTGTCCAGATTTTAAAATATGATGTTTTGAAGCGTCGATCAATGTTGCTTTTTTTTGAGCAAATCCTCCCCAAAGCAAAAAAACAACATTTTCTGACTCGGCAGCAATTTGCTTAATAACGGCATCTGTAAATTTTTCCCAGCCTTTTCCCTGATGGCTTCCGGCTTCGGACTGACGAACTGTTAAAGTAGCATTTAAGAGAAAAACGCCCTGATCTGCCCAACGCTCCAAATTACCTGTTTTAGGCATTGGTTTATTTAAGTCGGCTTCGATTTCTTTAAAAATATTTTGAAGAGATGGAGGAAATGGAATTCCATCATTTACAGAAAAGCACAAACCATTTGCCTGATTGGGTCCATGATAAGGATCTTGTCCAATAATAACCACTTTTACCTGATCGAAATGACAATGATCAAAAGCGGAAAAAATCTGACTCCCTTTTGGATAGCAAACCTTTGAAATATATTCAGATTTTACAAAATTAATCAGTTCGTTGAAATAAGGTTTTTCAAATTCTTCATTCAAAACTGGTTTCCAGGAATCATGCATTTTAACATCCATACTTTTTTTTATGCGAATTTCAGGATTTTTTTACTTAAATCATATTTACAACGCATAAAATTAGATACAAACTTTACAGCATTCAATGATACTATTTTCGTATTTTTGCCTGTACTTTCTTAAAGAAATTAAATGATCAGTATTACCGAAAAAACATTACAAGATTTACAATTTCCAACAGTCCTTGAAACCATTTCATCAGGTTGCAATACAGATATTGGAAAAGAAAAAGCTTTACACATAACTCCATTTAGAGACAAAGAAACTTTGATGCAGGCCTTAATGCAGACATCAGAATACGTTTCATCTTTTGAAAATAATAACGCCATTCCGAATCACGGATTTGACGCTATAACGCACGAAATTAAGTTTTTAGCAATCGAAGATAGTTTCCTTGAAGTGGGAAGTTTTAGAAAAATTGCAACACTTTCGTCAACAGCTAACGTACTGCTGACTTTTCTTAAAAAGTTTGATGATTATTATCCAAATCTCAATGCAAGGGCTTCAAGAGTTGAATATACGAAAGATATTGTTTCATTAATTGATGCTATTGTAGACAAATATGGTGAAATAAAAGATAACGCCTCACCTGCCCTTTTGAGCATTCGCCAGAACATGAATATTGTGCGCGGCAAAGTAAACCAAAGTTTTGGAGTCGCTCTTACTCATAACAATAGTCTGGGTTACTTAGATGATATCAAAGAAAGTTTTGTACAAAACCGCAGAGTTTTGGCCGTTTTGGCTATGTATCGCAGAAAAGTAAAAGGCTCTATTTTAGGAAGTTCTAAAACAGGAAGTATTGCCTATATCGAACCAGAAGCTACACTGCAATATTCTAGGGAATTAGCTAATTTAGAATACGAAGAAAAAGAAGAAATTACCCGGATTTTAAAGCAATTATCAAACGCTATTCGTCCGTTTTTACCCATATTGATTGAGTATCAGGAATTTTTGAGTGACATTGATGTTGTTGCTGGAAAAGCAAAATACGCGAACAGAATAAACGGAATCCTGCCAACTATTACAGAAGAAAGAAGATTATTCTTTAGAGAAGCCTATCACCCGATTTTGTATTTGAATAATAAGCAAAAAAACGAAATTACGCATCCGCAAACTATTGAATTAAAACAAGATAATCGAATCATTGTAATCTCGGGACCAAATGCGGGAGGAAAAACAATTTCACTTAAAACAGTTGGTTTATTGCAGTTAATGCTGCAATCCGGTATGCTGATTCCGGTTCACGAACGCAGCGAAACTTTCTTGTTTGACAGAATTCTGACCGACATTGGAGATAATCAATCTATTGAAAATCATTTAAGTACTTATAGTTACCGACTAAAAAACATGAATTATTTCTTGAAAAAATGCAACAAGAAAACTATGTTTTTAATTGATGAATTTGGTACCGGTTCTGATCCTGAATTAGGTGGCGCTTTGGCTGAAATTTTCTTAGAAGAATTTTACCATCGTGAAGCTTTCGGAATTATTACAACGCATTACTCAAACTTGAAAATTCTCGCAAACGAATTGCCATTCGCAACAAACGCGAATATGATGTTTGACGAAAAGTCTTTAGAACCAATGTACAAATTGGCTTTAGGTCAGGCCGGAAGTTCGTTTACTTTTGAGGTTGCCCTGAAAAACGGAATTCCGTTTGGATTAATTAATCGGGCCAAAAAGAAAATTGAAGTTGGAAAAGTTCGTTTTGATAAAACCATTGCAACTCTTCAGAAAGAACGTTCGAAACTCGAAAAAACTTCTATAAATTTAAAAGAAGAAGAAACCCGAGCACGTGAGGAAAGCAAAAAGATGGAAAACATCAATGTGAAAATCAAACAGAAATTAGAAAGCTACCAGGAATTGTATGACAGCAACCAAAAGACAATTTACATTGGACAGAAAATAGAAGATATTTCAGAGAAATACTTCAACAATAAAAATAAAAAAGAGCTGATTGGAGAATTTTTGAAAATCATTGAAATTGAAAATTCAAAACGTAAAAAGGCCACACCAAAAGAAGCTAAGGCTATAATAGAAAAGAAAAAAGAAGTGATTGCTGAAGTTTCTGTTCAGGTTGAAGAAATCCGACAAGAGAAAAAAGAAAAGAAACTCAAACCTGTTATCGAAAAGCCAAAACCAATTTTAAAAGTTGGTGACAGAGTACGAATGCTTGACGGAAGATCGGTGGGAAGTATCGACTCGATTGAAAAAAATAAAGCAACAGTAAATTACGGCATCTTTACTTCGAAAGTTAGTTTAGATGAATTGGAATTTGTTGAGGCTGGAAAGAAGTAATTTTTCCAATTTTTAGTCGCAATTTTCAGTTATAAAAAAATCAAATTTGACTAAAAATTAAAATCAAGCGATTTAAGATACGTTTTTAAAAAATACGATTAGGAAGATGAAATTTTCAAGAAAATTAATTTTATCTAATTTATGAACGTTATTTTTCATTTTTAAAACTTATTAGATTATTTATTTTGATAGATAAAATCAATAATCAAAGTTATTCAAGAAAGATACGTTAACCACATCTTGTCATTTCGTCGCAGTAGAAATCACACAAGAAGCTCAACAAAGATTGACGATTTAGATTGATAAGTTTCTACTGTGATTTCTCCTTCGTCGAAATGACAAGCTAGACGTCACGTTTAGCCTTTTCAAAGTTTTAAACTTTACAAAGTTTTTAATTCAAAATACTCAAAAATATAAAATGCAAGACCTTCCAAAAAATAAAAAAATAATCCTCTTCGACGGCGTTTGCAATTTATGCGACGGTTTGGTTCAGTTTATCATCAAACATGATAAAAAAGATATTTTTCGTTTTGTCGCTTTGCAATCAGAATTGGGAATTGAGATTTGTAATTTTATTGGTGTCGATCGAAATAAAACAGACAGCATCATTTTATATCATCCCGGTGTTGCTTACTACTATAAATCTTCTGCCGCTCTTGAAATTGCAGATGAGTTGGGTGGAATTTATAGCTTAATGTCTATTTTTAAAATTTTACCAGAAAAATTGAGAAATTATATTTACGATTATATTGCTAAAAACCGGTATAAATGGTATGGCAAAAAAGAAAGCTGCATGATTCCTACTGCTGCATTGAAAGGTAAGTTTCTTTAAATTCTAATGTTTTAAAATTCCTAATTCCAATCTTTAATGCAATATTGTCATTTCGACGAAGGAGAAATCCCCGCAAGTAACTCCATAATGACAGTCGAATCTTTTCGAATTTCTAGTGTGATTTCTCCTTCGTCGAAATGACATAAAATGCGTGAATAAAAAATCCCAAACTCCACTTTTAATTTGGAATTTGGGATTTTTAAATTGAAAAATATTTAGAATATTATCTAATTAACTTTCTGTATTTCAATCGTTTTGGAGTCAAATCTCCACCTAAACGTTTCTTTTTGTTTTCTTCGTATTCAGAGAAACCTCCTTCGAAATAATACACTTCAGAATCTCCTTCAAAAGCTAAAATGTGCGTACAAATTCTGTCTAAGAACCATCTGTCGTGCGAAATAATTACAGCACAACCTGCAAAATTTTCTAAACCTTCTTCCAATGCACGAAGCGTATTCACATCTAAGTCATTCGTAGGCTCATCCAGTAAAAGTACGTTTCCTTCTTCTTTCAAAGTCATGGCAAGGTGCAAACGGTTACGTTCTCCACCAGACAACATAGAAACTTTTTTATTTTGCTCGCCGCCGCCAAAGTTAAAACGAGATAAATAAGCTCTTGAATTAACTTGCTTTCCTCCCATCATAATCAATTCCTGACCATCTGCAAAGTTTTCCCAGATTGATTTATTTGGATCAATATTAGAGTGTGATTGATCTACGTAAGCGATTTTAACCGTTTCACCAACTGAAAATTCACCACTATCAGTCGCTTGCTCGCCCATAATCATTTTGAAAATGGTCGATTTACCAGCACCGTTTGGCCCGATAATTCCAACAATTCCTGCTTGTGGTAGCGTAAAATTCAAATTATCATATAATAATTTTTCTCCAAAAGCTTTGGCCACATTTTTTGCTTCAATAACATTTGTACCTAAACGCGGACCATTTGGAATGTAGATTTCCAAATTTTCATCTAATTGTTTTTGGTCTTCATTTAATAATTTATCGTAATTCTGTAAACGTGCTTTTTGTTTCGTTTGACGACCCTTAGCTCCCTGACGAACCCAGTCCAACTCACGCTCTAACGTTTTTCTGCGTTTAGAAGCTACTTTTTCTTCTTGTGCCATACGACTAGATTTTTGGTCTAACCAGGAAGAATAATTTCCTTTCCACGGAATACCTTCTCCTCTATCCAGCTCTAAAATCCAACCCGCTACATTATCCAGGAAATACCTATCGTGCGTAACAGCAATTACAGTTCCTGCATATTGTGCCAGGTGCTGCTCCAGCCAAAGTACAGACTCTGCATCTAAGTGGTTGGTAGGCTCATCCAATAACAACACATCAGGCTGTTGCAGCAACAAACGACATAAAGCTACACGACGACGCTCTCCCCCTGAAAGGTTTTTAATAGGCGTATCACCTTCCGGCGTACGCAGTGCATCCATTGCGATTTCTAATTTGGTATCGATTTCCCAAGCGCCAAGAGCATCAATTTTGTCTTGTAAAGCAGCCTGACGATCCATTAATTTATCCATTTTATCAGGATCAGAATAGTTTTCTTCAAGACCAAATAAATCATTAATTTGATTGTATTCTTCTAAAACTGCCATAGTTTCTGCAGCTCCTTCACGAACGATTTCAATAACTGTTTTAGAATCATCAAGAATTGGTTCCTGCTCTAAATAACCTACAGTGTAACCAGGTTGAAAAACAACATCACCCTGAAAATTTTTATCAACTCCTGCAATAATTTTTAGTAGAGAAGATTTTCCTGAACCGTTAAGTCCGAGAATACCAATCTTAGCACCGTAAAAAAAGCTCAAGTAAATATTTTTAAGCACTGGCTTGTCTGCTCCCTGATAGGTTTTACTCAATTTCTGCATTGAGAAAATTACTTTCTTATCGTCTGACATTCTATTTTATTTTAATTAATTATTTTATTGTTTTTATATTGCAATTATTTTTTGCAATTGATGTTGACTGGAATTAAACTCTTCCTTTTAAAGCATTAAAAACCCACGCATTAGCAAAAAAGCCAACTCCTACGGCAACAAATCCCCAGCCTGAAACATCTCTGTATCTAAAAGCACCAAGACCTATAAGTAATAATCCCATAAGTATCATTATAAAAGTAGCCCATCCTAAAACGGTATTTTTATTCATTCCCATAGTTGAAATATTATTTTTTGTAAGTGATTTATTTTTAGAAGTGCAAATATCGTGAATTTCTACGGCTTAATTAAATATTTTATACAGCATTTCTTTCAGTAAATCTGACTGAGGCAGCGCATTCGCTCCTACGCCTTTGCTTTTTAAGTCTACATCGCGTAGAGCGCCTACAATCTGGCTGACTTTTCGCATTGGGTAATTCTTTAAAGCCAAATCGTATTCCTTTAAAAAAAAGGGATTTACGCCAATAACTGATGCCACATTTTTAGGGTTTTTATCCTTCAGCCCGTGGTATTTTAAGAGCTGAATAAAAAATCCAAAAACCAATCCTGTGGTCATTACAAGTGGATATTCTTTCGGATTATGAGCAAAATTTTCTGCTATTTTATAAGCTTTTAATTGATTACGTTCGCCAATAGCTTTTCTCAATTCAAAGACATTATAATCTTTACTAAACCCAATATTCTCCTCGATATGCTGCGGTGTAATTACAGTTCCCTGCGGCAAAATAATCTGCAGTTTTTCAAGTTCATTGTTGATTTTACTTAAATCTGTTCCTAAAAATTCTACCAGCATAGCGTTTGCTTTTGGGTCAATAGTGTATTTTTTCCCCGCAAGAACACGTTTTATCCAGTCGCCAACTTGATTTTCATAGAGTTTTTTGCTTTCGTACACCACTCCGTTTTGAGCCAGGAGTTTGGTTACTTTTTTACGTTTATCAAGCGTTTTGTACTTATAGCAGAAGACTAAAACAGTAGTTTCCATCGGATTATTAACGTACGATTCAATTTTATCAATTGTTCTTGATAAATCCTGCGCCTCTTTTACAATAACAACCTGACGATCAGCCATCATAGGATAGCGCTTGGCCGTTGAAACTATCTCATCAACAGAAACATCCCTTCCGTACAATACGGTTTGATTGAATCCTTTTTCTTCTTCGGAAAGTACATTCTGCTCTATATATTCAGATAATTTGTCAATATAATAAGGCTCTTCACCCATCAAAAAATAAATCGGTTTTATGTTTCCCGCCTTTATATCATTAACAATTTTTACAACTTCGTCCATTCAGTCTTTTTGTTTCAAGTGTAAGTTTCAAGTTTCCCGCTTCAATAACTTGAAACTTTATCCCGAGACTTCGGGAGAAACCTGAAACTATTTTATATTTTTGTTTTATGCTAAAACTAAATTTTCCCACTTATAGTTTCCGATTCAAAAATAGCGAAAATAAAGTGTCTATTTTTGATGAAATCAGGAAAAAATTTATCATTCTTACTCCTGAAGAATGGGTTCGGCAGCATGTTGTTCATTTTTTAATGAATGAAAAAAAATACCCAAAATCTCTTATTAATGTAGAAAAAGTATTAACAGTTAATGGATTACGAAAAAGATACGATATTGTCGTTTTTAATTCGGACGGTTCTATACAGATATTGGTTGAATGTAAAGCTCCTGAAATTAAAATCTCGCAGGCAACTTTTGATCAAATTGCGCGTTATAACATGACAATGCAGGCACGGTTTTTGAATGTGACCAATGGACTAAACCATTATTATTGTCAGATGGATTTTGAAAATGAAAAATATGATTTTTTAAAAGAACTGCCTGATTATAAAAATAACCTTTAATTAAATAAAATTACTTTTGGATAAAATAGCAGTTGTCATTTTAAATTGGAACGGGAAAAATTTGTTGGAACAATTTTTACCTTCTGTTATTCAATTTTCGCAAGAAGCCACTATATATGTTGCAGACAATGCTTCAACAGACGATTCTGCTGCCTTCATAAAACAAAATTTCCCTACTGTCAAAATAATCCAAAATACTGGCAATTATGGCTTTGCAAAAGGTTATAATGATGCTTTGCAGCATATTGATGCCGCAATTTATGCCTTGGTAAATTCAGATATTGAAGTAACAGAAAATTGGTTAAAACCGATTATAGAAACTTTCGACAACGAAAAACAAACGGCAATTATTCAGCCGAAAATCCTTGATTTTAAAAATAAAGAATATTTTGAATATGCCGGCGCTGCAGGCGGTTTTATTGATAAGTTTGGTTTTCCATTCTGCCGCGGACGAATTTTTGAAACGTTAGAAAAAGATAATGGTCAGTAT